>Ga0256835_1000628_pt1 | contig 24734 bp, 19 predicted proteins | sample PIR30metaG_FD_185972 | JGI IMG/M metagenome (GOLD analysis project Ga0256835, IMG submission 185972) | Hydrothermal vent microbial communities from East Pacific Rise, Pacific Ocean - PIR-30 | ecosystem: Environmental > Aquatic > Marine > Hydrothermal vents | place: Pacific Ocean: East Pacific...
ACTGAGCTACATTGGCAAAGAAGGATTTATTATATCAATTTTTCTTTATGAATAAAATTTCTTTTTTTATTCTCACAAAAATCCTGAAAAAAAGAGAAATATAAGTAAGTTTTAAAGCTGAGCATCTCCAAGCCGAGCAGCTAAATAACAATTAGTTTTTGAGTTTATCCATTATTGAAAATAACATTTTCTTTATTCTGCTCTGATATTTTCTTTTGTTACTTCATTTAAAAGATTTTTAGAATAGGGGATTTTGCTGCTCTGCTGGAACGGCTGTTCAGTTGTTTCGTGGGTTTCTTTTTTCAAAAAATATTGTTAGCAAAGTGTTTATGGAATATAATTTTTAATAAAATTTCGGAGGTTGGATATGAAAAAGAGAATTTTTATTATTTTGCTCTTTTTAACTATTTTGCCATTAATGGCAGGAGATGCCATTGTTTTTAAAGAAACTCCCGCTCAAAAGAAAAAAAGAATGGAGTGGTGGAGAAAAGCAAGGTTTGGAATGTTTATACATTGGGGGCTTTATTCCCTTGCCGCAAGGCATGAGTGGGTTAAAAGAAATGAGCGAATGAGCAATGAAGAGTATGAGAAATACTTTAAACACTTTAACCCTGATCTTTACAATCCCTCTGAGTGGGCAAAACTTGCCAGAGAGGCAGGAATGAAGTATGTGGTCATAACCACAAAGCATCACGAGGGCTTCTGCCTTTGGGATTCAAAATATACGGATTATAAGGTGACAAATACACCTTATGGTAAGGATTTAATAAAACCATTTGTAAAGGCTTTTAGAAAGGAGGGACTAAAAGTTGGATTTTATTATTCTCTTTTGGATTGGCATCATCCGGATTATGTCCCGGATAGGAATCATCCGATGTTTGAAAATAAAGAGTTTATGAAAAAGGCAAAACACAGGGATATGAAAAAGTATGTAAGATATATGATGAATCAGTTAACAGAATTATTAACTCAGTATGGGGAGATATCCACACTGTTTCTTGATTACTCTTTTCCTCCGCGAGACGGGAAACCGGGAAAAGGAAGAAATGATTGGCAGTCTGTTAAAATTATAAATCTTGTGAGAAAGCTTCAGCCTAATATTATTGTTGATGATAGGCTTGATCTTTTGGATTTTCCCGGCGGTTGGGATTACAGAACTCCCGAACAATTTTTACCAAGAAGATGGCCCACCTACAAAGGCAAAAAAGTAGCGTGGGAAACATGTCAGACCTTTTCAGGTTCATGGGGATATTACAGGGATGAGTACACATGGAAAAGTGTAAGACAGCTAATTATTATGCTTATAGATACTGTTAGCAAGGGAGGAAATTTGCTTTTGAATGTGGGGCCAACCGCAAGAGGATCCTTTGATCAAAGGGCTATTGAAAGGCTTAAGGGAATAGGAAAGTGGATGAAGTATCACGGAAGGTCAATCTATGGATGTACCGAAGCCCCTCCTGAATTTAAAAAACCTGATAATTGTATTTTGACCTATAATCCTGAAACAAAAAGGCTCTATGTTCATGTACTTGTGTGGCCTTCCACAGGAAGGCTTTTTCTTGATGGCTTTGCAGGAAAAGTGGAGTATGCTCAGCTTTTGAATGATGCTTCCGAAGTTCAAATAATAAAAAAGCCTTATTGGACTGTGGTTGAAAGAAAGTATTCCAGAGATACGTTGGTCCTCAAAGTCCCCATAAGGAAACCTACTGTTGAAGTTCCGGTTATAGAATTGTTTTTAAAATAATTTAGCCATCGGGTGAGATAACGTGAGTGAAAAAAAGATAAAAATAATAAATTGGATTACAATAATTTTTATTTTGATTATCTCAGGTTTCTGGTCATTCTGGGGGATAATTGAAAATTTTCATGAGGGATGGTATTTCAACTCAATTTTGAAAAATATGGCACTTATGTTCATTCAATATTTGTCAATACCGATAATTATTATCCTCTTGTCCTTAATTTCAATAAAATGGCACAAAGTGGGCGGACTTCTGTGGATTTTTGCATGGATGGGATTCTCTTACTTGATTTTTTTCGGGGGAAATATTCCCTTTTCTTTTAAAAGGCTTTTAATCTGGCTTCCAATTACTATTCCTCTTCTTTTAGTGGGTTTTTCGTTTTATTTTTTTGAAATAAGGGACAAGAAAAGAGCTGCCATGCTAATTATCATTTTTCCTCTTTTGATAATTTTTTCTCTTGGGATTCCCAATTACATTAGAGTCTCTAATAGATACAATGATTATGATTTTGGTTTGAGGATAGTGAAAGGGAATGGTGTGACTCTGGTGTGGGCACCAAGGGGTCCCGGCTTTCCAAAAAGAGGTGTGAATTGGTACATAGCTCGGAAGGTATGCTCTTTTCTTGATGAAAGTGGAAGGAAACTATTATCAAAAAGGCAGGATATCTGGAGACTTCCCACAAGAGAGGAAATAGTGAGATCTCTTACTAAAAGTGGTAAGAATTGTGGAGGTCTTCTAAATGAGAAAGGCAAACCTGTTTACAAAATTATACCGGATAAAGAGACCCCACTCTGGGATCCCCACTCTATGATTATATATTACTGGACTTCTGAAAGGAAAAAGGGTATTCAAAATCATAAAGGAGAAGAAAGAGATTTTGCTTACCTTGTTTCCTATAATGGTAAGGTGCTTTTAAGATATGCTTCAAATAGTGCGGATTATCATGGTTTCAGATGTGTTAAAACTCTAAATATAGAGGAGAAAAGGTTTGAACCTGATAAGGGAAATTGATCTTTTAAGGAAATCAGCTGAGAAAGTAAAAGAATACATAAGAACAATCTTTGAACCTGATTTTGTCCCTTCGGAGATAAAAGTGGGAATTGATTCAAGTTTAAAGGGGAAGGAAATAGGACTTATTTTGTCAGGCGGTGGAGCAAGGGGGATTGCCCATGTGGGTGTTTTAAAAATTCTCGAAGAGAAAGGTATAAAGCCTGCTTTTATTGTAGGAACATCTGCCGGAGCAATAGTTGGAGCTTTTTATGCCGGAGGTATGAACCCTGATGAAATATTCAACTTTTATACAATTGAAGATAGAGTCTTTAAAAGGCTTTCTCTTTTAAAGAGTATCAAGCAGAGCCGAAGAAGTAAAATTTTAAGGGGATTACTGAATAAATATATGCCTGTGAAAAACTTTGAAGAGACAGAAATTCCGCTTTTTATTAATACTGTGGATATAAAGAGCTGTAAGAGGGTGGTTTTTTCAAATGGAGAAATTATTCCAGCTATTTTGGGATCCTCCGCAATTCCCTTTGTTTTTGAACCTGTGGAATTCGGGAAAATGCTTCTTTTGGATGGAGGTGTTTTTGATTTATTTGGGGTGGATATAGCAAGGGCAGTCAATAAGAGCTTTTTTCTCAATAGATTAAATTTGGTTATTTCGGATGTTTCCGGTTTAACGGATAAAAGTTCATCATCAAAATTGCAAAGTATAATCTTGAATGTTTCAAGAGAAGTAATTGACATTACAAAATATCTTGGACGAAAAAAATATGATCTTAAGGATAAAAATGATGTAATTCCAATTATAAATAATCTCATATATCTTTTGAAAAAGAGACCCCCTCTTTTTCCTGAAATTACGGAAAGAGAGTATCTTCTAACTCCTCAACTTGAAGGAATGAGGATGTTTGATTTTAAGGATTATAAAAAAGCTTTTTTAAGAGGTATTGAAGCAGTTATTTTTATCTCTTGACAAAGAGGTTTTTAGGCGTATATTAATATGCGAGGTTAAAAATGAGTGCGCTACATCTTTTGATGGGCGGCTTTGTGCTCTTTATAGGAGCTATTATAGGAGTTACAAAACTGATCATTGAGAAAAAAGAGATTTAATTGAGAAGTTTTTCTGCGGAAGCAGAGTAATTCTTATTATTGTCAAAATAGTAAAGAGTAAATTTATATTTTTTTACTTTTTTCCCATTATAAATAAGGTTAATGTAAATATTATTCCAGATATATTTATCCAGCCCTCCCAATTTATAAGGATAGGGATCCAGAGTTGTCTGTTTAAATATAAGATTCCCGTCTTTGTCAAAACATTCACTTATATATTTTTCAAGCGTTATATCTTTTCCCGATGGATTAATTGCTGATACAGAGAGAAGAGCTTTATCATAAATAGAGTCAGCATTATAGTCATAAAGCTCCATGATTTTTATTGATATTGAAAGAGATGGTTCATCAATGTTTTTGCAGGAACTAAAAATGAATAATAGAGAGAAAAAAAAACCAATTAAAAACCACCATTTTATTTTCATAAAATGATTTTAGCAGATAAAAATTTCACAGTCAAAGAAAGAGTAGAATTATCTAAATTTTGGAGTTTAATTGGCAAGTTGATGAAGAAGAGAACATTGTGGTAATATAAAAATATGAAAGAAAAGATTCTTGAAATAATTAATTTGAAGAAGTCTTATCCAAGCGGCACTTTGCTTTTAAAAAGAACAGAAGTCCTAAAAGGCATAAATATTAATGTTTATAAGGGAGAGATTTATTCTCTTTTGGGTCATAATGGTGCTGGGAAAACAACAACATTTAAAATAATTACAGGTATATCAAAGCAGGATAGTGGAGAGATTCTTTTTAAAGGAAAAACTCTGAACTTAAAGGATAAATCAAAAATTGGTTTTCTTCCGGAGCGCCCTTATTTTTACGAATATCTTACGGGAAGAGAGTTTCTTGAATTTTCAGCTAATTTGTTTAATCTTAAAAAGAGCAAGGTTCAGATAGAGGCTCTTTTAAGCCTTGTTGATTTGAAGGATGCTGCTGATGTTCAGCTTAAAAAATATTCAAAAGGGATGCTTCAGAGAATTGGAATCGCTCATAGTATTATTAATGACCCTGAATTTATAATTCTTGATGAACCTTTAAGTGGTCTTGATCCGATTGGAAGAAAAAAGTTGAGAGACTTAATTTTAGGCTTAAAGGAAGAAGGTAGAACAATAATTTACTCTTCTCATATATTACAGGATGCAGAAATGATAAGCGATAGAATCGGAATTATTGTAAAGGGTAAGACAATAATGGAGGGTTCTCTTGAAGAATTGGTAAGTGGCGAAATAAAAGAGGTTGATGTTAGCTTTTATGGAGTTGATGGGATTCCAAAAGATGTTGATTATATAAAAGTTGAGAAAAAGAGCAATGTCTTTTACACGACGGTTAAAGATACTGATGAAGCGAATAAATTAATCGCAAAAATTATAAAAGATGGGGGCTATATAAAATTTGTAAACCCGGTGAGAAAAACCTTGGAAGAGCTATTTTGGGAGATTAAAGATGAAAATAGTGGCAATAGCTAAGAATACTTACAGAGAAGCTGTGAGAAGTAAACTTTTTCTTTTACTAACCATTTTTTCCATTGCTTTTATACTTTTTTCAAAGGTTGTATCTTTGTTAGTTATTTCAAGTGGCGAAAAGATTATAGTTGATCTTGGGTTAGCCATAATTGAAATTTTTACTATTTTACTTTCTATTCTTATAAGTGTTAACTTATTTTATAAAGAAAGAGATAAGAGGACTATTTTCAATATACTGTCAAAGCCCATATCAAGAGAGCAATTTATTTTAGGTAAGTTTTTGGGGTTATCCCTGACTCTTTTTGTTTCCTTAGTAATTTTAGGAGTTGTGTTTTCTCTCTATGCATTAACTGTTACCGGGAATTTACATCTTTATATTTTCCCTCAGCTTTTACTATTTTTTGTTGAGGGTGAGATTCTTGTAAGTTTTTCTCTCCTTTTTACCTCTGTTTCTACTCCAATACTGAGTTCAATTTTTTCATTGGGAATTTTTGTGGTTGGAAATTTTTCTTCGAACTTTTTACTTTACTATGAGGCTAAAGTGAAGGGAGTGGTAAAATTATTGGTAAATATTGTTTATTATGTACTTCCTAATTTTTCAATATTAAATTATAAAAATCAACTTGTTTATACAAAAGGAATTGCTCTTTCAAATTTTTTAAATGCTACAGTTTACGGGATTGATTATGCTCTTCTCATCCTTGTGTTAAGTATGATTGCTTTCAGAAATAGAGAAATATTATGAGGAAAACAAAAACATTTGTTCTTTATTTTTTATTGATTGTGCTTTTTTTGATAAGTTTTCTGTTTAATTATAATTTTAAAAAAAATTTCTTTGAAACAAATGAAGCTTTATATGTTTTTCCTAAAAAAACTTTAAAACTTATTTCCTTGGGATTTGAAAATATAATTGCAGATTTTTATTATATATGGATGATTCAATTTTATAGTAGTAGTGGAATAGGGGAGAGAATTGAGTATCTTCCTACAATATTGGAAACGATAGGGGAACTTGATCCCAAATTTTCCGAACCTTTTACAATTGGGGGTATGATAGCTGCACTTCAAGCGGGAAGACTTGATATTGCACTCAAGGCTCTTGAAATAGGTTTAAGGTATGAGCCATATGAGTGGACTATGGCTATGGATGCCGGATATTATCTGCGTAAAAGGAAAAAGTATAAAAAAGCTTTTTACTATTATGAGATAGCTGCCCATAGGGAAGACTCCCCTGCTTTTTTAAAAAGAGTATGGGCTGATATAGCGTGGAAATCAGGAGATTTGAGCTTTTCTTATGAACTCTGGAAAAATATTTATAATAAAGCAAAAACTAATTATGAGAAGGAAGTCGCCTACCATCATTTATACATGATTAAGTTTGAAATGGATAAAAAGAGGCTTGAGCCTATTATTGAAAACTTTAAGAATATTTATGGAAGATTTCCCAATGATTTGAAAGAACTCTATTATAAAGGTTTTATAAAAATGATACCGCACGATTATGATGGAGATCCTTATATCTACAATCCTGAAACAGGAAAAATAAGATCAAGGAAAAGATTCTTATGGAAATAGAGATTTTCTGGAAATTTACAGCTTTTTTGTTTGGTCTTGTTTTTGGAAGTTTTTTTAATGTACTAATTTACAGACTTCCTAAGGAGATGAACATAGCAAAGCCCCGTTCTTTTTGTCCTGTTTGTAAAACACCTATTCCATGGTATCACAATATTCCTGTAATAAGTTATATCTTTTTAAGGGGAAAATGTCATTTTTGCGGAACAAAAATTCCAATTAGATACCCGGTAGTTGAGCTTTTAACAGGTTTCCTTTTTTTAGCCAACTATAAATTTTTTGGTCTCAGTTTTACTTTTGTTTTGAATATAATTTTTTCCTCAATATTTTTGGTTCTTTTTTTCACTGATTTGGAGGAAAGAATCCTGCCTGATGAGTTAACGATAGGAGGGAGTATTTTAGCTCTCGGATTATCCTTTTTAAGAAAAGATGTGTTTTGGATAGAATCTTTTATCGGAGGATTAATAGGTTTTTTGATTTTTATCGGTGCCTATTTTTTGTTTCTTAAGGCTAAGAACAAAGAGGGGCTCGGATGGGGAGATATTAAGTACATTATTCTTATTGGGGCTTTCTTTGGCCCGATGAAAATGCTTCTTATAATTATTTTATCTTCAATCATAGGAGTGGCAAGCTGGCTTTTTATTGTCTTTTTGATGAAGAAAGAGAGAGATTATGAGTTACCCTTTGGTTCATACCTTTCTTTAGTCTCCATTATTTTTGTATTTTACGGGGATAAAATCACAATTGCTTACAATAGTGTGTTCAGATGAAAATTGAAAGAATATTCCTTATTTTTCTAATAATTTTTTTAATAGTATCTTTTTCCATAATTGAAAGTGATTTGTTAAAAGTTAAAAAGAGTGAAAGTACTTCAATTTTAAAAATTGAAAAAAAAGTCAGAGGATTCTTTTATGCAAGTATATTTTTACTTATTTTATTTTTTTTCTTCTTGGTCTTTGAGTTAAAGAAGCACATAAGAAATAAAGATAGTGGGAATATTTCTCCCTTAATTAAAGTTTTTGAAACCTATCAATTAAAGGAGAGAGAGTTAAAAGAAAAAAGCGAAAGGGAGAAAAGGAAAGCAGAAGAGGCTGAGCTTTTGTATTCAACTGTTTTTGATAATTCACCTCTGGGAATAATCTTAATCGATAAATATGGGAGAATTGAAAGTTATAATAAAAAAGCAAAAGAAATAATTTTTGATAATAAGGATTTAGCTATCTTAACAAAAGCAGAAGATGTTTTGCCAAGGGATATTTATTCTTTGATATCTGAAAAAAAGTCTTCTTACTATGAAAAGGATATTGAAGTAAAAGGAAAAAGTTTGAATATCTCAATTATTGATACAAAAAATAAAAAGCTATTTCTTATCATCAAAGATATTACTCAGATTAGAGAGATAGAAAGAATGTTAAATGTTAAAAAGGAAGAGGAGAGATTGGGAGAGATGGCTTCTTATCTTGCTCACGAAATAAAGAATAGTTTGGGGATTATAATAGGATATATAAAGCTTTTACAAAAAAAACCGGAATGTGGAAAGGTGGAGATAGCTCTGGAGGAAAGTAGAAAATTATTAAAAATGATGGAAGATTATTTAAGTTTATCCAAGAATATTGATAAAAAGAGTGAGAAAATTATATTCAGGGAAATTATAGATAGAATTAATTTAGAGGGATTGAAGATTAATATTTCAGAAGATTTGAGCTTTCTTGAAATATTTTTTGATCGCGAACTATTTACGACTATTTTCATTAACCTTTTTAAAAACTCCAAAGAAGGAGGGGCTACTGAAGTAAAGCTATCTTATGAAGATGGGGGGAATTTTCATTACATTTATTATTCTGATAATGGGATTGGAATTAAAGATGAATTTAAAGATAAAGTATTTTTACCCTTTTTCACCACAAAAAACTTTGGCTCAGGAATGGGGCTTGCAATAGTGAAAAAATTCCTTACGGATAGTGGGGGAGATATTTTATTACTTCCGTCTGAAAAGGGAGTTAAATTTAAACTTTTGTTTAGGAAGGAAAGCTAATCAAATATTATTATTTTGTTTTTCCCACTCTTTTTCCCTTCATACATTGCAGAATCCGCTTTATTTATTGCTTCTTCTATATTCTCTCCTTTTTTGTATTCATAAATACCGAAAGTCATTGTTAATTTTATTTCTTTGTTATTATAAGAAAAAGATGCATTCTCAAGAGCTTTCTTAATCTTTTTAATAACTGTTTTTGTCTTATCAGCATTGGTTTCCGGGAGAATCAGGATAAATTCATCCCCTCCCCATCTTCCTACTATGTCTATTTCCCTTAAATTCTTAATTAAGAGATTTGAAAGTTCCTTTAGAATATGATCGCCTCCACTATGTCCGTAAGTGTCATTTATATCTTTAAAATTATCAACATCTATTAATACTATTGAAAATATCTTTCCATATCTTTTAAACTGTTTTGAAAGGAAATCAAGTTTTTCCATTATATCCCTTCTGTTTGATAATTGAGTAAGAGAATCTTTTCGAGAAAGTTTTTCTAAAATTGTATTGATCTTTTTGCTGTATTTATATTTAATTAGAAGAATTAATATGCCTATTAATATTAAACTTGATATTAAAACTAATATCCAGATTATGAGTTTTTGTATTTTTTTCTCCTTTTCTGCTAACATTATCTTTTGATTCAGCCTATCCTTTTCCATGGACATAATTAAATTTTCAACTTCTTTGTAAATTTTTTCTTTTGATCTTTTATTAACACATTTTACATAAAGGTTGTGATATTTTTCGGCATTTTTTAAATCTTTCATTTTTAAATAAATTTCTGTTAAATCTTTGTATATTGTTTTTCTAAGACTATCTTCTTGATTTAAGGCTTCCGCTTTTTTCTGATATTTAAGGGCTTTTTTAAAATCTCCTTTTTTGAAAAAATATTCTCCAATACCGTTGTATATGTAAGGCTCGAGATCTTTGAATCTATTTTCCTCGGAAAGTTTTAAAGCTTGTTTATAATGCTCATAAGCTTTTTCAAGCCTATTATTCTCTAATAAAATTGCTCCCATATTATTGTAATAAAGAGCTATATCATACAATTTGTTGAACTTTTCTGCTGATTTTAAAGCGAGTTTATAATATCTTAAAACCTCTTTTTTCTTTCCTAAATAATCATAACTATTTGCTATGTTAATGTAAGTGCTTCCAAAATATGCATTATTATTAACCTTCTTTTCGTACTCCATTGAAAGCTTGAAGTAATCAATGGCTTTGTCGTAAAAGCCAAAAATGTTTAAGATAAGGCCAATATTATTTGCGCTATTAGCCATGCGGTGATAATCTTTGATTTTTCTCCCATATTCAAGACTTTTTCTAAAATTCACTAATGCATCACTATACTTACCCCTGTGCATCATTATTAAACCTATTACATTATAATAATAAGAGACTCGCTCTAAATTATTTTTCGAAAGTTTTTTAGGAAGAAGTTTTTTATAGTAAATTAAGGCTTTTGCTTCATCCGTTTCATAGTATGTTTCTGCTAATTCCTCTTCGGCTGCTTCTATCCCTTCCTCGTATCTTATTTTTTTTGAAAGTTCAAGAGCTTTTTTAGCTGATTTCTCACTTTTGCCATAAAGTTTTTTTTCTCTAAAGATTCTTGCTTCTTTAAGAAAATATTTAACCCTCCCTATTTCGGAATTTTGAGCTAAAATGTTTCCTAAGAATAATAAAAATAGAATTGTAATAAAGCCTATTTTCTTCATAAAATATTATATATTAAATTATTTAATGAGCAAAATGAACTGTTTTTTAACTGAATTATTGCTAAAAGTGAGTATTAAGGCTGTAAAAAAAGATATTTTGTAATATAATAATTCCACAAAATAGGAAGGAGAGAAAAATGTGTGGAATATTTGGAATTCAGTTTTCGGAAGAAAAAAAGAATTTGGGCGAAATTTTAAAAAAGGCGGCAGAAAGATTAACTTACAGAGGATATGATTCTGTGGGATTTGCAACTATAGATTCTCTGGGGAAAATTGATTTAAGAAAGGATAAGGGTAAAGTTGATAATGTCTACAAAGAGTTAAAGATGGGTAATATGAAAGGAATCAGAGGAATTGTTCAACTCAGGTGGGCAACATTTGGAGTACCTTCCAAAGAAAATGCTCAGCCTCATTTGGGATGTAAGGGTAACTTAGTGTCAGCCCATAATGGGAATATTGTTAATACCTTAGAATTAATACAGGAATTAACAGAAAAAGGTCACAAGTTTAAAGGAGAGAATGATGGAGAAGCTTTGTGCCATCAGGTTGAGGATTTTACAGAGGAAGGTTATACATTGGAAGAAGCTGTTATGAAAGCGAATAGAAAGTTAGATGGGCACTATGCGTGTGTATGTACTGTGAGAAATGTAAATGAAATGATTGCTGTAAAAAATGGCTCTTCTCTATTTCTTGGACTTGGTGAAGATTTTATTTGTGTTTCTTCTGACCTACCTTCAATTCTTTCATATACAAGAAAATATATCCCATTGATGGATGGAGAGTTTGTAATTTTTAATCATAAGAAATATACCATAAAAAATATTGAAAATGGAGATAAAATAGAGCGTCAGCCTCTGATTTATGAAGATGATATAAATACAGCGGATAAGGGAGATTTCCCCCATTATATGCTTAAAGAAATTCATGAACAGGACAAGCAAATCAAAGAGCTTGTTAATTTTGTAAGAAAAAACATTGAGTATCAAAATTATCTTAAAGAAATGTTTAAAGCACCTCGAGTATTTTTCATTGGTGCGGGTTCTTCTTATAATGCAGCGGTAATAGGTTCTTTTTATCTTCAGAATTTAACTGAAAAAACAGTGATAGTTTCTAATGCGGGAGAATTTATCCAGAGATGGGGAAAAGTTTTAAAGCCCGAAGATTCCTTTTTGTTAATTTCCCAAAGCGGTGAAACAAAAGATGTTATGATAGTTTTGGATTTTCTTGAGGAAAAAGGTCTGGAAAATATTTTTTCAATGGTAAATGTAACAGGATCAAGTTTACATATGCGAGTTCCCAGACGATTTCCTATTTTATCCGATCTTGAAATAGGCGTGGCCGCAACAAAGACATTTACAAATCAGGTAGTTTCCTTTTTGACTATGGCAGCAGTTTTGTCGGAAAATAAAGAAATATTGACTGAACTTTCAAACTTGCCTGATTATGTGAAAACTCTGGTAGAAGAATATGATTACAGGGCAAAAGAATTGGCAAAAGAACTCCTCAAATTTAACTCCTTTATATTTCTTGGCTATGGAATCTCTTACGGTGGAGTTTTAGAAGGCGCTTTAAAGGTTAAGGAGTTGGCTTATCTTCCGGGAGAGGGTTTTTATTCTTCGGAATTTAAACATGGTCCCTTAGCTTTAATCTTTGAAGGGCAACCCGTTGTTTTTCTTTCAACAAAAGAGGATTCAAAAATGACAGTTTCCCATATTAATGAGATTAAGGTTAGAGGTGGAAAAATCTTTACTATAGCTCCGGAGGATAAAAAGTTAAGAAAAGAATCCGAAGTTTTCTATCCCCTCCCCACTGATTTTTATTATTTTATCCCTATTTTGGGGGTAATATTTTTTCAGCTTCTTGCTTATCATATGTCTGTACTAAAAGGAGAAAATCCGGATACTCCCCGTAATTTGTCAAAGTCAATAACCGTTGATTAATAAGCTTTAACCTTGACTTATCTTTTATAAAAAAATAATATTAGCATATAAGTTTTCAGGGAGGTTTCAATGAAAAGAAAAGAGCATGTGTTTTTTATTATTGTTTTGATAGTTTTTGGAATAATATCCTTTTCTTTTGCCGAAAAGATTAATGATTGGGAAAATCCGGCAATTATTGGAATAAATAAGGAAGAACCACACTGTACTTTAATCCCTTATGAAACCATTGAAAAAGCAAAAAAAGCTATAAGGAAAGACTCTCTTTTTTACAAATCTTTAAATGGTTTGTGGAAATTCAATTGGGTTAAAAAGCCTTCTGAAAGGCCTTTAAATTTTTATGAATTAAATTTTGATGATAGTAACTGGAAATTAATAAAGGTTCCTTCAAACTGGGAAACTCAGGGTTTTGGTATACCAAGATATCTGAATGTAAGGTATCCCTTTAAAAAGAATCCTCCTTTTATTCAGCACAATTACAATCCGGTGGGCTCTTACAGAAAATATTTTGAAATTCCTGTGAAGTGGAAAGGAAGGGAGATTTTTCTACACTTTGATGGAGTTCAATCCGCTTTTTATCTTTGGATAAATGGGGAAAAGGTAGGATACAGTCAGGGTTCAAGAACCCCTGCTGAATTTGATATTACTAAGTACTTGATAGAGGGGAAGAATCTTCTCGCAGTTGAGGTTTACAGATGGTCTGACGGAAGCTATCTTGAGGATCAGGATATGTGGAGGCTCAGCGGGATATTCAGAGATGTTTATCTTATGGCAACACCGAAGGTGCATATTAGAGATTTTGAAATTAAAACCTTATCAGATGATTTAAAAAAATGGAATTTAGAGGTAATTGCAAAGGTTAAGAATTTATCTGAAAGACCATATAAAAAAGTGAAAGTTAGATGCGAACTTTATGATAAAAATGGTAATTTTCTTAACACAGAGCCGAAACTTGAGAATATGACAATGTTCTTATCTCCTTCTGCTGAAAGCACCTTGATTATGAAGACCAAGGTGAAAAACCCTGACTTATGGTCAGCGGAAAAGCCGAATCTTTACACTTTAATTCTCAAGCTATTTGATGAAAATGAAAATTTATTGGAGATAGAAAGTTCTAAATTCGGTTTTAGAAAAGTAGAGATAAAAAACGGACAATTTCTATTGAATGGTAAGCCCATACTTTTCAAAGGGGTTGACAGGCATGAGCATAATCCGGTATTGGGACACTATGTTACTGAAGAACAGATGAGAAAAGATCTGGAAATTATGAAAAAATTTAACATTAATGCTGTAAGAACCTCCCATTATCCGAATGACCCAGGGTGGCTAGAGCTTTGCGATGAGTACGGAATTTATGTCATAGATGAGGCAAACATAGAATCTCATGGTATGGGCTATCAACCTGAAAAAACACTTGCAAATAAACCTGAATGGAAAAAAGCTCATTTTGATAGATACAGAAGAATGGTAGAGCGGGATAAGAACCACCCCTCTGTTGTTATATGGTCAATGGGCAATGAAGCGGGAGATGGTACTAATTTTGAGTACATTAGTTATTGGTCCCATATGAGAGATAATACGAGACCTGTTCAGTATGAGAGAGCAGGAAGAAGGGCTCATACTGACCTTGTTGTTCCAATGTATAGTAGGATCGAAAGTTTAATAAAATATGCGAAAAATCATAAAGACAGGCCTCTTGTCATGTGTGAGTATGCCCATGCAATGGGAAATGCGGTGGGAAATTTGAAGGAGTATTGGGATGTAATAAGAAAATACAAAGTATTGCAGGGTGGTTTTATCTGGGATTTTATTGATCAGGGATTGTTGAAAAGAGATAAAAGAGGGAAAGAGTTTTTTGCTTACGGAGGAGATTTCGGGGATTTCCCCACTGACTACAATTTCTGTATAAATGGTCTGGTATCTCCTGATAGAAGTGTTCAACCTGAGCTCCGGGAAGTTAAAAAGGTTTATCAAAATGTTCATTTTACTCCTGTGGATCCCATTGATGGAAAAATTAAAGTTTACAATGAATTCTTTTTTACAAATTTGAATGAGTTTGATATTTTCTGGAATCTTAAAGAGAATGGGAAAATTATAAAACAGGGGAAATTAAACTCTTTGAGTATTTCCCCTCAAAAGGAGAAAATAGTAAAAATAAATTATACTAATATTAGATTTCTTCCTGGAAAAGAATACTTCTTAAATCTTTCCGTGAGACTTAAAAAAGATGGAAGATGGGGCAAAAAAGGACATGAAATTGCATTTGAGCAGATTAAAATCCCGACTAAAGAGGTTTTTCCAAAAGAAAAAGCCGGAGAAAACGCTTCTTTGAAGATTGAAGATACTCAGGATAAATTTAATGTTATTGGTTCTGATTTTACCGTAAGTTTCTGTAAAAAACATGGAGTATTGGGGTTTCTGAAGTATGGTGATTTAACAGTCATTAAAAGTGATGATAAGTCAATAAACGGTCCGGTGTTAAATGTATTCAGGTCTCCGACGGATAATAATATGGATCTCGCCAGATCTTACATTAAAAAATTAATGAATAAGAGGGAGTTGACAAAAGTGCAAGCTGTTAAACAATTGAGAGATTGGGGTTATGATGAGGCTTACATACAAAAACTTTTGAAACAGAGAACATGGTATAACACAGGGTTAAACAAATTAAAGAGAGTTGTTAAGAAATTTGAAACCGGTAAGAATGCAGACGGAAGCATTTTCGTAAAAATTGTAGCTGATAATTTTGGTGTAAAAGGAGCCGGCTTTATTAGGGAAAGCATATATAATATCTACGGAAACGGTAAAATAAAGGTAAATAACATAATTACTCCTTATGGAAATCTTCCGGAAATTTTACCTAAAATAGGTGTAAAAATGGTAGTAAGTGGAAAACTTAGGAATATAGAATGGTATGGTAGAGGACCGGAAGAAAATTATCCGGACAGGAAAACAGGTTATCCTGTAGGGATTTATGAGAAAACAGTTGAACAAATGTTTTATCCTTATGTTAGACCTCAGGAAACCGGAAATCATGAGGATGTTAGATGGGTCAAATTAACTGATGAGAAAGGTAAAGGTGTGAAAATAATTTCTTTAAAGCCCTTTTCATTTACTGCACTTAAATTTACACCGAACCAGATAGCTCAAGCAAAACATCCTGCTGAATTAATTCCAATAAAAGGGATCTTTCTTTCCATCGATGCAAAGGTATTGGGGCTTGGAAATGGGAGCTGTGGGCCGGGTGTGTTGAAAAAGTATTATGTAAGGCCGAAGAAAACCGAATACAGCTTTTTCATAATTCCTTTTTCTCAAAAAAAGTGAGTTAATTAGAAAATAATTTTACAATTTTTATGATATAATTACTCATCAATTTTTAGGAGGTCTTTTTTATGAAGAAAAGAATTTTTGTATTCTTTCTTATGGCCGCTCTTATAGTAGGGTTAGGCTATTCAAAGATGTTTGAAAAAGGAGGGAAATATCTAACCCCTCAAGTGGGACTTAACTCTTATGCTATTCCTGTTGGAGTAAGCTTTGGAGTGGGAATGACAGAGAATATTGAAGCAGGTGTTTCGGTTCTCTATCTTTCATGGGGCGATGAGCTTTACAATTATGCGGTAGTAATGCCCAGTGTGGAAGCTTTTTACCATTTTAATGTAAATGTAAAAAATCTTGATCCCTTTGCAGGTTTGAACTTGGGATATCTTTATTTTACAGGTGATTTGGGCTCTTTTAGCAGCGGTCTTTTCCTTTCTCCTTTTGTAGGAGCAAGGTATTATTTTTCACCTAAAACAGCTGCTATGTTAAAACTCTACTTCTCTGCCGGCGAACTTTCCGGAGCAGGGTTTGTAGGTGGTGTAACTTTTCAGATTTAAGCTCAGGTAACAAAAAATAAAAAGGGGAGAGAAATCTCCCCTTTTTTTTTATAATTAAAAAAATAATCGATAAGATTTATATTTTAGAATGGCTGATAGGTTACTTTGATTATTAAAATAATCGGTAGCTTTTACCCCAATATAATATATTTTTCCGGGGGGAAGAAAGATAACTATTTTGTTATTTTCTTCATTTTTATAGAATTTTTTTATTTCTGTATTTTTTTCTCCATAGTAAATAGATAAGCATTTAAAATCTGGATCAGGGTTAGGTGAAGTTTCTATTTCTATCCCAACTATATTAGTTAAGGGATCTACTTTATAAAAAAAACTGATAATATCAGGAATTTCCGGAGGGTAATTTTTTAAGTACTCATACCATTTTTCAGCCATAAGTTGATACCCTTTTTCAGAAGGATGTACTGTATCAGACATCAAAGACTCGTATCCGCCATCAGATTCGGGATAATTTAAAAATATATTGAACAAATCAATAACCGGTATTTCATACTTTTGCCCCATTTCTCTTATGCCCTCGGAAATTTCAATGCTTCTTTCCCTGTAAATCCCTTCTCCCCATTTACCATTTCTCGGAATTATTGTTGTTAAAATAGGTCGCATACTGTGCTTCAAAGAAATCTTAATCATTGATTCTATATTAAAAAGTATGTAAGACACAGGAAATCTTCTTACAAACAATGCATCATTCGTACCTTCATGAAAAAGAAGATATTTTGCTTTATCTTTTAAAATCACGCTTTCAAATCTATTAAGCCCATCCTCTGTAACTTCTCCAGGTACTCCTTCATTGTAAACTTTTCCACCATACCAATCATCCACCATTAGCTGTAATCTTGGAACATATCCTTTATCCGGAGCTTCCTCTCGATTTATATATCCGAAAGTTATGCTATCTCCGAATCCCAAAAATCCGTAATAACTGAAATTAAAATCTTCATAAAGATGTTTTTCTTTTTCCTTTAGATTATTGTAAATGTTATTGTTTCTTGTAACTGTATATGCGTTAGTTGTTATGTTTTTCTCTCTATTATTAATGTCTCTACAATACATACTTGTCTTAACATATTTCCCATTATTAAATCTGAAAAATAATAAAAGTTTCTTCTTTCCGTCAAAAGAAAGAGAGTGAATGGGTTCTTTAAATATTATTTTTCTTAAAAGTTTTTTACTTTGAAAATCATAAATGTTTATGGAAAAACTTTCATCTATATAAGCAAATGAAAGAGAATTCTTGCATTCGATTAGGATTGGGGAGTAAAATGGCGTTTGTGTCTTTTCAATCAAAGGTATTTTATTATTGGCGATTATTATAAAAAGACTATATTTTTTTGACTTTGGATAGAATTTTTCTTCAAAAACATAATATTTATTAAAGATTTTAGAATAAGAGGATGATAGTAACACGCTATTTTTTTTAGTTTTGTATTTATACACTATATTACCATTTTTATCATAAAATTTTACGGAAGAAGGGGAAATTTCATAGGTAAATATTTCTCCGTTATTCTTTATCTCTCCCTTTTCTTTATCGATATTTTTTGGTAGAGGAAATAATAAACACAAAGTAGAAAAAAATAAAAAGACCATAACAATTCTTTTTTGAAGTTTTTTAATCATTTCTTATTATAGCATAATGAAGTTCTTCTACAATTGCTATATAATATTTGAAAATTTATGATTTCATTACTTTACTTTTTCTTGACTTTAAAACATAAGACTTATAAAATATTCCATTATTATAAATCCATAAAAATAGGAGGAAATAATGCTCGGATATGGCGGAAAAATTTTAAGGATTAATTTAACAACAGGTAAGATATCAACAGAAGAGATAAGTGAAGAGTTTGCAAGAAAATATTTAGGAGGTCTGGGTTTTACCACAAGGATTCTCTACAATGAAGTACCTGCAGATATTGATCCTTTAAGTGAAGCGAACAAAGTTATAATATCACCGGGAGTTTTTGTCGGGACAGGATTTCCAACAGCATCAAAGACAGCTCTCTCCTTTAAATCCCCTCTAACAGGTACATTCGGAAGAAACAATGTTGGAGCTGAAATGGGAGTTCAGATGAGAAAAGCTGGATATGATGTTTTTATTATCGAAGGCAAAAGTGATAAACCTGTCTATGTTTATATAAAGGACGATCATGTTGAAATAAAGGATGCTTCAGATCTATGGGGAAAAGATACATATGAGACAAGGGAAATTTTAAAGGAAAGATATGGCAAGAAAGCTTCTACTGCTGTGATAGGCCCTGCAGGAGAAAATCTCAGCTACATGGCAATGATTGATTTTGATATGAGACAGGCAGCAAGAGGAGGCTCGGGTGCTGTCCTGGGTTCAAAAAAACTCAAAGCAATAGTGTGTGAAGGAACAGGGAAGGTTGAACTCCACGATAAAGAAGCAGCAAGAAAGCTCATTTCAGAGTATAATAGAATTATCAGGGAACATCCTGCAACAAAAGCTGATATGGACTATGGGTCAGGTGAATTTTATTCATGGATGAATCTTGAAAGGGGAACATTTCCCACAAGAAACTTTCAATGGGGATACTTTCAAAGTGTCTATGATAATTTAAAAGAGGGGGAACTCTCTCAGATTGACCCATATTATTGGTCTCCCAGGTATATGGTTAAACATAATCCATGCCCCAATTGTACAAAACCATGCGGGAGAATTCTTGAAATAAAAGAGGGAGAATATGCTGGCACCAAGATTGATGGTGTTGAATATGAAATTATGTATTCACTCGGAGGGGCACTTGAAATAGATGATGCCGAAGTTTTGATTAAATTAAATGAAATAGCTGATAGAATGGGTTTTGATGGAATTTCAGCAGGTGTTACCATCGGATGGGCAATGGAAGCCTATGAAAAAGGACTTTTGACAAAGGATGATCTTGACGGAATAGAGCTTAAATTCGGGGACGGAAAAGCCGCAATTGCAGTCCTTGAGAAAATGGGAAGAAAGGAAGGCAAGATAGGAGAGCTTCTTATTAATGGAACTAAGTATGCTTCTGAGAAGTTAGGCAAAGATTCCTATAAATTTGCAATCCATGTAAAAGGGCTTGAACTTCCTGCATATGATGTAAGAGGTATAAAAGGTCTCGGTCTCGCTTTTGCTGTGTCTGTAAGAGGTGCCTGCCACTTAACGGCTGGTGTTTACGGCCTTGAACTTGTAGGAAGCTGGTGGAAGTACAGCAATGTTGACAGACTTTCAACCGAGTGGAAAGGTTATGAGGTGGCATCCCTTGAAAATCTTATGACACTTTATGACATAGTGGGTGTTTGTAAATTCTCAAGACATATGTTCTTCCTTGAAAAATTCATCCCATATCTTAAAGCAATAACCGGATGGGATTGGGTTGATGAAAATTATATGATGACAGTAGGAGAGAGAGTTTACAATATTCAGAAAGCCTACAATGTTAAAGCAGGATTTTCAAGAAAGGATGATACTCTTCCTTACAGAGTTACCCATGATCCTATTCCAAAGGGAGTTTCAAAGGGTGCTTATATCAAAGAGGAAGAGCTTCAACATATGCTTGATGAGTACTATCTCGCAAGGGGTTGGTCAAAGGAGGGTGTCCCCACAAAAACAAAGCTCTTTACATTGGGGCTTCCGGAAATAGCAGAAGAGGTAGGAGCAGGAATCTGAAGATAAAATAGAATGGATCAGGCTCCGGTCTATAGACCGGAGCCTTTTTTTATTGTTTTTGTTAATACACATTCAATGAGTAAAAAAGCCCCGAGTCCAATGGGTAAAATTAGGAGTGCCGGTTTATAAAATAAGCCTAATCCTATAAATCCTCCCAACATCCCTCCGACAACCTCTATATAGGCAAGGTTATCTCCCATAATTTTTTTCATCATTTTTTCAAACTCTTCCATATCCTGTTTTAGAATATTTGTTTTTACCAACCGGTAAACCGAGCCCCCTATATCAGATTTGATAAGAAGCTCTCTTATTTTTCCTTTGTCAGAGTAACCTTTCAATGATTCCACTATTTTTTCAAGAGAAAGGACTATGAAAGAATTTATTTTCTCAAAAAAGTTTTCAAACTCTTTATTGTTTCTTAGGATTTTTTCAAGTTTGTCTCTTATAAGAAAAATGAGTTTTTTTAGTTCTTTGTCTTTTAAATAAACAAAAATCCGTGTTTTACCCAATTCGTAAATTTCAGCAAGATTTTCTCTGTGGTGAGGTTTGTTGAGTATTCTGTCAAGATCAGGTAGTATCTCCTCAGCAAGATCTCCTATTTTGCCTATTTTACTCTCATCATTTAAGCTCTCCATCACAAATTTTCTTACGCTCCCCTCAGAAACAAGAATGTCTCTTCCGATTGTTAAAACTAAGTTTGCAAACCATCCCTTTGAATTTATAAAATCATCAATAGTGCTGTTTATAAGTTTGGCAATTTTATCAGAATTTTCGGATATTAATTCATTTATTATTTCTTTTATAAGAGATATAGCTTTTTCCAAAATAGGATCTTTTATCTGTCTCCTTTGTCTGAAAAAACTTCTAACTTTTCTGAAAATTTCCGTAAATCTCAGGTTTTCAGATGAAAGATACTTGACTAAAAGTTCTTCCAGAAAATTTTCAGCCTCTTTGAAAAACCTATCCTTTACCTCGCTTTTTAATGCGGACTCCAGAAGCTCTCTTATCCTTTTCTGGTTTTCCGCTTTTTTTATCCAGTTTTTAAGGAATAAAACTATTTTATCGGAAATCTCTTTTATCTTATTTTCATTATTAAGATATTCCGAAATGGTCTCTTCATTAATTATTCTTTCTCTTACGGTTTTTGCAAGGCTCTCCGCAATCTTTTCCTTATTTGCGGGCAGAAGTCCCTGTCTTCCGAAGAATGTTTTTTCCACAGGATGGAATAGCATTTCAATCGCTATGGTATTTGTCCCTATACCGATAAGCCCTGCAAGGGAAATTGAAAACACAAGTTCCTGCCAGAAGCCGGAGATCTTAAAAACAAAAGAGATTATTATATAGTAAGCAATACCGCCTATAAAAATAAAGTAAAGTCCCCACTTAACAAGTTTAAATCCACTGGTTTTCCTCATTTCCTAAAATTATACTATAGGTTTTTTGTAATAAAAATATATCTTGTGTTTTAAAAAGTTATTTTAAATAAAAAAAGCCCCGATTTCTTAAGAAATCGGGGCTTTGATTAAAGATAGTTTATAGTTTGATTACATTTGCTGCGTAATCGCCTTTTTCATTGTGACGAATTTCAAACTCTACTTGCTGTCCTTCGTCCAATGACTTGAAACCATCTTCATTGATTTCTGTGTGGTGAACAAAGATGTCTTTGCCTTCTTCAATCTGAATAAAGCCATAACCTTTTCTTGCGTCAAACCACTTAACGATTCCTTTGGTCATCGTGCATTACCTCCGTAAAAATTTTAGAAGTAAGTTAAGGTAAAATTTCAAGGACGGAAGAAGTAAATCTTTCTGACTTGATAAAATTACACTTCACTAAACTAATAATAAATCATTATACACCAAAACATTAGAAAAGTCAAAAAAATTTTTAATATTGGAAAATTTTTTAATTATAGCTTTTCCCAGTGAATATCTGCTCTTAAGATTTCTATATCTTTTGTTTTATTTTTAATTAAGAGTTGGGAGATTTTTATATCTTCTTTTCCTAAAACTTCAACCTCTTCTCCGTATTTTGCTTCAGAAAAAAAGAAAAGAGTTAAAATTTTAATCATTTGAGAATCAAATTTTTCAATTGGGAATGAATTTAGTATGAATTCTATATATTTTGTATTATTGACATGATTATTCATGTCAATATCCGTGTATTCTATGTTAAAACTCTTCAAAAATTGTGGCTCCGAAATTGTTGCAAGTTTTTTCGGTTTTTCATTAAGCGCCTTAACTTCTGGTAAAAAAACAACTGTATCCGGCAAACTTTTCGGGCGGGTTGGTCTTTTTGTCCGAGCATTTAGCAAAAGCCATCCGGTAGATGCTTTTATTAAAGGGGGCTTATTATTTTCTTTTAAAAAGAGAAAATCTCTCATAGTAAAAAGTTTATTTTGTTCTTTTAACCATGTTCTTATAATTATATTTTCTTCAAAGCGAGGATATCTTAAAACCTCTATTTTTGCCCACGTTAATACCCAAATCTGTCCGTCTTTTAAGAATTTATTAAACCCGACTCCGATAGCTTCAGAGTGTTTTAATGCCTCGTTTTGCATTATACTGAAAATAGAGTCAAGCCTTATGTTCCCTTTAAAATCTACCAAACTGATTGGAATGTTTATTGTTTTTTCCCAAACCTCATTTTTTTTCATAAGAGGTATCTTAACATAGTTTTTGGGCAAAAAAAAAAGAGGAGGGAATTTTCCCTCCTCTTTTTTTATATTTACAATCTTTTTTAGAATTTAAACCTTATGCCCAATCTGAAAATCCTCGGGTTCATTATTTGAAGCGGAGCCCCGTAGTTCTTTGCTGTTACCTGATACTCTTCTGACAGAACGGTGTTTGCGTTAAAGATATTAAAACCATCAAGAGTTAGATAAAGTTTTGCATTTTTCACTCTGAACATCTTTTCAATCCTGAGATTTAACATGTAAAAAGTAGGAAGTCTATATGTGCCATATTCTGCAATCATTACAGACGGGTTATCATCAATTCCATTTCTTGTAACGCTCATGTCGATATAATACTTAGGAAGAATGTAACCATCTCTTGCAATAAATGTTCCTCCGAAATTAATATTATAAGGAAGTTGGTAGACAAATCCCAGTTTTGCCATCCATCTGGGATTCATAGATGCTTTTGATCCACTGCTGCTTGAAGAAATATAACCGGCATACTTTCCATCATAAAGGTCAACAGGCTCATGCCCTGTTGGATCATTATAAGATGCCCGTGTTGGATAAAATCTTCTCCAATCCTGATAGGTAAAAGAACCGTCAAGCATTAATTTACTTGAGGCAGTAGGTCTCTTTTTGAATCTTATTTCAAAGGCAAGATATCTTGTGTAGTAATCTGGCCTGTTAGTAGTCCATGTTTGGGTTGATTGTTCAAGCCCATCTCTTAATTCCCACCATGCATAACCTCCAAACTGTTCAGGTATGTAACCTCCTATTACCCAGTCATCAGGTTGAGGAAGCCTGAGATTTCCATTGTCATTTATGTAATAGAGTGTCCAATATGAATTGTAATGTTTTCTGTAAATAATACTTGCACCTGCTGAGAAGTTTTCAAAAATCTCTTTTTCCAATCCTGTGGTGATTTCAAGGAGCCTTGGAGAAGTGAGATCCTTATCATATAATTCATCCGGTGATAGAATTTTGAAATAATCTCTTATTTTAATTCTTCCTATTTCATCAACCTGAACTTTGCCATCTCCGTTTGCATCATTCCAATATGCATAACCATACCCATAAGTTGATGCTAGATTGTAAAGAAATCCGGAGCTCATATGCTCACTGTAAAGGCCTATGTTGAATTTCAAAAGTGTTTTACCGTCTCCTTTTATATCATAAATCAGTCCAAATCTTGGTTGTAATGTGTTCCATGCAAAATTAAGATCTGTTTTTGGGACTGTCACTGCCGGAAGGTTATAATCTCCTGCCCAATCCACATGAGTTCCATCAACGCTGAGTTCATTGACCCATCCGCTCTGTCTGTCGAGTCTCATTCCTGCAATAATTGTGAACTTCTTAAAGCTTATAGTATCCTGGAAGAAAGTTCCAAGTCTGTAAAGGACATAATCATAGTCAGAGTTGCGGTAAAAATAAGCTTTGTAAGGAATGTGTGCTTCATAATCTTTGTAATAAAGTCTTTGAGAATAATAAATTCTTGTTCTTTTTCCCGGAGAATATTTGTATTCTACTCCGAATTTGAACTCATGGTCAGCACCGAAGATATTTTCTTTATAATAGTTTCCCTGGAACTGAGCGAAGTATTGTGGTCTTTTATAATCTGACATCTTGTAGGTTCCAAGATATCTGTCCAGAGCTCTGTCATATATGGCAATACCTCCAATAGGGCCAATTGGTTCAAGTTTAAACCCACCGGCAAAATAGCTTGCTTTTGCGGATAGAAATAAGCTATCGGAGGCTGTAATCTCATCCTGGATTTTATAGAAAGGATGTGGGCCTGATTGGTTATATCTTGATTCCCATGCATCCAGAGGTCCGTGACTTTGTCTTCCGTTAACTGTTTTGTTGGACCAGTTAACAAAGGTCTCTATTCTATGTTTTCCGAGTGATAAATTTAACTTTGTTTCAAAGTTT
>Ga0256835_1000629_pt1 | contig 24733 bp, 21 predicted proteins | sample PIR30metaG_FD_185972 | JGI IMG/M metagenome (GOLD analysis project Ga0256835, IMG submission 185972) | Hydrothermal vent microbial communities from East Pacific Rise, Pacific Ocean - PIR-30 | ecosystem: Environmental > Aquatic > Marine > Hydrothermal vents | place: Pacific Ocean: East Pacific...
GACGTATCATCCTCCAGGGAAAATGCAGCTGCCGCCGTCACCCGCGAAGCACCGATAGCGGCATTGTGCGTCGCCGCAGCCTCCCAGTACCTTCCGCCCCGGTGGAAATGCGCGAAAGCCATCCTGGCCATGAAAGAACCCGGAGTCCAGGCGTTCCATATGGCATAGCCGTTTTCGTCCCCCCTGCAACCGGCTCCTCCCGCCTCCAGTTCTCCATGCTTCAGCACGAGCCTCTGCCTCCCCGCGGTGTCCTCCCTGGTCATACTCATATCCAGGGCAAACAACCCGGCCACCGGTCTGCGCAGGCAAGCGGCGTATCTTCCGGCTCCCCCCGTGTTCTCCACCAACCCCACGGCACTTTCGAAGGAGCTGTCCGGAACCCGAAAGGATGAAAAGTCCAGTTCCCACCTTCCGGAAGCCCAAACCCCGGCATCCAGTGGTGTCATGACACGAATGGAATCGAAGGAACCCCAGCCCGGCAGGGGATGATCTCCACCCACGGTCACCGGTACACCTTCCCATGTGACCAGGCAAGATGCCGTGTAAGGAAAAGGAAAAGCCCATCCTACCGTTTTCCCCGTTTCAAGTACGTCCCACGGACCGGGCGAAATCATGTTCCAGGTCGCCAGGAGCGAGAGCAGCAGGAACTGCACGTCAGTATCCCGGCCTACCCAGAGCTTTGTAAACCAATATCTTGCCCCTTTCAACACCCGGTTGGTCCAGGGGATTCACCCCAAGGGCGAGCCCGCAAAGCACCGTGGCTATCTCCAGCGCCATCATGAGTTCACCCAGGGTTCCCGGGGTCAAGGCTTCCATTTTTATGCGTGTTACCGGAACTCCTCTTTCGGCGAGCGCCTGAGCGGTGGCTTCCGCCTCCACCAGTCTCAGTCCGTCCAGGCTCAAGCCCTGGAGGTACTCCATGGAGGGATAACCCTCGAACCCACCCGGCAACCCGTCGGTATCGTCATCGGGATCCACTGTCACCATGGTCACCGTCTTGTCCGGAGGCCCCTCCATGAAAAGCTGAATCAGCGAATGCTGGTCCGCCGGTCCCCTACACGGCAACGGTGTCTGCCCCAGGTTGACCGTGGCGCCGTCCAGGGAAAATTTCTTACCCAGGCTTTCCGCCCATAACTGGGAGAACCAGAAAGCCGTTCCGAAAAGCCTGTCGTCGTAGACGAAAAAGGAATGCAACGGATATTCCCGGAAATTTCTCAGGAAAGCTGCGGCCATGCGCCCCGCCAGGCTATTTTCGCCTTCGGTTCTGAAATCCATGAGCAGCCGGTTCGCTCCATCGAGAAATCCACGCACGTCGATACCCGCAAAGGCGGCTGGAAGCATCCCGACCGGGCTCATTACGCTGAACCTTCCCCCAACGGAAGGCGGCACCGGCAGGGACTTCCAATTCCGATCTTCGGCAAGCCTGCGCAGATCTCCCTTCCCGGGATCCGTCACAGCCACTATCCTGTCATCACGGTCGGACACCGCCGACATCCAGCGATGGAGCCACATAAAAACCGCAAGGGTTTCGGTCGTCCCGCCGGACTTCGTTACAACCACCAGGGAAGTGTCTTCAGGAGAGAGTTTCTTCGTCATTCCGGACAGCATCCCTGAATCGGGAGAATCCGCCAGGAGGACTCTCTCATCGGTGGCGAAGGCATCAAGCAAGGCCCCGGTACCCAACACGGAACCGCCTATACCCGTGACTACCATCCTCGAAGCCAGCCGCTCGAGGTCTGCGACCGTATCCAATGATAAGGCGAGCAACCCGCGGTCCCCCGGCAGGTTCATGAACCCGAGGAGCCCCTTCTCCTCCCACCGCCTGAACAAACTCAGTACATCATCGTCCAACGGTTCGAAGGGGAAACCCGGAACCAGTTCGATGGAACCCATTATCTTACCCTGTTCTTTTTCAATCTCTTACTCCACACTCGTCCAGGTCACCAGTTCCCGTCCGGGATCCCTGTCCGGAAGCACCACCACCATTCCCTCCCGGGTCTTCCCCATCCTTTCGACGGTGATGGTATCCCTCCCGGAAGTGATAAGGAAACAATCCAGATCCCTTTCGAAAACGGCGGTCCTCCCTACCGCGATCATCCCCTCCAGCAATTTTCCTATCTCTTCGCTATCTCCCGAATATACCGCCGCCCCGGGCTTTTCTTCAACCGGAAACGTATCGTCGCAACCGGGCCATCGGAATATCTCCACTCCATCGGGGGGAGTTACCAGGAAGCTCCCGGCGGCATCGACCTTCACTGCGAACATGCCCTTGCCGGGAAGAACACTGTCTCCCGCTTCAATCCCCATTCCCACAATTTCACCGGTCACTTCGGTCCGTACCGGACGGAAAGCGTTGGTTGTCAGAGAATCCAGCAATCCCCCCAGGCTGTCCACCTGCCAAGCCGCGGCCGAATCACTCTGTGAACCGGCGTTCATCACCATCACGGCCATTTCGATCTCCATCTTCAGTCTCTCCGCGAGCATTGTACTCATATCGGGTATTACCAGTGCCAGCGTATCCCCAGCCCGCACCGTATCACCTTCCGAAACACGGAGCGATTCGACGGTGCCGGGACCCTCGCCGGTCCATGCAATCCAAACCGTATCGCCGGGAATCGGAACAATCACGAAACCTTCCACGGAAACCGCTTCACTCAAAACCGGTCCCCGACGGTCTTCCGGGATTTCATCCCTGGGCCGGCCGTCTCCGCAACCCGGAACCGCGAGTATAAAAAGACACACCGTCACGAAAACTGGACACGAACCTTTAGCAGCGGTTATCTTCGAACCCCGGAAAAGCATCTAGTCTCCCGAACGAAAGTGAACCGGATGAATTCCACCAGATTTCTGGTATCCATCGCAGCAGTGATCCTTATCGTATCCGCATGCGGCGAAACGAGGACTTCGGGTTTCTACGCCGGAGCCGCGACCACCACCCGAACCGACGTTTCCCCGATGCCTATATATACAGACACCCTCTCCGGGGAAACATTGCCCTCCGTTACCGATACGCTTCTCAATATCACTTTCGAGAACGTATCCGTCGAACCTTTCGGACCGGGATGCGTCTATCCGATATACAACGGCTACATGCACATCGATAACTCCATGTCCGAGGAACCGGTGGTGCTGCTTTCTTCTGCCGGTCTTCTCGGAGACGGCATCGTGCAAGCACGGTTCGAGATCGTGGATGCTCCTTCCCACTGCGTGGTGGGGATCGTTCTCCGTGCTTCCTCGGATGAGAATTTCCTCTTGCTGGGAGTCAATTCCAGGGGACAGTATACCGTGCAGAGATTCCTCGGCGGGTTGTGGACACCGGTAATGGGACTCGAGCCTTTTGAATCCAGTCGTCTACTCCTTTTCGGCCGACCCGGCGTGGAAATAACGGCCATAATACACGGAAGTTACGTGGACTTCCTGGTCAACGGACAACTGGTGCAGGTGGTGAGAACCGATCTCCCGGCCACGGGACAGGTGGGCGTATTCGTGGACGGTTACGCGAACGTCAACCTGGACAGGCTTACCGTGGTGCCCTCGGAATGATCATTCTCATTTCCGTCATCCTGTTGGCCTGGACGCCTTCGGTTTTCAATGTGAATAAGCTCCCCGATGCGGAAAATACCATCCCAACGCGGGATGGCCCGGAAGGCATCCCGGTATTGCTCTATCACCACGTCAGCGACCCGGTGAACGGGTACTACGGTATTTCCACCAGCCGTTTCAGAAACGACCTCGAATTGCTGTACAGGGCCGGTTTCTGTCTCGTGAACCCAGCCGATATCGAAAACGGCTTGACCGGAATCCCTCCGGACAGAAGACCGGTAATGCTGACCTTCGATGACGGATGGCGTGACAACTTCAGCGTCACGATACGGGATAACGGCTCGGTAAATCCGGATCCCGAATGCGTGGTCGCCATACTGGAGGAATATTGCGATTCTCACCCGGAATTCGGCCACGGCGCCGTATTCTTCATATCATGGGACAAGGTTCCATTCGGTCAGGAAGAATTCGTAACGGAAAAGCTCAACATGCTCCTGGACCTGGGATACACCATAGGCAATCATACCAGCACTCACAGGAACTTCTCCGCCCTCCCTCCCCACGAATGGGAAAAGGAGGTGATCAACGCCCTGGAAAAGTTCGGAAGATACCTGGGCCTGAGAACCTGCATGGTGACCACCCTGGCTTATCCGGGCGGCAGGTTGCCCCGGATCTCCGGGGTCTTCGACATTCTCGACGGAATGGAGTACCGGGGCAGGCGAGCCGTGACCATGGGCTTCCTGGTGGACGGCAGCGTCACCACGCTCTCGTCGATGCTTTCGCCCGGTGAGGAACGGTTCAGAATAGGAAGGTTGGACATGAGCCGGTACTCCGTGGGAGAACTCCTGCAGTGGCGAAACCTTATGGGAACCGGTGGCCGAAACGACCTTCACGCACGCCTGAACGCCATGATGGTTCCGGTATCGGCTCTGAGGTGAACGGTCTTTCACTTGCTCCGCGACATCAAATACCTTGATACCGCTTCATGACTACCCGGTCATTTCCCCATTCGAACGAGAGATACCGAGGTCGCCCCGAACATGTTCCGCCGTCTTGAAGCTGCATCGACCCTTGCTGTGCGGGCGTATCCCGAAAGTCACCGCCTCACTTCGAAAATTACCCGGTAATCCCTGGGCGGAACCTTCCAACGCGGCCTTGCCGCCGGGTAACCCGCACACAGCACCGCAGCAGGTCCGAACCCCCTGGTCGCGCGGGAATGCCAGGATGGAAAAAAGGGATAGAGCTTCTCGGCCACACCGTTCCAGAATGTACCCAGGCCCATGGCCTCCGCCTTGTACATAACGGTTGCGGCTGCTATTATCCCGTCACTTCTCCATGTAACGTTATTCCGGGAAACCATGAAAAACATCACCACCGGCGCATTCCTGAAAACCAGGTCTTCCCCCCGCATCATCCTTGAAACGTAAGGAGCGGTATTCGTAAGCTTTCCCAGGATTGCCGGCAGTCCGGTGGGCCGCAATAACCTCAACGTTTTGCGGATTGGAGAGAAGAGCCTCCGGGAGGCCTCCGCGCCTACCAGCACCCTGACGGTTATTCCCTGGGAATTCCTGCCCGTGGGAGATTCTTCCAGCACCGACAGGAGTTCGTGCAATTCCTCCTTTCCCGGCACCCTCCCCGCAAACGACCTGGCGGTTCTCCTGGCAGCCAGGAGGGCCGTATAGGCTTCGTCGGCATTCGAGGGTATCCCGGGCAACGGCTCCAGGTTGAAAGAATTTACCGGGCAGAAAGCCCCGCAGTGTCCGCAACCGATGCAAGGATCGATCCTGAACACCGGTTTGCCTCCCACCAACTCCACCGCCCCGGTGGGACAGACTTCCACGCACGTGCCGCATCCATTGCACCTATCCCCGGCAAAGCGTTCCCACGGCAGGTATTTCAATTATCCATCCTCTCATCTCAGGGAAGGATTTCTATATCCACTCCGTCGGCGGACAACCCCGGTCGTACAAGAACCACGCCGGGAAACGTGCCGTAAGGTTCACCCACCGACCACGTTCCTCCACCATCCCTGTCCACGAAAGCAGCCACGGTATACCTGCCGGCGGGTATTTCTTCCAGGCGATACGGTCCACGCTCCACCCTGAAATACGTCACCCTGGATTCCGAGGCGCCCCCTGTCATTCGTACCATCAGGTAAACCGGCGAACCGACACCGCCGTTTACCACGCCGGAAATCGACCCCGGTTCATCACCCCATAATGTAGAAAAACTCCAGGAAACCGGCTCGGACAAGGTGTCTCCCCACTGGGTGGCCAGGCCGGGTTCCAGCAGGAACCGGTACTGTTGCTCTCCTATCAACTGGTGCTCGGGGTAGAATTCGAAGGATCTGCCGTCCACCACCACAAGGGTTCCATGTACCAGGGTACTGTCCGCCACGCAGGTAAGCGTCCATTTCTTTTCGAGGGAATCCGGGTCGACCCAATAGTTGAAGGAAATGAGAAATGGCCCTGCCGGATCGGCGTTCGAAGTCCCTCCGGCGGGATAATGAGACCTGACCCTGAACGTATCGGCCGGTATCGAATCCATTCCGAAGAACTCCATCGAATCCGGTCTTGAAGGGTTGTCCATCAGGTCCCGGACACCCGACAACAGGAAAAGGAATTTTTTATCCGACATCTTCCCGGTTTCCAGGATGACGTTCCGGGATGCGACACCCTCCGACAGCCAGGCTCCGCGAACCGGAACACGGTTACCGAGACTGTCCCTCACCACGGCTTCGCCCCGGATGAACGATTCGTATGAAACATCCTCGTTGAATTCCAGTTCCAGGTGGTACCCGTCAAGAGCCGAAACATCGACAAGACGCGGTCCCACGGTATCCACGACGGTAAGAGTGACCGAAAGGAAGAGAGTATCGCCGTCCGGCAGGGAGACCGTGGTATCGAAACCGGCCTCCGATTCGGCTTCCCATGTCATGGAACCGTCCGTGTCCTCGTAACAGAGTACCCGGTAAACACCGGGAAGCAACCACCTTGACGAAAGCGACATCGCCGAATCGGGCTCAGTGCGCCTTACCAGGGTGGAGTCATCGTCGAAAACTTCCAACAGGGTCGATTCCGAAAGCGAACCCCCACCCTGCCTGCCCGGCGAGATTCTGATCATTCCTGCGGGAAGCGAATCCATGGAAGTGTACGCCAACTCCAGCGGGATGCCCGTCTCGTTACCTCTCCTGTCCCGTAGGGTTCCGGGAATGTGTATGACCAGCGGCCACTCTCCGGGCGGCTCCGCAAGATGTATCTTAATTTCAGATCCTGATATTTTCGTATCGAAATCGACCACCGGATAGATGAAGGCGACCGCGGAGGCTTCATCCAGTCTTTCGCTCCATGTCAGGATAACGGTTTCCAGGTCACCGTACCCTCCACCGGGTTCCGGTTTGACGGATACCAACTCCGGGGGTGTCCTGTCCTCGGGACCGCCGCCGGGAGCGGCCATCCTGGCGCAGGAGAGTGCGGCGGCCACCAGCGCTACGACCCAGCTACGGGTTTTCAATCTCCGCTATCCTCGTTCAACGTATTCTTCCTGGCCTGGGCCGCCTTCCTGTAAAACGAAGACGCTTCCCCCGTTCTTTTCTGTTTCTCGAGTACCATGGCCAGTTCCACCAGGCAGTCGGGATTCCCGGGGTCTATTTCCAGGGATGTTCTCAAAGCGGTTTCCGAAGCTTCCAGGTCACCGGAGAGGTTACCGCACTTTCCAAGATAGAACCAGGCTGGAGCATAGTCCGGGTTATCTTCCAGTATGGAACGGAACGTCAGCTCGGCATCCTTGTACATACCGTTCCTCAGCTGGTCCACTCCCTTCAGAAAGGTCGCCTCGAGCTGTCCCAGTCCGGCTTCCCGGACCTTGTCCAACCAATCACCGTTCCTGGACCTCATAGCCAGCAGAACTTCCAGGGTTCCACCGGCGAGGATGGTCGAAGGATCCGGTGCAACATCATTCCCGTCTTCGTCGATTTCTTCGCCGTCCCCGATCTTATCCATGAGTTCCTTTATTCCGGGCTCCTCACCGTCTCCACTCCTTTCGGAATCACCGCTTCCGGCGAAAAGGGCGATCTGCCTGCCGGTCAACCTGTCGCTCAGCAGATGATCGAACATCTTTCGCTGCTTTGCGGGATCGGTGACCCTTACAATGGGTCTCAGCTGAAACTCGCTTATCTCGTCCGTCAGCAGGAGCTTTCGTCTCATGTCGTCGGGAAGCCGCAGTATATTGAGTATTTGAGTTATCCTGGCCCTGGAGTAACCCAGTTGCTCGGAAAGCCTGCTTCGATTCTCGACCAGATTGTTGCGCAGGAGTGCATCGAACAGAAGCGCCTCTTCAACGCAGTTTCTCACGGATTCGTGGGCAGGCGCAATGTGAACCTCGCTCCTGACCACCATGGCCCTGATGGTCAAGTGACCTTTTACGGCCATCCTCCAGAAACTCCTGTGATGCGCCAGAAGGGTATACTCTCTGACTATCCCATCCTTACCGGTCGCCGGTGTCTTCTCCTCTATGAGAACCGGGGGTACGAACGGTTCCTTCCGTTGTTCATCATTCTCTTCCCACTCATCGGGAGGAGCGAGGTAACCTATCTTCTCCAGCTTCACCTCTTCCAGTATCATGTGTTCGAAAATATCCCCGGTCTCCCGCTTCTTCTCGGCCATCATGCTTCCCCCTTGTCGAAGAAAAGGGATTCGAATTTCCAGTCTTCGTCGAAACCGTACCAGACCACGTCACGGATCCTTCTGAACATGTTCCTCTGTCTCCTGGCAAGGCGCCATGTGTTTACCTCGATAGCCGTTTGCAACTCGCTTATACTTTTAAGGCGGCCTTCGATGAAATCCATGGTCTCCCTGTAACCGATAGTCCTCCCCAGGGCGCTCTCCCTTCCCCAACCGCGCTCCATCAGTCCCCCGACTTCCTCGACCAGGCCGTCGGCTATCATTTTCTCCGTCCTGGAGGCTATCCTGCATCTCAACTCCCTGGGCGGAACCCGGATACCGGCGATGACGAATTTCTTCCTCAGGGAGGCGTCACCACCCTTCCGCAAGCGGGATGGAGGAATACCGGACAGCGCAAATATCTCCAGTGCCCTTACCTGCCTCGTGACATCCCTTCTGCCCAGACGGACACAGGTTTCGGGATCCACGCGTTCCAGAAGTCTTCCCAATATTCCCGGCTTCTCCTTCTCCAACTTTTCCAGCCCTCTCCTGAGAACCCCGTCTCTGCCGGGCATCGGGTCGAATCCACCGGTAAGGGCCATCACGTACAGGGCCGTTCCACCTGAAACCATCGGAACGGATCCCGACCCGCGGATCAAGCTGATCAGCAACGTCGCAGCTTCCGCAAAATCGCCCGCCGAGAAGACCTCTCCGGGATCAAGGAAGTCGATCAGGTGGTGTTTGAGGAAAGATCTCTCCTCCATCGTAGGTTTCGCGGTACCCCTGTCCATTCCCCGGTATACCTGCCTGGAATCCGCGCTCACCACCTGGAAGTCGTGTCTCTCCCTGAGTCTCAGCAGCAAGGCGGTCTTTCCGGAGGCGGTACATCCCACCAGCACCGGGGTTACCACTTCACCTCCCGAACTTCCTGTCCAGTTCTTCATAGGTCAATTCGAGCAGAGTAGGTCTGCCGTGGGGACAATGAAACGGATCATCGGTGGAAAACAGCATGTCCACCAGGTGCCTGGCCTCTGCGGGAGCCAGGGAATCGCCGAATTTCACAGCGCCGGCACAGGCGGCCGCCGCGGCAACATGCTTGTGGGCGGGCATCGCCTCGCTTCCGGGATTCCTCAACGAACGAATTATCTCCCTCAAGGCTTCAATACCGTGCAGCATTCCCTGGGGAACCGCGGTCAACACGAGCCTGTTCCCCTCCAGGTGAAACTCGAAACCGGTGCCTTCAAGAACACGGGCATATTCTTCCACGAACCTGATCTCCTCGGAATCCAGTTCCACGTTCTCGGGAAGAAGCAGCACCTGGCTTCCCCTGCTGCCTTCCATCGATTCGAGTATGATCTCGTACAGTATGCGTTCATGGGCGGCATGCTGGTCGATCAGGACTATCCCCCTGTCGGTGGACGTAACCAGGTAGGCCTTTCCCACCTGAACGACGGGCAAATCCTCCGCACTTCTGCGTGAATGCCCGTAATCCGGGAAAGAAGACCGGATCTCCATGGCCGTTTCGAACAGTCTTCCGTCGTATTCTCCGCCATTTAACCGGGTACTCTCCGGTCGTCCGCTTACCTGTTTTATCTCGGCACCGTACGCCGTGCGTCCCTGATCCAGTACTCCCGCGAGAGCGGATTTCAAGACATCGAGAACCATCGAAGGTTTTCTGAATTTCACCTCCCGCTTGGAGGGGTGGACGTTTACATCGACGAGTTCTCCCGGCACGGTCACGCCGCAATAAAGAAGAGGGTAACCGGCAGGACCCGCCAAGGCTGAATCCAGCGTGCCGTAAAGCAATCCCGTCTGCACAAGCCTGCCGTTCACAAGCACGTACTGATGTGTTCTCCTGTTCCACATGCTTCCCGGAAACCAGACCACCGTTACCGACGTTCCCCCGGTTTCGCCGGACGCGGACATGAAGCGGCTGTCCGGGGACAGGCCGTACCTGGAAATCAACCGCCCGGGAACCGTTTCGTTTTTACCGAGCGTGAAAAGGATTTTCCCGTCGTGCAGGAGGGTGAATTCCACATCGGTCCTGGCCAGGGCGCATCCGGTCACGAATCTTTCCACCCATCCCAGTTCGGTGGCCCTGGACCTCAGGAATTTTTTCCTGGCCGGCTGATTGTAAAAAAGATTCCTCACAGTGACAGTGGTGCCTCGGGTCCTGGCCGCAGGCCGCACCTCGGAAATGACTCCGCCATCCACGTCCATCTTCCAGGCTTCGTCTCCGTCACAGGTAACGATTGTGAAATGACTCACAGCCGCGATACTGGGAAGAGCCTCACCCCTGAACCCCAGCGTCGATATACTTTCCAGGTCCTTCTCCGAGGCTATTTTGCTGGTGGCGTGCCGCTGGATGGCCAGAAGGAGGTCATGCCTGTTCATTCCGCAACCGTCGTCCCTGACGATCACCGACTTCCGGCCGCCTTGCTCCAGTTCCACCCTTATACTCGAAGCTCCCGCATCCAGAGCATTCTCTACAAGTTCTTTCACAACGGAAGCGGGCCGGTCCACCACCTCGCCCGCCGATATCAAGTTTACCACGCTGTCGGGAAGAACCCTTACCGGACTCAAGGTTCACACCTTTCAGGAACATGGTGCCGGGAGAGGGATTCGAACCCTCACGCTCCCACGGGAGCAACGGATTTTAAGTCCGTTGTGTCTGCCAGTTCCACCACCCCGGCAAATTGTTAACGCAAGAATATACCCCGGGGTGACGCATCAAACAAGAAACTCCCGGAGATGCCCGGCACCGGAAGAATCAGCCGGTGCCGAATCCGGAAACCCGGAGTTTTTCGGCAAGTTTCCTGAGGGACCGCGCCCTGTGACTGATCCGATCCTTTTCCTGCGCGGTGCACCTCGCAAAGGTCTTATCCATTCCGTCGGGAAGGAAAACCGGATCATATCCGAAACCGCCGGTACCGTCGGGGCGCTCCAGGATCACGCCGCCGACTTCGCCCGGCACGGAAAACTCCATTGTTTCCGAAACGAAAGCCGCCGCCGTCCTGAAGCAGGCACGCCTGTTCTTCTCTCCCGACATTGTCCGCAGGAGCTTGCGCACGTTGTCCTCGTAACTGCAGTCCGCCCCGGCGAACCTTGCGGCATATATGCCCGGGGCGCCCCCGAGGACGTCCACGAAAAGCCCGGTATCATCCGCAACGGCAGGAATCCCCGTTTTTTCGAAAGCATCCCTGGCCTTGATAAAAGCATTTTCCTCCAGGGTGATTCCCGTCTCTTCGACGGACCAGTCCGGAACCGGGTCCGTAACCGGAATCACCTCCACGTTCAGGGGCGCGAGTATGCGCCGGAGTTCCCTCGTCTTGTCGGGATTTCCGGACGCGAGCACCAAGAGACTCATTCTCCGCTCGCCTCTCTCTGCAATGGAAATATGACTTCCCTTATCGCCTCCGTGCTCACCCGCCCCATCTCCAGCAGGGTTTCCATGGGTACCGTACCTTCCTCCGCGGTGGCCTGGAATTCCACGATTTCCCCATTCTCGAATGCTACGATATTCATGTCCACCGAAGCCATGGAATCTTCCTCGTAGCAGAGATCCAGCATGATTTCACCTTTTACCATTCCCACGCCGAGCCCCCCCACATAACCCCGGAAAGGATCTTCTTTCATCTTCCCCTCGACAAGCTGCCTTTTTATCGCCAGCCTCAGCGCCACCGCACCGCCCACCACCGAGGCCATCCTGGTGCCGCCATCGGCTACCAGCACGTCGCAATCCACCACGAAAGTCCTTTCCCCCATCCTATGAAGATCGACGGTCTGCCTGAGGCTGCGACCGATGAGCCTCTGTATCTCCATGGTACGCCCCTTCAAACCGTTTCTCTCGCGCCTGACTCTCCTGTTGCCGCTCCCGGGGAGCATGGAATACTCGGCGGTTATCCACCCGGTTCCCTGACCGGACATGAAAGAAGGCACCTTGTAGTCCACGGATACGGAGCAAAGCACCCTGGTTTCGCCCCACCTGACCAGTACGCTGCCCTCGGGATTGGGCTGATAGCCGGTCTCCAATTCGATATCCCTGAGTTCACCGTTACTTCGACCGTCGAATCTCATCGGTCCCCCGCTTTCTTCGAGTCAGCTCTGTTCGCCAACCTCCACCTGGGTCACCAACGGTACCGCCCTGCCCAGGAATCTCTGGGCTATCTCCTGGAACTTGAGAGGAATGTCACTGACGTAGAAACTGTTTTCCCCGCCACCTTCACGACTGCTCAACATACCCTCCCTCTCCAGGATGCGAGCCACTTCCCCGGCAGTGGATTCAGCCGAGTCCACCAGAGCGATCCCTTCACCCAGCACCGCCGAGAGCGTATCCTTCAGCAAGGGATAATGAGTGCACCCCAGCACGAGGGTATCTATTCCTTCACTCACCAGTGGCGAGGTGTACTCCTCCAGTACCAGTTCCGTTATCCTGTGCTCCAGCCATCCTTCTTCAACCAGGGGCACCAGGAGAGGCGAAGGCTGCGCAACAACCCTGGTCACTCCCGGATAGGCTTTGAGCGCCTTCTGGTAAGCGCCGCTTGCTATGGTACCAAGAGTTCCTATTACTCCGACCACACCGTTAGCGGTGAGCACGGACGCCGTTTTCGCCCCGGGTTCGATAACTCCCACTACGGGAACATCGGCGAAATCCTCCAGGGCCGGCAGGCTTACCGACGATGCGGTGTTGCAGGCGACCACCAGGAGTTTTATACCTTTTTCCAGGAGAAATTCGGCATCCTCGAGAGCGAACCTTATCACCGTTTCGGGAGACTTCGATCCGTAGGGCACCCTGGCGGTATCACCGAAATAAATGACCGATTCCCGGGGAAGGAGCCTGTTAACCGCTCTCACCACGGTCAGCCCGCCCACACCGGAATCGAATATCCCTATCCTTTCCCGGTTCATCTTCTGAACACCCCTTCCACTCCCCTGAGCGGAAGGCCGTCACGGTATCCGTGCATGAGGTTGCCGGATACCAGGGGGAACATCCTCGTGAAGCAGATGAACCTGCTCTCCAGTGTTCGTTTCAGGGTCTCCACATCCCATTCCACGGGCATGTCCACGTAAAGGGTATCCATCCTGTTGAATACATATACTTTCTCCAGGTCTTCTCCCGATATTCCGGTCGATTCCGCCCAAAGTTCGACCAGCAACAGGGTTTCCAGGGGTTTCAGCCGGATCTCGGGTGCGACGGGCAGGGAATCCGGCAGCGGAGTATCGGAGCCGGGAACCCACAAGGAACACGGCGTTACCTCCCACGAGGCTTCCGGGCCCTCCGGCAATTCAACGCTGTCGGGAAGAGCCGGTGCAACCGGCATGTAAACCGTCTCCGCGGTATCCGGCGGCGCCTCACTCCCCGCATCCTTTTCTTCGCCCCTTTCCAGGCCCAGCGATTCGTTGAACATTTTTAGTCCCACGTAAACCACGAGATAACACATAAACACCAGGCCCAGTACCACTGCAAACCTGGGCAGCAACCATTTCGAGTCTTCCCTGTCCAGCAAGCTCATCGGCAGTCCCCTGTCACTGTTCCCCCATAAAATCGAAGATCGCATCAACAATAGCCTCGGCGGCGGCCAGGCGGAAGTCCAGGCTTTTCAGCATCCTTTCCTCCTCCGGATTGGAGATGAAGGCCAGCTCCACGAGTATCGAAGGCATCAACGCTCCTCTCAGAACGTAGAATCCAGCCTGTTTCACTCCCCTGCTACCGTTGCCCGGAAAACGTCTCTCCAGGCTTTTTTGTACCTTGACCGCCAGGGCGCTGCTCTGTTCGAGGTATATGTTCTGGGCCATGTCCGCCAGGAGGAAAGCCAGCGGGTTATCCTCCATATTCAGGTGATAAGCCCGGTTCACCTCGTCATCGAATTCTATAACGCTGTTTTCCAGCATTTCCACGGCCCTGCTTTCATCGGTCCTGGCCCTGGACAGGAAAAAGGTTTCGAACCCCTTCGCCGCGGAATTACGGGCCGCATTGCAGTGTATGCTGACGAACAGGTCGGCTTTAACGGCGTTGGCCAGTCTCGTACGCTCCGCGAGTGAAACGTACCTGTCGTCGTTCCTCGTCAGAACCACCCGCAGTTCCGGCATTCGTATTTTCAGGATATCCCGAACCAGAAGCGCCACTTCCAGAGTACGGTCCTTTTCGAAAGATCCTTCCGGTCCAGTCGCTCCCGGATCCCTGCCCCCATGTCCGGGGTCTATCACGATGCAGTCGAAATCTTCGAGCCACGGTGACTGTCCCCCTCCTTGCAACACGGCAGCCATGGCGAAATCACTCGTGGCGGATTCGCCTTCATAGTACTCCGGCTCCTCGGGAGGCCCATTCCACGAAAGTTCGGGAAAAAGCACGGGTTCCTCTGCGGAAAGAAAGAGCAGTAGAGTTAAACTGTCTGCTGAAATAGCATAATAAACAGAGTCGATTCCGTCCGTGACTTCGATCGTCATTCCGCATGAATCGGCATCCGTCTCCCAACCGTAAACCCAGAAAGGAGTGCAGGCATCGGGAACGTTCACGCGCATTCCGGGTCTCACGTTCACGAACATACCGGAGATTCCGACACTGTCATCCAGTGGCGCGGTCGAGGTAAATTCGAACAGAACTCCGTCAAACCTCGGGATCACCCTGGTTTCCGCCACCGGAACCGATAACAGGCACAGCAACAGGGCCGCTGCCGTCATACCCGTCCCCTGGCGGACCTCTTAATTTCAGCTCTCATCTTTCGTTCCGCGTCGCGCCGTGCCATGTCGTGCCTCTTGTCATACTTCTTCTTTCCGCGGCAGAGCCCCAAACGTAATTTCGCCCTTCCCCCGGAGAGATGGACATCCAGCGGGATCAAGGTTACGCCCTTCTCCATGACCGCCCGCCTGAGCCTCTTGAGCTGGCGTCGGTGCGCCAGTAGTTTCCTGCGCCGGTACGGATCGTGATTATCCCTGGCCTGGGGATACTCGGCCACATGCATCATGTGAACCCAGAGTTCCCCTGCCTCATCGAAAGCGGCGTAGGAACCGCTGAGGCTCACCTTGCCTTCCCTGATGGATTTTATCTCGGAACCCACCAACACCATACCCACTTCCAGGGAATCGAGTACTTCGTACTCGTGTGTGGCTTTCCTGTTCCTTGTCAGCACTTTTTCGTTCATATCCACCCGAGACCTTTCGGAAGTCGAGGAAATATACCGGGTACGCTCTACACAACGTACCGGAGGATTGACTTAGGCCACCATTCTTCCTAGAATTCCACGCGCGAGCCGAAGTGGCGGAATAGGCAGACGCGCTAGGTTCAGGACCTAGTGAGGATTTTCCTCGTGGGGGTTCAAGTCCCCCCTTCGGTACCAAGCCCAGGCATTACCGCGTGCCTGGGCTTTTCTTCATCAGTCTCTCCACCATCTCCCGGTCCAACGGCCCATTGTTCATGTCCCGCGGGGACAGCAGCGGCGCATCCAGACCCCAGTCTATGTCCAGTTCCGGGTCGTCCCATGCTATGCCGTGTTCGTCACTCCCATCGTAATACCTGTTCACCAGGTAAACCATCAACAGGTCCTCCATGACGGCGTATCCGTGCGCCACTCCGGGTGGAATGACCAGCCCGGACGGATCGTCTCCTTGCATATCCAGGACCAGGGTCGCACCAAACGTCCCGGAATCCTTCCTGAGATCGGCGAGCCCGACTCTCATTCTTCCCTTCAAAGGCAACCACAGATCCCACTGTTCCAGGTGAAAATGCATACCCCGCAGGGTACCGGCTCCGGAAACGGAGCAGTTTACCTGCAACTGGTCGGTGAACACTCCCTCAAGCCATTCCTTCCTGAAAACCTCGGCGAAGTAACCCCTGGAGTCCCTGTGCAGGTCGAACTCCAGCATGAATACACCGTCGATCTCCAGTCCCTTCTTCTTCATTCCCGTTCCTTCCATTGTTCCTCGTTCCCGGAAGATACTAAATTGAACCCGCCGGCAGGAAACGGAGGTACCATGAACAGGTCGACAAGAGTGAAAATCATCCTGGAGAGACTACCGAAGATGTATCCCGGCGCGAAGTGCCTGCTGGAGTACCATGGAGATCCGGGCAAGCTCCTGGTATCGACCATACTCTCGGCCAGGACCACGGATGAAGCCGTGAACAGGGTCACGCCGGAACTCTGGAGGCGTTTCGGAGACCCGGCAGGATTGGCGGCCGCGGAGATATCCGCGATAGAGGAAGTGATTCATCCCCTGGGATTTTTCAGGAACAAGGCACGGTCGATCAGGGAAGCCGCCCGCCGGATCGTAGAAAAAGGCGGCGTGCCGGACAATATGGAAGAACTTATCCTGATCCGGGGCGTGGGCAGGAAAACGGCTAACGTGATATTAGGAGAGATATTCGGCAAAGGAGTCATCATCGTGGATACTCACGTGGGAAGGTTGGCCCGCCGCCTGGATCTATCAGGCTCTTCCCGGCCCGAAGCGATCGAGAGAGACCTGGAAAACCTGATACCCCCGGATAAGCGCACCGCTTTCAGCCATGAATCGGGGTTTCATGGCAGACGGGTATGCCATTCCAGGAGACCCGATTGCGCGAACTGCGGTCTTTCGGACGTCTGTCCCCGTATCGGCGTTACGTGAGAAATGAAAAAAGAGGCCCTTCGAAAACGGGCCTCTTTTCTCATGTTAGTACGGCTCAGTCCATGTCATCCAGGGTAACGTGTATTTTAAGACCTCCCTTGCCTACCCATTCTTCCCAGAACGTGTAGGTGTCGCCGTCTTCGTCCTCACACATTATGTCGTAGTAATCCTCGCCCCGAACGTAGAACGTGAATTCATCACCGGAATCGAGGAATTCGCTTCCGAGCCTGTCCTCGCCCCAGTTGTCGTAAGAACTTGGATTGGCATAGATGTAATAGATGTCGTAACCGTCGGTATCATTGACGATCGTCACGGGAGTATTGCCGGTAACCGTCTCGCCGCCGATACTTCCGCCATCACTCATGTCGGATTCACCGAGATCGTCCAGGGTTACGTTCCATACGTAGTCACCCTCGACGTTCACGTCCCACCTTATGTACTCGTCGTCATCCTCGTCCACCAGCTTTATATCATACATACCGTCCTGAACGCTGAATGCCCTGGAATCCCCCGGCTCCAGTATCTCATTCTCGCCCATCCGGTCTTTGCCCCACGAGTCACTGGAAGCGGGACTGATGTAGACGTAGTATATGGCATACCCGTCAGTATCGTTCACGATTCTGACGGTACCTCCCCACGCGGCGGCCATCATGCCAAGAACCACAGGCATCAGTAATCCTTTTCTCATTTCGACCTCCTCAGTCCCGTGTATTGAAACCCGATAAAATTGAAAGTACTCCACCGGGTGCATGCGTGTCAATGGTACCACAACAAAATGACGACCGGGCTGACTTATATTATTCTTTAAATCAGGAATTCGTTCAAGAAGCCGGAGGATAATGATGTATTCCTTTGCGACTTTTCTCATTGCAATCCTGATCACGCCCGGAATCGAACAGCTGCAAGTGGATCTGACCTCCGAAATTCCGGTGTATTGCAAAATCATGGAACCGAATGGCGTGCAATTGCCGACGGTACCGGGCGGTCTTGCGGAAACCACCGGCGGATATCCCCTTCTTCCATGGCTGCCTGTCTTCGTACAACTGCCCGGTGGAGCCACGGCTTTGTCAGTACGATCCACCTCAACCTGGAGAACGATAGAGAAAGATATTTACGTCCCCCCCCTTCCGGAACCTCGCCCCCTTATTCTCCGGGACACCGAAGTCCGTACCCTGGAACAATCCGGGGTCTATGGAAACGGGGAATTCTGGCCCGGCGAACCGGTCGTTCTGGCGGGAACGGGCGGCGACAACGGAAACACCCGGGCCGAGTTGGTGGTCAGGCCTCTCAGATGGAACCCCGGCACCGGTGAACTCCAGATGATAACACACCTCGAGGTATCCATCGATTTCTCCGTATCTCCCCTTACTTCGAACGGTCCCGGCGACGACGGGTTTCCCGGGATGCTCGTCGTAACCCACGAAGACGTTCTTCCTCCATTTCTTGAACTTGCCGAATGGAGAACAGACCAGGGCATCCTTACACGGGTGGTCACCATCGATTCCATACTCGTTGCCCAACCCGGCAGGGACGATGCGGAAAAACTCAGAAATTTCATCAGGGCATACCAATCGGATCACGACATCGAATACCTCCTTCTGGGTGGGGACACCAACCTTATCCCTTACAGGACCGCATACGCCATGACCTGCGAAGCTGGTTTCCATCCCAGGGAGGACAGCCTGCCCTGCGACCTCTACTTCGCCGACCTCGACGGGAACTGGGACGCCAACGGGAACGGGCTTTTCGGAGAGGTGGAGGATGAAATAGATCTCTACTCCGATCTCTGGGTCGGACGTGCCCCGGTGGAAAACCTCGCGGAAGCCGAAGCCTTCGTATCGAAAATCATCGCCTACGAAACGTGCGGAACCGACAGTCATCTGGATGACGTACTCTTCCTGGCCGAGGTGCTGTGGACCGATCCGTACACCAACTCGGCGGAAAGCAAGGATCTTATCGATGAGAAATTCCTGCCGGATTTCCTGAAGGTGACCAAGCTCTACCAGGCCCTTGGGAACGAAAACCTCGAAAACACGATAACCGCGCTCAACCGGGGCTGCAACTTCATAAACCACGACGGCCACGCCTTCTACGGCGTCCTGGGACTAGGAGATGATTACATGTCCAACTCCAACGTGGATTCCATAGATTCCCAGGGACGGTACGCCTCGGAGATGTATTCCATCGGCTGCTGGAGCGCGGCTTTCGACTTCGACGCCATTGCCGAACATTTCCTGACCAACCCTCAGGGCGGCGCCCTGAGCTATGTAGGCAATTCCAGTTACGGCTGGGGTTCGCCGGGTAATCCGTGCTACGGTTACTCCGACGCGCTGGATCAACGTTTCCACTATCTTCTCTACTTCGACCGGTCCTATACGACGGGCAGGCTCCTGGCGGAGACCAAGGAGTATTTCATACCCTACAGCCGCTGGGAAAACGTATACAGGTGGCACCAGTATGATGTGAATCTCCTCGGCGACCCGTCGCTCAGGCCCTACCGACGGATACCGCAAGTTCCCGACATACTCTGCCCGGACTCCGTTCCTCCCGGCTGTCGGTACTTTCCCGTCCGGGTGACCGGCATCCCCACCGATGGTCTGACCGTATGTCTCACCGACCGGAAAGCGAACTGGCTGGTCGACGACCTGGATGCGTCCGGATACCATCTCTTCCGGCTCCAGGCGCCGCCCTCCGATTCGTTGAGGGTTACGGTCACCGGTCCCGGGGCCGTGAGAACCACAATTACGGTACCTGTGGCGGATGGTCCTCATCCGGTGATTTCCGCAATGGAACTGGAGGATACCGATGGAGACGGAACCCCTTCCCCCGGTGATACGGTCCGGATCACCCTGACCCTGCTGAACCAGGGAAACAAGGATCTTACCGACACGGAACTCCATGGAACACTTCAGGGTCCCGGAATATTGCTTCAGTCGGACATATCCTATGGGAACCTCCCGGCGGGCTCCTCCTCCCCGGGCTCCCGACCCTTGGTACTGGCGGTACGCAAATCGGCGCACAACGGCGACGTACTTTCACTGGACCTGCAAATCGAAACATCGGAGGGATCATGGAACCTCCCTATCTCTCTCCCGGTGTGCACCCCCGGCCTCTATTTCTCCACCTACGACACGGACGACTCGTCGGGAGGAGACGGCGACGGGGTTCCCGAACCGGGTGAAGCCGTCTACCTCTTTGTCTCCATAGCCAACTCCGGCCTGCTCGATGCGGAATCCGTAACGGTGACCATGGAGGAAACCATCCCCGGAATAACCTGGCTCTCCGATTCGGCCCGGGCGGATTCGATTCCGGTGGACCGGACCGCCGATTTCCGGTTCTCATGTTTCCTGGATCCCTCCATGCCTTCTCCATCCTTCCCGTGGCTGCATATGAAAATAACCTCCGCGACCGCGGAATATTTCTCCCGGGACTCCGTACAACTCACCGTAGGAGAAACCGGAATCTCCAACGACGTGGAATCGGGAACCGCCGGCTGGACTCACAACGGAACCGGGGATCTCTGGAACATCACCCATTCCCAAAGCCATTCTTCCTCCCATTCATGGCACTGCGGAAACGCCGACGGCTATCAGCCATCGATGAACTGCACGCTGTATTCTCCGGAACTCGTGATGGCCCCTGGAGCGAAACTCAATTTCTGGACTTCATTCGAAACGGCCATATACGGAACGGACGGCCTGTACGTGATATTGAGAAACATGAGTTCCTACGACTGCGACACCCTGGGTTTCATAGGATCCGGTGGAGCCCTGGGTAAAGGAGGGCTCGGAATAGGAACGGGATGGGTGCGGTGGTCCTACCTACTGGAGGGCGAAGCGGGCGATATCGTCCGTCTGGAGTTCAGCTTCGTTTCAGACGATGACAAGGAGACCGGTAACGGTTTCTTCATCGATGACATCGTAATTGAAGGAGCATACACCGAAGGAACCGGCTCCCACCCGCCCCACGATCCCAATCCTCCCATGGGCCATCCGTATCCCAATCCCGCCATGTCGTCCCTTTTCGTACCTGTGCACCTGCCGCGCTCGGGTGAATGGGTGCTTTCCGTACACGACATATCGGGCAGAAAGCTGATCAGCATTCCCGGTACCGCGCCCATCGCCTCCACCCTGGAGCTGAATGTCTCATCCCTGCCTTCGGGCATGTACTTCGTGCGCCTCACCGGAATGACCGTTTCCGTGGAGAAGTTCGTGGTGGTCAGATAGACCACGATGTTACCGATGCCCCGTGTATGTATATTTCTCCGGTGATTTGGAGGATCATTTGAAAGTCTACTACGCATCGACCGGGGACGGGGTCAGAAAAGCGGTTCGGGCACTGCTGGAGGCCATGGACTGGCAAAACCTGCTTCCACGGAATGAAGACCTTCTGTTGAAAGTGAACCTCACCTGGGACTATCTCAGGCCGGGAGTGGATACTTCCCCGTGGGTGGTGGATGCGTTCGTGGAAACCGTGAAAGGACACGTGGGAAAGATCATCCTGGGGGAATCGAGCCAGGTGCTTGTGGATGCATCCAGGGCGTTCGTTGTGACCAGGATGAAAGACGTCGCGGACAGGCACGGCCTGGAGTGGCATGATTTTTCGAAAAACGAATGGGTTCCCGTATCCGGCGGTGACATCTCCTTCTCGATTCCCAGGATATGTACCCGGCTTCCGGTGGTATCCGTTCCAGTGGTCAAAACCCATTACAGATCGGTGATATCCGTGGCGGTCAAGCACCTGTACGGCTGTCTGGACGACAACCGGCACAATTACCATTATCGCCTGGCCGATTACGCCGTGGCGGTCAATTCCGTCATACCGGTACTGCTGACCCTGGCCGATGGTACTTTTTCCCTGGAGGGCGGCGGTCCGAAACCCGGCATACCGAAGCGAACGGATTTCGTGGCCGCTTCCGTCGACAGGATCGCCCTAGACTACTCGGTCTCGAAGGTCATGGGAATCGATCCCTTGTCCGTAGAGACCACCGTCAGGGGAAACGGAATGATAGGCACTTTCGAAAATCTTGAAGAGGTGTGCCTGCCTCCTCTTGAGGACCCGCCTTCCTTCGAGTTCCTCCCCGCGGTTCCCAATTTCGTGGCACGTGTTGAAAAAATCCTCAGGCACAGGAGGAAAAACGAGAACCCCGGGAAGGACGGTCCATTCCTGGGCATACTGAAATTCGGCGCAAAGAAATGGTATAACATGGCATATCATCTGTTGGGACAGGCCGGGGAAACACGAAGGATAATCGAGGAAAGCTATTACGGCCCCCAGTGGCTGGGACTGAGAGAACCGGAATGAAACTGACGGGCCAGCTGGCGATGGGCCTGGATACGGTCCTCGGTCTCCTGGGCCGCAGAAGACCGGTGAACGTAATGGTCTCCATAACGGATTCCTGCTGCAGCCGCTGTAATTACTGCAGGATTCCCGAGCAGGGCAGGCCGGACCTTTCCACGGAACAATGGAAAGAATTATTCAGGCAGATGGCCGGGGCCGGCACCCGGAGAATAGGTATCTGGGGCGGTGAACCCCTCATGAGGAAAGACATCATAACCCTGTGCTCCTACGCGAGGTCTCTGGGTATATACGTCAGCCTGGACTCGAACGGCTATCTCATCCCCGCAAGAAAGAATATCCTCGACGTAATCGACCACCTGGTTCTCGCCTACGACGGTCCGGAAGAGGCACACGACGCAAACCGTGAACCCGGAAGTTACGAAAAGGTCATGAAGGCACTGGAAACCACCTCCGGCAGGATAAGACTATGGACCATCACCGTCTTGACGAAGCACAACATCCATCACATCGACCACATCCTGGAAACCGCTGCGGAGTACGGATTCATGACCACTTTCCAAACCCTTCATCACAATGAGAAACTCGGCGGAGACACCGCGGCGATGATGCCGGGCAAGGAGGAATATGCCCGGACATTCGCTCATCTTCTGAAAATGAAAGCCGCCGGGGCCCCGATCGCCAATTCCAGCAGGTACCTGGAAAGCCTCATGAACTGGCCGGATCACTCTGTGACCAGGATGGTCCGGCGATTCCACGGCGTACCCTGCAGGGCCGGAAGAATGTACTGTAACATAGACGCGGATGGGAAAGTATATCCCTGCTCATTACTTATCGGTCGTTACCCTGAAGCCGCCAATGCTCTGGAAATCGGTTTTTCGAAGGCTTTCCACAAGGTTTCGGAACTACCCTGCCAGGCCTGCACCGCCAGTTGTTATACCGAATACAACTATCTCTACAACCTGGTACCGTCGGTGGTGCTGGAATGGCACAGGGCGGTCAGGAAAACAGACGATATGATGAACGGAAAGGCCTGCCGGCAGGACCACCCGAAACGCTGACGGAAATACACGTGTAAACTTTTCCGTTCGACATCCGTCAAGACGACACCTCCCGCGATCCCGGCCGGAAAGTTCGTCATAACCGATCGATTCGGATCATGATATATCCTCAGCGGGCAGTCTCCGGCCGAATCTCCGCACATCAACGGGCCGATGGCATAGTTAACCGTAATTACCCGAACGGGCTTTCGGGAAGATGAGATTAATCAAAGGTCAGTTCGTTCACTTATATAATTCGAAAAACCGCGTTTCCGCAAACTTCTTAAAGTGTGAACGGACATATACAACGATTGCATAATGATTTGTCTCAGGTAAAGGGTCAAATCCCAGAGCCAGTGTCGAGGCTCTTACCTTTTGTGTAATTATGATCAGGTCGCCTCTTCGGGATTCCAAATCCGCCACGATACGATCCAGTAAGAGAGGGTTATTCAATTCGGTTCCCTGCACCCAGTCGATGGAAATAGGATTCGGTTGCCGAGATTTCACCCAATAACCGGCATTATCCGGAATGATAGTGTAAGCGGATCCATTATTCACGGCTAAGTCCACCGCTTTCCGAAGGTCGGCAAGGAATTCATATGTGTTTACATTCGTCTTAATGTAATTTCCGCCCCGAAGTACCGTACCTAACGGATATGTCAGGTTTTTCGCCGGTTGTTCCCTGTATATTATGGAGTGCCTGGCTGTTACAAAAGCAGACGTGTTTAATGCGACTGCAAGAAGAATCAAGGAGAATCGTATCGGTTTCCGTGTAACGTGAGACAGTGCATAAGTGATCAGCAAGGTAACCAACAGGCCGGAGGCCAACACCGGCGAATTATAACCGAGAGACAGCGATGTACTCCAGGCGGTTAAAAGCGCCAGTAGCGTAATCCGTATTTTTTTCTTTCGGGCGCGGTCTTCAAAATCTTCCAGGGCGAAATAAAGGAAAACTCCAATAACCATTCCAAATAACCCGAACGATACCTGGTAAAGATTATAAAACCAATATGGAAACATGCTTAAAGCGGCTGCCGATGTCGGCGTTAAAAATAACAATGCCAGGGCCGACTTTTTTTGGAGGCTTTTGTCTAACGGGGTGTTTACGGGAGGATTTCCAACTGCCAAACGTACCAGGAAATACCCGATTAATACCCCCAGAAGAGTCATCCAGTTTGTCAGGTAACTTTTTACACCTACGGACAAAATACCGTGCTGTGATCCTAACTGCAGAATCGCATCGGATAAAGCACCAGTAAAAAGCATGAAGAGAACATACAATATGCCTGGAACAGCGATAGCTATCCAATATTTTATTTTACGCCGATTCCCCAGGATACATATAACTAAAGGTGCTGCTGGTATAAAGCTTTGTTTACATAAATAAGCCATGGCGATTAAAACGTATCCTGCCGATATTCCTATCCGATTCTTTGACAGACATAAAGCCAAGCCGATTGAAAACAGGAAAAGACCGTCGATAGTATGCCATGCTATTATCGGGAAAACGTTGGCCGATAATACAAAGGTGATCAGGGAGACCAGGTTTCGTTCAATCGTATTGAAAGGCTTACCCAGAAACCCGTTTAT
>Ga0256835_1000630_pt1 | contig 24723 bp, 24 predicted proteins | sample PIR30metaG_FD_185972 | JGI IMG/M metagenome (GOLD analysis project Ga0256835, IMG submission 185972) | Hydrothermal vent microbial communities from East Pacific Rise, Pacific Ocean - PIR-30 | ecosystem: Environmental > Aquatic > Marine > Hydrothermal vents | place: Pacific Ocean: East Pacific...
TCCCTTAGACTTAAAGTAATTTCCTGGCCTTTCACAGCCAACAGCAAGCCATTATTGGCTTTGATATCTTGATTGAGCTTCATTCCCAAAATGATCTGTCCCAGTTTCAGCTTTTTTACAATGTAGTCGGCAGTACTGATATTTATGCGGCTCATTATTTCTAGAACTTGAGGATTATACTCATCTGTGAGCCTCTTCATGAGCATCAGGGCCTCATCGGTTTTTGCCCCCAAGAATACTCTTCTATCAAAATCAATTGCAATTTTTAACATCTGCCCACCTAAATGAACGAGTTTTTCATCAGGTGTGTTGGGCTTTTTAGAGTACTGACAATATGGCAATCTTTGTAAACTTATCATGCGAGATATATTGCCAAGCCTTGGGATGTTGGCGAGAAGGCGGGCCCCTGCCTCAGGATAAGTGTTGTATATGGCCTGTTCTTGAGGCGTGAGTTTGGTACCGTTATAAACCTTTTCTAGAATGTCATTTGGTATGGTTACACACCCTATTTGAGACAAAAAACCAGCTATAGAAAATTGCCACAATGACGGAAGCCTTAGGTGGCTGGCGAGCTGAGTAACATAACATTTAATCCTAGACGAACAGCTAAATGCGGCGGGATTCACCTGACTCAAAATCTCTGTCACAACCTTTATGCTGCCCTTTAGGGTTTTATTCAAAAGTTCCCTTTCAGCAATGACAAGATGATACTGTTTTATGGCGGCCTTTAGAGAGTCTACCAACAAATCCGTAGGGCAAGGTTTGTTTAGAAAACGGAAAATGTTTCCCTGATTGACTGCCTGTATCGCTGTCTCTTGGTCTGCATTGCCAGTAAGCATCATTCGAACAGTATCTGGGGCCACATTCTTAATATGTGACAAAAGTTGAACCCCATCCATTTCTGGCATTCGCATATCAGAGACAACTACAGCATAAGTGCCATCTTTTACCATCTTCAGTGCCTCTGCACCGCTCTCAGCAGTATCTATTATGAATGGAGTTCTTCTTAACTGACGTCTTATGGCCTTTAAAATATTTGGTTCATCGTCCACAAATAGGACACGATCATCCATGTTCTTGCTCCTTGAGCCCATTACACAACTGCCGCCACTCACCTATCTTTTCGACCATCTCGGTACTACCAAACATTTTTTCGTCCAATACAGGACAAATACCTATGCATCTTTCAACGTCGAGTTCATGAGATATCCTGTCTGCACATGCAACCGCCGCAGCTATCGTAAATGGACTGCCAGGATACTGATGAGATCTATGATGAAATGTCACTGCTTCTACAACATCGCCAGGAATTCCCCAGATTCCAAGAAGATAACCACCAACTTCAGCATGTGATGCTTTGAAAACCTTAAATTCAGCCTTGCGCAGCTCAAGCTGATACAACTTCGCTAAATCAATTGCCTTACGATAAAGGTCGGGGATATTCGCAGCCAAAACGAGTTTTCCAATATCGTGAAGCAGACCAGAGACAAATGCATTCTCTTCATCCCTTTTATTGGCTCCCATGGTCTTTATTATCTCTTTGGTAAAAAGAGCTGTTTCCACACTATGATTCCAGAGAGACTTGAGAAAATTGTCAGAAATCTTGCTCCCCTTAAAATCAGAAAAGACCTTCAAGGCCAAAACCAGCGATTTCACTGTCTCGATACCTAGTAGATGCACAGCCTTAGCAGGACTTTTCACCTCATTGAAATGGCCAAAAAAGGCCGAATTAACCAACTGCAAAAGCTTGGAACTCATGGCAATATCTTTTTCTACAACATTGGCCACATCCTGAACGCTACTGCACGGATCATTCAAAACCTGCTGTATCTCAACATAGCTGTCTGGCAAACTTGGGAGATGATCGATCCCCGAAACCGTGCGTTTCAGAAGGGGGTGAGTCATTAACTGATGAAGAAGGCAAGCTCGCTTTAGGATAATCTTCAGGTTTTCAGGATCACATGGCTTCATAAGGAACTGGTGTGCAACATGAATGGCCCTTTTCGTAGCACTATCATCTGCCTGACCAGTAAGAATTATCCTGATTGTGGCTGGATACAGTTTCTTGACCTTTTGCAGAAGCTGGGCACCATCCATGCCCGGCATTCGCATATCGCACACAATAATATCAAAGGGATGTTCAGCTAGAATCTCTAAGGCCTCACGCCCACCTGTTGCAAACGCCATATCGACCGATTTTCTCATGGAACGAAGAGCACGCCTGAGCCCATCGAGCACCATCTGTTCATCATCAACAAATAGGATACTCTTCTTATCCATCACTAGGTGGCGGCTCCTTCCACCCTATGGTCCTCTGGCAGTGGAATGGTTATGGTAAAGGTTGTTCCTTCGTTCAAAACAGAATCGACTGCAATGGTTCCTCCATGTTTTTCTACAATTACATCTCTTGAAATAGCAAGCCCTTGTCCTGTCCCCTTTCCTACGTCCTTTGTAGTAAAAAAAGGTTCAAAAATCTTATGTCTAATCTCGTCTGGGATTCCAACACCAGTATCCGTCATGACAATTTTGATGTTACCGTTGTCCCTGGCGGTCTTTATAGTGATGCGGCCTTTATCGCCTTCTGGATTTTCACCTAACTTTGCTGAAATCGCTTGGGCGGCATTAACCAGCATATTCAAGAAGACCTGCCCCAGTTCGTCTCTTAGACATGGAGTCAGAGGAAGATCCTTTTGCAGATCAAGCACGACATCTGAGCAATACTTCCACTCGTTTTTTGCAATAGTTACTGTAGTTTCAATAATCTCGTTAATGTCTGAAAGCGTCTTTTCCTTGTTGCCTGGATGGGAAAATTCCTTCATCGCCCGGACTATTTTCGTTATTCGCGCTATCCCTTGCTTGGCTTGGTCTATGGCACTAGGTATCTCACTTTCCAGGTATTCCCAATCGATATCATCCATAACCTGTTGAAATTCTTTTTTATCCGGGAAACTACCTCGCAAGTCGTATGTACTTCGAATGGTATGTATAAATCCCGATATGTCTTCAAATGCCTCTTGAAAAAACTCGATGTTAGATCCCACATACTGGATGGGTGTATTAATCTCATGGGCTATGCCAGCAGCTAATCTGCCAACTGCCTCCAGCTTGTGGGCCTGAAGAAGTTGCAGGTTCAACCTCTCTTTCTCTGCTTCTGCCTCTTTTCTATGATTTATGTTGCGCACTATGTGAACAGAGCCTATCACCGTACCGTCAGGATCACGGAAAGGGGTTACGGTAATCTCAATATGGCCTCCTAAACGTTTTTCAAAGGCATCAATCCGTACGGTCTTATGAGAGTTGAGCAATACCTTATGTGGGCAATAATCTGGCGGCTGACTGGTCTGATGAGCCAACTCGTAACATCTTTTCCCAATCACATCACGCGGATGCATTCCAAAAGCATCTGCCATGGATTTGTTGAGACGTACTATGCGATGATCTATATCGATTAACGCCACAAAATCAGGGATGGAATCAATGGTATGCTCCCATTCTCGTTTGGCCTGCTCAATTATCCTTTCTAGCTTTTTTCTCTCTGCAATCTCTGCCTGAAGCCTATTTCTCTGTCTTTTCAAATGTAAGATACTATCCTCTGCTAACTTCTTTAGCATTTGCTCCGTTTCTCTGGTGCGTTTCTTTTGCTCTGCTCTACGAAGGCACTCTTCCACTGCCTCACCAATCTCAAGAGGACTTATCTTGTTTTTTAGCAAATAGTCCCATGCACCGGCTTTAAAGGCAGAAATAATTGCCTGATTCGATATTTTATCGGAAATAGCTATGATAGGAGTCAAATCTGAAATACTAGCAAATGATCTAAGGACTTCCTGACCAGATTCTTCCTCTAACTCTGTTATTACCAAATCGGGACATATTGAATGAAATGTGACAAGGCCATCCATTGAATTAGAGACCTGCATCACCAAATGCCCACTTTGCCGCAATAAATCAACTGCCCAATCCAATAAGTTGCTGTTACTTCCAATTACCAAGATGGTACTTTTATTCATTAAGCGGCTCCAAGCTATAACGATTCACTGTTTTGAAGGTTTCTGATAAACGGAGACAATACCGAGACTTAATGCTGCTACGGCATAAAGAGTACAACCGAAAAAGTTTGCCTTTAACGTATTTATCGGACGGACTCTATTTCAGGTTTAATTTTTTCATGATTTCTTTGTAGGTTGGAATACTTTTGAGGCTTGTAGGGTGATGTGGCTGTTGGACAAAAAAAGAGGGCGCTTAAAAAGCGCCCCCTTTTGTCTCTTTTTATATCTCTATTTCTTCCCAGTCGAGCTTTGCGTCCATGAGCATATCCATGCCATCTAGGAGCAACTTTCCTGCATTTGTGAGTTTATCAGATTTTACATATATGAGTTTTCTAAGGGCCAATGCCGTCTCGTTCAGCACCTCTGAATCAAGACCACTGTCTTTTTCTGCCTGTTTCCAATCTATTTTACCATTTTCGCTATTGGCTTCTGCTGCTGCAAGGAGTCTCAACATGGCAGGGGTTACATGGAACTCTATACCTTCTGGAACCACTGACATCGCCCTTTTAAAAGCTGCTCCAGCCTCTGTCACTTTATAAAGCCCCCCTGGCAGTACATCCACCAAGGCATTACCAGTTAGCCTGTCGAGACCAGCAATTATCTCCTGCCTGTCCATTTTAGGCAAATAAGAAACTATCTGTTCAAGGAAAAGACCACGCCAGTAGGGAAGAACATCAAGAATCCTTCTTTGCTGGCTATCAACTGCAGGGAGCCGTTCTATGGTTGATGCAAGCCTGGCAAAAAGCCTTCCAGACTTGGTAGGGAAGGCCTTACCTACAAGTCCCTCTGTTTCAGCTATGTTTACCCATTCATCATCAGGTGACAAATTCTCCATTCTTGTTGTGGTTATGGCCATGACAGAACGAGCAGAAACAGCCTTGTGTCCATGTGCCTGACGGTCTTTTAGTACCTCCTGGCCAATCTCTGTCAACTCATATACAAGGGCTCCCTTTTCTATCCTCTCTGCCTTAATAAGCCTGTAACTTTCTAAAACATAAAGAGATTTCTGGGTCTGTCCCTTGGACACCCCCTTGTCTTCCATTACATTCTTGACAGTCTTGTTATTTGGCAATATCTCTGGATTATCTTTGTTCTTTTCCCATAGAGTTTCAATCGTCTCCATAACATTAAAATCATTGTGCTCTATAGAGACAGATGGATTCATGACCACTGGAGAGACGTATAGCAGCGTAGCAGCTGCATAAAGGGCGCGTCCTGCTGGTAGCAGTTCTCCCTTATCGTTTATGGCACCTACTGCTTGAAGTGCTGTAATAGTCTGTTCGTCTTGCTCGTCTTTCAATATAAGAGTGATAAGCTCGTCATCCAAGACCTGTCCTGGGGCAAGACCTTTTAAAAGGGCTGCTCTTAGCTGCTGGCCGCCACCTGTAAGCGAGTATGAATTTCCAAAAGGTAATGAAAATGTTAGAAGCCTCATGGCTTCCAACTCATAAATCTCGTTACGTTCAAAAGGTAAAAGCGACTTTTTGCCAGGGCCAGGAGGACACTTTCTAAGCCCCTCCATCAATGGACGAGTAAGAAATATCTGTGGCAATGCCTCATCGTATGCCTCCAATATGGATTCTGCAATGGGAAGCAACCTGCCATCTTCTGCCATTCCGCGCTTTTCAAGCTCTGCAAATATCTCTGGCTGAACCTTTATATCTCCCTGGGCCGATCTGGCTACCTCTATCATGGAGATGATCTCTGAGCCTATAAACTTAAAATTGTCCTGCCATTTGTCTATCTCCCCAACCTTGTTGAAACACTCCTCCAACGCCTCTGCTATCATGTGGCCAGGCTGAGAAAGCTCAAACCTCTCATCTTCTTCCATCACAAGGCCTGCAAACTCCAAATGGCTAAGAAACTCAAGATCATCTTCTGTGAGCTCATCTAGTGCCTTATCAAGGGATAAGCCCTCAGCCCACTTGTCTTTAAGCCTCATTAGCAACAAGGCGTGTTTTTTAGTAATTATCATAAAAAAATCCTCCTTTTCCACCAATTCTAAGATAAATTTTAAATATTGCACCTTGCAACATAACACTATAACCTTCCGTTGGAATCAGAATAAACACTCTTTGGCCATTGTCCACAAAATCAGGAGGAAAAATGGTATTTGATCCAAAGATTTTTTTCACGGTATTTGGCACGGTATTCTTATCAGAACTTGGAGACAAAACGCAACTGGCTACCTTCTTGTTTGCTTCAACAGAAAAAGGGGCACTGTGGAGTGTATTTCTAGGTTCAGCAGCAGCCTTGGTGCTCTCGTCCGGCATTGCCGTAGTGGCCGCTGGTGTAATCACAAAATATCTCAATCCCTCACTCATCCAGACCATTGCCGGTATTGGCTTCATTGTCATTGGGATATGGATCTTGATAAATCGTTCCTAGTTTTATAGAACTTGAAGAAAGTAAATTGAGAGTAGTTTCAAAATCAAAAATAACAAGGAGGTGCCTGGCGTGGGCTTTTCTGACAAGATAAGGGTATTAAACGTGAATCTTTCAACGAGAGAGATAACTAGAGAGGAGCTTGATGCAGAAGTATCTAAAAAATTCATTGGTGGCAGAGGGGCTGGCACCTACCTGCTAAGCACCTTGTTGAAAGATGATGTTGACCCTTTGTCTCCAAACAATCCGCTGATATTTGCAACCGGGCCACTTACGGGAACTGCGGCTCCTACAGGTGGACGATACATGGCCTTGTGCAAAAGCCCCCTTACAGGTCTTGTGGCATCTTCCAATTCAGGTGGACAATTTGGGGCGGAACTCAAGCGGACAGGAACCGATATCATATCAATAGTTGGTAAGGCCAGCGCTCCTGTATATCTTGCAATAGATGATGAAAAGGTAGAGTTGCGGGATGCATCACATCTTTGGGGAACAGATACACATTTTACAACAGAGACTTTGAAGCAGGAACTTGGCTGGGAAAAGGCCAAAGTAGCCTGCATAGGACCGGCAGGCGAGAATATGGTCCGCTTTGCCTGCATAATAAACGATAAACACCGTGCTGCAGGACGATCTGGAGTAGGGGCGGTAATGGGCTCCAAAAATCTCAAGGCCATAGTTGTCAAGGGCTCAAAGAGGCCTGAAGCCAACGACCAGGAACGCTTCATGGAGATAGTCAAGGCCAGGGTAAAACTTTTACAAGACCATCCAGTAACAGGACAGGGCCTAGCTGCCCTTGGAACCAAGGTCCTCGACAACATTATCAACGAACATGGCGCTTACCCCACCAGAAACTTCCAGACTGGTGTCTTTGAATCTACAGACGAGGTCTGCGGGGAGGCTCTGGTTGAGAAAGGATATCTAAAAAAGAACCGGGGATGTTATGCATGCCCGATAAAATGTGCACGGGTAACAGAGCTGCCTACAGGCTCAAAGGGTGAAGGGCCAGAATACGAAAGTGGCTGGGCGCTTGGGGCTGCAACAGGTGTAAAGGATCTGATTGCCATCACAGAAGTCAACTATATGTGTAACCTTTATGGACTAGATACCATTTCTTGCGGACTGACAATAGCATGCGCCATGGAACTTTATGAAAAGGGGCTGATTAAAAAGGACGATTTGAAAGGTGGGCCTGCCATGGTGTTTGGAAGCAGTGAGGCACTAATATATTACACCAAACAGACTGCACTCAAACAAGGAATTGGCTCACGGCTTGCCGAAGGATCCATGCGACTTGCCCAGGAATGTGGAGCACCTGAGTACTCCATGACGGTAAAAGGCCAGGAACTTCCAGCTTACGATCCCCGCGGCGTGCAAGGGCAGGGGCTATCCTATGCAACCTCCAACAGGGGAGGATGTCATGTCAGGGGGTATCTCATAGCTCCAGAGGTCCTTGGAATTCCAGAAAAGCTCGATCCTCAGGCAACACAGGGCAAGGCCCAATGGGTAAAGGTGTTTCAAGACCTTACGGCTGTCATAGATTCCATGGGATTATGTTTGTTTACCTCTTTTGCGCTAGGCGCAGAAGACTACCTTGCCATTCTCAATGGTTTTACTGGCTTTGACTACAGCCTGGATGAGATGATGGAATGTGGAGAACGGATATGGAATCTGGAGCGTATGTTGAACATGCGCTTTGGCATGACGAGCCAATCGGATACGCTTCCAGAACGCCTTCTCAAAGAACCCATGCCTGAAGGTCCACAAAAGGGCAATACTGTACGCCTTGAGCAAATGCTGCCTGAATACTACAGCCTACGAGGATGGAGTGAGGATGGAGTGCCCCAAAAAGAGACCTTGCAAAGACTTGGCATAGATGGACTGTAATAGGTGGCCATTAAAATCAAGATATTTGGTCTCTTGCGCCTTAATTCAGGCCTGAAGGAGCTAGAGTTAGAGGCAGGTAAGGGCACGAGAAGGCTTGGTGACATACTTTATGAGCTTGGTAGTTACAAAGGTCTTGAGCCTTTAAAAGAGCTTGCTAGCTCAAACATGAAAAATGGATCTCCTTTTATCATAATGGTTGATGGCACCAACTGGATGCAGTTAAAGGGTCTTGATAGTGTAGTCAAGGACGGGCAAGTCGTTTCCATCTTTCCGCCAAGCGCAGGGGGTTAGGCATCTTTTCCAGACAACTTCCAATTGTAGGTGAGAAGGGGCAGAAAAAGCTTGCCGCCTCTACAGTTACAGTATGTGGACTTGGAGGCCTCGGTACTGCTGTTTGCCAATGTCTGGCTAGGGCAGGTCTAGGAGGCCTTGTCCTAATTGATTATGACAAAGTACAGCTTTCTGACCTAAACAGGCAGATTCTTTATACAAACTCAGACTTAGGCCTTCCAAAGGTTGATGCAGCCTACAAAAGACTCAAGGAGATAAGGAGTGATATACGGCTGCAAAAACATTGCTACAGATTATCTCAAGGTCAGCTTTCTAAATTTTCACTAAATACCAATATCGTTGCTGATTGCCTGGACAACCTTCCCTCTCGCATACTCCTGGATGATATGTGCAAGAGGGAAAAGGCAGTATTAGTCCATGCAGGAATAGATGGTATGTTTGGTCAGCTGGTCACCATTTTGCCAGAATCATCTTTACGCCTAAGAGACATCTATGGCGGGGTGACTCTTAACCAAAAAGAATCTTCTGCATTATGTTCATGCTCCATGGTGGTAGGAGCCATCCAGACCATTGAAATAATAAACTTTATACTTCACGGCAAAAAAGGGCTTCGCTTCTCAAACAAGATCGCAAGTATCGATCTACACAGCTTCAGCATAGAGTTTATCAAACTAAAGAGATAGAAAGATCTGGCCCTTTTTCAAGGTCAGGCACAACTTTTTCTGACTAGCTGGCATAATTAATGTCTGTGGCCAGCTCCACAGGCGGTACAAGTCTTTCTTTTTTCAATGGGGCATTCAACTATATTCCAGCAAGGGGCATATTCCAGCAATCTTTTTATGCCGGCAATACTTATTCCCTGATCATGGATCATGTAGCGGATACACTTGATCCACTGAATATCATTCAATGAGTAGTATCTCCTGCCAGCCTTTCTAAAAGGTTTTACCAGTCCTTCATCTTCATAAATCCGCATTGTTCTTGGATGAATCTCCAGCATGGCTGCTGCTGTACCTATGCTGAAAAGGGGTTGTTCAGGATCGATACCCTGAAATTCACCGCCTGTTACTGCTGTACCTGCTTTGCCTATATTCAAAACACCCTTATTTTGCTTTGAAGTGTCTTTCATTTTTGTCGTTCTCATGGCTCTAACCTCTTTGAAGGCAAGGGAGGCAAGGCCTCCCTGCCTCTTTATGCTTCTAATGATGATCAGTGTCGTTGAAGACCTTACCAAAGAGCCTTTCTCCTGCTATGAATCCAGCAAGACAGAGTGCTACAGCCCCTGCAACTATTATCATCTCACCTACTGAAGGCACATAGCTTAGATATTTGGGCAGATTGTCCCAGCCGTAAAATACAGGGGTCTGCTGACCTGCAACTACTAGGTCGTATCTCTGGATGAATGCGCCTACTAGTGCCATGAGAGAAGCTGCTGCCATGGCTGAAATGTTCTTCATCTGGGTACCGATGAGGATAAAGAGTGGCAGTACAAGACCGATTACAGTTTCAAAAACCCAGAAGTTCATGGACAATGGACCTTTAAGCAGATTCTCTGCAGCGAGCCTTGCCATCTCGTTTCCTCCTACAAAGAGGGATATAAAGCGCCATACGGTTGCAACTATGAGGAGGAACAGGGTAAGAGCCAGGACCTTGCCAGCCATTTGCAGGCCAGAGTAGGTCTTTTCGTCAAGCTTCTTACCACGCATCTTGTTGGACAGATGTGTAAAGAGAATAATAGCTGCTGCTCCACTCATGAATGCAGAACACAGAAAGTAAACGGGCAACTGTGCACCGTACCAGAATGGGCGTGCAGACAGTGTAGCAAATACAGCGCCCAGGTTGGTATTGGCACCAACTTCAGCAAGGGCACCTATCACACCAATAGCCAGTGCAATCTTCCAGTTCCTTGTGAGGATGGCAAAAAACTCTACAAACATGCAACCCACTGCGAGTCCATAAAGGGTCCCCATCCACCAGATGTTGGACGAAAAGTTTGGAGAAATCACGTTGTAAAGCAACATCCTGTGGGGGCTTTCAAGCTCAAGGCCAATGCAAAGAAACGCCGAGAGAATGGTGATAATTGAAAGAAATACCGCTCTGTTACCCAGAGTCGCAAGCTTGTTACCGCCAAAGGAATGGCCCAATGCTGCCAGCAGACAAAGGCCAGTAGATGTTATGGCAAAAAATGCATAGGTCGAAATAAGTATTCCCCAAGGAACCTCTCTTGTTACTCCATATACGTTATGGTGCCCAACGGCAAAGGCGTATATACCAGTTGCCAAAGCTGCACCTACTACGACAAGACAGGCCAATAGTGCCAAATTGATTTTGGGCTTTGCAAGAGTTGGTTCAGCAAGTGTGTCCATTGAAATGTTAAGTGCCATGATATTACCTCCCTTTAAAAGTGTTTTTTTGTGGACAAAATGACAGGGCTACGCTGCCTCAGGCTCATCCATGTCTTCCCTGTTTCCAAGGGACATGATTGCCAAAAAGGCTGGGATGGCAGAAAAGGGCCCGAGAACCACAAAGAGTAAGAAACTCAACGTGAACCAGAAACCCTCTGAAAGGGCCTCGCCACGGGCCAAGAAGTTACTTTTTCTGCCGTCATCAAGATGAAGTTTTTTAGAAATGTTTGTTAGGGCGCTCATTTTTCATTCTCCTTTCCATGTTTTCAGGCCGCCACCTGAATGAAGGGTCTGGAAAGGGCCGCCACCCTTTCCATCTTTTGTGTCCCATTTCGTAAATAGATAGTGCATCAGGCGTGCCACAAAGACGCACAACAAGGCCTACAAAAAACAAACTCCTATAAAATCAGCATGTTAATAAATTAAATATTTTTTTCTTAAATATTTATACAATATTTTTATTAGATTTTATCTCCCAAAAGGGCTTAAAATAAGTCCATTTCTAAAAATCTCTGACTAAAAATTCGTCCACAAATCTTAACCATCAAGACATACAAATTTCGTACTTTTGGAGCAGCATTTAAGGGAATAAGTAGGGTTTGGGGGTGCATGGCCCTGCCTCGAGATTATCACATGGCACTTTTCCAGAAAAATTGGGCGTATTTTTCGCCCCGCATTTGACAAAACGCATTGTGGCCACCACATGAATTACTTGAATTTCAGCAGGTTATAAAACATACAATAAAAAATCTATTTTGACCGCCCTAAAAATCCCTTCCGTATTTAGAAAAAATATTTCCGCTATACTTGACAATTACAATTTATAATGTTAGTAGCTTTGTTAACTTGTTTTTATGGCTCTAACAATTCTGTAACAAAGCATTCTTATGCAAAGGGGGTGATACTTGAATGGGGGTTTAAGAACCACTCCAATATTTCAATCCAATCTCTTTTCCATGTTTTAAGAGCAGGCCGCCACCTGCAACAATAAATGCAAAAGGAGTAGAAAAATGAAGGGTATCTTATTTTTGGTTCTCTGGCTTACCTGTGCATCTTTACACACATTATACGATCTCAAGGTAAAGCCATTTTTGCAGCGCAAAAAAGATGAATGGGGAGCTCCCATAGATTAAAACGCGCTGGCTTGTAACTTAACCAAACACTATTCAAACCAAAAGGAGTCTGTGTCCCATGTCCAACTCAACCAATATTCAACTCAAAGATTACCTTACCATCCAAGACAAAGGATTTGCATTCAACGGCAGCATAGCCATATTAGGCTTTCTCACTGCAGCAGGTATAGCCTTTGGACTTCATGCCTTATATGCTGGCCATGATCATGTTTATGGAGTAACCAGAGATGTGCCCTGGGGACTTTTGATCGCAGCATACGTATTTTTTGTTGTAACCTCTACAGGTTTGTGTCTTGTTTCTTCCCTCGGTCATGTATTTGGCTTTAAAAGCTTCCATGAAATTGGCAAAAGGGCCGTCTACCTTGCCATATGCACCATAATAAGCGGTTTTCTCGTTATCTCCTTTGAGATAGAAAATCCGTGGAGGATGGCAATCTATAACGTCATATCTCCCAATCTAACCTCCAACATCTGGTGGATGGGAACTCTGTATGGCGCCTATCTTTTTTTCATGGTTTCTGAATTTGCATTGCTCGTAAAGAGAAGACACAGGGCAGCCGGAATCTTAGGATTACTTGGAGTTGTAGCTGGAATAGCTGCCCATAGTAACCTTGGAGCCGTTTTTGGACTCTTAAATGGAAGGGAATTCTGGCACGGACCTTACATGCCTATCTACTTTATAGCATCTGCCCTTATGTCAGGATGCGCAGCCATACTATTTTTTACCTATATAGCCCACAAGATAAATGGCAACCCCATAAATCAGCAAATGAGGGACTCTCTGGCTGCCACAGGCAAACTGGGAATGCTTCTAATGGCCACCCTTATGTTCTTTGTCACCTGGAAGGTGTTGTCAGGAATAGCTGGCTATCCGCCTGGCAAGTTTGAGGCAATGATGACCTTAGTTAGCGGAAGCTATGCTTCAAATTTTTGGTTTGGAGAGATTTTTTTAGGCATGGCCTTACCATTTTGCATCCTTCTCCTTACAAAAGCCAAATCTCCTAAATGGGCCTTTTGGGCAGGCTTAGTATCCATGGTGGGTATCTTTTTTATGAGATATGACTTGGTAGTGGTAGGCCAGTTGGTGCCAGCCTTTCATAGCCTCGGTGTTGAAGAGCACAATATCATACTTTCGTATTCTCCATCTCTTCATGAAATAGTCATTACCGTGGGGGCAATGAGTTTTTGTGGTCTTATGTTTTTGGTTGGAGAAATGCTCTTTAACGGCCATAAAACACATTAATGGAGGAGCGAGGGGGTTATGGATAACAATTCAAGACAACATTGCTTAAAGGCAAAACTATTGAGTGCCAGTGTTGTAGCGAAAATACTTCAAATAAACATTTCAACCTTAAGAACCTATGAATTGGAAGGGTTAATATACCCAGAATATATTGGTGGTCAAAAGGGCTTTAGTATCGAACAAATAAATTGGATTTCGTGTCTGCGACATATGATTCAAGACAAAGGCATAAGCATACCTGGATTAATCCGCCTGTTAAAGTTGGCACCATGCTGGGAAATAGCCCAATGCCCTCATGAGACAATAAACACTTGCAAGGCTCGTGCTTTTTCCATGAAACATCTTACCACCAACAAAGAGAAGGTGTCTGATAACAAGGATCATGCCTCTCCCTTAAAATATTATAATGAATGTAACTGCTTGAACCAGGCCATTCATTAAGAAATAAAAAGCCAAAATCGACTTTGATAAGGGGCTATAAATCATATAGCCCCTTCGAAAGAACTAATTTCCACTTTCACGGAAAGAATTTTTTCAACCAATTTCTTGCATCAAATTCTACTTCCTTTCATCGTTCCCCTCCATTCTCAAATAGCTATTTAGATACTCCTAAAAGCCAAACAGCCTATTTTACCTAAAGAATCCCATCAATAGCGGCCTCTCTTCTCGGACTCAAAACAATCCCAAGCCAAAGCAAAAGGCAGCACTTTGCGCCAAAACTAGTCAAACTATTAAACATCACAACATATAAAAACAGAGGAGATTATAAATTTTCAATTTCATTAACATGCTATTTTTAAAGGCAAAATCGAAGGTTTTTGTGAAAAGACTCATAATTCTCCCTCTTTGGTCCTTGGGTTGCAAAATAGCATCACGTTTTAGGAGGAAGGGCACTTTTTGAGCTTTAGAAACAGAAAGGCCCCAAGTGGCGGCTTGGGGCCTAAAAAATGAGCGCCCTCCAGGGAGGATTGAAAGATGCCCTAATTTTTAGATGCCTAATCGTGTTTTGTCAAGACAAAATAAATTTTAAGAGGAGGAGTTATTATTATGGCCAATGCAATTTCTGCTTTAACAGCCTGGGTAGAACCACGGGTAGCAAAACCAAAACTCACCATTGCTGCCCTGGCCTTATTGGGAGTGGTAGGAGTAGTACTTATTATTGGAATTTATGGATTCTTTTTTGGCCATGAACATTTATATGCCGTTACAAGGGAAATTCCCTGGGGTATTCTCATCTCAAACTATGCATCCTTTGCCATCATTTCCACTGGCCTAGTTTTAATAGCTGCCATGAGCCACGCATTTGGAGGTAATCCGTTGGCTCCACTGGCCAACAGGGCTGTATATTTGTCAATTATAACTATCTTTGCAGCCTTTCTATCAATTGGAGTGGAGCTAGAAAGTCCTCACAGAATGCTACTCTACAACATAATATCGCCAAACTTTACATCAAATATCTGGTGGATGGGTACCCTTTACGGCCTTGCTGTAGGATGCATGTTACTAGAATTCTTTGGTATTCTAACAGGCAGTTGGAAAATGGCACTCTACATCGGTGTACTGGGAGCCTTGGCAGAAGTGGGGGCAAATTCAAACCTTGGTGCAGTATTTGCTACTTTAGCTGCTAGGCCATTTTGGTATGGAGCACAATTACCCGTCTTCTTTCTCTGTTCGGCAGTAATGAGTGGGGCAGCTTGCATCATCCTTTTTACTCACCTTGCCTACAAGATTAGAAATGAAAAAATGGATGAGAAAAACTTTATTGCAGTCCGTACAGCAGGAAAAATCTTGGCCCTTACCCTTTTCCTGATCGCAATTGCAATTACGTGGCGCCTTATCGTCCTTATGACAGACGGTGAATTAGCAAAACTTGCTGCCATAAACCTTTTGAAAGGTCCTCTGTCAACCAACTTTTGGGTATTTGAAATCATAATTGGAATCGTTATGCCGCTGGTTATCCTGGTAGGAACCCAACTAAATAACCTGATGGCCATGTCCGCTGCATCGCTCATGGCCCTAGTTGGTGGTTTTTTTCAAAGATTCGATCTCGTTGTCAACGGTCAAACAACACCGGTCTTCTATGGTTGGGACAACCTACCAAGCTTTATGCATTACATGCCTTCACCTGCTGAGCTTTTGGTGGTTGCAGGTTCCATCTCCCTGACTGTAGCTGGCTTTTTACTAGGTGAGCGATTTTTTGGAAAAGTCTTTTCAGTAAGTGAGCATTAAAAAGAGCTGAAATAATTTAAGGCATCTTTAGCAAGATGCATGAAGGGCCTTTTAAGATACCCACTAATCTTGCAGGCCTCGTGAAACAACATGAGGCCTGCCAAACTTTGAAAAAAGGGATATGCTGACCGTGCCAGACAGGGAAATCCAAGCGACAAAAGATTCAAACGAGGCCGAAAAGTCATCATCTAGAAAGGAAAAGGTTGATATTGATACTGGTTTTGATGGTGTAGAACCTGATAAGGCCATATTTCCAATCGGTACCGCTGCTTCAATGCTTGAAGTCCACCCAAGAACCCTCAGAATATATGAAGACGAAGGCCTAGTAAAACCAGGCAGACGCGGGGGACGGCGTTACTATAGCTTAAACGACATTCAATGGATCAAGTGTCTGCGCCATATGATCCATGATCAGGGAATAAGCATTGCGGGAATAAAAAAGCTTATGCAATACACCTCATGCTGGAACATAGTAGACTGCCCCATGGAACAGCGCAAAAAATGCACGGCTTACAAATCCTCTGGAATTGGCATGAAGACTGGAGAGTGACAACAACACCTAACGATCTTCTCTACTATCCCTCCTAATCAACCAATGAACGTAACCCCTGCGGCTTAGAAATTATAGCCTTAGCCCCTGCTTCCTCAAGTTCCTTTCTATCTCTAAAACCCCAAAGAACTCCTACAGGGAACATCCCTGCACTGGATGCTGTAAGCATATCGATGGAGGTATCTCCCAGGTAGAGAAATGCATCTGGGGGAAATCCCAAAATCTTTGCAATCTCCAAGGCCCCTGTCGGGTCTGGCTTTCTTGGAACGCCGGGCCTGTCTCCAAACACCAAATCAAAAGGCCAGTTTCCAAGATATCTCTCCACACACAACTTGGTAAAATCATGGGGCTTGTTAGAGAGCACAGAAAGGCGCAGCCCCTTTTCAACAAGGTAATCTAGTAACTTATCTATCCCCTCATAGAGCTTGGTATTCTTGTCCCAATTTTGTGCATAGTCCTTTAAAAAATCCTTATGCAGGCTCTCTAATAGCTTGGCGTCATTTCGAACACCTTCAGGAACTGCGCGCCTGACAAGCGTACTTGCTCCATCTCCCACAAAATAACGGTAGCTATCTTCTGGATGAGTGGGCATACCATTTCTCTCAAGTACCCTGTTCATGGAAAGGGCCAAATCCTTCAATGTATCAAGAAGGGTGCCATCAAGATCGAACAATACAGCCTTATATCTTCCCATATCTATTTCCTTTCTCTAGCAAATTGGTGCCACTTTTCTACCAGAAGGTGTCTTTTAAAATCCTCTTTCATTTGCTTCTACTTATACTCTTCAAGCTGGTGCCACGGCAAGTTTGTTGACATCATTGTAAATCCTTGCCCAAATCCTGGTTTGATTCCACTATATTCAGGGAATTTGACGAACTAGATGCAAATGCTATTTTATGACAACAACCTGACAGGAGGCGTTTATGGACACAATCACATGCATAAAGACCCGACAAAGCATAAGGGCATTTCTCAAAGAGCAAGTGCCAGAAGAGACCTTGAAGGAGATTATCCAGGTGGCTTCGTGGAGTCCATCTTACAAAAACACCCAACCTTGGGAAGTAATGATTGTATCAGGTGCGAAAAAAGAGGCCCTTTCTGCCATGCTAGTGGAGCTGCTCGAAAAGGGAGAACCGCCAACTCCAGACATTCCAGAACCTGAGTCGTGGCCAGGCCCTCAGCAGGAGCGTATCCGTCATCTCGTCGAGACAAGGAAAAAGGCCTTTGGGATAGATTTGTCTGATCCTAAGGTGATAAAAGGAGCAAAAAAGGCCAATTTCAGATTTTACGGGGCTCCACATGGAATCTTTTTGTATCAGGATAAGGAGCTACCCCTTTGGTCTCTATTTGATATTGGGCTTTTTGCTCAAAGCCTAATGCTTGCAGCTCATGAAAAGGGGCTTGGCACTGTACCCCAGGCCTTTGTAACCGACTATGCAAAACAGACAAAGGAATTCTTGGGCATACCAGAGTCTAAAAGATTGGTTCTTGGCATATCTATCGGATACCCCGACATGGAAGCACCGGCAAACAAGATTCGAACAGACAGGGTCCCACTTGATGAAATACTAAAATTCTCATCATGATATTATCTGTGGGCAGCCCCTAAAGAAGTAGCCCGTAGTCCAAACTACAGATGACAAATTTATTGCTGCTGTAAGTGCGCGCAAAGTGCAGCGGTCTCCATCACTTTTTTATTCAATAGATCTTGCACTCTAATATTTTCTATCATAAATGAAGACGTCACTACTTTAAGCACAGATGATAAGGAACGAGAGGAGAAAACCAACCATGAAATCAAAAATCCTTATTGCTTTTATTGTATCCATCTTTGCCTTGACCTTTTTTTCTACTATTTCGTTTGCTGACGAAATCATTCTTAAAAACGGCGATAGACTCTCTGGAAAATTGGTATCCATGGAGGAAGGTAAATTAATCTTCAACACCTCATATGCTGGCGACATCACCGTTAATTGGAGTGAGATCAAAACCATAAAAACGGATGGCCAAGCAGCAATCCTTTTGAACAATGGAAGCCTAATAAAAGGGGCCTTGCAACCTACCAAAGATAACAAGGTGATGGTTGATACATCTTCCTCACTTGGAACTCCCCCCTTGGATCTTGGTGAAGTAGCTGCCATCAACCCAGAGCTTCTGCCACAGGAAGTAAAGCTGACAGGAAGGGCAGATGTGGCAATTGCGCTTAGGTCGGGCAATACCGATACATCCACATATAACCTAAGTGGTGAAATCCAGGCCCGTTCAAAAAAGAGCCGTTACACCCTTGGTGGTGAATACAATCGGGAAGAAGATCACGACAAAACAACCGTCAACAACTGGCTGGCCTATGCAAAATATGACCATTTCCTGACTGAGAAATTATACGGATACGTCAATACGGTATTTGAAAAGGACAAAATGGCAGATCTAAACTTGAGATCTTCCATTGGATTAGGGCTTGGATATCAGGTATGGGAGTCTGAAAAGACCAATCTAGCACTGGAAGCAGGCCTATCCTATGTAAATGAAGATTACGACGTGGGAAGCGATAGTAATTATGCCGCCTTCCGCTGGTCAGTGGATTTTGACCGCTATATCTGGGATGATTTCCTGCAATTTTTCCATTTCCATGAAGGTACTATAGGACTTGAGGACACAAGTGATATTACAATCAGGAGCCGTACGGGCCTGCGTATGCCTCTAAAAAATGGATTTTCTGCCAACATGCAATACAACTGGGATTGGGATAACACACCTGCCCCTGGAAAAGATTCTGTTGATGAAGCCTTTATAGTAGGGCTTGGTTATGAATTTTAAATAGATCAAACCTGCAATAATTAGGTAATAACAGGCTACCTCTAAGACTTTGTGCGAAAATTAGGCACATGCCGCCACAATAAAAAAAGGGCAACAACTTTTAGAGGTAGCCTTTAAGTATTACTGAGAGCCGTTTTTAGATGATATGAGCTGTCTATTACAGGCCCAGACGGGCCGGAAAGCAATCCTCCTTATCATTGCAGAGGCGGCGCAGCTGCTGCGAGCGATTTCCAACTACCCTGCTCCTTCAGTGGAGATTGCTTCGTCGGCGCATTCGCACCTCCTCGCAATGACAGCAATCAATTTGTCTTCTCTTTTACGCTCTTAGTAATAAAACAGTTTTAGAAAGGAGCCTGTAGAATATCCTTTAAGGACTACTTTTGTAATTATTAGATGGAAAACTTGAGCTTGAAATTTAGCTTAACAGCAAAACCTTCACTTATTTCCACTTTGCAGGTTCAGACAAAACAAATTTGACTGTCTTCAATAAAATACTCTATACAATCTAGAAAAGCGCAACATCTAATCCCTTATTGGCGGGTGGGAGGCAGTTCTTCTACATCCTTTTTTAACTCGCCAATCTGGATACCAAGTGCAACACACTGACGTCCTTCCATGCACGCCTTTACATCTTCTTCATCAAGATAGTGGTCAAGTTTTTTACCTTTTCGCTCCAAATGAATAACCCAACTCTTCTTTTCCTCATCATACTCTGCATCCAAATTTATTCCACACTGGCCAATATCAGGATATATTTCCTGAATTTTCTTGCAAAGTTCCTCTTTGTTCATGGCGTCCTCCTTACTTTTTATTTGCAGCCTTATTCATTAGGACTTTTATTATAAGATAAGTAACTTCCGTGGCGGTGCAACAAGATTTATTTTATTTTTGAGCACCCTTGACTAACAAAACAACTTTTGTGAAATGAGAAAACTACAACGAACTTGTACTGAGAATGGTTTAGTTCATCTTTTTGTCTATGGAACCCTGAAAAGGGGCTACAATAACCACTATTATTTAGCTCGTGGGAAAAGTATATATCTAGGTAAGGCAGAAACCGTTGATGCCTTTGCATTATATGTGGGCAGATATCCCTATGTCACACCTCAAGAACCAATCTGCCCCATAAAAGGTGAACTATATGCCGTAGACCAAAATACACTTGCCCAAATCGATCTACTAGAAGGACACCCCACCTATTACAAAAGACGACTGACAAAGGTCAGGCTTCAAGAAGATGGTTCCATTGTTGATGCGTTTCTATACTTTCATGAAAATCCTGAAGGCAAACTAGTACCATCTGGCCTATTCATAAAATGATATCAAACGGTATTTCCAGGCAATTCTTAATTACCTTCTCCCTCGGCCAAAATACTATAGACCTCTGGAGGAGACATCCCTGCCTTTGCAGCAATCTCTTTTAATGTTTCATTGGCTGTAGCAGCAATACCTGCCTTTTTAAGGCGTATTAGCAGATCCTGAACATTTACATGATAGGTATTGGCTATATCATTAATAGACATCCTACCTGTACCAGGAGGAGGCATTTTAGGCAGACGTGTAACACCACCATTTAATGAAGAATCTTTCATCGCCTTCATTGCCAAGGCAAATATCTGAGATGGGCTAGTTCCGGCCTTTCTGGCAAGTTCCTTCAGGTTTTCTTGGCCTGAGTCTACTTGTATGCCACTTTTTCGTAAGGCCTCAATAAACCTCTTTGGCTCAACGCCCAAAAATCTGGCAAGCCTATTTACTGGCACCAATTCAGCATGACCAAAAGGAGGATTCCCATATTTCCTTGTTTGAGACTGCTTTACAAACTCCTTTAAGTCTATAAGTTGTTTCATGGGAGGCACTTGATAGTAAGAAGAGAGACAAAATATCAGGGTTAAAAACAAGGAGCCCAATAAAGTGGGGATAGGTGAAACACCTTTTAGCTTCTTCTGTAAATAAGCCACTATTATCTGCCAGTTTAGATAGAGGTGAATCAATCCTGCAAAAGAGAATAAAGTTCCAGCACACAGATGGAGATTATCCCACTGTTCTTTAGAAAGGCCCCATAATTTCCAATCAGACCAAAAAGCGACTCTACCGTGCGGTTCAATGAATAGAACAACACTGGACACAAGCAATACAATAAATGACCATAACAAAGTTAAGGAGATGAAACGTTTGAACATGATCAAGTGCTCCTCAAATAGAATTTTTAAATCCTACAGCTCATTAAACTTGATTACTCAAATAAAATCTTCTACTAATTTGTATTTGATACAGCCTAGCTCATAATACAGAACATTTAATGAAAAAAAAGGCGTCAGGACTGAGGGGGTGGTCCTAACGCCTGTAACGAGGATCTATATATGATGCGGAGGGGAACTAGCTATTATTTTTGTTCTGTGCACCATTCCCCATGGAGCCTCTCCAAAGAGGAGTTCCATCAACACTATCACGCAACTCAATTGACTGACCATCAACTGTTACGCTGGTAGCTATCAACTTGGTGCTGCCATCAGAAAATGTAACCTCATAACCAGTTACAGTAATTGCCTCTCCGACCTCAGGACGTGCAACAGATGAGGCATCCCAGAACTTGACTGGTCCCATACCATAAACTGTCACAATTTCACTACCTGTATCTATTGCAATACCTTGGCCCTGAATACCAACGGATGCCACTACGCCTGAAACTGTTACTGGAATACCATCATAAATGGATACTACAGGTCCTGTTCCATCCATTGCTCCATTACCGTTGCCAGCAATGGCTCCGCTGCCTAAACTAACTACTGATAAAAGTATTGTTAAACAGATAACCGCCAAATTCCTTCCTGCTTTCATGTTTTATTTCCTCCTTTTTTGTTGTTAAGCTGGCCAGCTTGTACCTACTCTTATTCACTTGGCGTGCCAACAACACCCAAGAGGAATTATCCACATAAAAACAGTAGGTTATACCAATTAACACCTTCTTAGTGATAAAAAATAATCGACAAACCAAACCTTTCTATCGCCACTTTCGTCGATGAAAAAGACAAAAGAGACCTTTCAGTATCTTGCTCAGTATCAAGAAGTGATATAGTTACAGTCCAAAGACAAATCCAATCAACTCAAATTAGTCTTCTTCTAGACTTCTACAATCTCAGACAAAGTCTACAGATCAAGCTGTAAAATCAATCATATTTCAGGAAAAAAGTAGTGGTAAAATCTGGGAATTTGTAGAATTTTTAATGGCCAACATGACATCAAAACTTAAAAAGAAACAGAAACTTGTAATATTTGAGGAACGCGGCTCTGGTGATTACAAGATAGCTGGAATAGAGGTCTATGGAAAGAATCTAGAGATAGTGAAGGTGGTAAATGTTGATCTTATTTTGCCTCCTGTAATTGATGAGCCCGAGGAGTACATCACGTCTGATTTTACAGGTGATCTGGTGCTAAACTTTTTGAAACACCCTGATCTATCTGAATATCTTGTAAAACTATGTAACCAAAAGGGTATCCCGGTTATTGCCTCGGGACAGCATATCCCAGGGGCTATTTGTCCTTTTACCTGTTGTGGACTTGGTAAAAAGGAGGGGCTTGGAGCATACGGACAACAGTTTGGGCTTCCAGAATATGATATAGTAGAAATAGAAGATGACAGGATTAAAGAGTTACAGGTCAAAAGAGCTGCCTCGTGTGGGGCCACGTTTCAAGTCATAAAAGAAATTGTAGGACTTCCAGTTGATGAGGCCCCAACTGTTATCTCAAGACAGATTCAATACTTATGTCTTTCCGACCCGTCAGATTTTGACCCGGTAACAGGTAAAAGTGCCCTTCACTTTGCAGGGGAAGTCCACAAATCCGCCCTTAAAAGAGCAATAGATAAGGCCCTCAAAGAAAAAGACCATGGCTCTTGTTAACATCGAAAGTGCACTTAGAAAGATAGTTAATACCTTAAAAAAGGCCGAACCTGGCACAGGTCTTGAAGTCCTCTCCTACAAAAGAAATCGGGGGATAACTATAATTAAGGAAACGCCAGACTCTTTTTATCTTAGAGAGAGGGGATATCTTGACCAGGAATTTCAGTGCGCCTTTCGCGAGTTGCAACGGCATCTCAAATCTATGATGAAAAGGGAGTTTCCCCGCAGCAGAAAGGTTCGCATATACACCTTGACAGACCCTAGCCAGGTGGGGTTAACAAGAAAAAAATTGTAGACATTACCATTAGGATGACAACCTTTGAACCCAAAGTCTCTTGACAAAGGTTATGGCTGCATGTAAACAGTGAGACAGTTTTTTGAATTCTGGTTCATCCCGATTGAGGCATTCTCTAAGCCTTTTTGCAAGGGGAAGTAATGTCATGGACATTACAGTCTCGTGAACCAGTCGTTGGAAATCCATAACAAAACATAGGAGATCACCAATGAAAGAAGTTAGAATTCATGGCCGAGGCGGACAGGGAGGTGTTACCTCTGCTGAACTAGTTGCTACCGCCGCAATTGCTGAAGGAAAGTATGCCCAGGCCTTCCCCAGCTTTGGCCCTGAGAGAAGGGGTGCACCCGTTGCAGCATTTATTCGGGTTAGCGACAGCCAGATCAGGACCAGGGAGAAGGTTTACCATCCAGACATTGTGATGGTTTTGGACCCATCCCTGCCAGGGTTGGTAAATGTGGCCGAAGGCCTTAAGGATGATGGAATAGTCATTCTTAACACAGAGCTATCTGCAGATCAGGTTAGGGAAAAGTTTGGGATTCAGGCCAAGCTGGCAATGGTGGATGCAACCAAAATCGCCTTAGAAGAACTTGGCTTGCCCATCACCAACACCACCATGCTTGGCGCACTTCTCAAGGCCACAGGCATAGTAGACAAGGATGCCCTATTTGAGGCCCTTGAGAAACGTTTTGGCAGATTGGCAGAGAAGAACAAGGCCGCTTTGGAAAGGGCCTTTAACGAAACAGTGACTGCATAACATTAAAGAATAAGGAGTTTGTGGTATGGCAAATTCAGACGCCATAGTAGGCTGGAAAACAATCACCTTTGGATGCCATATCCTGGAGCCTGGCAATGCAGCCAACTTCAGGACAGGAGACTGGCGTTCACAAAGGCCTGTTGTTGACAAGGAAAAGTGCATCAAGTGCGGCATGTGCTGGGTTTTCTGCCCGGATATGGCATACAATCAGGACGAGGACGGATACTTTGTGGTTGACTTGGAATATTGCAAGGGTTGTGGCATATGCGCCCACGAGTGCCCCAAAGATGCCATAACAATGGTTCCAGAGGAGGGGTAAATCATGTCAAAACGCGTGGGAATAGAAGTTTCAATAGCGATAGCAGAGGCAGTTGGACTAGCTAGGGCAGAGGTTATTCCTGCCTATCCAATCACGCCTCAGACACACATTGTGGAACATCTTTCAGAGATGGTGGCAAATGGTGAGTTGGATGCAGAGTTCGTACCTGTAGAAAGTGAACATGCAGCAATGAGCTGTTGTTGCGGTTCTTCTGCAGCAGGTGCACGGACGTTCACTTCATCAAGCTCCCAGGGACTGAGCCTCATGAGTGAAATACTCTATATTCCTAGTACCATGAGGCTGCCTATAGTGATGGTTGTTGCAAACAGGGCAATGTCTGCTCCTATCAGTATCTGGAATGACCATCAAGACATTATGGTGCAAAGGGATACAGGCTGGATAATGACCTTTGCAGAAAATGGTCAGGAGGCAGTGGATCTGACGCTTCATGCCTTTAGAGTTGCAGAGGA
>Ga0256835_1000631_pt1 | contig 24686 bp, 26 predicted proteins | sample PIR30metaG_FD_185972 | JGI IMG/M metagenome (GOLD analysis project Ga0256835, IMG submission 185972) | Hydrothermal vent microbial communities from East Pacific Rise, Pacific Ocean - PIR-30 | ecosystem: Environmental > Aquatic > Marine > Hydrothermal vents | place: Pacific Ocean: East Pacific...
GGAAAGGCATTCTGGGTTACAGACAGGTTAAATGCAAAAGTTTATAAAATTTCAAAAAACGGAAAGGTTTTAAAGAGCTTTCAAGCTCCCGGACCCTGGCCTATTGGAATAGCCTATTATAATGGAAAACTCTGGATAGCTGACAGAGCTGATAAAAAAGCTTATCTTGTGTCTCTTGACGGCAAAAAAATCTACAAGTCAATCGCAATTCCGGCAAAAACACCTGCCGGCATAAGTGCTGTAGAAGATGGTCTCTGGGTTGCAACTGAGAAGGATAAAAAGATAATAAAGATTAGCTATACGGATGGCTCAATTTTAAAGGAGTTCAAAGCTCCGAAATACCTCAATGGTATTCACGTGTACAATAAAGATGGAGATTTTTTTGCAAGTTCCCGTATAAATGATAGAATTTACAGAGGCTCCGTAAAGTATGGAATTTTTTACTTTTATTTTCCAGTAAAATATACCTATTCCTGGGGTATTTATTATGATGGTAACTTCCTATGGAATCTTGATCAGGCAGGTAAAACATTAAACAAACTCTATTATTCGGAAAAAGAAAATTGGATTAAGGGAGAAGTTAAAGATAGAATTATAAGATACAGAAATGGAATTTATAATTATGGCCCCGGAAAGGTAAAAGATCTTGAAATTTATATCGCACTTCCTGAGAACAAGTACAATCAAAAAATAGAGTACATAAAGTACTTTTATAAAGGAAAAGAAGTAAAACCTGACAGGATACTTTCGGATAACACAGGACAAAAGTATGCATATTTTAAAATAAATGAGGTAAAACCGGGAGAAAGAGTGAGAGTTATAACAGAGTTTAGATTCAAACATTGGGAGGTTCAAGCAGTTTTAACCCCTGAAAAGGTAAAAGGGAAAATTCCGGAAAATATTAAAAAAATCTATCTTGGAGACGGAGAAAGATTTGACTATAAAAACCCATACATAAAGAAAAAAGTAAAAGAGCTTTTAAATGGATGTGATAATTATTATATGAAAGTTTACAAATTATACAGGTTTGTGGGAGATACTGTCACTTACAAACTTTACGGAGGCTGGGAGCCTGCCCCGATAGTTTTAAAAAGAGGCTCAGGCTCCTGTTCAGAATATAGTTTTAGCTTTTTAGCTCTTTTGAGAGCAGCTGGCATTCCTTCAAGATATGTAGGAACAATCTCAAGAAGAGGCGATGATATAGGATTTGATGATGTTTACCACAGGTGGGTTGAAGTTTATTTTCCCGGCTTCGGATGGGCTCCTGTCGACGCTGATGCAGGAGATAGTAAAGATATAGATGATCAAATATTTTTTTATGGAGGAACAAAAAGAAGATACCTTATCACAACAAGACACGTAGGACCTTCCCCTTATTTAAAATGGGAATACAATTCTGTAATGTACTGGAAAACAGAGGGGAGGGCAAAGGTTTACGAGGATAAGGTGGCAGAATGGTATCTTCCTGAAAAATAGCAGGTGAAAATTAAAAATATAAAATTTTTAATAATACTTTTTATCTTAGTTTTTATTGCAAAGAGTGTAGACGCGAAAAGTATTTTATTAAAAGATATAAGATATTTTTCATACAAAGATTACACAAGGGTGGTTCTTGATCTTTCGGCTCCGGTAAGATTTAGTTCAAAAGAGCTTAAAGAAAAAACACGAGTAAGGTTCTTCTTTGATCTAAAGAATACAATTCTTTCCGAAAAAGTAAAAAAGCAAAAAACCATAGTATTTAAAAATAGTTATATCAAAGAGATAAGAGCAGGTCAATTTAAAAAGAATATCGCAAGGGTTGTTCTTGAGTTTAGAGAGGCGAAGGAGAAAAGGTATTTTACTCTTCTCCATCCTTTCAGAATTGTTATTGATATCTACGGAAGAAATCTAAACGGAAAAACCTCCATTAAAAAAACAGAAAAGGAGAAAAAACAAAAGACGGAAAAGGAGATAAAGACAGGAACTCCTGAAATCAGTGGTGAAAAAAAGTATTCCATGGCAAGACAGCTGAGCCTTACTGTTAAAAGAATCGTTATTGATCCCGGCCACGGTGGGAAAGATCCGGGAGCAATTGGAAGATATTATAAAACAAAAGAAAAAAAGATTGTCCTTGATATTGCCAGAAGATTAAAATTTTACCTTAAAAAATATACAAAACTTGAAGTTTACATGACAAGAGATAAGGATGTTTTCATACCACTTGAGCAGAGAACAGCATTTGCCAATTCAAAAAGAGCCGATCTATTCATATCAATTCATGCGAATGCTGCTGCTAACCGCAAAATTTACGGATTTTCAACCTTCTGGTTAAATTTTACAACCGATCCCCATTCAATTAGAATTGCCGCTTCTGAAAATGCATCTTCCCAGAGATCAATCTGGGAATTAAAATCCCTCTTAAAAAAAATCACATTAACCTCAAAATTAATAGAATCAAAGATTTTTGCAAAAAAGATTCAGTATAACACACTAAAATACATAAGAAGATATTACAGATACCCCGATTATGGTGTAAGAAAAGCGCCTTTTTATGTTCTAATCGGAGCCTCAATGCCAGCAGTTTTAGTTGAAACAGGATTCCTTAGCAATAAAACCAATGAACTGCTTTTAAGATCTTCAAGGTTTAGAAATAGGATAGCATTTGGTATATACAAAGGAATAATTGCTTATATAGATTCTCTTAGATGATTAAACCAAGATATATTTTAATAGATCTTAGCAAAAAAAGCGTTGAGGATTATTCTCTAAGTGATGAAGATTTTAAGAATTACATCGGAGGCAAAGCACTTGCTGCAAAAATTTTATATGACCTCCTACCTGCTGGCACCTCCCCTTTTGACCCGCAAAATATTTTAATAATAAATACTGGCCCTTTAAATGGCACACCATCTCCATCCTCCGCAAGATTCAATGTGACCACAAAAAATGTTTTAACAGGTGGAATAGCTTCCTCAAACTGCGGGGGAAGCTTTGGAGTTAAATTAAGAAGGGCTGGCTATGAAGGAATTATAATAACCGGCAAAGCCGACTCTCCCGTCTACATTGAAATTATTGACGGAAAGGTTGAGTTTAAAGATGCAAGTTCTCTCTGGGGACTTGATACTATTGAGACTCAAAAAAAATTCCCTCCGAATTATGGGAAAATAGTAATAGGACCAGCAGGGGAAAACCTCGTGTGGTACGCAAGCATTGCATCGGATGATAGGATGGCAGGAAGAACAGGAGTCGGAGCTGTTATGGGTTCAAAAAATCTAAAAGCTATAATAGCAAACGGTAGCCGCAAAATACCTGTGTCAGAATTAGAAAAATTAAAAAATCTCTCAAAAAAGTGGACAAAATACCTGAAAAACCACTATGTAACAGGCTACTTTTTGCCAAAATACGGAACATCGGGCCTTGTCAGAATGACAAATAAACTCGGGATGCTTCCCGTAAAAAATTTTTCAGAAGCTGGTTTTGAGAATTGGTATGATATTTCAGGGGAAAAATTGGCAGAGGACTACCTTGAGAAAAACGGAGGATGTGGATACTGTCCAATCCATTGCGAAAGAAGAGTAAGATTTAAAAATAGGATAATAAAGGGACCTGAATATGAAACGGTCGGACTTTTAGGTTCAAACATATTAAATGATAATCTTGAAAAAATAATAGATTGGAATTATCTTGCCGATCTATATGGAATGGATACGATAAGTCTTGGAGGGACCCTTGCATTCGCGATGGAATTAAAAGAAAGAGGGATAAAAGATTTTGGTTTTAAATTTGGTAAATTTGAAAATATAAAAGAAATTATTAGAAAAATTGCATTCAGAGAAGATATTGGAGATGAGCTTGCAAATGGCACAAAGTATCTTTCGGAAAAATACGGAGGCAAGGAATTTGCAATTCATTCAAAGGGACTTGAAATCTCAGCCTATGATCCTAAAAACAGTTATGGGATGGGACTTGGTTATGCCACATCAAACAGAGGAGCATGCCATCTTAATGGAGGCTATCTCGTGTATTTTGAAGGTTTGGGCCCTATGAAACTAAAACAACACTCAATAAAAGGCAAGGCAATTTTTACAATTATTATGCAAAACCTTTTTGAAGCAATTTCAAGCTCAGGCACATGTCTTTTTACCTCATATGCAGTGTTTCCCAATTTTTTACACAAATTCAAAGAAGATGGAATTTTTCTTAAAGCCCTTGGCTCAATAGTAGGTTTCATTTCTCCAATAATCCCTCTTTTCAGAAATTTACTTTTCAAAGTTCCCTTTCACATATCTCTGTTGCCATACTCAAAAGCAGTGGAATATGCGACAGGTTTAAAAATGAGTTTTGGCAAATTTTATCTCTGGGGGAAAAGAGCATATGATATAGAAAGAGCTTTCAATATAAGAGAAGGAATATCCTCAAAAGAGGATACACTACCCAAAAAGATATTAGAAAGTGGAATAAATCTTAAGAAAATGCTTACTCAATACTATAAATACAGAGGATGGGATAAAGAGGGGAAACCAAAAACTAAGGTTTAATCCTTTTCAGTTAATTTATCAAGTTTCTTTTTAAAAGATGGGAAATTTCGTAAAGTTCCAAAAACAAGTCTCCATGTTTTCATATCCATCATGGGATATCCTGCAACAATCTTGTTATCAGGAATATTACCTGTAACTCCTGTACCACCTGCAATCTTAACATTGTTTCCTATTGTAACATGATCCGCAATGCCGACAGCTCCTCCGATCAAGCAATTTTCCCCTATTTTTGCACTCCCTGCAATCCCCGTCATACCTGCAATAATCGTGTTTTTCCCTATTATCACATTATGTCCAATTTGAACCAGATTATCTATTTTCACTCCTTTCCCTATAACTGTCTCTTCAAGCGCTGCTCTATCAACACATGAGTTTGCACCTATCTCAACATCATCCTCTATCCTGACTATTCCTATCTGGGGAATTTTATAACTCCCCGACGGAGTTGGAGCATATCCGAACCCATCACTCCCTATAATTACACCCGGATGAAGAATGACTTTATTACCTATGATAGAACCCTTTCTTATGGACACATTGCTATATATCAAACAATTATTACCTATTTTGCTATCTTTCTCAATTGTTACATTATGTTTTATAACCGTATTATCACCAATAATAACATTATCTTCTATTACTGTATTGTCTCCAATAGAAACATTCTTTCCTATTTTAACATTTTTCCCGACTATTGCTTTTGAAGAAATTCTTGCTTCTCTCACTTCATCAGGATAAAGTCTTTCTAAAACTTTAGCCCAAAGGAAAAGAGGATTGTCTGAAAAAATTACTGTTTCACCTTTAAATTTTTCATTAAACACTTTACGATTAAATCTTGAATGGGTGATAATAACCGAAGCTTTTATTTTCTCAAGAATATTTAAATACTCTCTTCTCAAAACTATAGTAATATCTCCCTTTCCTGATTTCTCAATGCTTCTTGCCCTGCTAACGTCAAGTTCAAGATTCCCTTTATACTCAAATTCAAAACCCTGCAAAAGTTTTTCAAGCTTCATGCCCTTTTTCTCCTTTTTTTAAACCTCAAATTAAGAACATAGTCAAGTTCTGCCCCCCAGAACAGTATTGAAAAGCCAAGGTCAACCAATAAAACAAAACCCACGATAGCGGGTAAAGTACCATGCAGTCTCCCGTAAAGAGCTATCTTGGCAAGATACCATGAAAACATACTCTTTGCAATTTCCCAGATTACAGACGCTGTAAAAGCTGAAATTATAGCAGCTCTTTTAGAAACAGCGCAATGGGGAATATATTTGTATATAATAAGGAAAAAGAGAAAAGTTAAAAAGAATGGCACAAAGAATTTCACCAAAAAATTATTCAGAACTTTTATATAAGCTGGATTAACATATTTTCCAAGAGGGGAACTTTTTATAAACCTGTTGAAAGCTGCTATTATGTTTGTCATGGTAAAAGAGGATAAAAACAGAATAGCAGCTATTACCATTAATGAAATCTCTTTAAGTCTGTTTTTCCAAAATCCACTTTTCGTGGGTTCCGGCGATTTAAAAATATCATTCACAGTTTTAATCACCTTGGAAAATAAAAAGAAAGCAAGCCCCATAGATGCAATAAAACCGTAAAGTCCCATTTTTGAGAAAACCTTGGCAAGATATTGAGTTTTATCAAAAAAGGTGGGATCAAGACGGGTAAAAAAATCTTTGGTAAAAAGGTGAAGGGTCTTAAAAATTAAATCTTCGGATGAAAAAAACTTAGTAACTAAAAAAAGCAGCACCCCCAGCATTGGGAGTGCTGCCAAAAGTGAATAGTATGAAATTATTGCTGCTCTGTCAGGACAATTATCCTTGTAAAATCTCTTTGTTGTTTCCTGTAAAACAGAGAGAAAAGATTTCATAAACAGATTACTTGATTATGTCTCCCCATTTTACGAAGAAGATAATAAGATCAATAAGTAAGACATAGATAACAAGCGATTCAATAAAAGCAAGTCCTAAAATTAGCAAAGTCTGAAGATTCTTTGCCATTGCAGGATTTCTTGATATACCATCAGCTGCAGCAACTATTGCTTTTGATTGTGCAATAGCACCGGCCATTGCTGCAAGAGCTATCGCAGCACCACCGATAACCAATGCCCAGATTAAAGACATATTAGTGGTTGTTTTTGCCTGTGCGTACCCATTTGTTGCTCCCTCAGTATTTGGAGATGCCAAAAGGGGTACGGCTGTCAAAAACACCACTACCACTAAAAGTGTGATAATTCTTTTCATTTTATCCTCCTGTAAGATTAATGTTCCTCTTCAGCGGCAACGGCTCCGGCTATATAAATAACCGAAAGCATCGTAAAAACCATTGCCTGCACAAATGAGGTAAATATTGCAAGAGCCATCATTGGCAGAGGAGCTATAAAGGGGACAAGAGAAGCCAAGATCAAAATTACCATATCCTCTCCCATTATATTTCCAAAAAGCCTGACCGACAGAGACAAAGGTCTTGAAAGATGGCTAATTATTTCAATCGGAAAAAATAGAGGTGCAAGCCAAAGATAGGGGCCTGCAAAGTGTCTAATGTACTTTAATAGACCGTGTTCTTTAATTCCCTGAAAATTATAATAGATAAAAACAAAAACAGCTGCACCTGCTGTTACATTAAGATTCGATGTAGGAGATTCAAAACCCGGGAAAAGGCCGGCGATGTTAGAGAAAAAGATAAAAAGCCCTATAGTACCTATCATAGGGACATATTTTTTCCCTTTTTCCCCAACTATATCAACCAACAGCCCCTCAAACATCGTATAAACAAATTCTCCGAATGACTGAAGAGGAGAGGGCAAAATTTTTGGTTTTCTTACTACAAGCTTAAAAAACACTACAATAAACAGCACTACAATAAAAGCAAAAACAATATGCGGAGGAATAGGTTCAGCGGGATTGGAAGCCTTTATACCAATAATTGAGTAAAAAAGAAGGACTATTTTACCGAATATTTTGTTTATAAGTTCAACAAGTAAGAAATGATGTTCACCCATCTCTTTCTCCTTTAACTATTATATTTATAATTCCTTCACCTACTAAAGACAGAGAAGAAATTATAAAACCTACCATTGCAAATAAAAAAAAATCTTTTGAGATATTAATACTACCATAAAAAAAAAGGGTTATCAAGAATAGTCTGCCAAAATAAGTAAAGACAAAAGCTACTTTTCCCTTTGACAGCAACTTTTTTATTACATATTGTAAATGAACAAATAGCAAAAGGAAAGCCATCCCCCCGGAAAAAAAAGCTATCCCACACAAAATTCTTTTTTTTATTAAAAAGAGTAGAATCATACCTCCAATAGAAATAGCAAGGATTAAATAATTAATCCTTTTTATTTGAATCAAGCCTCTTCTCTTCTTTTACTATAAATTCAATAATATTTTTAAAACCCGCTATTATACCAAAAATCGTAAAAATTACCACTAAATACGGTTCTGTTTTAAAAAGTTTATCAAGAAAATATCCCATTACAAAGCCCACAGCTGTGGAAACAGGAATCATTGTGGCCATTGTCGCCACATTAAGCCACTTCCCTACCTTATTACTTTTATCAGGATTCTTCATCATCAGGTAAAAAGGACTTATCCATTACAATTTCTTCCGGAAGCTCTCCTCCCAATTCCTTAAATCTTTTCTTCATAATAACCCTCATTTCATCTTCATTATCAAAGTGAGTAATATAATTGGCAACTATATCACTGTAAAATAATTCGAAATAATCATCTGCTATCCTGCAGAAAATCGCAAGTGCATCTCCATTATCAAGGTCCCCTGCCTGCCCATAAGTTTTTTCCGCATTATCTCTTATAATATCAAGTACTTCCCAAGAGTTTACTTCAAGTTTATTCATTCTAACCTCCTGCTAACTTACCATATAATATTATTAAAAAAACAGGAATGTCAATATGTTTTTTAAAAAATTTCAGAAAATTTTATTTTTTCTCCTGAGATTCTTTCCCCACCCTTACCAACTAAAGAAGCATCCAATATTTTAATATCAGTTCTTGCCTTCAATGCATGCTCTATTTTCTCTTCTTTTATTTTTTCCTTTAACTCACCATAATCTTTAAGGGGAAGATTAATAATAAACCTTGTTTTGCTTCCCAAAAGCATAAATGGGTAAAGGTCAATATTCCCACTAATAACAAATTTTTCATACCCCTTTTTAAGCAAAAGATCAAAAACTTTAATAAAAGTTTCATCAATAAAATGATAGTTTTCAATATCAGGAAACCCAAGCTCTTTTCTTGTTAAAAGATAGACTCCTCTTTTTTTTATACCATCCAACAAAAAACGGTACAAAAGGAGTTCAAGATGTAAGGACTTTTTCCCTATTATAATGAGATTATTGTTTTCAAATTTTTTCCTCAGGAGATTTACATTATCTTTTTCAAATCTGCTCGGCAAAAGTTCCAAATAAATTTCTCCATTTTTTTCAATCTGATAGTATAAAAAAAGCTTTCTTCTATCAACCTTCACAATTAAGGGATTGTAATCTACCATCCTTTCAAAAAACCCTCTGACTTTAATCAAAAAATACAATGGAAGAGAAAGAGAGTTTAAAGTATTATCACTTAAAAAAAGAGACTTTTCCTTATTTTTAATCATTCTGAAAAGCAAATATCTTAAAATATCCTCACCACTACTTTTTTCTGATAGAAGATCCAGAGCCATAGGAAAAACCAATCTTTTTTTATCAAAAATTATAAAATCCTTTTTCCCAAAGTGAATCCTGCTAACTATTTTTTCAAAAAATTCTTTCTCGACTTTTTCCAGATGAATTTTAAAGGGAATAAGCTCTTCGATTGCTCTTTTCATTTTGCTATTGGGAGAATTCACACTTCCTATAAAAAGTACTCCCTTTTCAAATGCAAGGGGGATTACTCCAAACCCCCTTATAAGTTCACTATCAAAAAAAGGCAAAAATTCAAGAGGGATGTCTTTAATCAATCTTTACTATAAACCCCTTTATTTTATATCTTGACTTTATTTTAAGGAGAAAACTCTTAGCTTGAGCTTTTGTTCTGAATGGACCTGTTCTTAAACGATAAAACTTTCTCCTGTCTGTTTCAGACGGAGTGAAGATAACAACTTTGAAATACTTTCTGTATTTTCTCGCTTCTTTTTCTGCCAATTTAAAATCCTTTGCAGCAGCAATCTGCACATAATATCCGCTTCTGTATTTTTTCTTTTTAGACTTTTCTACTCCCTCCTTTTTTTCAAGTTTTTTAGCAATAGTCTCTTTTTTCTCCTCTTTTTTTACTAACTCTTCTTTCCGGGAAACCTTTTCCTCAACTTTGGGAACGGGTTTTTCCACTCTCGCTTTCTCTTTTGTCTTTACCTCAGGCATTCCTTTCCCTTTAACAGGAGAAATGGATTTAGTATTTTCTCTTTTCCCCTTTACTAAAATGCTTTCCACTTTCTTACACTTTCCCTTTTCTCCTGTCTTATACCCGATAAAAAATGAAATTAAGAGTAAAAGTATAAATATCAGCACAAAAAAGATTAAATGGAGATAACTTACTTCATATTCATTCTTAGGTATTCTGTCATTCATTATTTTTTCTTAAATGCTTTTCCCAAAAATTGTTCAAGCAAATCAAGAGGTAATGGGAATATTATAGTGGAATTTTTCTCTGTTGCAATTTCCGTTAGAGTTTGGAGATATCTTAATTGGATAGTAATCGGGTTTTCAGCCATTATTTCAGCAGCTTTCATCAATTGAGTCGAAGCTTTAAGCTCTCCCTCAGCATGAATTATTTTAGCTCTCTTTTCCCTCTCTGCTTCAGCTTGCTTTGCCATTGCCCTTTGCATCTCCTGAGGCAAATCAACATACTTTATCTCAACCATAGTAACCTTAATTCCCCATGGGTCAGTATGCAAATCAATTATTCCCTGAATCTTTGTGTTAAGATGCTCTCTTTCTGATAAAAGGGTATCAAGCTCAACCTGCCCTAAAACAGACCTCAAAGTTGTTTGAGAAAGCTGAGATGTTGCATACATATAATCCTGAACTTCTATTATTGCCTTTATAGGGTCAACCACTCTGAAATATACAACAGCATTGACCTTAACTGATACATTGTCCTTTGTAATTACATCCTGAGATGGAACATCAAGAACAATTGTTCTTAATCCCACCTTTTTCATTTTATCAATCCCAAAAGGTAAAAGGAAAATCAAACCGGGACCTTTTGGTTTGGGTAACACTCTCCCCAGTCTGAAGATAACACCTCTTTCATACTCTTTTAATATCCTGATACATGTAAACAAAAAATATAAAACTATAAAAAGTAAAATTGCTCCGAATTCCGGCATTTTATCCTCCTTTTATTTTTCCACCTTTTTTACTATTAAAGTCATACCCTCTTTACCAATAACTTCCACTTTTTCTCCCTTTTTAATCTTTTCCTCGGATCTTGCATTCCACCACTCCCCATGAATAAAGATTTTACCTTCGGGATTAATCGCAGATACAGCCTCACCAACCTCTCCTATCAGTCCCTCTTCACCTGTCTGTACTCTATTCTTATAAGTTTTAACAACAAGAATCAGGATAATTACAAAAATTGCAGCCAAAAGAATTGAAGTGGGCAAGACAAAAGATAGTGGCATTTTCATCTCCTTTATTGGGGCATCTATTAAAATAATTGAACCTAAAATCAAAGAAATAATACCAAAGACTCCTAAAATTCCAAAACCCTGAACTTTAATTTCAGCTATAAAAAGTACAATTGAAAGAATTATAAGAAAAAGCCCTGAATAATTAACAGGTAATATTTGAAAAGCCATAGCTGCCAAAAGTAAAAAAATCGCTCCCAGAACACCGGGAACAATGCCTCCGGGATGATTAAATTCAAAATAAAGGCCTAAAAGCCCCAACATCAAAAGCAAATAAGCAAGAGAGGGGTTGGCTATTACATTTAAAAATTTCTGTCTCCAGCTCATATCATATTTGATTATCTCTTTATCCTTTATCTCAATTTTTTCAAGCCTGCCATTAAATCTCTTTATCTTCTTGCCATTTACTTTATCAATAAGCTCTCCACTACTCTGGGCGATAAAATCTATAAGCCCTCCTTCGAGAGCTTCCTTATCAGTATAAGATTTACTATCTTTCACAGCTGCAATTGCGAGCTTCTGATTTCTTCCTCTCTTTTCAGCCAAATTTTTAATATATGCAACAGCATCATTCAGAACTTTCTCTCCCATGACTTTATCCCCACCCTTTCCCATCAAAGCGACAGGATGGGCAGCACCTGTGTTTGTTCCCTTTGCCATTACCGCAATATCAGAAGATAGAAGTATAAAAAACCCTGCGGAAGCTGCCCGTCCTCCTGAAGGAAAAACAAAGACCGCTACCGGTACTTTTGAATTAATTATACTTTTTATAATTTTTCTCATGGAAGTATCAAGGCCACCAGGGGTGTCAATCTTCAGAATAATCAAAGAAGAATTTATTCTATTCCCATAAGCAATTCCTTTAACAATGTATTCCTCAGTAACAGAGTGAATGGGAGAATTTATCCTTAATTCCAAAACCTTTGAATTTAAAGAAAATGAAAAAATAGTAAAAAACAGAGTAAGAAAAAAAATTTTCCTATATTTATTTTTCACTATTGCTTTCTCTGTTCTTAAAAACTATTACAATTTCCCCTTTCTTTTTGTACCACAGCTCTTTTCTCGCAATAGGCTCAACTGCCATACTGTTTTTTTCAAGCTCTTTAACTTCAACTTCCAATTTTTTCTTTTCCTTTTTAAGAAGGCTTACCTCCTTTTCAAGTTGGGCAATTTCATCCTTGTATTTAAAAATTTCCACAATCCCTCTTCTTCCGAAAAAAGAAGTTATTAAAAAAGTAAGGGTCACAAAAATTATAAGCCCCAAAATAAGCTTATTTTTTAAAGTCCATTCCTGATCCCTACTCATTGTAAAATTCCTTTGTAATAGATCTCATTAAATAAAGAGCTTCTCTCTTGCTTTCCGCCTCTGTGTAAAACCTGATTACCGGTTCATTTCCGGATTTTCTTACGAGAGCCCAGCTTCCATCTTCAAAAATAAATTTTATTCCATCCTCTCTTTTTATCATTACAACCTTCCTATCAGCTATGCTCTCTTTATTAATATGGCAAAAACGCTCGTATTTGTCAAGGTTTCTTTTACTCATGGGATAATTTCTTTCCACAGAAGCCCTTTTTCCATATTCTTTAAAAAGCTCTTTTATCAGAGCCGACAAAGGTTTTTTATAAAAAGCAAGTATCTCTGTAATAATCAACCCCCCAAATATCCCATCTTTTTCATTCAAATGAGGCTTAAACCAGAAACCGGCACTTTGCTCAACTCCAAAACTAACCTTCCCACTTACTATCAAATGCGAGATATACTTTGCTCCTACAGGAGTTTCAATAACTTCAAGCCCCTGTTTTCTCGCAATCCTATCAATAAGAGTTGAAGAGGCTATTGATTTCGCTATTTTACCTCTTACATTCCTTTGTTTAATTAGATAATCAAGAATAAGAGGTATCACTATGTTTGGATGAATATACCTTCCCTTTTCATCAAGAATTCCGAATCTATCACCATCAAGGTCAATTGCTATTCCCACATCACTTTTAGTTTCCCTTACCTTTACCGCAAGCTCTCTTAGATTGTTGGAATTTATAATTGGTAAACTTCCCCCAAAATAGGGGTCTCTGAAATTATGAATAGTTTCTACAAATATATCATTATTTATAAAAAACTTATCTATGTATTCCCTTGAAGATCCATAAAGAGGGTCAACTACAATTTTCGGAGTATGAGTCTTTATGAGCTCAAGGTTTATCTCTCCATTTAAATAATTAAGGTAAGCTTCTTCAAAATCTTTATGTTGAATTAAACTCTCTTTTGGGTACTTATGAACAAATGAAAAGTTCTCCTTTATCCTCTCAATTTCAACCTCTATTTCCCGGAGGCTATTTTCATCGAGAGATGCTCCATTTTCAGAAAGTAATTTCACACCATTGTAAAGCGGAGGATTATTTGACGCAGTTATTATCATCCCCCCTTTAAGATTATTCTTAACTATTTTGTAAGAGAGAGCTGGAATCGGAGTATCCCTTGAAGGGAAAAAGACTTCTATATCATTCCTTGTAAAAAGCCTTGCTGCTTCATAGGCATAATGATTCGAAAAAAACCTGCTGTCATAATCGAGGGCGATAGTCACCTTTTCTCCCTTATAGTTCCTTTTTAAAATATTTGCAAATGCCTGAACTATCAATCTCAAAGCATTGAAGGTGAACTCTTTACCCATAATTCCACGCCAACCGCCCGTACCAAATTTAATCATCTAAATTCACCTCCAGCCCTTCAAAAGATAGAAAAGCATTATTTTTCTCAAACTCTTTTTTAACCCCATCAAGGATTTCATCACTATAATCAGGATTATAATGAAAAAAATAAAGCATCTTTGAACCTGAAAGTTCCTTTACCTTCAAAGCATCTTCAAAGGATGAATGCCCAAATCTTTTACTTTCATCCTCTTCACCACTCTCTTTTTTTAAAAAGAATGAATCAAAAATGAGGATATCAGAATCTCTCGCAAAAGCCACCAGCTCCTTCATTATTCCATCGTCTACTTTAATATCAGTCATATAGGTAATTTTTTTAGAGCTTGAGAGATAGGAAAAAAGATGCACTCCATGCAAAGGATGATTTTTACTATGAATGGTTTTCATAACACCATTCTCAAATAGAAAAATTTTTTCTTTTTCTTCCAAAGTTATTATTTCAATAGAATCTTTTCCCCTAAGTTCATTTAACGAAAATGGGATAAAAGGAGATGATAAAAATTCTTCCAATACTTTATCATAGCTTTTTTCAAGAAAAGAGGGGCCATATATCTTTATTTTTCTTTTACTTCTACGAAAGAATGGTTTAAAAAAAGGTAGCCCCTGTATGTGATCATAATGGGAATGGGATATAAAGATATAAATATCACTTCTATCTTCCTTTATTAGCTCTTTTCCCACCTCTATAATACCCGTTCCTCCATCAAAAATTATAACTTTTCCCTTATCTCTTATCACCACACATGGAGTATTTCCACCATATTTCAAAAAATTCGCATTTGGAGTCGGATGGCTTCCCCTTATGCCATAAAATTTAACAATCATGGTTTATCGTAAAAAATCTTCCTTAATCTGACTGCATCTGGTATAGGTTCAGGACTTTCCACTACCACCACTCCCTCAACACCATAATCATTTAAAGCTTCAAGCCATTCATCAAACTTAAAATCAGAGTCCATCAAATTCAGATGATACCTCTCACCCTCTCCATTGTATTCAATTCCAGAAACATGTATATGCATATTTTTAATATACTCCATTCCGAGTCTTTTTTCCAGTTTTCTCAAAATTTTATTAAACTCTTCGTATGAATTAAACCTTTTCGTTCTTGCATGAATGTGAGCAAAATCCACACACGGCATAATACCACCGATCTCCTGCGCAATGGTTATTATCTCTTCGAGGTCTCCAAATTCCTTTCTCTTACCCATTGTTTCCGGGCGAAGTTTTACTGAAATCAACTCTTTTTCAAAGGCTTCTTTTATTTCCTCAATATTCCTCTTTACCTTTTCAAAAGTTTTTTTAGGGGTATCATAATAAAAACCCGAGTGAAATACTATTGTCTCAGCTCCCATAGTTCTTGCAAAACGCCCCACTTTTAGCAAAAGCTCTTTACTTTTTTCCACTATTTCACTCTTGGGAGAGCTTAAATTAATAAAATAAGGAGCATGAATGGAAAGTGTTACTTTATTAACAGCAGCAGCATAATTTATTTCATAAGCTCTCTTTTCCGATATGTAAAGTCCATTGACAAAAGCCACCTCAAGGTGATCAAGTCCTGAATTTCGCACCAATTCTATGTTCTTTTCAATGCTTAATTTACTGTTTTCCGGGATAACCGAAATTCCGAACTTAAGATTCTTAGAGCTCTTTTTTGTAAACATCCCTCTTAATCCCGAAATACTCATCAACTATTTTTAAGGCACAAAACTCACCACACATTGAGCAAGCATCAGAGGCTGTTTTATATTTGTTCCTAATTTCATCAAATTTTTCGGGATCAAGGGATAGCTCTCTCTGTTTTTTCCAGTCAAGAGCTCTTCTGGCCGATGACATTTTATAATCCCATTCAGCCGCTCTCCCAACACCTTTCATTATATCAGCCGCATGGGCAGCTATTTTTGATGCAATAACCCCCTCTCTTACCTCTTCGGGGCCGGGAAGTCCCAAATGCTCCGCCGGTGTTACATAGCAGAGATAATCCGCACCGACTGAAGCTGCGATTGCCCCACCGATTGCACCGACTATGTGATCATAACCGGGGGCGACATCTGTTACAAGAGGGCCCAAAACATAGAATGGAGCGCCCCTTGTTATTCTTTTTTGCATTTTTACATTTGCCACTATTTGATCAAGAGGGACATGCCCGGGGCCTTCCACCATTACCTGAACCCCCCTCTCTCTACACCTGTCAACAAGCTCTCCCAAAATTATAAGCTCATCAACCTGAGGCCTGTCGGTGGCATCATAAATTGCACCGGGTCTTAAGGCATCTCCAAGGCTTATCGTAATATCATACTCCTCTGCAATATCAAGGATTTTATCAAAGTGCTCGTAAAGAGGATTCTCCTTTCTATTATGAAGTATCCAAGCAAAAAGGAAGGAACCACCTCTTGAAACTATTCCCATCACTCTGTTTTGATTTTTAATTCTGTCAACAGCATGAGCGGTAAGTCCCGCGTGAATTGTCATAAAGTCAACCCCATCTTCAGCCTGCTTTCTTATGACTTCAAGCATATCATCTATCTTCATATCAACTATTGAGCCTCTTTTTTTAATAGCTTCTATTGCTGCCTGATAAATCGGAACAGTTCCTATAGGTACGGGAGATAATTCTATTATCTCTTTTCTTACAGCATCAATTTTACCACCTGTAGAAAGGTCCATTACAGTGTCAGCTCCGTATTTTATCGCTATCTTTAATTTTTCAAGCTCCCTTTCTTTTTTAGGGAAATCCATGGATGTTCCTATGTTTGCATTTATTTTTGTGGTTAATCCCTCCCCTATTCCTATCGGGTCGAGATTTTTATGATTTTTATTTGCAGGAATTACAACCCTTCCCGCCTCTATAAGCTCTCTCAGCTCTATGGCAAGTATCCCCTCTTTTTCGGCAACCCTCTCCATCTCCTTTGTTATATTTTTTTTCCTGGCATCCTGTAATTGTGTCATTATTTTCTCCTTAAAATCTTTATTAATTAACACATAATTTACTAATAAAAGCACTTATTGTCAAGTTAGCTTCTCCCTCAGAAAATTGGGCTTTGCATTTATTTTTATTCTTCAGCTTTTAATAATTACTCAAATTCTCCTTCAATTTTCTCCAGTACTCATATCTTCTTAAGATTTCCTTCTCAAAGCCTATACTTTCAGGAATAAATATTCTTAAATTTTTTATCTCCTCGGGCAATGTCTTCATTGCAGTGGTCTTCTCCTTATAATCATGCGCATAAAGATAGCCTTTTCCATACCCTTCATCCTTCATCAAACCTGTTTCAGGATTTCTCAAATGAAGGGGAACCTGAAGAGAAGATGTTTCCTTTGCTACTTTTTTGGCTTTTTTCTCAGCAGTGTATAATGAATTACTTTTGGGAGCAAATGCAAGATAAACAGTAGAATAAAACAGGAAAATATCCCCTTCGGGTTCTCCCACAATTTCAAAAGCCTTAAATGAATTCAAAGTGATTGAAAGAGCGGTGGGATCAGCAAGCCCTATATCTTCAGCCGCAATCCTGAGCATCCTTCTTAAAATATACTTTCTATCTTCGCCTGCCACGAGCATCCTTGCAAGCCAGTATAAAGATGAATCAACATCAGAGTTCCTTATACTCTTGTGAAAGGCAGAAATAATGTTATAGTGATATTCTCCGTTTTTATCATAAAAAGCTTTGTTTTCCGAAAGAAACTCCCTTACCTGCTCTATTTTTATTAATCCTTTCATTCCTCTTTTAGCTATAAGGTCCAGACTGTTGAGGGAAGATCTCACATCTGCTCCATTAACAGAATACAAAAACTCCTTTATCCCATCCTCAAACTCTAACTGAAACTCTTTTTCAAGAAAGTGAAGTGCTTTGTCCAAAATTGTAAACACATTATCCTTTGAAAGCACATTCAAGGTAAACACCTTTACCCTTGAAAGTAATGCCTTGTTTATTTCAAAAGATGGATTTTCCGTGGTAGCTCCCAATAAAATTATCGTACCTCTCTCCACATACGGCAAAAATATATCCTGCTGGGATTTATTCAATCTGTGAATTTCATCAACAAACACTACTGAATTTTCTCCATTGAAATTAAAGAGCTTTTCAGCTTCATCACAAAATTTTTTCACCTCTTTAGCCGAAAAGGTTGAACCCGTTGTCTTGAAAACTTTGGATTTTATTTTCTTTAAAAATATCTCAATTATTGAAGTCTTTCCGGTTCCGGGATCTCCCCAGAGGATAAAAGAGATAAGATTTCCGCTTTCAAGAATTCCTTTTAAAACACCTTTTTCCCCGCAAAGATGCTCCTGTCCTATTATTTCAGAGCAATTCTCAGGTCTCAAAATTTCTGTTAAAGGTTTTTTCATTTTACCCATCTATTATCTTACCATATTTGAAATTCAAAAAAATATAATCATTAAAACTCAATCTGATATTTTTTTTACTAAAAAAAGAATTTCAGTTATAATAATACCCTATTTTATATTTAATTTTCAAAATAAAAGAGGCTTGATTTTTATGCTTTTTTCTTTTAAACTATTGGATAAATTTAGGAGGTAAGAATGAAGAAAGGTAGATCTCTTTTACTTGTAGCAATAATTGTAGCTTTGGTCTTTTTGTTTAATATTTCGTGTAAAAGTTTAAAATATTCAAACCTAAAAGCTAACTTTCATTTTAAAAAAGCAAACGCAAAATATCAGGAAGAGGATTACACAGCAGCAGCAAAAGAGTATACTGAAGTAATAAAGGCTAACCCTGATTTTATAGCTGCTTACTATTATCTTGGCTCATGTTATCAGCAGGTTTTCAAGCCCGGTTTACCTTTTGACAAAGAGTTAGTGGTTAAAATGGGAAATAAACTTGATAAGATTAAAGACCTTAACTACTTAAAAGAAACTGTACTTAAAATCAACACTATAAATGATTATGAAGAGTTAAAGAATTTTATAAATTCCCTTGAAGTCCCCGAAGAAGAGGAGAAAAAGGTAGAGGGAACAGAGGAAAAGGGAGAAACAACCGAAGCTGAAAATAAAGAGGGAGAGAAGGTTAAGGCTCAGGAACCCAAGGAAAATAAAGAGGGAACAGAATCCGAAGAAAAAGCGGAAAGTACCATAGATGAAAAGGTTGAAGCAATAATTAAAAAGTGGGAAGAGGAGAAAAAAGCTGAAGAGGAAAAGAAAAAAGCCGAAGCTGAAGCAAAGAAAAAAGCCCAGAGATCACTAATCGTCACAGAGCAGCCTCAACCTCAACCTGAGAAAAAGCCTGAAGAGCAAAAACCCCAGGAGCTTAATTCTCAGCAGAAAAAGTTGATGGTAAAAAATACTATGAGAGCTGCAAAGGCCCTTGCAAATACCATTTTAATAAAGCACTATGATACAGCAACACTTGATTCAACGCTTGCACTTGCTGATCTTTATGATAAATTGGGAGTTTTTGAGAAAGCTGAGAAGTACTACCTTGACATATTAAAGGCATATAAAACAAATAAAGCATACTATGTTATTTCAGATTTTTATGCAAAATACGGTAAAAATGACAAAGCAATAGAATATCTCCACAAAGCCATTCAAATGAACCCCAATGATTCTGATGGCTATGTATATCTTGCAAAATTCTATGCAGAAAATATGGGAAAGTATGATGAAGCAATTAAAGCAATAGAGAAAATGATTCAGCTTGTGGAAAATGATCCCAATGCCGATAATCACAAGAAAGCCGTTGCCTATTATTGGCTTGGTTTTTATTCATGGGTAAAGAGCTTCAGAAAAAAATACTTACCCAGGGATGAAAGGGCAAAAGTGGTAGAAACAGGAATGAAGGCCCTTATGAAGGCAATAGAACTTGACCCCAAATATCCGGAACCCTATGCTTATGTAAACCTACTCTACAGAGAAAAAGCAAAGGTTAATCCGGCAAAGAAGAAAGAATACTATCAGAAAGCAGAGGAATATGTTAAAAAATTCCAGGAACTTTATAAGAGACTTCAGGAAAGACAGAAGTTAGCAAAAGAATTAGAAAAACAAAAATAAAAGAAACATACAATAAAAAAGAGGGAGAATCTTTTCTCCCTCTTTTTTTATTTAGGATAGAAACGGGGCGTAGCGCAGCCTGGTAGCGCACCTGCTTCGGGAGCAGGGAGTCGGAGGTTCAAATCCTCTCGCCCCGAAATTAATCCGATGAAAAAGGCTTTTTTATATAGAATCAAAGGAAGAGTTCAAGGGGTAGGTTTTAGATTTTTTGCTTACAAAAAAGCAGAACTTATAGGAGTAAAGGGGTATGTGAAAAATCTCCCCAATGGCGATGTTGAAGTTTGGGGAGAAGGAGATGAGAATCAATTAAAAGAGTTTGAAAATTTTCTGAGAAAAGGTCCGACTTTTGCAAGAGTAGTTGAAATACAAAAAGAAGAGCAAGTACCTGAAAACTTCCAGAGTTTTGAAATTAAATACTAAATAGAGGAGGAGGTAAATGGGAAACCATAGTTTAGGTTATCTTAAAATAATTGAAAAGGATAGTGGTTTTATCGGCGGACTGATGATAACGGATGACAGTGGCATCCCTCTTGAGTTCAAGTACACAGAACCGGTAATCCCATCAAAAATACAGCAGGTGATTTATGGTAAAGTCTTAAAAAAATATATAAGAGAAGATGTCATCACCAAGAGTTTGCTGAAAGAACTTAAAAATATTCCTTCTCTTATAATAGTAGACGAGCCCTCTGAAATCAGCGGAAAGGATAAGATTGGTAAATTTCCGGCTGTCTCAATCCAGAAAACATCCCTTCCTCAGCTAAGTGCTCCGGGAGAGACACAGAGGGTTAAAGACAAAGAAATTGTATTTCAGCCATATCAGGATTTAAACCCATTGAGAATCATTTTCGGCGTTGCAGATCCGGAACTTCAGGAAAAGGTCCTTCTGATAATAGAAGAAATATCTCAAAAAATGGATATAGCCGAACCACTGGAAAGAGTTGAAAAAGCATTGAAATTAGTATGGGAAAAACAGGAATAATAGAGCAATTAAAAAAGCTCTTCGGGTATGTAAAAATAGAGCAATTGTCTGTCAGTATACAATCGCAAATAATGCAATTCCCTACTTCATTGCATTCAAAAGTTTATAAAAGGATATTTGAAATTGAAAGGCCTCAAGCAAAGGGAGAAAATATTCTGGATTTTCAAGTTTCTGTGAAAAAGGAGCAAAAAGAAAGCTTAAAGCCTCCAATTCATGAAGGAGCAATTTCTTCTGACAAAGCAAAAGTTATAAATGAGAAGATATTTGAAACTCAGATTAAACTACATTTTATTGAAACAATGAAGGATGCGATTCCACAAATCAAATATTTAAAGATAGAAAAATTAAAAGACACTGTAAACAGAGAAAAGGTAAAAAGAGTTAATCTTTGGAAGGAGAAAACAGCTGGAATAAAATCTGCAAAACTTTTGCACAGAGCTCAGAAAACTTTTGATGGAACTCTTCTTTCAAAAAAATTACGAATTAAAAGAAGGAGAAATTTTTTTCACTATTCAAAAGAGGAACAATTAAAAATCTGGAAAAGGATTGTAGAGCATACTAAGAAAAGGCCCAAGGAATTAGAGCTTCTTGGTTTATTTTCAAACTTTCCCATAAGTAGAGCCTCGGAAATAAAAATTAATTTTAAAACAGGTGATATATACTTCTCAATTGATGAAAAAAATAGTAAAATAAAGGAAGTGAAAGGAACTATTGTTGTTATTAGAAATAAGGAAGATGAAAGGGTTGAAATTATTAATTTTAATAAGTGAAGGGGGCTATGAAAGATCCTAAAATTACTGCAAAAACAATTTTTTTGGATGATGAATCCACAGAAAAGGGGATTGCTAAAAGGGTAAACTATCTTATTATAATTTTCGGAAGAGAGGATGATTTAGGGAAAGAGATGGAAATTATAAGAGACACAATTGTGGGAAGATCTTTAAAGTCAGATTTTGTAACATCTGATCCGCTGATGTCAAGACAACACTTCAAATTGAGTATAAAAGATGGAAAAGTATATGTGGAAGACTTAAATTCACTAAATGGGACATTCCTTAATCAAAAGTTGTTAAAAGGGAAAACAGTTTTAAACAGTGGTGATATAATAACGGCAGGTAGAACAGTTTTTAAATTTGAATGCAGAACAGAGCTTGAATCACTTTTTCACAAGTACCTCTACAATGCGGCAACATCCGACAGAATGACAAACCTTTTTAATAAATACTACTTCATAACACAGATAAAGCGGGAAGTTTCTTATGCAAAAAGATACGGCAAAACATTCTCCCTCTTAATGGTGGACATAGATGACTTTAAAAAAGTAAATGATACTTACGGGCATCAGGTGGGAGATGAGGCTTTGAAATTCGTTGCATTTAAAATAATGAACTCAATAAGAGAAAATGATATAGCAGCGAGATACGGTGGAGAAGAATTTGCAATCATACTTCCCGAGGCAGATGCCAAAAGCGCCTATATGGTAGGGGAAAGAATGCGCTCATTGGTGGAGAGTGAAATTCTTGAGTTAGATGATGTGAAAATTGATATTACTATATCCGTCGGCGTTGCAACATTTCCTGATGATGCCAGTGATTGGGAATCCCTGATTAAGATAGCAGACAAAAGACTTTATTTGGCAAAAGAACTTGGTAAAAATCGGGTAATAGGACAAAATGCACCTCGGTAATTACAGGATCCTCAGGAAAATTGCTTCAGGTGGGATGGCTGATGTCCTTCTTGCTGTTCAGGATTCTCTTTCAAGAAAGGTTGCAATAAAAATAATCCATAAGGAGTTATCTGAAAACGTAGAGATGATAAAAAGGTTTAAAAGAGAAGCTGAACTCGTCGCAAAACTTAATCATCCGAACATTGTCCAAATATTTGAAGATGGAGTAAGTGAAGGACGCTACTATATGGTCCTTGAATACATGGAAAATGGAAGTCTTGATATTTATATAAAAAACACAAAACCTCCCTTAAAGAAAATTTTAAAACTTCTCATTCCCATATTTTCCGCCCTTGAATTTATCCACTCAAAGGGAATTGTTCACAGAGATCTGAAACCTTCAAATATTTTACTTGATAAAAATTTAATTCCAAAATTAACAGATTTTGGAATAGCTACCTTTCTGTGGACAAATTCAACAAGGATAACAACAACAAACACAGCAATTGGAACTGTTGCATACATGTCTCCGGAGCAAAGTAGAGATTCAAAAAGAGTGGATCATAGAGCTGATATCTATTCTATGGGTGCAATTCTTTATGAAATCACAACAGGAATGCTCCCTTCGGGAAACTTTCCGCCACCGCATACTATAAATAAAGAGATTACCGAAACTCTAAGCTCTGCAATAATGAAAGCATTAAACCTTGATAAGATGAAAAGATTTCCATCAATTAAATTATTCAAAGAGAGGATAATTGAATTTTTAGAAGGGAATGGCGGAGAAAAGAGTAAAGTTCAATTAAGCGAAGATACTCCTACAATTGCAGAAGCACAACAAGAAGATGAATTTATCAACACTCTAAAAAAAATCGAATCAAATTCATCATTAACAGAAAAATTAACATTAAAGGAAAAACTAAAGGAAAAAGTAGAAATCAAACACCTACCTTTAATCAAAGAAAAGATAAAGAGTGCTTCTGGCCCATTAAAAGAGGCTCTTTTATTAAGTCTTTCGGGTATAGAAAATGAAGAATCTTTAGAAATCTTAATAGAGAATTTAAAAGATCCATTTTATAGAGAATTCGCAGTAAATGGGATAATAAATTATAGGGATGGAAAGTTAAGGAAAATAGGTCTTGAAGAGATAAACAAACTATTAGATTTACCCTGTGAAAAAATCTATAAGATTTTAGCACTCTTGAACAAAAATGGAATAAAGATAGGGAAAACAAAAACACTCGAATGCTTAAAGTCAGATTCAAAAAGAATAAAAGAGACATTATTAAAGGATCTTACAAATATATCCAACTCAGAGGATAGAAAACACATTAAATTTCTAATTAATTCGGAAAAAGACCCCGAGATAAAAGCAAAACTAAAGTTGATTTTAGAAAAAATATAAAGGAGGAAAAGATGAATAAAAAAGGAGCACACAGCGGGATTAAACTATTAATCATATTCATTTTGATTGCTTATGCAGGATATGTGAGCTATCAATTCATATCAAACTCCATCCTATTAAAAGAGACCAAAAAATTTTACAGAGAAAGGATAATGCTTTTGTCTCCTATAAAAGACTGGGACGGAAGAATGACCCAATTTACAAATGAATGGCTTGCTAAAAAAAAGTTTAAAGATGAAAACAATTTTCAGGTAGCCTATGATATCAAAGAAAATAAGGTAGTAGAGATTGAAGTCTCTTTTGTAAAAACAATAGATTGGCTTTTTAAGAAAGAACCTAAAAGATACCACATTGTATTTTCGGTTAATCTTTATTAAATCCAAAAGTGGCAAAAGTAGTTTTTCATTCTCAGGAGGATAGAAAGGAGAAAAGCTTACTTCACATTAAAAAGCCCCTTGAAAAGGATGAATTTTTCTCCTTTATTAATAAAATTAAAAAAAACGGTAGTGTAGGCGTCCTCTGGTTTGATGCCTTAAAAAACTTGAATTACTTAGAAGAATTCTCTCGTTCCAAAATAGAAAAAGCTGAAGTGGAGAATGGAGTGCTCGTACCTCTTTCTTTAAAAGAAACCCTTTTTAACAATCAGAATGTTTATCCTTTTTTTTTAAAAGAGGGCTTCAAAAAGACAGAAATATACACAATTAATGAAAAGGATTTTACAAAATTCACCCTTATAGCAACCTCCCCCACTAATAAGGGGAGTGTTCCTT
>Ga0256835_1000632_pt1 | contig 24659 bp, 30 predicted proteins | sample PIR30metaG_FD_185972 | JGI IMG/M metagenome (GOLD analysis project Ga0256835, IMG submission 185972) | Hydrothermal vent microbial communities from East Pacific Rise, Pacific Ocean - PIR-30 | ecosystem: Environmental > Aquatic > Marine > Hydrothermal vents | place: Pacific Ocean: East Pacific...
AATAACGTGCAAGAACATCCGCTACAAGATCAAGCGGGACAGCCCGGAACTCTATGCGTGTGCCATGTTCACCCTGGAGATCCCCCTGAGCCACCCCAAGGAGCGCCCTGATGAACCGACGTGACTTTGAGATCCTGGAGGGTTTCAGTATTCTCTATATCGAGGATGAAGCCGACCTGCTGCTGCACACCCGGACCGTGCTGGAGGATTTTGCCCGGAACATCTACGCGGTCCGTACCTGCGAGGAAGCGTATGCGGTGCTGGAGGCCCATTCGGTCGATGTGATCATCTCCGATATCCTGCTGGAGAACGAAAGCGGCATCGAGTGCCTCAAGAACATCCGGCGGGAGATGGGACTGCCCATCCCGGCGATCTTCACAACGGCGTATACCGATACTGAGTTCCTGCTGGAGGCGATCCAGCTCAAGGTCGAAGCCTATATCGTCAAACCGATCAACATCAAAGCGCTCCTGAACGCCCTGCACGATGTGCTGCTGCCCCGTATCCAGCAGCAGGAGATCAACCGTACCTACAACATCATCAAGACCATCTCGGTCGTCACCGACGGCAAGCAGGTGGAACTGGTCCATTTCATCCTCAACCATCTGGATGAGAACAACCTCCTCAACTACTCCTACGCCGAGATCATGGAGGCCACCGGCATCAGCAAGCCCACCATTGTCAAACTGTTCCGCCAGCTGGGGGAGAAAGGGATCCTCACCAAAGTCCAGAACGGCAAATACCGCTTCGATGAGAGCAAGCTCCCTTTCCCGGCCCTTCAACCGGAGAAGAAGATCTAAAGGGCACTAAAAGACCGTCGGCTGGACCGCGCTGTTGTCGACCCCGCCCCGGGCGTTGATGGCGATGACCTGTTCCCAGAGGGTATCGGCGGCGTCAAGATAACGTCGGGTCACTTCATCATTGGGGGCCAGGGTCACCAGCGGCATCCCTTCGTCGCCCCCTTCCCGAATGGAGGGATCGATGGGGATCTCAGCCAAAACCCGTGTCGCGTAGGCTTCGGCCAGTTGTGGGGTGGTCCCTTTGCCGAAGATCGGGTATTCCGTTCCGGTCTCGGGGCAGATAAAGCCGCTCATGTTCTCGATGATCCCGGCGATGGGAATGTTGAGCTGCCCGAACATGTCCAGCGCCCGCACCGTATCGTCCAGGGCGACTTTCTGGGGGGTGGTGACGCATACCCCGGCGGTGATAGGCAGGCTCTGGGCCAGGGTGATCTGCGCGTCCCCGGTGCCCGGGGGCATATCGAACAGCAGCACGTCGATCTCACCCCACTGTATGTCGACGAGCATCTGGTCGATCGCCTGGGTCACCATCGCCCCTTTCCAAAGCAGTGAAGCGTCTTTGGCGATGAGCGACCCCATGCTCATCACTTTGATCCCGTGGGCGGTGATCGGTTTGATGGTGTTGCCCACAAAGACCGGTTCCACGCCGTCGATGCCCATCATCCGGGGGATATTGGGGCCATAGACATCGACATCGAGCAGGCCGACACGCTTGCCCCGGGCTGCCAGGGCGAGGGCAAGATTGACGGTGGTGGTGGACTTGCCAACCCCCCCTTTGCCGGAGCTGACCATGATGAAGCTTTGGATGGAGGGGAGTGCGTTGAACCCGCCGTTCCCGGTCTGTGGCGGTGGCGGCGGGGTGTGGATCGTAAGCTCCTCCAGCGGGATGCCGGCCGCTTCGAGGCGTCGGGTCACCTCGAGGGTGAGCTGACGGCGTACCGATTCGGCGGCCGAGGGGATGTCGAGCACGATGCGGGCGCCGCGGTCGGTCATCTCGGCTGTCTGGACGAAGCCGTACTCGGCAAGGGTTTTGGGCATACCGGGATAGGGGATCTGCGCCAGGATCTCGTTAAGTGTGTGCTTGGTCATTATCTTTCCTGATAGATATAATAACTTTTTCGCATTGTACCATGTGAGAGCTGTGTTTGGTTTACATTTGTTCACACACCATTGACACGCGATTGACAAACCTTTCCTATACTTTCACTATCCCAATCATACAAAGGAACCCACATGAAAAAAGTCATTCAAACGCTTTCACTGATCGGCATGATTACGGCAGCTTCCGGTACGCTGCAGGCCGGGGAACAAAGCGCAGAAGCGCTCTTCAAAGCCAACTGCACCTCCTGTCACGTTACTGTCCATCCGGAGGATGAGTCCAAACTCACCGCTCCGCCGATCATGGGGGCGGTTCGCCATGTCAAAATGAACCACGCAACCAAAGAGGCCGCGGTGGCGTTCATCGTCGATTATGTCCAGAACCCCTCCAAAGAGAAAGCGGCCTGCGAAGCGCATACGATCGACAAGTTTGGCCTGATGCCCTCTCTCAAAGGGGCAGTCTCCGAAGCCGATCTTAAAAAGATCGCCGAATACATCTATGACACCTACCCAAACGGACAGGGACATGGTCGTGGACACGGAAAAGGTCGTCATGGAGGCAAAGGATGCAAAGGTGAGCAAGGCCAGGGACAGGGATATAGCCGGGGTGGCCCGGGTCGGGGCAACGGTCACGGTCACGGTCGGGGCAATGGACGTGGTCGCGCCATGCAGTAGTTTCGAAAGAGACTACTATCAAATCAATATGAACAGAAAGGAAACAAAATGAGACAGAGATTTTTGAGTGCAGTAACCGGTTTGCTTCTGGTAGCAGGTGCCCTGCAGGCATCCGAGCCAATCGATGCGCAGAAACGCTTCAAACAAAGCTGTGTAGTGTGCCACACCGACAAGCTGATCGACCCGAACAACAAAGGGAACCTTGTAGGACCTCCCGCTGATGAAGTGCTTACGCATGTCAAAGAAAAGTTTGACAACAAGAAAGATGCGGTTGCGTTCATGGTCGACTATATTATGAAACCCGATGCGGACAAAGCGTTGTGCGCATCGATGGACAAATTTGGTCTGATGCCCTCCATGGAAGGGGTGGTGACCCCCGAAGAGGCCAAAGCCATTGTTGCGATGATGTACGATACCTTTCCGCGAAGTGCATTTACCCAAAAAGATAAAAAGATCCGCTCCGGAATAACCTTTGAGACCATCGATGTCGACAACAGTGGTGGCATCTCTCCCGAAGAGTTTCGGAACTTTCGTGCCAAAAAGAACGGCATCGATCCGGCCAAGTTCAAACACGATCTCTATTTTCAAAAGATCGACCTGAACAAGGACGGCGTCATGGATCGTGATGAATTCCGAAAAATGCGTGAAGCCAAGCAAAAACAGCAGGGGTAATGGTTTGGTAATGGTAATGTGTCATACTCTGTTTTATGAAAAAAACGGATAGGAGTCCAGAATGATGAAACATATTGTGACCGGATCGATCATCGCTGCTGCGATGATGTTGAGTGGATGCGGTGGAGACAATACCGCTGAAAAGCTTTCGACTGGCTATTTGGTCGACTCGGCAGTGATGAACGCCGACTATGACTGTGTGGCCGATGGTGAGTTTGACAAAACAACTGGTGCCAAAGGTGAATTCCAGTGTCGGAACATGAATCAGGTGCGTTTTCGGATCGGGAAACTGACCATAGGTGAGATCTCACAGCTTCCTAAAGACGGTTATGTGTTCCCACAGGATCTTGTCGGTGCCGATCTCCGTGATCCCAAGGTTCTGGCATTGGCCCAATTCCTTCAGTCTTTGGATGGAGATAACAATATCACCAATGGCATTCAAGTTCCAGATACGATCAAGGAAAAACTGGCAGAAGGAAACTTTACCCAGGAAGATCTGAAGATCTACCTTGAAGTGATTCCTTCGGAAAAACACCGTACGCAGACCGAAGCATGGGAACATCTCCATGAAACGGTCCAAAACCTTCGTGGGAACAGGGGCAGTGCCAGTGGCAACGGTCAGAATAGTGGCAATGGAATGGGCGGTATCGTAAATATCGGCAGTATGCCAACTTCAAACCTGACACAGGAGCTCAAAAATGCGATCGCTTACATGGGTAATGAAGAGCGTCTTGCGCACGATGTTTATTTGAATCTTTACAACGATCACGCCAATAATGGAACGGAGATCTTCCAGTTGCAAAACATCGCGGAAAATTCCGAGACCCGGCATATCCAGACTGTTCAGGCTCTGGTACAGAAATATAACCTCACCTCGGATGATCTGACCAATGTCACCGATCCGGTTGGCTCCAGCAGCCTCTCGGTAACCGATATGCCCAGCGGCCGATACGATATCCCGGCGATCCAGTCTTTATATGACATGCTGTATGCCAAAGGGCAGAACTCCCAGCAGGATGCACTCGAAGTGGGTTGTATGGTCGAAGTGACCGATATCAATGATCTGAACGAGAAGATCGAACTGGCAAAAGATTCCAACGCGACCGATGTCGAAACCGCGTTTACGGCATTGCGTGATGCCAGCTACAACCACTACTGGTCCTTTGATCGGGGTCTGAAGCAGATAGGTGTTACCGGGGGATGTTGTTCGCTGGGTACGGTGGATGGAATCGACTACTGCCATGCAGAGTATCCGCAAAACAGTCAAGGGAGTGGCCAGGGCAACGGCATGGCTGGCGGCAGAGGCGGTAACCGCAATTGAGAGAGCGTTGAGGTCCTTTGGGTAAGATGACGGCAATACGGTAACCGAATCTCCGTTATCAAAACAAAACGCCAAAGGATCTTTGTATGAAAACCCTGCTTCTTTTTTGGATCGCCTTCAGTGTTATGGTGATGGCGATCCCCCTTGGGAAACCGCTTCCTCCCGTGACATTATCCGGGACAAATGGCGGTCTCGCCGATGGCAAAGCCTGGCAAAGCCAGACCCTTGTCGGATCGGAACATCTGATCATCTACATGGACCCGGACAAACGCAAGAACATCACCCCGCTGATGAAAGCCCTCTCCCGTTCCTCATCCAAAACATTCTCAACCGTCGCGATCGTCAATCTCGCTGCCACCTGGATGCCCAACCGCGTGCTCATCGCCAAACTCAACGAACAGAAATCGAAAATGAAACGGACCGAATATGTCTTTGATAAAAAGCGGGTGCTGGTTTCCAAATGGGGACTGCCCGATGATGATACGACGGTGATCGTCACCGATAAGAGAGGAAGGGTCCTTTACCATAAAAGTGGTAAACTTAGCCAAGCAGATATCGATACGATCCTGAAAAAAATCACCCACTGACCAAGGAGGCAAAACCATGCATGAATCTCCCGAAGCATCCCGGACAATGAATTTTGAACAAAAGAAGCGGATATCACTTTACTCGATCGGGGTGAATCTGCTTCTGTCGATCCTCAAGATCGTCGGAGGAACCCTCTCAGGCAGTGCAGCGCTGACCGCAGACGGGGTCCACTCACTTTCCGATCTGGCTGCTTCACTAAGTGTCTATGCCGGGATCGTCATCTCCAACAAAAAGTCCGAAGTCTTCCCCATGGGGCTTTACAAAGTGGAAAACCTTGTGGCACTGGTGAGCGCATTTGCGATCTTTTTCGCCGGATATGAGATCGCCAAAGATGTCTTTTTCGGTGAAGCGATGCAGATCAAGAATCTCTGGATCGCGATCGCGGTGATCGCGATGACGGTTTTGATCACCTATCTCTACTCCCGATGGGAGAAAAAGATGGCCATCGAGCTCAACTCCCCCAGTCTGCTGGCCGATGCGGAGCACATCAAGACCGATTTTTACACTGCGCTTGTGGTGCTGGTTGGGGTACTTGGGCAGTATTTTGGGTACCCGATCGTGGAGAAGATCGCGGTGGCCGTGGTGGTCTACTTCATCTTCCACAGCGGGTTCGAGATCCTCAAGGACGCGATCAAGGTCCTGCTGGACGCGTCGGTCGATCATGAGACGATCGAATCGGTGCGTACGATCCTCGATAATGAGGAGATGATCGATCGTGTGGTGAACATCACCGGCCGCAATGCCGGCAGTTTCAAGTTTTTGCAGCTTGATCTTGATGTGGCGACCGATTCGCTCAAAGAGGCGCATGCCTATGCCCATCAGCTTGAGGCGAAGATCAAACAGCAGATGCCGTTCGTGGAGCGGGTGATCGTCCACTTTGAATAATCATGGCTGCTGAGATCTGACCTGTGATGCGACCAGCATGTTGTAGAGCTCGGCCGGGTGGAGACCGTTCGCTTTGGCCAGGCGTTTGAAGGTCATCTCGGGTGTCGCGGTGATGCCGTAGTGGGCAAGATGGACGAGGAACGCGTCCAGATCGAGCCAGTACTCCTGTTCCAGTCGTTGCAGGGACTTGCGGGCCATGCCGACAGGCAGATCACTTGGCAGGAGGTATTTGGTGGCCGGGTCTCGGATGGTCAGGAAGAGTTCGCGGGGGCTGGTGTCATTACGTCGGGCGATCTCCCGGAGGGTCTTGCGCAGGCTGACATCGCGGTAGCCTTTGGCTTTGAGGCGCTTTTGGGCTGCCTGGGGATCAATATGGGTGAGGATGGCGAAATCCTCCAGCGTGGCGTACTCTGCGTACGCGAACGGAGGGTTGGCATCGCTGAGGGAGTTGACCGCTTTGATCCCGTTGCCGATGTTGACCAGAAAGCTCAGCGGAAAGGTCATCGTGATCGTCCCCGCGGCGAAGATCACCACCAGGATCAGCGCGGCATTGAACTCTTTGGTAAAGACCTTCCACTGTTTTTTGACCTTGAGGTAGTGTTTGATCGGTTTCCAGTTGAAATAGATATGCCAGACGATCAGCACAAGGAACAGGATCCCCAGGTTGATATGGAGGTTGTCCCACTGCTGTTTGTCCAGTCCCAGAAATCGCCAGGCGGTCCAGCCGGTTACCCCGCGATCGGGGATGAAATAGAGTACCCCGCTGGAGAGAAAGACAAAGACAAATGTCAACGCCGCGGCCAGAGAGACGAACCGTTGGTATTTCATGTTAGGGCTCCGATGTTTTTGGTGAAGCTATTATCGCTTAATCTCTCTGAGAGTTTCGGTTGAGCCTGAGTTGAGATTTTCCAGATACAATGCGGTACAATACTCCCATGAGGTTTGCCATGCGAAAAAAAATCCTGCTCCTGGAGGACGATCTCCAGCTCAATGCCACGGTCAAACAGTTCCTCGAACTGCGTGGATACGAAGTGCTTTCGGTATTTGATGCCCATGAGGCACGTGATCGTCTTTATGAGCAGCGGATTGATCTGATGTTGCTCGATGTCAAGGTTCCGCACCAAAGCGGCATCGATCTGCTCTCCGACGTGCGTGCGGAGGGGGACGCGACCCCGGCGATCTTTATCACTTCACTCAGCGGGGTGGAGGATGTGGAGCGGGGGTTCGCTGCCGGAGGGGATGACTACATTCGCAAACCGTTCGCCCTCAAAGAGCTGGCGGTGCGGATCGATTCCCTTCTGCGCCGAACCTACGGGAGTACCAGCGAAACGGTCGATCTGGGGGATGGGCTGGTCTTTGACAGTACGGCGCAGCGCTTGAGTCGCAACGGAGAGACCATCCCGCTGAAGACCAAGGAGATACGACTTCTCTCTTTTTTTCTTCAACATCCTAATGAACTGCTTGAATACGAACGGATCTATCGTGCGTTGTGGGATTGGGAAGAAGAGCCCAATCCTGCCTCACTGCGTACCTATGTCAATACCCTGCGGAGCGAACTGGGTAAAACGCGTATTGAGACAGTGAAGAATACGGGATACCGTTTTGTCCGGAAGTGAACGACGCAGTCTGATCCGTTTTTTGGTGATCTACCTGGGATCGACATTTGTCTTGTTCTCACTGGCGTCGTGGATCTTTTATCATGCAGCTGCCCGGAATATCCGCCAACAGCAGATGCAGGCGCTTCGGATGGAGGCAAAGCACCTTCTTTCTCAGTTGCGTATACTGCATCTTTCGGATGCTCCAGTTCTCATCTACCCCCGGATCCCCTCGGCACATTCGGCTATCTATGATATAGATGGACACTATATTTTTGGTGATTTTCCGACGCAACCCGATCTGGCTGCGCCACCGTCACCCGGACAATTACAATTTCGGGTCAGTGTGGATCCATATTATCTTGGAGCTGCCTGGTTACTTGTGCGACGACCTTTCGATGATACACCGTTAGGTGCACTGCGTCGCAATATTCTTCTATTTATGATCGGGGGAGGGGTGTTGTTTGCGATCCTGGGGTATTTTCTGGGGCGACTGTTCATCGCGCCGATGCGTGAATCGGTCGAACAGATGAACCGATTCATCGAAGATACTACCCATGAGCTCAACACGCCGATCTCGACGATCCTCACCAACATTGAGATGATCGAAGCACTGGAAAAAGGGAACGATGTCCGCGATGAGCTTGGCAGGATCGCGATCGCTTCACGCACTTTGAGCCGTATCTATGATGACTTGAGTTTTTTGAGCCTTAAACACCCCTATCATCGTCAGATCACTGAGGTCGATATGGGGGATCTGGTGCGAGAAAGGATCGATTATTTCCGGATGATGATGGAGGCCAAGCAGCTCAAAGTGACCCGGGAGATCGTGAATGATGTCGTTTTGTCGATTGATCTGAATGATGCCATGCGGCTGGTAGACAACCTTCTCTCCAATGCTATTAAATACAACCGAACAGGTGGAGAGCTCCATGTGATGCTGATGCGTGATAAACTGGTCGTTCGGGATACCGGCGTAGGGATTTCGGCCGAAAAAATCGCAACGATCCATGAGCGGTTCCGCCGAGCCAACACCAGTGAAGGGGGGTTTGGGATCGGCCTCAATATTGTGCATCAAGTGGTGCAATATTACGGATTCGATTTTTCGGTACGCTCACAGGTCGATGTGGGAACGGAAGTGGTGATAGAATTGAGAATAATGAGGGATGAGCAATGAGAAATGAGGAACCGAAAGGGATCGGCAGGATTGCCGTGCTGCCCCGGATCGTCGGAGCGATGATCTTTTTGTTGGGTACAGGGGTGCTTTCTGCACAGTCTCCCGCCCCGTCTGCGGCGACGCCGAAGCAGCTGGAGGAGAACTGTCTTGCTTGTCATCGAGAGCAGAAGTTGCCGGATAATCTGATCTATCGGCGCTATCTTCTCAAATACAGTTCCCCCCAGCGGATCGAAAATGCGTTGATGAAATACCTGGAACATCCGATCAAGGAGCGTTCGATCATGCCTTCGGAGTTTTTTCTTCGATTTCCCATCAAATATGCCAACAAACTTTCTCCAAAAATGTTGCGCAGACATGTTCGGGCATACATCGATCATTTTGATGTGCGCAAGCGATTACAGCTGGAGAAATCTAATTGAGATTGCGTTGATATAATGTGAGTAAGATAACATCACTAACCTTGGAGTATGCCATGAAAAGTATCGTATTGTTGATTGGTCTATCGGTAATGATGTGGAGTGAAACCCTCCACGGTTTGATCGGCTACGCCCTTAAACACAGTCCGGCGATCCTGCAGACACAGGTAGCGGTACAGGTCTCAGAGCTGGATCGGCAGATCAGCGAGGCAGTCCAAGCGGGTGAGTTCGATATTGTTGGTAGTGCGACGCATTACAACATTGAACGTACGCTGGCACCGGTCCCCCCCAGCGCGATGATGAGCAAACAGCCGATCACAACGACAAAAAACATCTACGCTCTTGGGCTCTCGTACCAGGTACCGCTCTTTACCGGGTTCGCCCAGACCCGTCAGGTACGGATCGATGAGATCGCGACGCAGATCGCCAAGATGCAGGTGAGACTGAGTCGGGAACAGATCGCCTACAATGTCAAAATGCTCTATCTCTCTTTGCTGGCGCAGGATGGGGTGTTGAGTGCTCAGAACCGTTACGTTGCCGCTTTGACGAAACTACGGGATCAGATCGCTCAGGAGGTCGATGCTGGTCAGAAGGCTGAAGTGGACCTTCTTAAAGCTCGCGCCGATCTCTCTGCAGCCAAAACACAGGAGCAGATGCTGCGCAGTGGCATCGAGATGACCCGTGCCGGTCTCTCTGCCCTGGTGGGGCGTCCGGTTGGGCGACTGCGGTCGGTTCCGGTTTCGGTACGTGCTCCCCGCTATTCGGTCAATGCACTGATGAAGCAGGCACACCATACCGCCCGGGTCAAAGCAGAGGATCTAAACATCGAGAAAGCGGAGCAAATGGCCCATAAAGCCGAAGCGGGGTATCTGCCGCAGGTGGCCTTGAGCGCATACGGCGGCAAAAACCACGGCAAAGATATCCGTACCAACAAGTGGGATGAGGAGTTCATCGCGCAGGTAGGAGTTAATGCCAAGTTCAACTTATTCGATTTCGGTAAACGGAGTGCCAATGTCGAAAAAGCCCGCATTGCCAAAATGCGTGCCGAGCTCAAAAAACGTCAGGCACTCCTTGACATGCGTCGACGCCTTACCGAAGCGGTGGAAAAGATCAAGCAAAGCTACACCGAATACACCGGAGCCGTACAGGTACAGCGACTTAGCCGTAAGAGCCTGAACGTTGAACGAACACGCTATCACAGCGGTGCGGCCACTCTCAACGATTTGTTGCTGGCCGAGAGCAAATACCGTCTTGCCGCGGCCAAAACCATCCAAAGCAAATACAACTACGCAAAGAGCAAAGCTTACCTAGACTTTGTGCTGGAAAAAGGAACCAAATAAGATGAAAAAGTTTTTCGTTACCCTGATCGTCCTGGCCGCCGTGGCGGCATTGGTCTATAAGTCAAAGATCCTGTTGGATACCCGTACCGCCGAAGTCAATGCTTCCAAGCCTCCTGTAGCATTGACCGTTCATGTGGCAACGGTCACGCCGCATAAAGGGACCCTTGTGACCACGCAGCGTTTTCTGGCTCAGATCCAAAGCAAACATGGGATCAAAGTGACCACCAAGTTGGCGGGTACGATCGAAAAACTTTATGTCCACACTGGTCAGAAGGTCAAAAAAGGGGATCCTCTCCTTACGATCGATTCGACTGAGCTGCGCTCCAATCTTGATTCGCTCAAGGCGGCTCTTCAGGCACAGTTGAACGATCTGGAACTGGCACGTACGACCGATGCAGCCAATCAAAGACTCTATGAGGCCGGGGCACTCCCCAAACAAAAGCTTGATCAGTTCCGAGTGGGATTGGCGGCCAAAGAGGCTCAAGTGGAGGCGACACGCCAAAAGATCGCCCAGGTAGAGCATCAGATGACCTACCTTGATATCAAAGCTCCCTTTGATGGACAGATCGATGCCGTGATCCTCCACGAAGGGGATCTGGCAGCGACCGGACGACCGATCCTCAGCATGAGTAACGGAGAGAAGAAACTGGTCTTTGGGTTTGTCCCGACTGCACGTACGCAGATCCGGCCGGGACAGACAGTCTCTTCTGCCGGGGAACAGATCGGAACGGTACGCACGATCTATGCCACCTCGCAGAACGGCCTGGTCAATGCCGAGGTGGCCCTGACCAAACCGATCACACTGCCGGTAGGAGCGAGCATCGATATCGATGTGGCGATCCGTGCCGATCAGGGGTGCATCCTTCCCGATGACACGCTGATACATACTGCTGAAGGGATACGTTTGATGCAATATGCTGAAGGGCATTTTGCACCGATGGAGATCAATGTCACTTCACAGAACGAAGGGAAGGTGATCGTAGAACCTTGCCCACAACAGCCTGTGGCACGTGGCAGTGAGGTACGCTTGGCCCAGTTGCCGGCGTACGACAATGTCCGGATCAGTGGAGCGCATGATGGCGACCAATAATCCAGCCAAAACTTCCTGGTTGCGCCGGACCCTGGCCAAACCCCATATCGTCATCTCCTTTTTGGCGCTCTTTATCGTTATGGGGGTATTGGGATATCAGAAACTTCCCCGCAACCTGTTCCCGGATTCGAACTACCCAGAAGTGGCGGTGGTGATCGTCGAGCCGGGTGCCTCAGCCAAGAGCATGGCGGCCAACATCGCCGTCCCGGTCGAAGAAGAGCTCTATACCCTCGACGGGATCCGTCGTGCTTACTCCGATACGATCGATGAGGTGACGGTGATCCATGCGGAATTCGAGTATACCAAGGATATCGATGCCGCGTTGAGTGATGTCAGCGGGGCGGTAGCCAAGCTACGGTCCAAACTCCCTTCGGACATTCGGGAACCCCAGGCGATCAAGATCACCGTCGCCACGGCTCCCATCGAAGTGATCGCGCTCAGTCCCAAAAAAGGGAGCGGCCTGACACTCGAAGATATCCGTGATATTGCCAGTGGGGAGATCAAACACGCTCTGCTTAAGACCCCCGGTGTTGCCAATGTCGATATCTTCGGCGGTTACGCCAAAGAGGTGCAGATCGTCATCGACAAGGACAAACTCGACGCCCTCCATCTGAGTCTGGGAAAAGTGATCGCCACGATCAAAAAGAACGACAACGATTATGCCGTGGGTACGATCGAAAACACGGAACATCGATATCTCCTAAAATCACAGGGGAAACGGGACAGTATCGAGCGTCTCAAAGCCCTGCCTCTGACCCGTGATGTACGGCTGGGGGATGTGGCCAAAGTCTATTTTGGCCATTACAAGAATACCGCGGTCTACTACGGTAACGGCAAAAAAGCGATCGCCCTTTCGATCCAGCGGGCTACCACGGCGGATGTGATCCAGACGATCCACGCAGCGGACAAAGTGCTCGAAGAGTTTAAAGCGAAGTATCCCGCCATTGAGTTCAGCCTCAGTGATACGCAGGAGGAGACGATCGCGCTGAGTACCGACAACATGTTCGAGTCGCTGCGCGACGCGATCGTGATGTCGACATTGGTCGTGTTCCTCTTCCTGGCGAGTTTCCGGCAGATCCTGGTGGTGCTGGTGACGATCCCGCTGGTGTACGCGTCGACCATCGCGATGATGTGGCTGGTGGGGCTGGACTTCAACGTCATTACCCTCACCTCGATCATCCTGGCGCTGGGACTGTTGCTGGACAACTCGGTAGTGGTGATGGAGAACATCGAACGCCATTATAAGGAGCTGGGAAAACCGATACGGGCGGCGGTCTATGACGGGACCGAGGAGATCATGTTCTCGGTGCTCAGCGGTACCATTACCACTATGATCGCCCTGGTACCGATGCTCTTTGTCGGCGGCTACCCCCAGACGGTTTTCGCGCCGCTGGTAGGGACGCTGCTGATCGCGTTGGGTACTTCGTATGTGATATCCATCATCACCGTACCGCTGCTTTCTCTGAAGGTATTGTCGGCTCAGAACCCCCTGTTGCTTAAAAGCGAGGAGTTCTTCCACAAGATCATCGGGGCGGTCAACAACGCTACGCAATCGTTCTTCTCCGGGATCGTCCGTGCGATCCTCGATTCGAAGATCGTGGCGCTCCTGTCGTTCGTGACGCTGATCGCGCTGTTTGTGATCGCGGTGAAACTGGTCATGCCGGTGGTAGGAATGGAGCTGACCCCTCCGATGGATACCGGTGCGGTCAATATCCAGATCACCACCGAGGCCAACCTGCCACTTAGCAAAAGTGAAGAGATCATGGAGAAGCTCAATACCTTATTGAAAAAACAGGGTAAACTGATCCGGGTCTCCGGCAGTATCGGAAGCGAAGCGGGGGTGATGAGTATCGGAAGCGGCAGCGGGATCGATCACCTCAAAGTGGTGGCGACCTATGTTGATCGGCACCACCGTAAGGAGACGATCTGGGACATCGCCGGCAAGATCCGTGCCGAGCTGGCTAAGGTCCCACACATCAAGTATTTTGATGTCACCCCATACGGTGCGATCGCCATTGCCAGTATCAAAGGGAATGTCGATGCCCAGCTGAGCAGTCCTGACCTCAATGTCCTGCAGGCTGAAGGGGAAAAGGTCAAAAAAGCTCTTGGTCAGACCAAGGGAGTGGTCACGGTGCTCAGCTCCTGGGATATGGACAAGACCGTCTACGACCTTAAGATCGACGAGGCGACTGCCGCAGCCTACGGTCTCAGCCGTGCCGATATCACTATGCAGCTGCAGCTGGCCCTGCGGGGAGCACCTGTGGCGAGCTTTCCCCGGACCAATGCGCAGGATTACGGTGTACGTGTGTGGCTGCCGACCGATCAGATCGACCGGATGAGCAAGATCGAGACGATACTCATCGATACTCCTCGGGGCAAGATCCCTTTGAGCAAGTTCGCTACCATCGTGCCGAAGCAGGAGCCCAGCCTCATTACCCGTGACGGCCTGAACTATACGCTCGATATCTACGGCAACCGGGAAAAAGCGGCGCTGTCGCACATCATGGATGACTTCGAAAAACACCTGGCCGAACAGAACCTTTCCAAAGATATCCAGCTGGAACAGATCGGCGATACCAAATCGTTCAACTCCTCGACTGGGAAAATGCTCGGCGCCATCGCCACCGCGATCGCGCTGATCTTCCTCTCCCTGATCGTGATGTTCGGGGATGTGAAGGTCTCCCTGATGATCCTGCTGGCGATTCCACTGACCCTTGTCGGGGCCTCATGGGCACTGTTGCTGATGGACTACCATGTCTCGATGGCGGCGATGATGGGCTTCATCCTGCTGGCGGGGGTGATTGTCAACAACAGTATCCTTCTGATCCACTTCGCGCTGGAGAAGATCGGTGAGGGGCTGAGTAAACGCCGTGCGATGCTTGAGTCGATCAAGATCCGTACCCGTCCAGTCCTCATGACCGCTTTCTCGGTCTCGGTCGGGATGTACCCGGTGGCGCTGGGATCGGCCATTGGCCTCGAGAAGCTCGCCCCCCTGGGTGCAGTCACCATTGGCGGACTGCTGGTGGGCACCTTCATGACCCTGGTCTTCGTGCCGACGATCTTCATCTGGACGATCAACGAAGAGAAGATCCGTGAGGTATATGGGGCGGAGTCGGAGTGAGCACCGAACCTCACACCCCCCCCTTTTTTCCCGGTGATAAGGACGATGCGTTCGACCTTGAATAAAATATGACAATTTGACACATTTCGTGCGTTTCTCTCCAAAAAAGACTACCATGACTATTCCAGATACACCGTTTCAAGAGAATATTAATCAAATGTGTGTATGATAAATGATGTGTACAAGGATCAGGCATGAGCCAAAAAGAGAAACTCCTGCGTGCCATACGGAACAACCCAACCAATGTCCGGTTCGAAGATCTCAGAAAGATACTCGAATCGATAGGGTACACCGCTGTCAACCGGGGCGGCAGTCATTATGTCTTTGCCAAAGAGAATTGTGAGACACTGACGATCCCTTATCGGAGACCGGTGAAGGTCATCTATGTCAAACATGTCATCAAACTCATCGAGGAGCAGACCAAATGAAACCAAAAACATACTATCTCGGGCTCGATTATGAGATCGTTATCCGAAAACTCACCGAAGAGGAGGGGGGAGGATATTTCGCCTATTACAAGGATTTTCCCGGAGTGATGGGGGATGGGGAGAGTGCCGATGAAGCACTCGAAGATGCCAAATCCGCCTTCAGCACATACCTCGACTTCCTGATCCAAAACGGTGAAGAGATCAAAGAACCCTCCCATCTGACACGCACCAAACGGATCAATATCACGGTCCCGATCAACGCCCTCGAACAGATCGACCGTTACGCCAAAAACCACGGACTCAGCCGCAGCACCTTTCTGGTGCAGAGCGCGCTGGAGCGGGCAACGGCAGGGCAGAGTGCCTGATGGTGATTGGGGGTTTATGTTATAATTCCTCCAAAGCAACAAGGAGACGACAGGATGGTACATACATCACTGGAACAGATAAGTGGCGATCTTCCTGCGACACTTTATCGAGTGATTGAAACTTCCGAAGAGGTCTCCATCGCCACCCCAAAGGGAGCCGTGATTGTCATCTCTCAGGAGGAGTACGACTCGATGCAGGAAACACTCCGGCTTCTTACGGACAAGCGTGCCCTGGGTGCTCTGCTGGAGGGGCATCGTCAACGGGATGCAGGAGAACGACCGGAAGGATACAGTATCTCAGAGGCTTTTGGTGAGCTATAAAGTCACGATACTTCCCACCGCCCATGAAGACCTCGACTGGTTTCGGCGACACGACAAAACCAGCTACACAAAAGCATTCGACCTTGTGCGTGAAATCATGCAGCACCCCCGTACCGGTACCGGCAAACCCGAACGGCTCAAATATTTTGAAAAAGAGGTCTACTCCCGACGGGTCAATCACAAGGATCGAATAGTCTATACCATCTACGAAGGGATTGGAGAGATCGACATCTCTTCCTGTCGTGGGCATTACGGGTAGCACAACCGTGAACACCGACGATCTCCATCATCGGCTCGCCCGACTCGAAGCAGAGAAAAAAGCGATCGAGCAGAAGATCCACGCTCTCAAAAAAGAGATCGAAAAGCATTCCCCCTTCTCAAAAGCGGACAAAATCGCCCTGTTCCGCAGTCTGTTCATCGGCAACGAAGAGGTGTATGCCAGACAGTGGGTGAGCAAAGACGGGTCAAAGAGCGGTTATGCCCCTGTGCCAAAAACATACAAAGGTACCGACTACCTTCCGGTGACAGATGATGTGATTCGACAGCATCTGGAAGGGAAAATCCGCATGGGGAGCTATGCGGTACGGCATCAGACGATGTGCCGTTTTCTGGCGATCGATCTGGACAAAGGGAGTTTCGCCGCCGATGCCAGAGCGATCGATGTGGTGAGCCGAGGGCTGGGATTGTCCCCGCTGTTTGAGCTCTCCAAATCGGGGAATGGAATCCATGTGTGGTATTTTTTTGAGGAAGATGTACGGGCACGGTATGCACGGCTGCTGGGGGATCTGATCCTCTCCCGGGCGATGGATCACAGTGAAGGGATCGACATGGGAAGTTTCGATCGCCTCTTCCCCAATCAGGACTACGTCGCTCCCGATGCACTGGGCAATTTGATCGCGCTGCCGTTGCACTACGGTTCGCGGATGGAGGGGCGGACGGTTTTTGTCGATATCGAGACACTTCAGCCTTTTGCGGATCAGTGGACGGTATTGCGAAACGTAGTAAAAATCCTGCCGACACAGCTACAAAAATTGATCGCCGACTATGCCAAAGCGACCGAAGAGACCACACTGATGCCCTGGGAAGTCACACGGGAAGCGTTGGTTCTTCCCCGATCGATCCGATTGATCGTGCATCATGCGATCTACATCGAGAGAGCCCCCCTCCCCAAATCCTTTCTCAACCTGCTCAAACGGATGGCATCGTTTTACAATCCGGAGTTTTTTATCCGGCAAAGGCAACGCTTCTCCACCTGGAATATCCCGCGCATCGTCTCGACATACGATCTCAATGAGCGGTACATCATCCTCCCGCGCGGTCTGCTGGGGAGGCTGACACGTTTTTTTAAACACCATCAGGTACCGTTCACTCTGGAGGACAAAAGGCTTCATCGTTCGGCACCGGCAAACACCTTGACGGTATCGTTGCGCCCCGATCAGCAACAGGCCATGCGTGCGCTTTTGCGGCAGGACTACGCTTTGCTGATCGCCCCGCCCGGGTTTGGCAAAACCACCGTCGCCGCGGCTGTGATCGCCCGGCGTAAAGTGACGACGCTTATCCTGGTACACAAGACCATACTGCTCGAACAGTGGCAGAAGCGTTTGAGCGAATACTACGGTATCGATCCCGGTGCGATCGGTATACTGGGCAAAGGCAAAAAGAGACTCAACGGCACGCTCGATGTCGCCACACTCCAGTCGCTCAGGAATCGTCCCGATACGATCAAAAACTACACCCAGATCATCATCGACGAAGCCCACCATATCCCGGCGGTCTCTTTTGAGGTTCCGCTCAAGCTCTTTGAAGGGAGATATGTTCTGGGACTCAGTGCCACTCCTCGACGCAAAGACGGTATGGAAGCGATCATGTACCTGCAATGCGGAGATATCGCTCATCAGGCTGCGCGTCAGAACACGCGTCGTCATACGCTTCGGACGGTTGAGACTGCCTTTGATACATTTTCAGACCATTTTGCCGTCATACTGGGAGAGATCGCAGAAGACGAAGAGCGCAATCGTCTCATCATCGATGAGATCCACCGCCTTTCACATCGCAAAGTTCTCGTGCTCAGCGAACGGATCGAACACCTCCATATCCTCTACCACATGCTCGAAGAGACCCGTACCGAGGCAGTTTTGTTCTATGGTGGGATGAAACGCCGTCAAAAACGTGAAGAGTTTGAGAAGGCTGCCGAGGCTTCGATCATCCTCTCCACCACCAGTTACATCGGCGAGGGGATCGATATCGGTCATCTCGATACGATCCTGCTCACTATGCCCGTCTCTTACCCGGAGCGGATCGTCCAGTATCTTGGACGCATCGGACGACAGGGGCAGTCGTGCCTGGCGATCGATTTCGTCGATCGTGCGGTACCGATGCTCAAAAACAGTTTCAACAAGCGGATGCGAGGGTACAAAAAGATGGGTTATGTGGCGGAGGAGAGGCGTTTGTTGTTTTGAGGTGTCGACTGACTATACCGAATCTTTTTTTTGATCTCTTCCCATGTGATGAGATTGTCCGGATCGGCTTCGAATGATGCCAGACGGGTGTCGAGTATGTTTTTTTTTCGTATTCGGAAAGGGGGATATCTGCCTCTTCACGGGCGAGTGAGTCCCATATCTCTTCGACAATGACGATACGCTCAGCGACATCAAGATGCATGATTTCATCGATCGACATGAGCAACCTCCGGATAGATTGATACCAGATTATACCCCCTTTCAGCCGTGAAAGCAAGCAAAACGCGCAGGCCGCTGCCCGCCGCTAACCCGGCAGGCCGTTGGCACTTGGATTCAGCAGCCACCGTGTGTACCGCTTCAGGTACTGTATCGACACATAGAGAGACCGACAGTCAAAACCTGCTAAAATCCCTCCCATGAAATCTTTCCAAAACCATCTCAAAAAAGCCGGACGCGGTATGCTCAGTATGATCCCGATGATCGTGGCGATCGTGGGGCTTGTCGGACTTTTCAAAGGGTTTGTGACCCGGGAAATGCTGGCGTCGCTTTTTACCGGTAACCCGGTCACCGATGTCCTGATGGGGACGGTTGCCGGGATGATCGCGGTGGGGCAGGCGATGATCAGCTATATCCTTGGCGGGGAGCTGCTCGATCAGGGGGTGAGCTTCTACGCCGTCGCGGCGTTCGTGCTGGCGTGGGTGACGCTGGGGGTGGTGCAGCTGCCGGCCGAGATCGAGGTGTTCGGAGGGCGGTTCGTGCTGGTGCGCAATGTACTGGCGTTTGTCTCGACGATCCTGGTGGCTGTAGCCGCGGCGGGAGTGACCCTGTGGCTGGCATGACAAAGGGGCAAAGACCTCAAAGTGGACAAGGTGCTTCCGGCGGGAAGAGGCAGCCGCCTCCGTTCCGGTTCAAGGGGCTGAAACTGCTGGGCATCGTGCTCCTGCTTTATCTTCTGGCGTTCGTCCTCTCGCCCGCCAAAGCGGCCCATAGTGTGCAGGCGTTTGTGCATGTGCTGGGGACATTGGTGCCGATCCTGCTGGTGGTGTGGGTGCTCACAGCGCTCATCAACCGCTTCCTCTCCCCCGAGGATCTGGCGCGTCATCTTGGGGAGGACTCGGGGCTGCGGGGGTGGGTGATCGCCCTTGCGGCCGGCGTGATCAGCCACGGGCCGATGTACGCATGGTACCCGATGATCCAGGATCTGCGCGAGCAGGGGGCGCGGGATGGGCTCATCATCGCCTTTTTCTACGCGCGGGCGGTCAAAGTGGCATTGTTGCCGATGATGGTGGTTTATTTTGGTCTGACCTTTACCGTAAGTCTGACGATCCTGACCCTGCTGGCTGCGTGGGCGCAGGGGGTGGTGGCGGATCGGTTGGAGAGGCGTGTTTGACAACCGTACCGTAATGCAGTACAATTACCAAAAAAACAGGAGTTTGCCATGACCGTGTCTGTCAATCAGTTCCGTGCGAACCTGAAACAATATGTCGATCACACCATCGATGCCCATGAACCTCTTAGAGTCGATCGCAAAAACGGGGAACCGTTCGTGGTGCTCTCGTGGGAAGACTATCAGCGTGAGCAAGAGACGCTCTACGTGCTCAACAACCAAAACCTGATGCGTCAGATCGAAACATCTCTGGAGACATTCAACCGGCAAAAAGGCTATACGCCTACCGCCGAGGAGCTCGATCTGGACGGGGATGCATAGTGCGGGCACTTGTCTTCGAGGGCAACACGTGGGAAGCCTATGAGCTCCTGCGCGAAAAAGACAAAGCGATGCACAAAAACCTGCGCAAGATCCTCAAACAGATGCTCCGGGACGATCCTGCCACCGGATACGGCAAACCCGAGAAACTCAAACACTCTCTTGGCGGCCTCTACTCTCGAAGACTTTCCAAAAAAGACCGCCTCATCTATACGTTTGATGATGTGTCGATCCATATTTTTGCCATAGGGGGGCACTATGGAGATACGTAACGGGGGAAATACCACGCCATATTATGTTCACTCTTCTCCAATGCGATCGAGCCAATAGTTTGGCTTGCGGCTGTTGTGCATGATCGCTATGATGTAAATCTCTCCAGCCGTTTCGCCAGCTCTTTGGCCGCTACCGTTGCGCGTGCCTGGAGGAACAGATCGGTACGGGTGGTGTAGGAGGAGGGTTCGATATTGATTTCGATGGCGCGGGCTTCTCTGTTTTCGTAGGGGAGCATCGAAGCGGGCATGATCTCACCGGGGGTTCATTGCGGTTGTTCCTTTGTCATCTGGAATGTTTTGAGCAGTTTTTCGAAAAAGTCATGGTAGATCCTCAGCGTATCGTCGCGCCAGTTCGTTTCGGAGGGGTAGAACCCTTCCCGGAAATCGTGCCGAACTTTTCGGGCGATCGGCCCGGGGGTCTCGGGGTAGTGATGCACCTGATTTTCGGCGACGATCCTCTTAAGAAGCGGAAGAGCGGGGATGGTGCCGATATCGATAGCGAATACGGATGAGCTTTTGGCCCGTGAGTGGCGCAGTGCGTACTGGATGAGGGTCCCGCTGGCATCATAGGCTTCTTTGTCCCCGATATCATCCGCAACGATCGAGCTAAAAGCCGGTTCGACTTTTTGAAGCTGACGGAAAGGATCTGAATCGGGAGGATTGGCGGAGACAAAGACTGCTTCACCCCGTCTGCCAAGCCCCGTATGGCAGTCCAGTAGCAGGAGCTGTTCGTATCCTTCGGTGACACGGGTAAGGATGCGGTGAAAGATCGCTACTTCCGGTTCATCTCCCTTACCACCGTAGAAAGGAGCGTCGGGATAGCGGTACTGCCCGCCGGCAACGGCGTTTTTGAGTGCTCCGTATGAACCGGTAAGTTTGGCGCGAAGGACGGTGGGAACGATGTTGGCGTAAAAGCGCAGCGACTCGATCCATGCAGTACCGCGGGGACGTTTGGGTACCAGCAGAGGGTAGAGGGTATCAAAAGCCGCATCGATCGATGTGCTGCCGGTCGTGCACTCGTCCGGCCGGTCACAGAAGGTGCGGTTGAGATCGACCCGGTGGTGGTTGACACGGGTATCGTGGGCGAAGCCATACGGGTTGAGCGCGTGGATGAGCACAAGGGTGGTCCGATCGTTCAGCCGGGAGCGGAAACGGTCAAGAAAGTGCAGCTGCACCGCGCTCCCGGAGTACCCCTCGACCCCGTGGGTACCGGAGACGATCACTAGAACCGTGTGCGGATCGGGCGCTTCGTAGATCGCGGTATCGATGGTCAGATCATCGACAATGGTATCCGAACAATGGATGTCGGCATCAGCGGTAGCGGTGAGGAATCGTTGGTGGGCTTCGTGGTAGGATTCGGAATACGGTGACGGTTTCATAAAAAAATTGTAGCGTCTCTCTGATGAGTACCGGTTGAGGTTTTATGGGTTGTGTGCTATACTTGCGTACTTGCTGACAGGTTCGCGGTGCGGACAGACATACTGTGTACAGCGTTTCCTTCCTATGTCTTTTCCCAGCAAAACATTTTCAGGTGAAGGAGCAACATGCTCAAGATGATGCTGGCGTTTTTTCGGGATATGATTCATTACCGTAAGCAGATCAAAAAACAGACCAAATGGATCGACAAATATGCCGCTAAAAACGGCTACGAGGTCAACCCAAACCCGATGATGAGCACCAACCTCAAGATCTGGCTCTCCGAGATGGAAGAGACCTATGGCAAGCGGCTCTGCCCCTGTTTTGAGCCCTCGGGGGATCCCAAACTCGATCGGGCGATGATCTGTCCATGCAAGTTCATGGATGAGGAGATCGAAGAGTACGGAACGTGCCACTGCTCACTGTTCGGCCGGCCGGGGATGAATAAGCAGGAGTGGAAGGACTCCAACGCCCGGCTGATGGCCGAGTATCGGGTCGATCTCGATCTGAAGGGTGACGTGCTCGATACCCGGGGCAAACCGCTTGACAAACACCGCGGCCTGCCGATCCCCGATGCATCCCATCAGCTCAAAAGTGCCCTGATGCAGTGGAAAGGGAAGGAGTTGACCGTGATCGTCGCCACCGAACAGGAGGCGCTCAACCTCGAGAAGATCTCGGCGGTCAAAGGCTACGGCTATGCCCGTAAACAGGTCGATGAGGCCTGGCATGTCATGTTGACATTCACATAAAGGAGAAACGATGCGAATCAATTGTTACGATCTGCCCTGTCCCGAGCCGGTGCTGCGCACCAAAAAAGCGATCGAGGAACTCCCGGACGATGCGATCCTCGAAGTGGAGCTCAACACCGTCTCTTCGATCGCCAATGTCCAGCGGTTTGCCCAAAACGGCGGATACGACTACCGGGTGGAGGAGCGCGAGGACGGTACGACGCTGATCACCCTCATCAAAGGATACCTGTGTGAGATCACCGCACCGGAAGAGGAGGGGGAGGGGGAAGCTTTCCTGGACCGTACGCTCTTTCTCAAGCACGACGGTATCGGTGAGGGGGAGCTGGGACGCACGCTGGTGCGGGGTTTTTTCAAAAGCCTGCTGGAGTTTGAGAAGCTCCCGCGCAACATCGTTCTGGTCAACCGCGGGGTCCTGCTGACGACCGATACCGAGGCCAACGGCGACATGATCGCGATCTTCAAAGAGCTCGAATCCCGCGGCGTGGCGATCTACAGCTGCGGGCTGTGCATGGAGCATTTCGGGATCGACGCGGCGACCCAGCTGCAGGTCGGTCAGATCGGCAACGCCTACGACAGCATGGACATGCTGCTGCATACCGATGCGGTCACCCTCTAACAACGCAAAAGGACAGTAATGAATATCTTAATCGTATTTAATCACCAACCTTATGACGGCAGTGATGTCGCCTGGAACGGTCTGCGTCTGGTCAAAAATCTCCACGAACGGGGGGAGAAGGTCCGTGTGTTTCTGATGAACGATTCGGTCGATCTGGCGCGGGAGTGCAATGTCAAGCCCGAGACCTACGACCATGATCTTGTCGCGATGCTCAAGGATCTCTATGCGGACGGTGTCGAGCTCAAAGTGTGCGGAACCTGTCAGGCCCGCTGTGGACTTTTCAAGAACGAACCCTATTTTTCCGATGCGATCAAGGGGACCATGCCCGAGCTGGGTGACTGGACCCTCGAAGCCGATCGTATCTTGACATTCTAAAAGGAGCTTTCCGTGCGCCCCATGAACAACGAACCGCGCTTGACCAAATACGTCAAAGCAGCCGGCTGAGCCGCCAAAGTAGCTCCGGGGGAGCTGGACAAAGTCTTGGCGGACTTTGATTTCGGATGCAACGATAACCTCATCGTCGGGATCGACGGCAACGAAGATGCGACGGTCTACCGTCTCGATGAGGAGCGTGCGCTGGTGCAGACGGTCGATCTGATCACGCCGGTGGTGGATGATCCGTATGTCTACGGGCAGGTGGCCGCGGCCAATGCGCTCAGTGATGTCTTCGCGATGGGCGGGGAGGTGATCACCGCGATGAACATCGTCGGCTTCGATGCCTGCCATCAGCCGCCCGAGGTGCTGGCAGAGATGCTCGCCGGCGGCCAGTCCAAGGTTGAGGAGTGTGGCGGGGTGATCGCCGGAGGCCATACCATCGAGACCCCGGAGATGCTCTATGGGATGAGCGTTACCGGTCTCGTTCACCCCGGGCGGGTCTATCGTAACAGCTCCGTGCGCGTGGGGGATGTGCTGATCCTTACCAAACCGCTGGGGATGGGGGTGCTCACCACCGGGATCAAGGCCGACATGGTCGAGGCCGATCGGATACCGGTCATCGCGCAGATCTTGGCTCAACTCAACTACCGTGCGAGTGTTGCCATGCGTGACTATGATGTCAGTGCCTGCACCGATGTGACAGGATTTGGGCTGGCGGGACATGCCTACGAGATGGCGGCCGGGCGGGTGAGCATGGTGTTTGATTATGCCTCGCTGCCGATCCTCCCCGAGGCGATTCCACTGGCGCAGATGGGGATCATCCCGGCCGGGACACACAACAATCTTGAGTTCCTGCGCTCCCATACGCAGAGCGATCCGGCGATCGGGGATGATCTGTTTTTTTACGATGCGCAGACCTCGGGTGGACTCCTGATCGCCGTGTCGGCCGACGATGCCCCGGCGCTGATACGGCGTTTGCATGATGAGGGGTACCCGTATGCGACGATCGTCGGGGAGGTGGTCCCACCGGCGTCGACACGGCTGATCGTGCACTGATCCGGTGCCCAAATCGACTGTAAAGCCTCGCATGGTATAATGTCCCCATCTTAAATCACAAAGGAGTACACATGGGTATCTTTGACAAGATCAAAAGCGCGCTTGGATTTGGCGACGAC
>Ga0256835_1000633_pt1 | contig 24643 bp, 19 predicted proteins | sample PIR30metaG_FD_185972 | JGI IMG/M metagenome (GOLD analysis project Ga0256835, IMG submission 185972) | Hydrothermal vent microbial communities from East Pacific Rise, Pacific Ocean - PIR-30 | ecosystem: Environmental > Aquatic > Marine > Hydrothermal vents | place: Pacific Ocean: East Pacific...
GTCACTCCCCATGTGACACCGGACAACAGGATATCGCTAAGTATCTACATTACCAAAAACGACGTGGCCTCGGTCACCAACGGGGTGCCGTCGGTGGCAACCAACGAGGCCGAAACCGAGTTGCTGGTCAACGATGGAGATACCATCGTTATCGGCGGGATCATCAAGGCTACCAGCAACGAAAGCACCTCCGGTTTTCCCTTGCTGTCCAAGATTCCTGTTCTGGGCTGGCTGTTCAAGAATAACACCAAAGGCCATCAGAAGAACGAGCTGTTGATCTTTATGACGCCAAGGATTGTCCAGCTTGAGCAGCATAGAATGTAGCCTTGGTTTTGTGAATAAGATTTGGGAGGAGAATATTGTGATGAAGGCTTTCAGAAGGTGCTCCAAGGCGCTTGTATTTGGACTGATGGTTATGGCAACAGCTTTGAGCTGTAGCGATTCTACGATTATTGAAGAAATGGGGTTTGAGGACTTACTCATTACGGCAGTTGAACCCTGCCCGGACAATACTGACAAGTGTTCTAGTACTATGGCTACTGCGTTTTACGATGTTGTAAATCAGAATTGTGAGATTGATGATACTAAGCCGAGAAAGTATGAATACGGTCCAGATGGGCCGGTTGGAGGTCCTGATTACAGCGGTGTTTATTATGACGGATTAGTTCAAATTACGCTTGAGTTGGATGAAGAAGGATCTCAAGTTAACATAAATAGTTATAAAGTAACATATGAAAAGAGGGAGGGAGCGGTACGCGATCTTCCTGATTGGATTGATGATATAGTTTTGACGATTAAACCTGGTGAAACAGTTACTGTAAATAAGTTCATTGTTTTGCCGATAGAGTATAAAAATCTGCTTTTTGACGATTATATGAATAATGGTGGAACAAGTATGAAATATACAGTCACCATTACTTTGTACGGGGAAAACGCTGTCGGTGAATCCGTACGGGTTGGTCGTACAATTACGATTACGGCGGGGAATGTTATTTACTGTTCTTAGTGACAGTTAATTGTGTTTTAAAACCGATGCGTCATTCCCGGCGGCCCCATAAAAGGGCCGGGAATGACGCATCGGTTTTTTAAAATTAAGAAAAAAGCATTTCTTTTTTATGAAAGTATCATGCCATGTCTCAAAGCCAATGAAAATTTTCTCTTTATAGGTGGTTTGCTCCTTCTTTAGCGCATGCTGGCCATGGCCTTTTCGGCTTCCCTGGCCTGGGGACTGTCCGGAGCCAGGGCAATGACTTTGCCATAGACCCGCCAGGCCTCTTTCAGGTTTCCGGCCCGATGCAGGGCCTTGGCCAGCAATAGATGAAATCCGGGATGCTTGGGAGCGAGTTTTACCAGTCGCCGCAGATAGACGGCCGCTTTGGCCGGCCGGCCTGTTTTCATGTAGATTCGCGCCAGACCCTGCAGGGCCAGAGGATAATTGGGTTCGATTTCCAGGGCCTGCTTGTAGTAGCTTTCGGCCTTTGCATAGTCGCCCTTTTTGAAATAGGCATAACCAAGGTTGGTCAGGGGGAAGTGGGGCGTGGCATATAGCAGGTCTTTCGTCACCTGGGTCAGGATTTCAATGGCCGCGTCCCAGTTTTCCATGGCCAGATAGAGTGCTCCCAGGTTGTTTTTGGCCGGAGAGTAGTCCGGCTTCAGCTCGATGGCCCGCTTGAAATGTTTGATGGCCTGGGCATAGTGCTTTTTCATCATGTAGGCCAGGCCCAGGCTGTTTTGAGTCAGGTAGTCATCCGGGTTCAGTTTTTCGGCTTTAAGCAGTTCCCGCAAGGCAGCAGAGGCGTTGCCCTGGTTGAGGTAGGCGTCCCCCAGGTCGCGTGCTATGGCGGCGTTGCGTTTTTTTTGTTCCAGTTGTGCTGATCCGGCACAGCCGCAGACGATCATGACCGCAGCCGCCAGAATGATCACTGTTGCAGGCTTGGATAGTTGCTTCACCGCACTCTCCTTCCATTGGACGGTTTCGTGTTTCTATGAGGACCATTCCACCAGCTTTATTCCCCTCGATGTTATAAGATCGGCAACCGCCGGATGAAGGGCCGCATTGGTAAGCAGATAGCGGTTCTTGTCCGGATCCTCCACCAGAATTCCCTCGACGGTTACAAGGATATTGTAATCCGGGGGACGGTCGGCGGCAAGATAGGATGGATTACGGGTGACTGTTTTTCCCAGGGCACGGAGGATGATTTCCAGGGCACCGGCCTCATCCGTTCCGGGCTTTATCTGGATGACCGGCAATCCGCTCTTTTCTATGGCCGCCACGGCATCACCATAAAGGTCTCCGAAATCGACCAGCCATTGACCGCCGTCGGGCGAGCTTATCAGGTTAGACCGGGCTTTTACTTGAATCCCGGCGTAAGGAAATGAAATTTCTATATCCGTTGAAAAGCCATATCCCAGGACATCGAGAACCTGACCCACCAAGTCCCGGATACCTGTGGGCGCCAGAGCCATTACCGGTTTGATCCGGTGATGTTCACCGGATTGGCCGGCCGAGTTCGTGGCCGGCACTTTATCGTTGCCGGCCAGGATCTCTTTCAGCACTATTCCGTTCTGTTCGAGATAGCGCCTTATGGGTTCCGGTGTCTTCTGAGATGGCGTTTCAATGGGTGTTATGCAGATTCTGCGTCCGTCGGCGGTCGCAGGTTTTATCCATTTCGCCCTGACAGTGATCCGGGTTCCCTGGCCGGCATAGTAGATTTCGTTGTCCTGTTCTTCTCCTTCTATGGCCCGGAAAACCTTGTCCAGAATTTCAGGGGCATTTTCTCCTTCTTCCAGAGTGATGATTTTGACATTGGGCCAGTATGTTTCCAGCAGGGCCGCTTCCACATCCATGATTCTGCTTTCATGGGTGAAGATTATCTTTTGGCCGTCATTCATATCCAGGACCGGGTAGCGCTCCAGATCCAGTTCAAAATCAGGCTGTCCCTGACGCGGAAAGTAGTAAGTGCCCCTGTTGTAGAGCTTTCCTTCTACCGCGGCCGCGACTCTTTTGAGCGGATCGGACTCGGAATCGGGTCCTTGCTCTTTCTGCATCTGTTGCAGTTCATGCAGAGGCGCTGCGGCTGACGCTGCCAGGGCCTGGGGATCGAGTTTGTTGCGGATATTGCCCTTTTTATCGTAAAGAGAAGCATACCAGGTTTGTTTGCGGATGGAAGGATCGGGCAGGTATATCCGCTGGCCGGCGTATATCAGATTCAGATTCTTGATGCCGGGATTGGCCGCCTTGAAGAGCTTGACGCCTTCCTTGTAGCTTTTGGTGCCGAAGCGGCCGAAACGGCGGGCTATCAGTTTAGAGACCGTGTCACCCTTGCGCACCCGGTATTGCTTTGAATGCTGATGAATCAATTCACTGGATCTGGATAAAGTGACGAAGGGAATTGTGACTATTCCCGAGGCCTGGCCCGGCAAAGTGCCCGGATCGATCTTTTTGAGCGGAATATCGATTATTTGCCCCGGCCTGATGCGGTCGACATTTTTGACGTGCGGATTCAGGCGCTTGAAGATTCCGAGAAATTCCCTGAAGTCCCGGCTGGAGATTTCGCCCTTCTGGCGGAAGATCTTCAAAACCCAGTCGTTGGGTTTTACTTCGTAAGGCTCGCAGAGGATGTCCCAGCCGCGGTCGTAGCGAATGACATAACTTTTGTACAACAGGCTGCTGGCCCGTACCCGATGGGTCAGCCCCAGACAGAGGATGACAATCACCGCCAGGATGGCCAGCTTGCCAGCCAGTCTGTTTGCCGAAGCATGCCTGTCTTTCATCGTATTGCGATCGCCTGTTGTTTTTATGTTTGCAGTTGGTGAAAGAGCCGAATGATTGAAGCTCTTGCCCCGTGCCGGAAAAGAGCATAGCTGCAACCGGTAATATGGTTCTTTTTATCCCTTTTTCAAGTTCAGTTGCAAGGCCACCGTTTCGGCAGAAGCCTGGACGAAACGCTCCAGGTCCCTGCCGGTCAGGGGCTCGCCCGGTTGGGGCAATTTCAGTCCGCCGGGCCTGATTTTCACCGGCAGATTGATCAGTTCCGGCTTGGAGACGACGTTGAAAGACCGTTGAAGCTGGCCCTGGAAGTACATGTCCTGGAATCCCACGAACTTCAACGCGTGCGCCGTGGAGTCCAACACGGCGGTATCGTCTTCTGTAACCATTGCCCGTGCCAGGGCTTCCTGCAGGCCGGCCAGACATTCACCGCCGTGGGTACAGGCGATATGGCCGTGACGGTTGGCGGTCAGCTGCCAGTCCATGATTTTTTGTTCGGTCACCTCAACGAAAAACACCCGTTGCCGGCCAGCCATGTCGTTATATTTGTCCACCAGCCGGATTACTCTGGGCATTGAAACAGGATTTCCGATCATGGCCGCCTGGGCAACCGAAGGTTTGACCGTGACCGGTTTAAATTTTCTCTTCCCGGCCGGAGTGTTATAGTAGCGCACGACAGGATCGGCGTGCATGGATTGAACGCCGATTATTTTCGGCAGGGCATCTATGATCCCGGTCTCCAGGAACTTGAGAAAGCCGTTCATCACCGCCGTGATGTTTCCGGCATTGCCAACCGGCACCACTACCGCCAGATCTGCGGTCCGGTAGTCGAATGCCTGGGCTATCTCGTAAGAGTAGGATTCCTGTCCGAGAATACGCCAGGCGTTTTTGGAATTCAGCAGGGCCACGTTGTACCGTTCGGACAGGACCTCGACGATCTTCATGCAATCATCGAACACGCCCGGTATTTCGAATACTTTTGCTCCGCTGCCAAGGGGCTGGGCCAGTTGCTGGGAGGTTACCTTGCCCTCGGGCAGAAGAACCGCGGTCCGGACCGCCGGTTGCAGATAGGCGCTGTAGAGGGCGGCCGCCGCCGAAGTGTCACCCGTGGAGGCGCACACGGCCAGGACATTTTCCATTTTGCCCTGCCTGAGCAGGTAATTTATGTAGCTCAGGGCTGAAGCCATTCCCCGGTCCTTGAAGGAAGCGCTGGGGTTCTGGCCGTCATTTTTGTAAAACAGGCGGCAGCCGGCCATTGCCTGCAGCTGTGAGCTGGCCTCGATGACCGGTGTGTGGCCTTCGCCAAGATAAACGACGGCTTCCAGGGGTATGATGGGGCCGATGAATTCGTGGAAACGGTAGATACCCCGCAAGGCGGGCAGTTTGAGCATTTGGCGGGCATCGAATATTTCCCGCCAGGTCTTGCCGTCGATATTTTTCAGGCGCTGAAAATCGGTGTCTTCCAGCATCAGCACCTGACCGCAGTCAGGGCAGGTGTACAGCAGGCGGTGAATATCAAACCGCTGCCCGCATTCAAGGCAATAGTAGCACATATTACCGGCCGGGGCCGGAATCAGATTATCCCTGATTTTCCGGGGCAGATATTCCAGATTCACGCTGAAAGCCGCTCCTTTCCTCCCATGTAGCTTCTCAGGGCCTCCGGTATGATGACACTGCCGTCTGCCTGTTGAAAATTTTCAAGAATCGCCGCCACCGTCCGGCCGACGGCCAGTCCGGAGCCGTTCAGAGTATGAACGAGCTCGGTTCCCTTCTGGCCCTTGCGCCGTAATCTGATATTGGCCCTGCGGGCCTGGAAGCTTTCAAAGTTGCTGCAAGACGATATTTCCCTGTACACGCCCTGGGACGGCATCCAGACCTCGATATCGTAGGTCTTGGCGGATGAAAACCCCAGGTCGCCGGTACAAAGGGTTACCACCCGATAGGGCAATTCAAGGCGCCGGAGGATTGCTTCTGCATTCTGGAGCAATGATTCCAGCTCGTCATAAGATGTTTCCGGCAGGGCAAACTTTACCAGTTCGACCTTGTTGAACTGATGCTGGCGGATCAGGCCCCGGGTGTCTTTTCCGTAGGAGCCGGCCTCACTGCGAAAACACGGTGTATAGGCGGTGTAATAGACAGGGAGATTTTCGGCGTTCAGCACTTCGTTCTGATGGATATTGGTAACCGGAACCTCGGCGGTGGGAATCAGAAAATAATCCCAGCCTTCGAGTTTGAACAGGTCCTGTTCGAATTTAGGCAGCTGGCCGGTGTTGGTCATTGATTGCCGGTTTACCATGAAAGGGGGGAGTATTTCAGTGTAGCCATGCTCGTTTATATGGATATCGAGCATGAAGTTGATCAGAGACCTTTCCAGCAAAGCCCCGCTGCCGAAATACAGGGGAAACCGCGCGCCGGCGATGCGCGAGGCCCGGTTGAAATCCAGAATGCCCAGCCCGGAGCCGATGTCCCAGTGAGCCCGGGGCCGGAAATCGAACTCCGGCAGGTCCCCGACCGTTTTCACAACCTGGTTGTCGGCCTCGTCGCGGCCCACGGGCACCGATGGGTGGGGAATGTTTGGAATTTGCAGCAAAACGTTTTCGATGGTTTTTTCATATTCGGCCAGCGCTTTTTCAAGCTCCTTGATCCGGCTGCCGACTTTGCGCATCTGCTCGATGGTTTCCCGGGCAGGTGCGGTCTTTTGCTTTTTCATGCGTGCGATTTGATCGGAGACAACGTTGCGCTGATGGCGCAGGGATTCCAGCTCCTGCAATATCGCCCTCCTTTTGCCGTCGGCTTCCCGGAGGGCGTTCAGGTCGGCTTCAGCTTGCCGGTTTTCAAGATTTTTTTTGATCAGTTCCAAATTTTGGCGTACGAACTTGATTTCCAGCATAACCATCCCTATATTTTTAAAGTTTGCGTTCGCAACCCGACTTTTTTGCCAATGGCCGATGCCTGCAGCCGCGTTCGGGAAATTTCCGGCGAAAAATTAAATTTTTCTGGCTGTTATGGCATATTGCATTGCCTGGAAACATTAACCCACGGGGCCAATTTAGTCAATTGGGATTGTGAGCAAGTTAACGGGTTGCCGGAGCTTGAATCCAAATCGAACCAGCCAGACAGGATTTCGGGAGTGCGCCATGGAGGAAATTCGCGAAAAAAAACAACAGATTCGGGACGATATAACCAGGAAGCTGGAAAAAGTTTCCGATGGGCAAAAACAAGCCAAGATTCAGGACATCGAAAGCCGTTTGTTTGATTTCGCCAATTTTCTTGAGGCCAAGATAGTCTTGCTGTATACACCTGCTGCCGGTGAGGTGGATACCAGCCGGATCATCCGCCGGACTTTTGATTATAACAAGCTTGTGGTCTTGCCGGCTTTTGACTCCCGGCAACGCGATGTGACCCTGATGAAGATCGATGATCCCGGTACCGATTTAATCCCCGGGCCGCGGGGAAACCTGGAGCCGGATTCCCGCCGCTGTAAAAAAGTTCCCCTCGAATGTATCGACATTGCCATCATTCCGGGGCTGGCCATGGATGAAAAGGGCGGCCGGATAGGCTCGGGGAAGGGGTTCTACGATCGCCTGATACCCCGTCTGCCCATTACCAGCCGCAAGGTGGGCCTGGTGTTCGAAGATCAGATAGTTCCCCAGGTGCCCATGGAATCCCACGACAAGTATGTGGACATAATCATTACTGAAAAACGGGTTATCTATAAGATCTGACAGGTTGGCGGCTTCCGGAAAGCCATGTTAAGCCTGGTCTTGGGCGTCATCCTGAGCCTTGGGATTCAAAACAGCTTCCAGCCTTTTGAGATTGGAGCGTTCCCCGACGGCGATTACCGTGTCGCCGGCCGATATCTTGGCTTCAAACGAGGGGTTGAACAGCATCCGGCCGTCGGCCTGTTTGATGGCGATGATGATGAGGTTGAAGTCCTGGCGGATGCCCGATTCCTTGAGGATCAGGCCGTTGAGCCTCGACTCGACCGTGACCGGAATTTCTTCCATTTGAATATCGGCGTTGCTCTGGGCGAAGGCCAGGTCGAAAAAACTGGTCACGGTCGGCCGGATGACCCGCTGGGCCATGGTGGCGGCACCCATTTCGTAGGGGGATTCAACCATGGAGGCTCCGGCGGCCAACAGCTTGGACTTGGCCTTTTCGTTGCTGGCCCGGGCGATGATCTTCATTTTGGGTGCCAGCTGGCGGGCTGTCAGAACCAGAAAGACATTGTCGGTATCGGTCCCCAGGGCCGCAATCAGGGCCTTGGCGCGTTTTATACCCGCCTGCAGGAGATTGGCTTCGTCGGAAGCATCTCCGTTGATGTATAGCTTTTCCTGTTGTTCAAGCTGTTCGATCCGCTTGCCGTTTTTCTCTATCACCACCAGGGATGCGCCTTCGTGGTGCAGCCGCTGGCAGATTACCGAACCGATGCGGCCAAAGCCGCAGACGATATAATGGTTTTTCAAACGCGCGATCTTGCGGTCCAATTTTCTCCTCCCAAGTAAAATCCGTATGCGCCCCTCCACCATGAACTGGATGACGGTACCGGCCACGTAGAGAAAAAAACCGACGCCCACCACGATCAGGACCATGGTATAGATCTGGCCCATCCGGCTCATGGGGTGAATTTCCCTGTATCCCACGGTGGCCAGGGTGATTACGGTCATATACAAGGCATCGACAGGATCCCATCCTTCCAGTAGCATATAGCCCAGGGTTCCTGTCAGGATGAGCAGAACGGCAGAAGCAATCGATATGACAACCTGTTTTTCGTGGTGCATGTGGTCGCTGTTTTCTTAGGGCGGTTATGTGCCAAAGACCGGGAGACTGTTTGGCACATGGTAACCGGGGACCGATCGGGGAGCAACCTTTTTTTGGTCCGGGATATGGTTGCTGTCTCCTGTGGTGTTCGGGGCCGGAAACAGGGGTGTCGTCCGTATCGGCTTGACCGCGGTCCGGCCCTCTGGTAGAAGGCCTTGAGGAGTTTGGAGATGAAATACCAGCGGCTGCGTCACGAAATGGTGAAACGACAACTGGAGGCACGCGGGATAACCGATCCCAATGTGCTGGCAGCCATGCGGACTGTTCCGCGTCATCTGTTCGTCAGTGAAGCCCTGATGGATCAGGCCTATGGTGATTTCCCCCTGCCCATAGGCGAGCAGCAGACCATCTCCCAGCCTTACATCGTGGCCGAAATGACCCAGGCCCTCCAGCTTGGCAAAGACGACCGGGTCCTTGAAATCGGCACCGGCTCAGGCTATCAGGCGGCGGTTCTGGCCCAGATCGCATACCGGGTCTATACCATGGAAAGGATTTATTCCCTTTATATCAAAGCCCGCCGCATTTTCGACCAGCTGAAGTACTACAATATAGTTACCCGTTACTCTGACGGCACCACGGGCTGGAAAGATCAAAGTCCCTTCGATGCCATCATCGTGACCGCCGGCGCGCCCAAGATTCCCAAAGCCCTGGTGGATCAACTGGCCGTTGGAGGCAGGATGGTGATCCCGGTTGGTGATCAGCATTGCCAGGATCTGATAAGATTGGTGCGCGACAAAAACGGAATTCATCAGACCAATCTCGGAGGCTGCCGTTTTGTCAAGCTGGTAGGAGAAGACGGCTGGAGAGACGCCTGATGATCCGGCGTCTCTATGACTGGGTGCTGGCGTGGTCGCGGTCTCCTTACAGTGTTTGGGCCCTGTTTTTCCTGGCGGTGGCGGAGTCTTCCTTTTTTCCGGTTCCCCCTGACACCCTGCTGGTCGTAATGGCCGTGGCTCTTCCGGCGCGGGCGTATCGCTATGCCCTGGTATGTTCCCTGGGTTCCCTGCTGGGCGGCTGCCTGGGATACCTGATCGGCTGGCAGTTCATGAGCCTGCTGGGGACCAAGATAATCGCTTTCTACGGCCTGGAAGACAAGGTGGCGGAAATTGGCAGCCTGTATCGCCGCTATGACGCCTGGGCCGTGGCCATAGCCGGTTTCACGCCCATACCTTACAAGGTCTTCACCCTGACCGCCGGAATGTTCAAGATAGATTTCAAGGTTTTCTTCCTGGCCTCCCTCGTGTCCCGCTCGGCCCGCTTTTTCCTGGTCGGCGGGCTTATCCACAGGTTCGGCCCCGGTATCCAGGCCTTTATCGAGCGTTATTTCAATATGCTGGCATTCGCTCTTGCCGCTGTTACCGTGGTCGGGTTCCTGGTCCTCAAATATCTTTTCTGATCAGAGCCGAGCTTTTCAAATTTCGGTCGATTCTTTACGGATTGTTGTTGCGATGAATTACACACGGCTGCCGCCTGACCGGCAGCGGTCATATTGCCTGGAAAAAAATTGAAACACCCGGCTCTGAACTAGTTACACTTGGAGTATCCACACCGTTTGCAGATCAGGCAGCCCTCCTCATGGACCAGCGGGCTGCTGCATTCCGGGCAGATCCCTTCGGCGGTCTCGACCGGGATGTCGCCGGTATCGGCCGCCCGCTTGAGGACCCGGGCCATTGCATCCGGGCAGGACAAGACCATGGTGCCGTTTTGCCAGCTGGGCGAAGGGCACCTGATGCCGGTCAGCTGCTTGACGATGGCTTCCGGTTTTACGCCCGAGCGCAGAGCCAGGGAGATCAGCCGTCCGGCGGCTTCGATCTGGGATGACGCACAACCGCCTGTTTTGCCCATCTGGGCGAAAACTTCGCAGATGCCCTGGGAATCGGAATTGATGGTAACATAGAGTTTGCCGCAGCCGGTCTTGATCCTTTCGGTCATGCCGAAGGTACGTTCCGGCCGGGGCCGGGGGGCAACCCTGATGCTTTCCGGCCTTTTTCCGGCCGGCCGGATGACCTGGCTGCCGCGGCTGCCGTCGCGATAGATGGTTATGCCTTTGCAGCCCTGATCGGCTGCCGCCAGGAAAGCCCGGCCGACTTCTTCAATGGTTGCGCCGGCAGGGAAATTTACGGTTTTCGAGACGGCGTTGTCGGTGTGCTTTTGAAAGGCAGCCTGGATTTTTACATGCCAGAGGGGTGAAATTTCATGGGCGGTACGAAACAGGCGCCTGATGGATTCGGGGATGCCGGTGATTTCCTGCAGATTGCCTTTGCGGGCCACCTGATCCATGAGTTTGCGGCTGTAGACCCTGGCTTTCCGCAGTTTCTGGACAAAGAGCGGATGAACATGCTCCACGGTTGTGTCGTCTAGCATGCGGCGCTGGTGGACGACCGCAAAGAGCGGTTCGATGCCGCTTGATACGCCGGCCAGCAGGCTGATGGTGCCGGTGGGTGCAATGGTGGTGATCGTTGCGTTGCGCATGTACCGGCAGTCGGGGGCGGCCAGGCGGCTGTCCCGGAAAGCCGGGAAGTTGCCGCGCCGGCGGCCAAGCTCTGCCGAGGCCAGGCGTCCTTCTTTGCCGATAAAGGCCATGATCCGGTCGGCCCACTTGAGCGCCTCCGGGCTGTCGTAGGCTATGTTCAGCTTTATCAGCATGTCGGCAAAGCCCATGACCCCGACACCGATCTTCCGGGTCAGCCTGGTTTTTGCTTCTATTTCCGGCAGGGGGTACCTGTTGACCTCGATCATGTTGTCCAGGAAATGAACCACGGTCCGCACGCAGCTTTTCAGGCGTGAAAAACTGAAGCCCCGGTTTGTGACCATGGCGGCCAGGTTGACAGATGCCAGGGTGCAGGATTCAAAGGGCAGCAGCGGTTGTTCGCCGCAGGGGTTGGTGGCCTCGATTTGCCCCAGCGACGGGGTGGGATTGGCTGCATTTACACGGTCGATGAAAATTATGCCCGGCTCGCCGGTGGCCCAGGCCGACTGAACCATGAGGTCGAACAGCCGGCGGGCCGCCACCGAACGGACACTCTTGCCGGTCCTGGGGTTGACCAGCTCGAAGCCGGTGTCGTTTTTCAGGGCCGCCAGGAAGCGGTCTGTCAGGGCCACCGAAAGGTTGAAATTGTTAAGGCGGCCGGTGTCGTTTTTGGCGGTGATGAAGGCCTCGATGTCAGGATGATCCACCCTCAGGACGGCCATGTTGGCTCCCCGCCGGGTGCCGCCCTGCTTTACGGTTTCGGTGGCCACGTCGTAGACTTCGATGAAGGACAGAGGCCCGCTGGAGATTCCGGCCGTGGAGGAGACCGTATCGCCTGCCGGACGGATCCTGGAAAAAGAAAACCCGGTTCCTCCTCCGCTTTTATGGATCAGGGCCGTGTTGCGCAGGGTGTCGAAGATGCTCTGCATGCTGTCTTCGATGGGCAGAACGAAGCAGGCCGCCAGCTGGCCCAGGCGCCGGCCGGCGTTCATCAGGGTCGGCGAGTTGGGCAGGAACCACAGATTGGCCATGGCCTTGAAGAAACGCTCTTTGGTTTTGGCGACCGCGGTCCGGCCGGCGCCGAAGCCGGCGTCGGCCGCAGCCACGTGAGCGGCGACCCTTTCTATCATCTGGGCCGCCGATTCGGCCGGTTTGCCTGAAGCGTCCTTTTTCAGGTAACGTCTTTCCAGGATGGGCCGGGCTGTGTCGGGAAAACGGTCCATGGCTTACTCGCTTTGTTTTTCAGCGGCGTTGAAGCTTGCCTTGAGAAAGTCTATGAAAAGACCGGCCAGGGGAGACGGGGTTCGCTTGCGGGCGGTTGTCAGGTAAAAGCTGCGTTCCAGTTTCAACCCTTCAATCTCCAGCAGGCACAGTCTGCCGGCGGCCGCCTCTTCCCTTACTGCCAGGAAAGACAGGACCGAGACTCCCATCTTGTTTTTGATTCCCTGACAGACGGCCTGGGTGCTTCCCATCCTGGCAATGACGTTGAAGTCTTCCAGGCGGCAGCCCCGTCGTTCCAGGCTTTCTTCGAAGCAGCGGAGGGTTCCCGAACCGGGTTCACGGAGGATCAAAGGTTCCTGCGCCAGGGATTTCAGGTCGACCGATGCGCGCCGGCACCACTTGTGCCCGGCAGGGACGACCAGCTTCATCTCGTCCCTTACAAGGGCCAGCTGCTGCAGGCGCCTGTCGGTGGTGCGGGCCCCCACCACCGACAGCTCGACTTCCATGGCCAGGGTCTTGCCTATCATTTCTCTGGTGTCGCCAACCATCAGTGTTATGGCGACTTCCGGATAGGCCTTGGAAAATGATCCGATTATGGGCGGCATAATATAGCCGGCCGGGATGGTGCTGCCGCCGATCACCAGCTGTCCCCTGGTGCTTCCCTGGAAAGCGGCCATTGCGCTTTCGGTTTCGTCGCGCAGGGCCAGGATGCGGCGGGCGTACCGGTACAACAGCCTGCCGGCCCGGGTTGGTTCTATCTTGCGCGGAAGGCGGTCGACGAGCCTGAGTCCGAAGTGTTCTTCGAGGTCCTTGACATGGCTGCTGATGGTGGGCTGGGAAAGGTGGACCGCCTCTCCGGCCCTGGAGAAGCTTTTCAGTTCCACCACCTTGCAGAAGATATGCAGTTGCCACAGATCCATTTTATCTTGCCTGGATCCCGGCCGGAGGCCCTGGATGAAAGCCGTTCAGGATCGATCTGTCTCCAGGTTGAACTTGCGTTTTATCCGTTCATTGACTATGGGCGGGACCATATCTTCTATGTTGCCGCCAAACCGGACGGCTTCCTTGATTATGGAAGAGCTGGTAAATATCCAACGCAGGCCGGTCATCAAAAACACGGTCTGAACCTCACGGTTCAGCTTGCGGTTCATCAGGGCCAGCTGAAATTCGTATTCGAAGTCCGATACGGCCCGCATCCCCCGTAAAATCGCCCTGGCTCCCCGCCGGGCGGCGTAATCAACAAGCAGACCGTCGAAGGTGTCGATTTCGATGTTGGGAAGATGCCGCATGCTGATTTCCAGCATCTCCATTCTTTCCTCCACCGAGAACAGCGAAGACTTTCCCGGGTTGTGGAGAATGGCGACGATAATCTTGTCGAAGAGCTTGAGACCTCTTTTGGCGATATCGATGTGACCGTTGGTTACCGGATCGAAGCTGCCGGGATAGATTGCAATCCGTTGCATGAGCCAGACCATCCTGATTGTTTGCAGCAAAACCTTGAACTTGTCGGAGCCCTGGCGGTCTCCTGTTTTGATTTTTCCCGCCGCACGGGACCGATCAAAACCATCCCTTTTGGGGATGATAGTTTAACCCGAGTTGGTTTTCAATGGCACCGGGGTTCAAGTTAGCATCGATTGCTGCCGGACGCAAGATGGATGACTGCCTCTGTCAGGAAGGCGGAGTAACAAAGCCGGCCGGGGCTCTTTCAGCCGCCGCCGGTGTAACCGATAAACGACAGCATGGTGCGGCCGTATGTGCGCTGCGACGTCAGTTCAAACGCCGGGCCGGGCTCGGGCAGATCGTTGCGGGCATGTTCGATGACTATTTGGGCGCCGGCACCCAGTATTCCGTGTTTTTCAAGGTGCTCCAGGACAGTTGCCGCCAGTTCGGTGCCGTAAGGCGGATCCATGAACACCAGATCGTAAAGAGTGTCCCGGCCTGCCAGGCAGGCAAGGTTTTTGGCAATGTCCCATTTAAGCACGCGGGTCTGGCCGGCCGCCCGGCACAGGGCGATGTTTTTGCGGATCGCTTCCAGGGCCCGGCGGGATTTGTCTATGAACACCACCTGCCGCGCCCCCCGGCTCAGGGCTTCCAGGCCCAGTGCTCCGGTCCCGGCGAAAAGATCGAGGACCGCCGCCTGGCGGCAGGTTGTTCCCAGGATGCTGAACATGGCTTCCTTGACCCGGTCGGAAGTCGGTCTTATCGAGTTTCCGGGTATGCTCTGCAGCCGCCGCCCCCTGTATTTGCCGCTAATTATTCTCATTGCAGGTAACCGGTTCCGCTCAGGTCCGTCAGGGTTTGCCGGCCGCCGCCTGATCGGCCTGCTGTTCCATCTTCTTTATCTTCTTGTAAAGGTAACTGCGTTCCACTCCGATGGCCTTGGCGGTTTTGGAAATGTTGTTGTCGTTTTCCGCCAGTTTCTTCTGGATGTAGTATCTTTCGAAGGCCTGCTTGGCGCTTTTCAGATCTTCGATGGCAAAAAGAGGGTTGTCCATCGGGTCGCCGGTTTCTCCGGCTTCGGGATTGTAAGGCCGGGGCAGGTGTTCGGGCTCTATCACCGGATCGGAAACCATGATCATCAACCTTTCGATCAGGTTTTTGAGCTCCCTCACATTCCCCGGCCAGGGATAGCGCGAAAGCAGATTCATGGCTTCGGGTGATATCTGCTTTGTCTTGCTGCGGGTGTTCTGAGCCGCCTCCCTGATGAAAAGCGTTACCAGCTGGGGCAGATCTTCTATACGCCGGCGCAGGGGCGGCACTTCTATGGGCACCACGTTGAGCCGGTAATAGAGTTCTTCGCGAAACCTGCCGGCCTTGATTTCTTTTTCCAGGTCCTTGTTGGTGGCGGCGATCACCCGCACGTCGGCGGTCAGGGTGCGGCTGCCTCCGACGCGCTGGAATTTTTTCTCCTGCAGGACCCGCAGAATCTTGGCCTGGGTCTTGAGGCTCATGTCTCCGATTTCGTCCAGGAAGATGGTGCCGCCGTCGGCCAGCTCGAACTTGCCGATCTTTTTGGTGGTGGCGCCGGCAAAGGCCCCCTTTTCGTGGCCGAACAGTTCGCTTTCGATCAGCTCCTCCGGAATGGCGGCGCAGTTGACGTCGATCAGGGGTTTGGTGGCCCGCTGGCTGAGATGGTGGATCGTGCGGGCCACAAGCTCCTTGCCGGTGCCGTTTTCACCCTTGATCAGCACCCAGCTTTCGGTCGGGGCCACGGCCTCTATCTGGCGCCGCAGGTCCCTTACCGGCGCGCTGTTGCCGGTTATGGAATGCTTCTCGATGGTTTTTTTGCGCAGGTACTTGTTTTCTTCTTCCAGGCGCCTGAAGTTCAGGGCGTTGTTGATGGAAACGATTACCTTGTCTATGGAAAGCGGCTTTTCGATGAAATCGTAAGCGCCCAGCTTGGTCGACTGGACGGCCGTTTCGATGGTTCCGTGGCCGGTTATTATGATCACCTGGACGTTGGGGTAGGAAGTCTTGATCTCCTTCAGGGTCTCTATCCCGTCCAGGCCGGGCATCCATATGTCGAGCAAAACCAGATCGGGCGCTTCGCTTTCGATTTTCTGCAGGGCCTCGTAGCCGTTGGCGGCTGTCATCACCTCGAAGCCTTCGTCGCCGAGCAGGCCGCTGAGGGACTGCAGGATTGACGGTTCGTCGTCTACTATCAGAATCGATGGAAACATGGCCATTGTTACTTTCTCCTTGTTGCTTGGGTTATCACACCACCGGCAACTCGATAACGAACTTGGCGCCGCAAGGATGGTTGTCCTGGACCCGGATCATGCCGTTGTGGTCTGTCACTATGCTGTTGACTATGGTCAGTCCGAGTCCCATGCCGCTTTTTTTGGTGGAAAAGTTGGGTTCGAAAAGCCGGATCTTGTCTTCGTCGGAAATCCCCGGTCCGTCGTCGGCCACCTCGAGGCGGACGATTTTCAAAATCGGATCGTAGGTGGCCACGACCGATATCCGGCCGGAGCCCTTGAGGGCGGCCACCGCATTGTCGATCAGGTTGATCAGGGCCTGCTTGATCTGCTGCCGGTCAAGGTTCAGGATGGGAAGAGAGTCGTCGATATCGACCTCGAACTCTATTTCCGGATGGCCCTCGCGATACAGGGCCACGGTTTCGTCGATCAAAGGCGGCAGGGGGCAGGGCTTCAGGTCGGCGGTGGGAAAGCGGGCAAAGGCTGAAAATTCGTTTACCAGGTTCCGGATCAGCTCCACGTGGTTGATGATCATCTGGGTGCATTCTTCAAATACTGGCTCGTTGACCCGCGAGGAATACTTGCGCTTGAGGCGCTGGGCTGACAGGGAAATGGGCGTCAGCGGGTTTTTCACCTCATGGGCGATGCGGCGCGCGACCTCTCTCCAGGCCGCCATTCTCTGGGCCTTTTCCAGCTCGGTCAGGTCGTCGATGACCATGACGATTCCCATGTGCTGGCCCGAGTCGTCCTTGAGGGCGTTGATGTAGGCCAGAAAACTGCGCGGCCGGCCGGCGATGGTCAGCCTGAGAGGGACCTGGGCGGTGTCGCCGCCGGTACCGGTCAGTTTTTCCGTGATTTCATCGGCCATTTTAAGGTAGGGGCCTGTAAGCACTGTTTTGTAGTCCTTGTTGAGGATGGCCGCAGCCCGGATGTCGAGCATGCTCTCGGCGGCCTTGTTGAAAGTGGTCACCTTGCCCCTGGCGTCGATGGTGATTACACCGGCCGACACGTTTTTGAGCACGATTTCCATGTAGCGGCGGCGCTCTTCGATTTCGATGTTCTGCTGGCGCAGCATCTGGGCCGAAAGTTCTATCTGCTCCCGGCCTATCCGCAGATCACGGGTCATTTTGTTGAAGGCTTCCACAAGAGCGCCGATTTCGTCGTCACCCTGGATTTCAAGGGCGAAGCTCAGGTCGCCTTCGGCCACCCGGCGGGTGCCTTCGGCCAGGCGCTGAAGCGGAATCGATATGGTTTTGGCAAGGTAGAACCCGAACCAGATGGCGCAGAACACCACCAGCAGGGCCACGATCGAAAGGGTTATGTAGTATACGGTTTGAATCGGCCGCTTTACCAGTTTTATCTGCTTGTAGCCCTCCACGCCATGGGAAATGATGGACATTTTTTCCGCCAGGTGCTTGGGGATGTGATGGCCCAGGACGATAAAGCCGGCCGCCTTGTCCGGCTGGGTGCGAAAGGGAATCGTGCCCACGGTGCGTATCAGTTCCCCGCTGCCGGTGTCGGTGATTACGGATCCGGCATGCTTGTGCTTGCTGGAATTGCGCAGATCGTCACTGGCAAGAGGGGTTAGGGGTATTTTTTCCAGGCTCTGGCGCAGGGCGAAGGTGATACGCTGGGCATTGGGGCCGTAGACCTCGATGGCGTCGATGTTGAATTCGCGCTGCACGATCTGAATGTAACGTGTCAGGGCCTTGAGCTGTTTGGGGGCCAGCAGTTTCTTGCGGTTTATCTGGTAGGCGATCCGTTCCAGGAAATAGCGGTTGTTGCTCTCTGCCTGCTGGTAGATGGAACGGCCGACCTCCAGAGAATTTTCAAGGGCCTGCTCCACCGGCACGTTGAACCAGAACTGGATGCTGGCCGTGATGAAGTTGATGGCGAAGAAAAAAAGAATCGTTGTGGGAAGCAATGTCAGGGCGACGAAGGCGATTACCAGCCTTGTTCTCAGGCGCGCGCCCATGACCTTGCGGCGCCGGTCGTAGAGCAGTTTGACCAGGTTGCGGAAGACCAGATAGATCAGGAGGATAAGCAGCAGCAGGGTGATATTGATCAGGATGAACATCAGGACGGCGTTGGCCACCGGCACGTCGGCCCCGAAGTTGATTATCCGGTTGAGGATGAAGGTAACTCCGGCCACCACCACAAGGATGGCCACGATGATGATACCTTCTCTTTTCCGGCGGCGGAGTTCGTCTTCGGGCAGATCTTGAGGGAGTTTGATCAGGGCCATGGTCTTTTTGCTTTACCGGGCGGCTCGCAAGCCTGGTCAGTAAATGAAATCGATAGTGTACCAGTCGGTTTCGAAATCCCACAGGGAGACGAAAAAAAGGACATAGTGCAGGTAAAAAGGCAAGGTCAGCCGGCTCAGTTCAGCCTTGGCGCGGATCTGGTACTGAAGGCCTTTTTCCAGCTTCGACAGGGGAACTATTTTCAGGCTGTCCAGGTCGGTCATCAGCTCCCTGGCTTTTTCGAACGACTTGACCACATGGGGTTTTTTGCCTTCCCAGGAACGATAGATAAGGTATTCTTTCTTCAAAGAGTTGTATTTGATGGTGTGGGTGTATTTGAGAGAGGCTATTTCCTCGTCGAACCAGAATCCGCGTACCCGATACAGCTTAACGTAGAAGGAGAACGTGGTCGGCACTCCGCTCTGGACGGCGGTTATCATATTTTCCCGGAATGCGCCCTCGACCTGCATGTAGAGCAGCAGGTGATCCCGCGTATTGGTGACTATGATGTTGGTCAGGCGGGCGTCCTGTGCCCAGGCAACGCCCAGGAAAGCCAGCCAGACCAGCAGCAGAAGCACGCCCTTTTTTGTCCTGGATACCTGCATATGAAATAGCCGGGAAGCAGATTGTATCAGCCGGGTCACCAGCGTTTCGGCAATGCCGGCTTCATTTCAAAGGGCCTCGCCGGGCCAAGGAGGCCGTTGAGATCCGATGGTTCTGTACATTGCTTAGGTATTAACCGCATCTGGCATCAATTGGCAAGTTGTTTCGACATGGCGGCTGCCGTCGCAGCCGGCGGGTTTTGAGTGCAGGTTTTCCAGGACCCCTTGTTCCGGAACAGCTTTTCCAGAAAACGGTGGTGAAAAGCATGGCCGGATTTGCGGGTCACGATGTGTCCCCGGATAGGCAGACCCAGGAGGGCAAAATCTCCGATGCAGTCCAGCACCTTGTGGCGCACGAATTCGTCCTCAAACCGCAGGCCTCCGGTGTTGATCACACCGTTTCGGTCCACCACGACGGCGTTGTCCAGAGAGCCGCCCTGGGCCAGACCGTACTTTTTCATGTATTGCACTTCTTCAAGAAATCCGAAAGTACGCGCATCGGCAATATGTTCCAAAAAGACACGGGGAGATATGACGGAGGAAAAAGTCTGGGTCCTGATGGCCGGATGGTCGAATTCGATGGTACAGCTTATCTTGAACTCGACGGCCGGGTAGATTCCGACGAATCTTCCGTTGGCCGCCAGTTCTATAGGCTGGTCGATTACGAAGAAGCATCTGGGCGCGTCCAGGACTTTTGGGCCGGCCGAGGCCAGCATGCGGGCAAAGGGGCCTGCGCTGCCGTCCATTATCGGCAGTTCGTGGGAGTCGATTTCAACCCGGGCGTTGTCGATCTTCATGCCGCTGAAAGCCGCCATCAGGTGTTCAATGGTGGAAACTATAACGCCTTCGGCCCCGATTACCGTGGCCAGGCTGGTATCGACAACCCGGTTGAACCGGGCCGTGATGGCAGGCCTGTCAGGCAGATCGACCCTTACGAACTTGATTCCGAAATTGGCAGGGGCCGGGTAAATGGTAAGATTTACCGTCTTGCCCGAATGAACTCCTATGCCGGAGCAGTTTACAGGGTGGGCGATGGTTGTTTGCAATGATTCACTATCCATTTATCGCGATTCCTTGCGATGAGGCATCCTTGTCTGTTATACTGAAAATATCCCGTCCGCTGCAATCTTCAGCTTTTGTATTACCAAATGTCCTGTCAGTCGTCCCCATGGCTGGACTATTGGGGCGGCCTACGGATGGTGTCGGCAATTTACCCCATCCAAGCTTGCTTTGACAACAGAATAATTGCCGCCGGCCGCTTAAAGGAGGATGCGGATGCTGGCCAAGGTTTCCAGCAGTACGGTATTGGGTATTGAGGCCTGGATCGTCGAGGTGGAAGTCGATATCGTCCGGGGCCTGCCGGCCTTTTCAATGGTGGGTCTGGCCGAAACGGCAGTCAGGGAAAGCCGGGAACGGGTCAAGGCGGCCATTAAAAATTCGGGATACAATTTTCCCAACAACCGCATAACCGTTAACCTGGCGCCCGCCAACATAAAAAAGGACGGCACGGGTTTCGACCTGCCCATTGCCCTGGGGATTCTGGCCGCTTCCGGACAGCTGGACCCTGACTGTCTGGGACAGTATCTGTTTTCAGGAGAGCTTTCCCTGGACGGCCGGATCAAGCCGGTCTACGGTTGTTTGTCCATGGCCGACAAGGCGCGGCAGGAAGGCCTGGAGGGCATTATTGTATCAAAGCGTAATGTCCGGGAGGCGGCAGTTGTCGAGGGCCTGGAAGTATTCGGGGCAGAAACCCTGGCGGCCGTGGTCGCCATGCTCAGGGGGGAGGCCGGTGTCGGGCCTGCGGAAAGGGTCGATCTTGCCGCCCTGTTCAGGCAGGATGACCGTCCGGCCTTTGATTTCGCCGAAGTCAGGGGCCAGCAGCATGTCAAGCGGGCCCTTGAGATTGCCGCGGCCGGAGGTCACAATCTGCTGATGATCGGGCCACCCGGTTCAGGCAAAACCATGCTGGCCAAGCGGCTGCCCACTATCTTGCCTGATCTCACCCTGGATGAAGCCCTGGAGACCACCAAGATCCACAGCGTTGCCGGCATGCTGCCGGCCGGCCAGCCGCTGGTGGTAAGGCGGCCTTTCAGGTCTCCCCATCATACCATATCGGATGCCGGGCTCATCGGGGGCGGTTCGGTTCCGCGCCCCGGTGAAGTGAGCCTGGCCCATAACGGGGTATTGTTTCTGGATGAATTGCCCGAGTACCGCAAGAACGTGCTCGAAGGTCTCCGCCAGCCCATTGAAGACGGCAGGGTGACGATTTCAAGGGCTGCTGTCAGCATCACTTATCCGGCAACCTTCATGCTGGTGGCGGCCATGAACCCGTGTCCCTGTGGTTATCTGACCGATCCCCAGCACGGCTGCCGCTGTAATGCCGGCCAGATCCGGCGCTATCGCAACAAGATTTCCGGCCCCCTTTTGGACAGGATCGACATTCAGGCGGAGGTGCCGGCAGTGGCTTATCAGGACTTGTCCCGGACCCGGCTGGAAGAATCTTCGGCCCGGATCCGCCACCGCACGGTGGCGGCCCGCAGGATTCAGGAAGAACGTTTCAGAAAAGACGGGATTTTTTGCAATGCCGCAATGGCCAGCGGGCATATAAGGCGCTATTGTAAGGTCGGCAAGGAAGCCGCCCGCCTGCTGGAGACCGCCGTCGACAAACTGGGACTGTCGGCACGCGGTTATGGCAAGGTCTTGAAAGTGGCCCGCACCATTGCCGATCTGGACGGCCGAGACGGTATCGGCAGCCGGCACTTGTCTGAAGCATTGCAATACCGCGACCTTGATTTTGCCCGGATGTGAAAACGAAAAAGACGGATCTCGGCGAAAAGTTCGGCCGGAGACGGTTGTAAGCCTTACGGCATTGTTCTCCAGATGGGGGCGGGCCTTTTCGGCGGCAGCGGCATTTGCAGCGGTTGTACTTTAGCACAACAGGTACCAGGAGAAAGGAACCATGGCCGTTTCAACGGTTGCAGTCGACTACGAATTGAAACTGACGGACACAAAGGCGGCGACAGGCTTTTTTACCTGTCTGCCCGGCCCGCCGCCCGGTTTTGAACAGGGTCTCGAACTGTTGCGCTCAAGGCCCCTGGACGATTTTCTGCACCGCTACCTGCTGACCGATGTTTTATCCAGACCGTTTGGCGAACTTGAAGAGCTGGCAAGCGCTGCCTGCGCGGCAAACGATCCCTTCCTGCTGGCGCTGTTGCACGAGGCCCGTCTGATAAAAGGCGGTGACTTTCCCCGGCTGCCACCGGCCGATGGCCTGGAGCAATACTCTTCCCTTGTCTACCTGCGGAGCATGGAACCTCAACGGCGGGCCATACACCAGCGCTGGCAGGAGGTGTTGAAGCAGAACCTGCTGGAGCACAAGCTGCCTGTCGCGGTATCGGAAGCCGGCCTGCCCCCCCTTTACCGGGACATTGCAGACGGCGGCCTGCCTGACCGGGGCCCGGAACTGGCCGAGCGCTTTGCCGCAAGCGGCTTCCGCCTGCCCGAAAGTGACCGCAGGCCCCTGGAGGATACCCTTGCTGAAGTATCGGCCCGGCTGGAGGCCCTGGATGTTTTCCGGGGCCCCGAAGTCCGCCATGCAGCGAGCCTCAGCCCCATAGCCTATTTGCGCCGGTGGAGGCTTTCGGTCACGGTAGCTTCCGGCCGTAATCATTACCGGCTCGGTGGAATCCAGACCAGTTACGGCCGGGGCCTCAGTCCGGAAGCAGCCCGTGTCTCCTGCCTGATGGAGATGGTCGAGCGGCTCAGCTCCTTTGTGTCGGTGGACGGAAAGCGCCTTGTGGATTCGGCCGGCCGGCGGGAACTGGTCTTCGGCAGCCGGAGGCAGCTCGAAAAGCGCGGCCTGCCGGTCCTGGACCCCAACCGGATGCGGCTTGACGTTCCTTACAACCAGGAACGGCTATACTGGGTGGAAGGTAAAACCGGAGCGGGCCGGAGTCTTTTCGTACCGGCCCAGGCGGTCTTTCTTTTTTCCAATCTGGACGAGCCCGGCCTTTTCAGCGGCCTGGGTTCGACCGGCCTGGCGGCCGGAAACAATGCGACCGAGGCCAGGCTGGCCGGCCTGCTGGAGGTTGTCGAAAGGGATGCCGATGCCAGCATGCCGTTTGATCCGGCCGCCTGTTTCCGGCTGGAGACGGCCAATGCCCACCTGCAGCCCCTGTTCCGGGCCTACGAAGAACAAGGTATCGCCATCTGTTTCCAGGATATCACCACCGAGTTCGGGATACCGTGTTATCGCTGTTTCGTCCGCGACCGGCAGGGCAAGATCATACGGGGAACAGGAGCCCATCTGGACGGGCGCAGGGCGGCCATGGCGGCCCTGACCGAAACCGGTTATCCTTTTCCTGCCGGCCCGCCTTCTGCTCCGTGCCCGCCGGGCCTGCCCGTGCGCCGCTTCGAAGATCTGCCGAATTTCGATACCAACCGCAGCGCAGCCAACCTGGAACTGGTCTCGGGTCAGCTGACAGCCCGAGGTTTTGAACCGGTCTATGTCGATTTGACACGCAAGGATCTGGGCTTCCCGGTTTCCAGGGCCCTGGTGCCGGGGTTGGAGTGGCTGGCCGATTTTGACCGCTTTGCCACCGTCAGCCCCAGGCTCTACCGTAATTATTGCCGCCTGTTTGCCTGACCCCGTCCCGGAGGGACAGTAAACTGCGGCCGCGAAGCCGTCAGGTTTGGGATTGATATACCGGTGTGACCAAGTATAAAGTATGGGGCTTGCTAAAATCGCCGTTCCGGTCCTTTAGGCCGGAATTCCAGACACGGGAAGGAATTTAAGATGGAACAGACGGCAAAGAGCTCAGACGTGGTAATAGTCGGCGGCGGCATAATGGGCAGTGCCACGGCCTATTATCTGACCAAGGCCGACCCCGGGCTCCGGGTCGTGGTGGTGGAAAAGGATCCTGCCTACCAGCATGCTTCCACCACCCTCTCCATGGCCAACGTCAGGATTCAGTTCAGCCTAAAGGAGAACATTCTTGTTTCCATGTACGCCATGGAGGTTCTGGAAAATTTCGAAGAAGAGATGGCCGTCGAAGACCGCAGGCCGGCCATCGCCTTCCGGCGGGAAGGAAATCTTTTCATTGTCGATGCTGCCGGAAAGGAGGCCGCCCGCCGGGCTTACCGGCTGCAAAAGGAGCTGGGCTGCGACATCCGGTGGTGGGACCGGCAGCAGGTCAGGGAAAACTATCCCCTTTACGAGATGGGAGACTACCCGGGAGGAACTTTCGGGCCCGGTGACGGGCATTTCGATGCCTACGGCGTATTGATGGGCTACCGGGCCAAGGCCAGGTCCCAGGGAGCCGTCTACATCGAGGGGGAGGTAAAATCCCTGGAGGCCGGCCGGGGCCGGATCGAGGCCGTGCACCTTGCGTCCGGCCGGCGTCTGGCCACGGGAATCGTCATCAACTGCGCCGGTGCCTGGTGTTGCCAGGTTGCCGAGACCGCCGGCGTCAGGCTGCCGGTAAGGCCGGTCATGCGCCAGGTCTTCGCCCTTGACAGCGCGGTCAAACCGGAAGGCCCGCTGCCCCTGACGGTCCTGCCCTCCGGCCTCTATTTCCGGACCGAGACAGGAGGCCTGATCCTGCTTGGCAAGTCCATGGAGGAAGACCGGGTTGGTTTCGATTTTTCCTGGGACGACAAGCGGTTTTACGAGATACTCTGGCCGGAGCTGTACGAATTCGTACCGGCTTTCGACCGCCTCAAGCTCGTCAGGGGCTGGGCCGGACTGTATGCCGTCAACACCCTGGACGGAAACGCCATCGTCGGGCCCTGGCCCGGGATCGAAGGACTCTACCTGGCAA
>Ga0256835_1000634_pt1 | contig 24643 bp, 24 predicted proteins | sample PIR30metaG_FD_185972 | JGI IMG/M metagenome (GOLD analysis project Ga0256835, IMG submission 185972) | Hydrothermal vent microbial communities from East Pacific Rise, Pacific Ocean - PIR-30 | ecosystem: Environmental > Aquatic > Marine > Hydrothermal vents | place: Pacific Ocean: East Pacific...
TCTTTAAACAGAGGGATGATTTTTTCAATCTTTTCCCCTGCACTGTCAAAAATTTCTTTGAAAAATTCTCCTTTGATTTTTTCTTTCTTTTCAATCGCCTTTTGAATTTTGTCTATTTCTTCTTTGAAGATTGTAAGTATATAATTTGTTCCATCTTTTATAATATTAAGTCCTGTCTCTGCAATCAGGGGGTAAATTGTTTCCGTTGGGTTTTTTATAAGTAAAAGCTCTGTATTTTCCCTTTTAAAAATCTTTTCAGAAAATTTTTCGGGTATTATTATAATCCCCGATACTTTTCTTTTATTAATAAGTTCAAACGCTTCCTTTTTCCTAACAAGAAAAGTTTTTAATTTCCCGTTTGTTTTATCATTTGATAGGGCATTAGAAAGAAACTCTGAAATTATCCCGTTTTTATCATTATTTACTATGGCCAATTTTAAAGGGGCAAAACCTCCGCTTTCTCCTCCGCCTCCGAATGCCATCCACATAATAAAGCTTATAATTACAGGAGTAAGTATATAAAGTATGATAAGAATAGGTTTGTTCCATCTTCTTTTATAATCGGATTTTGCTAAGGCTATTATTTTTCTCATTGCTCTCTTAAATCTTTACCTGTAAGCTTTAAGAAAAGTGTTTCAAGGTTGGGTCTTCTTATGTCCATACTATCAATATGTATGCCATTTTTTATGAAAAGCTCTACGATTGCAGGTATATCATCATCATTTAAAACACTTATAATAATACTTTTTTCCGAAAATTTGACAAGTCTTGCATTTGAAATCTCTGGTATTTTGTTTTTTATTATATTTGAATCAAATGTGCCTGAAAACTCCACCTCTGTCTCCTGTCCCAGACCTGATATAAGCTCTTTTAATGTTCCCTGTGCTTTTATTTCCCCTTCGTCCATTATTGCAATTCTATCACAAAGCTCTTCCGCTTCTTCCAATTGATGGGTGGTATAGATTATTGTCATTCCATCTTTTGAAAATTCTTTTAACACTTCTCTGATTTTAACTCTTGCCTGAACATCTATCCCTACTGTAGGCTCGTCAAGAAAAAGAACCTCGGGCTTGTGTACAATTCCGACGGCTATGTTCAGTCTTCTTTTCATCCCTCCGGAAAATTCTGACACCTTTGCTTTTTCCTTTGATTCAAGTCCCATTATTTTGAGAAGCTCTTTTGCCCTCTCTTTTGCTTCCTTATTCTTTATCCCGTAAAGAGTTCCCCATAAAATAAGGTTTTCAATTGGGGTTAATTCTTCGTAAAAGGCTATCTCCTGCGGAACAACTCCTATCTTTTTTCTCCACCAGTTTTGATTTGAAAATATGTTTTTATCATTGTAGTAAGCTTCACCCGAATCTGGTTCTAAAAGAGAAGTTAAAATCGAAATTGCTGTTGTTTTACCGGCTCCATTGGGGCCCAAAAGCCCGAAAATTTCGCCCTCTTTCACTTCAAAGGAAATTCCTTTTAAAGCATAAACATTTTCATATGCCTTTTTTAAATTTGATACTTTTAACATAATTTTCTCCTCTGAGAGTAAAACATTTTATAATAGGGGTTTTTATCTGTCAAGAAAATAACAAATGATTCCATAAAATAATAACGTGAGAATTAAAAAAAAGTTTCAATTAAAGGTTAGAATTTAAGAAAATTCAATTCTTACTTTATTATAATATATTTTACTCTAAATTTTTTGTTAAAAATTCCGAAAACAATTTATGTTAGGTAAGAAGGTTTTAATTTTGCTTATTTTTTCTATTCTGGTAATGGGGTGTTCTTCTATTGAAATAAGTGATTTAAGCTCAAAACTTACTCTCAATAAAAATTTAAGGTTTCAGGTGAAACAGTTAGCAATATCATTAGACCGCTCCTTAAAATTTCTGAAAATGAAGCAAGAGAAAGTATATGTGGAAGATTTCAAACCACTCAATGGGGAAAGCAAACTTTTGGGAGTTTATCTAAAGGAAAAACTCAAAGAGGAACTTTTCAGATTGGGTTATCTTATTTCTACGGATGGAAAGGGTAAAGTCAAAGTATCAGGATATTATGTGAACAGAGGGAAAGATTTGGAAATATTGGCTTTTATGGAGGGAGAGGGGATTAAACTCTCGGAAGCTTCTGTGATAGTTAGTAGAAAATATATTAAAAGCTCTTCTTTTACCGGTGGAACTCGAGACTTCTTAACTTCAGAAAGATAGTTTAATATTTTTTTTCCAGAATGATTTTTTCCCCATCAAATTTGACATCTGCGTCAAATGCTATATAGTGTCTTGGCTTGGAATGTCCGAATTTACACCCGCAAAAGACCGGGTAATTTTTATTTTTGAAAAATTCTTTTAATTTGGCTTTCAGGTGGACATCTCTTCTCCCTTTATTAAGAGGGAAATCATTAAAGACTATCCCCCCCAGATTATCAAGTTTTCCGCAATTATCAAGGTGTTCAAGGTATCTTATTACCCTTGAAGAATCTTCATTAATATCTTCCAAAAAGAGTACCTTCCCTTTGAGATCCGGTTCAAAAAATGTACCGCAAGAAAGGCTTAAAAGAGTTAAACAGGCTGGAAAGGCCTTTCCTTTAAGTCTCAAATCATTTCCTCTGTTTATGATTACTTTAGGACTCATTCTAACTATGAAGCTTTCTCTCTCAATGAATGCTTTTATAAGGTGTTTGAATTCCACTTTATTTAATTTTCCCTGGGCAAAATCCGGAATAAGCATTGGTCCCATTATTAGATTTAATTCTTTATGGAATTTATGAAAATAAAAGTGTAAAGAGGATACATCGCTTGCTCCGGAAAATAATTTTCTCCCCTTTATTTTAATATCATCTTTTAAAAATTTCATAAGTGATGTGCTTCCGAAACCTCCTCTTACAGTTATTATGAATTCAGAATCAGAACTCAGAGCATCTTTTAATTCTTCAACTCTTCTTTCCGGAACTCCTGCATAATTAAAGAATTTTTCAAATATATCTTTTCTATAAAATGTCTCAAAACCGTATTCCTGAAGAATTTTTATGCCTTTTTTAAAATTGTCCCTGCAAAAGGTTGAAGAGGGCGCTATTATATGGGTTTTAATCCTCATTACTCTCCTCCAGAAGTTTCTCGGCTTCTTCCTTTTTTTCTTGAGGAACATATATGTCTACTGTCCCCATCCCATTCATTGTTAGACCTATTATGTTGCCAACAGCCTCGTATTCAAGATATACCTTTATACCATTTGATTCGAGAAGCCCTTTTATTATATCTATTTCAGGCCCTCCATTTATTGTGGTCAGGTAAACAAAACCCGGAATTTTTGAAATATGCTTTTTTTCTTTAAAAAACATTATAAACCCTCCCCTGAAATTTTATATCCGCAAAATTTACATTTTGAATTCATTATATTATATTCCTCTATATTATATCCTGTTCTTTTTATCAAAAGTTTTCCACAATTTGGACAATAAGTATTTTCACCTTCATCTCCCCAGAGATTTCCCGAGTAAACAAATTTCAGGCCCTTTTCAAGAGCTCTCTCCCTGATTTTCCTTATTGTTATAGGGGGTGTTGGATAGTGATTAGCCATTTTAAAGTGAGGGTGAAACCTTGATATGTGCCAGGGAGTCTCATCTCCGAGCTCATTTAAAATAAAATCAATTATATCATCTATTTCCGCAGGATCATCATTAACTTCAGGGATGATAAGTGTTGTAACTTCAAGCCATACTCCCATTTTTTTCCATCTTTTCAATGTTTCCAAAACAGGTCGCAGTCGGCCTCCCGTATATTTTTTGTATTTTTTATCAGAGAAAAATTTGAGATCATTGTTTACCGCATCGACAAGACCTTTTAAAGAAAGCTGAGCTTCCTCTTCAATGAATCCATTCGTTACCCAAACATTTTTCAAACCCGATTGTTTCATTAATATGGAAGTATCTTTTATGAATTCATAAAAAACAGTTGGCTCATTATATGTGTATGCAATACCCATCGAATCGTAAGATATTGCTATTTCCACTAGTCTTTCGGGCATCACATCCTGTCCGTAAATATTAAGGGTTTTGCCCTTTCCATCAAAGAAAGAAAGTGTATAATTCTGACAGAATTTACAAAACATATTACATCCGACAGTGGCTATTGATAGTATTTGTTTTGAAGGGTAGAAGTGAAAGAGTGGTTTTTTTTCTATGGGATCCACTGCAATTGAAGCAAGTTTTCCATAAACAAGAGTGTGGAGTTTATCTCCATTTCTGACCCTTACTCCACAGGCTCCTATTTGTCCATCTCTTAGCGAGCATCTATGGGGGCAGAGAGTACAAATAACTCTTTCCCCTTCTTTTTTATAAAACAGTGCTTCTCTCATCTTCCATCTTTTTAAGAGTTTTTAAAAACTCTTTGATTATATCTTCTTCATTTCCTCTCTTATATATTACCCCTTTTTTGAATAAAAAAGCAACTCCCTGAGAGAAAGCAATCCCAAGTTCAGCTTCTTTTGCCTCTCCCGGGCCATTAACTTCACAGCCCATAATTGCAACCTTTATGGGAAGTTTTCTCTTTTTTATCTCTGGTATCATTTCTTTCAGTCTTTTTTCAAAGTTTATTGTTGCTCTTCCGCAAAGTGGACAGGAAATAATCTCAGGAAACTTTCTTCTTATTCCGAGGGCACCTAAAAGTTCCCAGCACACTTTCACCTCTTCTTCGGGAGGGGCTGTAAGTGATATTCGGATTGTATCTCCAATCCCTTCCATTAAAAGATTTCCCAGAGCAACGGAAGATTTTATAATTCCTTCGGGAATAGGGCCTGCTTCTGTAACTCCTATGTGAAGAGGATACTCACTCCTTTTGGAAAATTCTCTGTATGCCTCTATTGTTGTTCTTACATCTGAAGATTTTAATGATACTTTAAGGTTGAAAAAATCATTATCTTCAAATATTTTTATGTATTCAAGAGCACTTTCAACGAGTGCAACATAAGATCTTTTGCCATGTTTTTTTAGAATGTTTTTATCAAGAGAGCCTGAATTCACTCCTATTCTTACTGCTGCGTTATAATCCTTTAATGCTTTTATAATTTCTTCCAGGTTTTTCTTGCTCCCGAAATTTCCGGGATTAATTCTTATTGCATTTGCCCCCGCCTTTAAAGCCTCTATTGCAAGCTTATGATGAAAGTGAATATCTGCAATTACCGGAATAGGGGAGTGCTTTGTAATTGCTTTGAAGTATGAAATTTGGTCAAAATCAGGAAGTGCCAATCTAATTATTTCATTTCCATATTCCACTGTTTTTATTATCTGCTCTATATTTTCCTCAACCAAACGAAGGGGAAGAGAATTCATTGTTTGAACCCTTACCGGATTGTTCCCTCCTATTCCGACATTACCAACTTTAATCTCTTTTGTAAGTTTTCTCATAAAAAATTATAACATAAAAAAAGGAGGAGGTCTTATAAGCCAATGGCATTCATCATAAAAACATTCCCTGGTTTTTGATTAAAAATTATGGTAATTATAAGAATAGCTTTGATTGAAAAATCGGATGATTTGTATAATATTGTATGCTCCATCAAAAAAAATGAAAATTTATTGACAATAATTTTTAATTCTGATATATTGGCATTAAAATTTTTTTAGGAGGAATAAAATGCTTAGAAGGAATCTTATTAACTTAACAAAATTTAACGGAGAACTTAACTTAGAGATTATTTTAAATATAATTAACATAGATATAATACCTTTAATACACATACAAAACATCATAATACTCTCCGATGTGTCGGAAAAAGATGTTGTTCATTCTCAATGTTCGCAACGGACATCTTAGTCTCTCCTCTGCTTTTTAATCTGTAACTAACAATCTTTTTCCGACCAATGTGTCACCTTTACAGGGAGAGGTCTACTGTATTTTACACAAAAAAACATAGGTCTCTTCTGTTTTTATATTGTATCAATTTATCCGGATTTATTTGTCAAAGGAGGTCTAAATGAAAGTCACAGGTGCATCTATTATTATTAAAAAATTACTTGATGAGAAGGTTGAGTATATTTTCGGTTATCCCGGGGGGTCCGTGATACCACTTTTTGATGAACTCTACAATTTTACGGATAAAATAAAGCTCATCCAACCTCGACACGAGCAGGGCGGAACCCATGCAGCGGACGGATATGCCAGATCTACCGGTAGAGTTGGGGTTGTTGTTGTCACTTCAGGACCGGGAGCGACAAATACTGTAACAGGAATTGCAACTGCATATATGGACTCTGTGCCCCTTGTTATAATTACAGGACAGGTTCCGGTTTCTCTAATGGGCTCTGATGCTTTTCAGGAAGTTGATACCACTGCAATCACTCTTCCCATTACAAAAGCCAATTTCCTGATAAGAAATATAGAAGAACTTGCTCCATCCCTTGATCTTGCATTTCATATTGCAAAATCGGGAAGACCAGGACCTGTTCTCGTGGATATCCCATCTGATATACAAAAAGCTCTTATCGATGAAAAAGATATTAAAAAAGGAGATACACAGGAGTATTCGGTAAGGAAAAAATTTCCTGACAAAGAGATAGAAAAAGTTTTTAAAATGCTTTCGGCAGCGAAAAAACCTCTTCTAATTTCGGGCGGAGGGGTAATCATTTCCGAAGCCGCGGAGCTTTTGGTCAGGTTTGTTGAAAAGAATAATATTCCTTTAATTACGACTTTAATGGGAAAGGGAGTTTATCCCTCCAATGAAAGGCTTTATTTTGACGGGCTTGGAATGCATGGCACTTATTACGGAAATTATGCTGTACAGAATAGTGATTTGATTCTTGCTCTTGGTGTTAGATTCAGTGACAGAATACTTGGAAATGTTGAAAAATTTGCTCCCCATGCGAAAATTGTTCATGTTGATATTGATAGATCTGAAATTGAGAAAAATGTCCCCACTGTTTTGGGAATCGAAGGTGATGTGAAAGATGTACTTTTAAAGTTTCTTTCCTTCCCGGAATTAAAAACTGATTTTTCAGATTGGGTCGAAGAGCTAAACAAGGTAAAAAAAGAGTTCCCTCTCAAATATGAAAAAGGCAGGAAACTAAAACCACAGTATTTAATTGAGCTTGCGAACAAATACTTTCCTGAAGACACAATTATTGTTTCTGATGTGGGGCAGAATCAGATGTGGACTGCTCAGTTTTACAAGTTTAAAAGGCCGAGAACATTTCTTACAACGGGAGGGCTCGGCACGATGGGATTTGGACTGCCCGCCTCAATTGGAGCAAAGGTCGGAAATCCCGACAGAGAGGTTCTTGTAATATCTGGAGACGGAGGCTTTCAAATGAATATTCAGGAACTTATGACAATAAGAAGATATGGGTTGAATGTGAAAATTCTGATTGTTGATAATGCTTACCTGGGAATGGTAAAGCAGTGGCAGGAGCTTTTTTACAATAAAAGATTTTCAGCGACACCTTTCACTGATAATCCGGATTTTGGCGCAATCGCAAAAGTAATCGGGCTTAAGAGCAAAACCCTTAAGGAGTGGGATAAGGCAGAGAAAACTATTAAAGAGCTTGCTCTTTCGGAGGAACCTATGCTTATTCATGCTCTTATTGACCCTGAGGAAAATGTTTTTCCGATGGTGCCGGCGGGTGCTCCATTAAATGAAATCTTATTAAATTAGGAGGCTTAAGATGGATAAACCGAAAAAAATTGTCAATGTGATTGTCCATGACAGACCCAATGTTTTGGTAAAACTTGTCTCTTTTTTCGAAAAAAGGGGGTTTAAAATTGAGAACATCAATTTGGTAAAAACGGAAAAGCCGGGAATAAGCAAATACATAATAATAATTTCCGGAGAAAACAAAAATATTGGTAAATTCTCAAAACAGCTTTACAAATTTGTTGAAACAATCGATGTGAATTTTTTATAAAAAGGAGGAAAAAAATGGCAAAAATCTATTATGACAAAGACACGGAACTTACCCCTCTTAAAAATAAAATTGTGGGAATTCTGGGTTTTGGCAGTCAGGGGCATGCCCATGCTTTGAATTTAAAAGATAGTGGAATCAATGTGATTGTGGGCTTGAGAGAAAAAAGTAAGAGCAAAGATATGGCAGAAAAATTCGGATTAACAGTTAAAAGTATTCCAGAAGTTGTTAAGAAAGCGGACATTATTATGGTCCTACTTCCTGATGAAATACAGGGAGATGTTTACAAAAATGAGATTGCTCCTTACCTTTCAGGACAGAAGATGTTAATGTTTGCTCATGGATTTTCCATTCGCTTTTTTCAGATTGTACCTCCCGCGGATGTTGATGTTTCAATGATTGCGCCTAAAGGACCGGGACATCTTGTCAGAAGAGAGTATAAAGTCGGAAGAGGAGTTCCCTCTCTTCTTGCAGTGTATCAAAACCCGAGTGGAAAGGCGAAAGAGCTTGCGCTCGCATATGCAAAGGGTATAGGTGCAACAAGAGCTGGCGTTATAGAAACAACTTTTAAGGAAGAAACAGAAACTGATCTTTTCGGAGAGCAGGCGATTTTATGTGGTGGGGTAACATCCCTTATGAAAGCAGGATTTGAGATTTTGGTGGAAGCCGGATACCAACCGGAGATGGCTTACTTTGAGTGCATTAATGAGATGAAATTAATTGTTGACTTAATTTATGAGGGGGGATTTTCAACAATGAGATACTCTATAAGTAATACCGCCGAATACGGAGATTATATTACTCAGGGGAAACTTATAACAGAGGAAACGAAACATAAGATGAGAGAGATTTTGAAAGATATCCGGAGTGGGAAATTTGCAAAGGAATGGATTCTGGAAAATAAAGCGGGAAGACCTTTTATGAACAGTATGAGAAAAGCTGAAAAATACCATCAGTTGGAAAAAGTGGGGAAGGAATTAAGAAAGATGATGCCATGGGTGAAATCAGATGTGGAAACAGAGGAGATAGAAAATGAGAAGTGATTTAATGAAAAAAGGGGTGAAAAGGGCTCCCCATCGTTCGCTTTTAAAGGCACTCGGACTTTCCGATGAAGAATTATCGAAACCTATTATCGGTGTTGCAAATTCCTCCAATGAGATAATCCCCGGCCATATTCATCTTACAAGAGTTACAGAAGCTGTAAAAGCAGGGATAAGAATGGCGGGTGGAACTCCGATGGAATTTTCAACAATTGGGATTTGCGATGGAATAGCCATGGATCACAGAGGGATGAAATTTTCACTCCCTTCGAGGGAGCTTATTTCCGATTCCGTTGAATTGGTTGCACAGGCTACTCCGTTTGACGGATTGGTGCTTGTCTCCAATTGTGACAAGATTACCCCCGGGATGTTAATGGCAATGGGAAGATTAAACATACCATCCGTTCTTGTAAGTGGTGGTCCTATGCTTGCCGGCTCATACAGAGGAAAGCCCATCGATCTTGTTACAGTGTTTGAAGCAGTCGGAGGTTATAATTCCGGGAAAATTTCGGAGAGTGAATTAAAAGAGATAGAAAATTTGGCATGTCCGGGAGCAGGCTCATGCTCTGGACTTTTTACTGCAAATTCAATGAATGCTCTAAGTGAGGCTCTGGGGCTTTCTCCCCGCGGGAACGGCACTGTTCCGGCTGTTTATGCCGAAAGAATCAGAATTGCGAAAGAGGCTGGGAAATTGGTTATGGAACTTGTTAAAAATGATATAAAGCCCCGGGATATTGTCAGTAATGACTCTTTTTTCAATGCAGTGGCTGTTGATCTTGCTCTCGGAGGTTCCACAAACACTGTTCTTCATCTGAAAGCAATTGCTGATGCCTTTGAAATTGATTTTAGTATAGATCTTTTTGATGAGTTGGGAAGAAAAGTTCCCCATATATGCAATCTCTCTCCTGTGGGAAATCATCATATACAGGAGCTTTACGAGGCAGGTGGAATTTATGCTGTGCTGAAAAGGCTTGAAGGGGGAGGTTTGATAAAAGGCGATGCAATGACTGTTTACTGGAAAACAATTAAAGAAATGATAGAATCTTCAAAAGTTCTTAATGATGATGTTATAAGACCGCTTGATCATCCCTATCATGAATCCGGAGGTCTTGCGGTTTTGTACGGAAATATTGCACGGAAAGGAGCGATAGCAAAGCTTTCGGGAGTTCCGGAAAAGATGCTCTATCATAAGGGAAAAGCTGTTGTCTTCGAGGACGGGGAGTTAGCCTCAGAGAGAATTTTGGCAGGGGATGTTAAAGAGGGGGATGTTGTTGTTATCAGATACGAAGGTCCTAAAGGCGGGCCGGGTATGAGAGAAATGCTTTCTCCCACAGCTGCCCTTGTTGGGATGGGGCTTATGAACAGTGTTGCTCTGATAACAGACGGTAGGTTTTCCGGAGGCTCCAAAGGGGCTGTTATAGGCCATGTATCACCCGAAGCAGCCGAAGGGGGAATAATTGCAGTAATTGAAAATGGGGACACAATTGAAATTGACTTTAAAAACAGAAGATTAAACCTTCTTATTGATAAAAAAGAGATAAACGGAAGAATTAAACGATTTGCAGAATTTAAAACCAAAGAGACCAATCAGCTTTTGAAAAGATATTCTCATTTTGTCCGATCCGCGGATACCGGTGCTGTTTTTGACAGATTATGATTTCTCGGAGGTTACAATGAAAAACGGAAGAGTAAAAATTTTTGACACTACTTTAAGGGATGGGTCGCAGGGAATGGGAATCTCCTTTTCTCTTGATGATAAGCTTAGAATAGCCCAGGTCCTTGATGAGCTTGGAGTTGATTATATTGAAGGTGGCTGGCCGGGCTCAAACCCCAAGGATATTTCATTTTTTAATGAAGTGAGAAAATTAAAATTCAAAAGAGCAAAGATAACAGCTTTTAGTTCCACCAAAAGAGCATATCTTAACATAGAGGAGGATGAGAATATTCAAACACTTGTATCATCCGAAACTCCGGTCTTTACGATTTTCGGGAAAAGCTGGGATCTTCATGTTGAAAAAGCATTAAAGGTTCCCCTTGAAGAAAATCTTAAGATGATATTTGAAACTGTTCGCTATCTTAAAAAATATTCAGATGAGGTTGTATATGATGCCGAGCACTTTTTTGATGGTTACAGGGAGAATCCGGAATACGCTTTAAAAACTCTAAAAGCCGCTGAGGAGGGTGGAGCTGATGTTCTTGTTCTTGCTGATACCAATGGAGGTACACCATGGTTTATTGTTCAAAAGATTATTTCAGAGGTAAAAAGCAAAATTATTAATACTCCCTTTGGGATTCATGCTCACAATGACTCTGATATGGCTATTGTAAATTCCCTTATAGCTGTTTCTGAAGGGGCAACACAGGTACAGGGAACAATAAATGGAATAGGTGAAAGATGCGGTAATGCGAATCTCTGTAGTGTAATCCCAAATCTTTATTTTAAAATGGGAATAGAGACAATTCCTCCCGAGAATATGAAAAAATTGACATTTGTGTCGAGGCTTATTTCAGAGCTTTCGAACAGAGCCCCTGTTACAAATCTGCCTTATGTCGGTGAGAATGCTTTTGCCCATAAAGGAGGGATTCATGTATCTGCGGTCAGAAGGGAGACAAGAACATATGAGCACATTCCACCGGAATCAGTGGGAAACAAAAGGACAATTCTTGTATCAGAGCTTTCAGGAAGGAGCAATATGCTTGAAAAGGCAAAGGAATTGGGAATGGAAGTTGATAAAAACTCTCCTGCTGTGAAAAAAATCCTGGATAGAGTCAAAGAGATGGAATCAAGAGGATACTATTTTGAAGGAGCGGAGGCATCCTTTGAGCTTTTGTTCAAATCACTTATAAGTAAGGTGAAAAAATATTTTGATCTCGAAGGTTTCAGAGTATTTGTCTGGAAGGATTCTGAAAAAGCCATTCCAAAATCAGAAGCAATAATAAAGGGAAGTGTTCCTGATGAAGTTTCCCGGGAGCTGGGAGTAAAAGAAACTTTTGATCATACATCAGCGGACGGAGCAGGACCCGTGGAAGCCCTTGATAAAGCATTGAGAAAGGTTTTGGAAAAATTTTATCCTTCCTTGAAAAAGGTGAGATTGGTTGATTACAAAGTAAGAATTTTGAATGAACAATTAGCTACAAAAGCCACAACAAGAGTTTTAATCCGCTCCACTGACGGTAAGTGCACATGGGGGACAGTTGGGGTTTCAGATAATATTATAGAAGCATCGTGGATTGCTTTGACCGATGCATTTAAATACAAACTTATGAAAGATGATGAAAATGGAGGTGAAAAATGAAGAAAAGAAGAATTAAGGTTTTTGACACAACATTAAGAGACGGAGAGCAGTCTCCGGGGGCATCAATGTCAATTAATCAAAAACTTGAAATGGCAATGATGCTTGAATCATTGGGAGTGGACAGGATAGAAGCGGGTTTTCCTGTTTCATCGGAAGTCCAGTTTAAGGCAGTGGAGGAGATAAGTAAAAGAGTAAAAAAATCCACAATTGTATCACTGGCAAGATGTGTAAAGTATGATATTGATGCTGCTTATGAAGCTATGAAAGATGCGAAAGACAAAATGTTACATCTTTTCATAGCTACTTCTCCCATTCACAGAAAGTATAAACTTGGAATGAGTAAAAAGCAGATACTTCAATCCATAGGAGAGCATATCAGGTATGCAAGATACTACTTTGACAAAATCGAATTTTCTCCCGAAGATGCAACAAGAACAGAGAGGGATTTTTTGTTTGAAGTTATTGATACTGCCATAAGAAGCGGAGCAACTACAATTAATATTCCGGATACTGTGGGTTATACAATACCTGAGGAATTTTCTGAACTTATCAAATCTATTGTAAGAAATATTCCGGAAATTTCGGAAATAGATCTATCTGTTCATTGCCACAATGATCTCGGACTTGCGGTTGCAAATTCACTTGCTGCTGTTTCAAGCGGGGCAACCCAGGTTGAGGTTACTGTAAATGGAATAGGAGAAAGGGCCGGAAATTGCGCTCTTGAGGAATTTGTTATGGCAATAAATGTCAGAAGCGATTATCTGCCATTTACAACAAATATAAAAACAGAAAGATTGTATAGTGCTTCCAAGTTATTGGAAAGCCTTACCGGTCTCATAATCCCGAGAAACAAACCTATTGTCGGAGAAAATGCGTTCTTACACGAAGCCGGTATTCATCAGCACGGAGTGATTAAGAACAGGAAAACCTATGAGATAATAAAACCTGAGAAAGTGGGAAGAGGAACGGAGAATCTTGTATTGGGCAGACATTCGGGAAAGCATTCTTTTAAGGAAAAGTTAAAACAGTATAATATAAAATTATCTCAGGTACAGTTTAAGGAGGCATTTTCAAAGTTTCAGAAACTTGCTGATAAAAAGAAAGAAGTTTGTGATGAGGATATTTTCCTGATTGTCTCTTCTGTTTTAGGAAAATATCCTGACGGGTACAAGCTGGAGAGTTTTAGAGTGGAAACAGGAAAAAATATTCCTCCTTCGGCAACTGTCCTGATAAAAAAAGGGAAAAAAGAATTTGAGTTTACGGGTACGGGCAATGGGCCTGTTGATGCTATTTTTAATGCAATAGATACTGCAATAGGAATTAAAACAAAATTGGAAAACTATGTGATTCACGGAGTCGGATCAGGAAGGGATGCTCAGGGACAGGTTAGAGTGGTTCTTAAGATAGGGGAAAACAAATATGCCGGAAGAGGAGATTCCACGGATATTATTGAAGCTTCGGCTAAGGCTTACTTGAATGCGGTGAATAGGTACAATTTCTCACTTGAAGCTGCAAAAATCATTAACAAAAAAGCGGTATGAAAAATAGGAAAGGAGGTTATTTAGATGGGTATGACTTTAACGGAAAAAATATTATCCGATAAATACGGGAGAGAGGTGAAACAGGGAGAATACATACTCCTTGAAGTTGATATTGCCCTTGCAAATGATATAACGGCTCCGATTGCAATAGAAGAATTTTACAAAACAAGGCTGAGTAAAGTTTATAACCCGGATCAGATAGTTCTTGTTCCGGATCACTTTGTTCCCAACAAGGACATACGCTCGGCAATGCAGGTAAAGATGATAAGGGAGTTTGCAAAGGAGCAGGGAATTGAAAAATTTTTCGAATTGGGAACAATGGGAATTGAACATGTGCTCTTACCCGAACAGGGAATAGTGAAATCCGGGGATGTTGTTGTTGGTGCTGATTCCCACACCTGCACTTACGGAGCTCTGGGAGCTTTCTCGACCGGTGTGGGCTCCACTGATATAGCCGGAGTTTATATTATGGGTAAGGCATGGTTTAAGGTGCCTGAAGTGATAGATGTTTATGTGGAAGGAAAATTCGGGAAATATGTATCCGGCAAGGATTTTGTACTTAAACTTATTTCTACATTGGGAGTGAGTGGAGCAAATTACAAAGCAATGGAATTCAGAGGCCCCGGGATAAAAAATATTTCAATGGATTCGAGATTTACAATTTCCAATATGGCAATTGAGGCCGGAGGGAAAACAGGAATCTTTCCTGTTGATGAGATTACTCAAACATACGAAGAGGAAAGAGGAATTATTGCAGAGCAATTGTCTGCGGATGATGATGCTTATTATATAAAACAGATAGAATTAAAGCTTGGTGATCTGGAGCCTCAGGTAGCAATTCCCTTTCTTCCTTCCAATTCAAAGGATATTTCCGAGATTGAAAAGCGGAGAGTGAGGATAGATCAGGTTGTAATAGGAAGCTGTACAAACGGAAGAATGGAGGATTTGAGAGCTGCCGCTTCAATTTTGAAGGGTAAAAAGATAGATAAAAATGTAAGATGTATAATCATTCCCGGTTCCCAGCAAGTTTACAAGGAAGCGGTTAAGGAAGGTCTGGTTGATATATTTGTTGATGCTAATTGTGCTGTCTCAACCCCTACCTGCGGACCCTGCCTCGGAGGGCATATGGGGGTTTTAGCTGATGGGGAGGTTGCAATTTCGACCACAAACAGAAATTTTGTCGGTAGAATGGGTCATACAGGTAGTAAGGTTTATCTTTCCTCTCCTGTTGTGGCTGCAGCAAGTGGTATCAAGGGATATATATCAAGTCCCGAAAATCTTTAAGGAGGAAACCATGGAAATAAAGGGAAAGGTATTTGTTTTCGGTAATGATGTGAACACCGATGAGATAATTCCTGCAAGGTATTTGTATACCCATAACCCGCAGGAGCTTGCAAAATATTGTATGGAGGATGCAAGGCCCGGTTTTGGTAAGAGGGATGATATAAAGGGAGGAATTATAGTTGCAGGAGAAAACTTTGGTTGCGGCTCATCAAGAGAGCATGCTCCGATTTCAATAAAAGCCGCCGGAATATCGTGTGTGATTGCAAAATCATTTGCGAGAATTTTTCTGAGAAATTGTATTAACATAGGGCTTCCAATTGTTGAAGTTAAGGATACAGCTATTTTTAAAGAAGGTGATATTATTAGCATTGATTTTAACAAGGGAATCATAATAAATGAGAATACGGGAAAAAGATTGGAGTTTGGATCTTATCCCGATTTTATGAAAGAGATTATCTCCCATGGTGGATGGATAAATTATGCCAAAAATTTAATAAAAGGAGAGAAAGAATGACAGTGAGTAAAGGAAAAATCGCAATTTTGCCGGGAGATGGAATAGGCCCGGAAATAATGGATGAAGGTTTAAAAATACTTGAGAAAGTGGGGAAAAAATATGATGCTTTCTTTGAATTAAGTTTCGGGTATATAGGAGGAGCTGCTCTTGATAAATTTGATACCCCGTTTCCCGATAAAACAAAGGATTTATGTGAAAACTCGGATGCTGTTTTGCTTGCAAGCATAGGAGGCCCAAAATGGGATCATTTTCCTCCTGAAAAAAATCCTGAAATAGGTGGACTTTTAGGTTTGAGGAAATTTTTAAATCTTTATGTTAATTTAAGGCCAATTGTGGTTTATGAAAAATTGAAGAAAAACAGTCCACTGTCAGAAAAGGTTTTGGAAAAAAAGATAGATTTAATAACTGTTCGTGAGCTTTCCTCCGGGATTTATTTTGGTAAACCCAGGGAGCTTACTTCGGAAAAGGCGCTTGATACAATGATTTACGAAAAAGAGACTGTTGAAAGAATTGCAAAAATAGGTTTTGAAATTGCATCAAAAAGAGAGAGAAAAGTGACCTCTGTTGATAAAGCTAATGTTTTATACAGCTCCATGCTTTGGAGAAAAACAGTTGAGAAAGTTTCAAAAGATTATCCTGATATTAAACTTAATCATCTTTATGTGGATAATGCGGCAATGCAGCTGATTCTTAATCCTTCCCAATTTGATGTCATACTTACCACAAATCTTTTCGGAGATATCTTATCGGATGAATCCGCTGCAATAGCAGGCTCACTTGGAATGTTACCTTCGGCTTCATTCGGGGACAAAACAAATCTTTACGAACCTGCAGGAGGTTCAGCCCCTGATATTGCGGGAAAGGGAATCGCCAACCCCATAGCTCAGATACTTTCAGTTGCAATGATGCTTGAATACTCTTTTTCAATGAAAAAAGCTGCTGATGACATAAGAAGAGCCGTGGAATCCGTTATCAATGATGGATTTGGTACGAGAGATATTGTAAGAGATAATCCCCTTTCAACCTCTGAAATGGGGGATCTGATAGCGGAAAGGATTTAAAAAAGCTCGGGATATTTCCCCCAAAAAAAACTTAATTAATTTTTGATAAGGGTGGAGTGGTGGAGATTTCTATTTTTCCTAACCTCCACACCGGAGAAGTTTTTTGTAAATTTTCAAAGTAACAATTTATAAATTGAGGCGACACCTCCTGAAATTTTCATCATATTTGTATTGAAGTTTATTTTAGGAGGTTTAAAATGTTTGAAACAGCCCAATTTAACAAAAAAGAGCCGCGGAGAAGAAAATCCATGGTTCTTGTGTTTGTCTTTGCATTTCTCTTTCATATTGTCTCCTTCTCCCTTATGGCTGTTCTTCCTCTTTCAAAAGTAAAAGATTTTCCACAGCTAATTGTGACAGAGGATGTGATATTGAAAAAAATCCCGTCTCCTCCTCCGCCACCTCCACCCCCTCCGCAAGGTAATAAAAATTACAAGTCTCAAAAGAAGGAACCCAGGAAGGAACCAAAAAAACAGGAAGTGAAAGTTAACAAAAATATCGTACCACTTGATCCTCCGGAGGACATTGTAGATAAGGAAATGCCTGTCAGAGAACAAGAGGGTGTTGAATGGGGAGTGGAAGGTGGAATTCCTACGGGAGAGAATCTTTTGAGTGAAAGTTTCATGTCTCTGTTTTCTCAGTCAGAGACCAAAAGCTCTGAGCCAAAGCTTCTTGTAAAACCCCCAAGAGTTTTAAGAAGAGTAATTCCTATTTATCCTCAGGAGGCTCGTATAACCCGGGTAACGGGAGTGGTTATATTAAACTGTGAGACCGATATTTACGGAAGAGTGGTTAAGGTAAAAGCATTAAAAGGGCACCCTTTTCTGGTAAGGGCTGCAATAAAGGCTGTAAAGCAGTGGTTATTTGAGCCCACTGTTGTAAATGGTAAACCCAGACCTGTTAAATTCACACTTACTGTTCATTTCAGGTTCAAATAATTATTTTTTGCCATACTTTTCTCTGTACCTGGAGGGAGTCATGCCCGTGAATTTTTTAAATACCCTGTTGAAAGCTGCCTTGGTGTTAAACCCGGAAGAGAAAGCAATTTCAAGAATAGTAATATCAGAATATTCTGGATCAACTAATTTTCTTTTGGCTTCCTCCACTCTAAGTTCATTTATGAGAGTCGGGAAGTTTTTGTTTAATTTCTCATTAATCAGATAGGATAAAAGATAAGAGGGTATGTTAATATGCTCTGCCAGCTCACCTATTGTAAGCTCTTCGTCAAGGAAAAGTTTTTCCTGACGGAGAGCTTTTTCCATCTTTCTCAGATATGATTTAACCAGATCTTCATTTAGTGAAAACTCCCTGTATCTCTTTTTTTCTCTTTCTTTTTTTCCAAAGGAGAGGATAATAAAAGAAAAGAGAGTGAAGAAGAATATTCCAATAAGTAAAAATTTAAAAAAGGAACTTTTAAGAAAACTTATTTTTGAATTAAAGCAAAAAACAGCGGGCTTTTTATTCTGATATCCGAATTTGTTTATACTAAATACCTTAAAGCAGTATTTTCCTTCAGGGATATTATCGTATTCTGCAACTCTTCCGTATTTATCATTTGCTATGGTCCAATCATCGTTTAACTCCTTTATTCTGTAAATAAATGAAATTTCAAAGGGGGAGTAAAAACAGGGAGCCGTAAATATGATTTTAAGTTTTTTGATGTCTTTAAATGAATACTTTGAATTTGGAGAGAACATATATTTTTCCCCATTAACATCTAAACTTGTAATCGCCGGGATAAATTCCTCCAGTTCTATTTTTTTTGTATCCTCAGGAGCCAGAAAAGCTATCCCTTTTTTTGTTGCAATCCAGAGGTAATGACCATCAAAAAAGGATGAATTCCTTGACCAGATACTGCATTCTTCACTTTTCATCCCATCTTCTTTATTGAAAACAAAACTTTTTATAAATGGTAGCTCTCCTCTACAGAAAGCTTTCATCTCATTTAAATCTGCCTTTAAAATACCCTTAATTGAGGTCATCCATATTTTATTATTTATGATAAAGATACCGGAAATAAAATTGCTGATAAGACCGTTTTCTTCCCTAATATTGCAAATTCTGTCCCTTTCTATTAAAAAAATGCCCGTTCCGTAAGAGCCTGCGATTAATGTTCCCTCTTGAGTTCTGAGAATGGAAAGTATTGGAAAATCTCTTAAGATAAAATTAAGCCTTTTCCCGGGAACTTTGATTGCAAGTCCCTTTTCGGTTCCTATTAACATATTCCCATTTTCATCTTCATAAAAGGTATAAACAGGATTTTTCAAAAGTAGATTATTATTTTCAAATTTTTTCATCCCATTTTTGGTCAGGAGAGTAATACCTCCCTTTAGAGTGCCAATCCACAATCTTTGTTTTTTGTCAAAGTAAAGAGATTGTATAAAATTATCGATTAATCCCTCATTTTTTCTTAGCTTTGTAACCTTCTGGTTCTTATACTTAATAAGACCATCTTCAGTTCCTATCCATAGGATATTATTAGCCATTTCCAAAGCTGTGAATTTTTCGCCTCTTAATTCCAGAATCTCTTTGAACTTTCCTCTTTTACCGATGAAAATTTTTTTTCTAAAATTTGAGGCCGCATAAACCTCGTCTCCTTTTCCTTTTTTTATAGCGGAAATAAAATCGGAAAGCCCGTCTTTTTCCGAAAATGTTTTTACAACTCCTTCATAAAAATAGTATAATCCCCATCCTTTTGTCCCAATCCACAAACCATTCTTATTATCTTCAAAAAAACAGTTTATAATAACCCCCGGTAAAAAACTTTCGACTTTTCTATCCCTTATTCTTAATCCGCCTTTTGAAGTTGCGACAAAAATATTTCCATTCCTATCTTCAAAAATACTAAGAACCTTTGAATAAAAGAGCTTTTTAAAAGGTTTTTTGCCTTTTTTTTCCATAACATACAGTCCTGTAGTGGTCCCCACCCAGATTCTTTCTTTTTTATCCAGAAAAAGAGCGGTGATTTTACCTTTGCCTGTGAAAGTGGAAAGAATGGAAAATCCTTTTTTGTTCAGCAAGTAGACTTTTCTTTTTTTGTCAGAGATAATTACTCCATTTTTTGAATATTTGCTTATTTTTTCTATATTAATACCCTTTAGTTCTTTTTTATGAAAACTTTTTCCTCTGGGATTATATCTAAAATAAAAAAGTTTTTTATCGCAGCTAAAAATGAAAAAATGATTATTTTTCATTGTGATGGTGTTTATGCAAATTCCATTTTCCGACAGCAAAAGCTTACCCTGCGAAGAAACAATTTTGACCCTTCTTCTTTCTCCTATCAGCACATATTCCCCATGTTTACTAAAAAGGAATTCAACACTGTTATTTTTCAATCTGTTTAGCTTTTTAAAATCTATTCCATCAAATTTTGAGACTCCTCCCAGATACCCTATCCAGATAAAACTATCCTGGGTTTGGGTTATTGAGGTTATTGTGTTAATGGGAAGTCCGTTTTCGACAATCCATCTTTTTCTGACAAACTTGTCAATATCAGTATTGTAATTCAATGGTAAAAGAATCTTTATGGAGAGAAGAATAAAAACGAAAAGATATATTGCTCCTCTGATTTTTTGGATTTTTCTCCTTTTTTTCACAATAAAAATAATAAGATATTATGGAAAATAGTTCAATCTTTTCCTTTTTTCAAAAAATAGATATAGATTCAGAGTCAAGACTATATAGGATTGTAAGTTTAAAAAAACTGGCAAAAAAAATTGAGTTTTGGTATATTTTATCTTGCGGAGGTGAATAATGATAAAAGTAAACGAATATTATGATGGAAAAGTAAAAAGCCTTGGAAATTCTCTTAATGGTGTTCCTTTCACAGTAGGTATAATTGAGCCGGGAGAGTATTCCTTTTCAACAGAAAAGGAGGAGCATATGAAAGTGGTACACGGTGCAATGGAAGTTAAGCTGCCCGATGAAGATAATTTTAAAATATACGGAGAGGGGGAGAAATTTATAGTCCCTTCCGGAAAAACATTCACAGTTAAAGTATCTCAGCCTGTTTCTTATGTATGTGAATATAGGTAAAAGACTTATATAGATTATTTTTTTCAAAAGGTTGTATAAGCTTTGAAATTATTTCATTGTTTGAAGATTCAATAATAGCAACTGATATCCCATAAATGCTTTAATATCAAGGGTTTGTAAATGCACAAAATTTGTTCAATTTGATAGAAAAACCTTATTTTTGTAAGTTTGACGACTTATTAACAGAATTTTTAAAAAAAATTGTTGAAAACTTAAAGAGTTATTGTTAAAAAATGAGTTTAAATATCACAAAAACGGCAATTATTAGTGTTGGCTTATAGCATCTGCTAAAGTTATGAGCCTTTTTTATGAATATTATTGTTTTCAAATTAAAGTATTCTTTCTTAATAATTTTCCGGGAGGTAGATCTCTTTAATTAATTAACCTTTTTGCTATGATTTCGGCAGCTTTTCGAGCACCATTGAAAGGAATTTTGGGGGTGTCCGGTTTTTTTCCGATATTATCTTTGATAACTACAGCCATTTTTTCAGGAGTTGTTTTTCTGTATTCCATCCGAATACCGGCTTTGTGTCTTAAGATACGATTACTCACATAAATCTGCTGATCAAACTGATTGTCAATAGGGAAAAAGATAAAGGGTACTTTTAATGCTGTTAACTCAATGGTTGTTGTTCCCCCTCCGACTACTACTGCCAGATCGCATGCAGCATAATGTTCATAAATATTGTGTAAAAACCGATGTAATTCAACATCCGGGGGTAATTTAGGTGGTTCTTTTCCATAAAGCTCTCCGCAAACAAAAATCATTCTCAGGTCTGAAATTTCTTTTTTCAAAATAGTGTATGCTTTCCCGCAAAGCTCTAACAGTTCTTTCCCTGCTGCAGTCCCTCCGGTGGCACAGATTACTAATTGTTCTGAACCATAACCTAATTTCTCTCTTATTTCTTTTTTGTTTTGATATTTTTTAGGGTCAAATCTTAGAATGTAGCCAATTATTTCATAGTGTTTTTTTGCAAAATCACGGCAATGGGGGAGAAAAATGTCAAATCGTTTATTTGGAATATCTTCCCATTCGCCTACAAAAAAGTGAGTGATCTGGGAAGCTGTTTTTTCGACTGAGCTTGATAGTAATCTATTTTTTGAAAAGGCGACTATTCTCATTAATGGATTTTTACTCAGTGATTGATAGCGGATAAAATCCTCAATCATGATAATAGGTACATTCAGTTTTATATTCCCTTTTGCAAGAGCTACCAGTGGGCCGTAAATTTCATCTCCGACAATCAGATCGAATTGATATTTGTTCTGTACTTTTTCAAGCAATTTTGCATTATTCTGTTTTGGATTTGATGAAAGTTTGGCATACTTTACCAAATCAAGGCGAAAATTTTGAAGAATCTGGGCTCCCACTAAATTATAATCCGAAACTTCTTTGGTTTCGGGAATTAGTTTTTCACCGGAATCAAGCAAAAACTTGGCTGCTTGCGGATGTGCAATCCATGAAACATTAATCTCCGGGGCAATTTTTCTTAATTCTTTTACTATGGCAAGATCACGGGTGACATGCCCCATTCCCCCCTGCCAGCTGACAAAAAGAATGTTTGGATTATTCATTTATCCCTCCTTTGCGTGTTCTTATTAAAATTATGGGTGATATTAGTTCCGATTAAATAAGCCTCTTTTTAAAATTGTGAGCAAACAAGAAGATAAATGGATTTGATTAGATTATACCCTCTTTTTCTTATTAAACTTACCCTACATGTCTGCCCATCAAAATTAAATTCTATCTAATAAAATAAATCTAATAAATAATGTTGTCAAGAAATTATTTAAAATTGGAGTTTTTAAAATCTGAAAACTTTTTATTAAAGAAAAGAGAATATTATTTTGATTGTTTTTCTACTTGGATTCCGAGGATTTTAACTCCGTTTTCTGTTCTTAAGGATAATGTTGCCGGTTCACTAATCAGGCAGTCTCCCTCTTTTATTTCTGATAATTCATTGTCAACCATAATTTTTGCAGAGCCTTCAATTACATAAAAAATGACATAAGAATCCATTTTACAGCTTTTGATTTGTTCCCTGGAAGAAAGCTTAATAATCCTTGTTTTAAATTCCCTGGTTTTAAAAAACACATTTTTTTCCCTCTCTTCAAAGGGAAATGATTTTATTTTTTTTATATTAAATATTTGCATTTATCTCTCTCCTCTCAATTAATTTTTCTATAATTAATCCCATAATTATTACAAATATAATTGTCAGGATAAGCCTTAAAGCCATGAATTTTATCCCCAAAAATTGAATTTCCACCATCTCCTGAGGTATCTTTATGCATGCCCATGCGGAAAGAAAAGCTATAATACAGGAAATTCTTGCTCCTTTTTTAAGAAGAGCTGCAGCAAGTGGAAAAGCAACGTAAAGTGGACCGGTAGGTAAAGACCCCATTATTATCCCAAACATAATAGCTTTTAAGCCGGCTGTTTTCCCAAGATATTTGACTATATTTTCTTTAGAAATAAAAACATTAAAGAGTCCTGTTAGAATCATCACTGCTGGAAGAATTAAAATCATTTCAACAAAAAAATTCCACCCATTGGTTATAATCTTTTCTTTTTTATCCGGGAAAGATAGAATTACGATTATTGTAATAAACAAGATTAAAAAAAGGATTAAGATATCCTGTTTTATCTTTTTGCTTTTTACCTTATCTTTTCTCATAAGATTGCTCCGATAATAATTCCTATTATAATGGCAATGATAAAACTTAATAGATTTCTTAAGATAGCCATTTTTTTACCTAAAATTTTTATTTCAAGGGGGAGGGTAACAATTCCTATCATTGTCAATGTTGTAATAAATACAGCAACAGAGGTGAGAGAAGCTCCGTTTTTGAGAAGAGAAGCAGCCAGTGGAAAAGAAATTAAAGAAGGAATGTGTAGAAAGGTCCCCATAATCGCTACTATAAAAACCCCCATAATACCGGCTTGCTCCCCAATGATTTTTGAAATGTGTTTTTGGGGGACCAACCCCATTAACAGGCCTATTAACATTATTATGATTATAATGGTAGGCAAAATCCTGACAAATGATTTTACAGCGATTTTAATCGCCTGTCTGGTTTTTTCTTTGTCCCTTAAAAAAGCGACTATCAAGCACAAAAGAGCAAAAGCATTTATAAATATGGTTGTTTTATTCATCGTATGCCTTTATTATTGCCAATTTGAAAGTCATTTTTCATAGATCTCTTCTTCTCTAATTTACAAATAAATGTATTAAAAAGTGTAATGCATATATTAAGTAAACAATAATAAAAAATCAAGGGAAAAAAGAATTTGAATTTAAAGTTTTAAACATAATTACATATTCGTATTCGTTAAAATGAAAAAAAAGCGGATAAAAAAGCCAGGGTATCTTTTGAATTTTAAGATTGATAACTGATACTCTTGTATTTTAACCATTATTATTACAGCATTTGGAGTTAAATATCACCTTCCAAATAAGCCTGTCTTATTGACAAAAGCCTTTTTTTGTAATATTTTAGAGGATGAAAGTATTAATAGGCTCAGACCATGCAGGTTATAAATTAAAGGTTGAGGTTTACAATTATCTGAAAGAAAAGGGATTTGAGATAGAGGATATGGGTACCTATTCCGAGGAATCCTGTGATTATGTTGATTTTGCTGAAAAGGTGGCATCCGGAGTATCTTCGGGGAAGGCAGAAAGAGGTATATTAATTTGCGGCTCTGGGATTGGGATGAGTATTGTTGCAAACAAGTTTCCCGGAGTAAGGGCTGCTCTCTGCACATCTGAGTATCATGCCAGAAAATCAAGGGAGGACAATAATTCTAATGTGCTTACAATGGGAGGGCGAGTTACCACTTTTGAGATAGCCAGGCTTATTGTTGACGCCTGGTTTGAAACAGATTTTGCAGGAGGAAGGCATCAAAGAAGGGTTGACAAAATAAGCAGGATAGAAAGCAATAATTTTAAATAATTTTATAAAAAAGGAGGGCTTTATGTTTTCAAAAAGGCT
>Ga0256835_1000635_pt1 | contig 24625 bp, 22 predicted proteins | sample PIR30metaG_FD_185972 | JGI IMG/M metagenome (GOLD analysis project Ga0256835, IMG submission 185972) | Hydrothermal vent microbial communities from East Pacific Rise, Pacific Ocean - PIR-30 | ecosystem: Environmental > Aquatic > Marine > Hydrothermal vents | place: Pacific Ocean: East Pacific...
CAAAAACCTTTGATATTATTGATGCTCCACGGTTTTTTACTCCAAACGGCGACGGCTATAACGACTATTGGCAAGCCAATCATTTACAAGTGCTTCCGGGTTCCTATATTCACATTTATGATCGATACGGGAAACTAATTAAAGTTTTATTACCTACCGAGCAAGGATGGGACGGTACTTTTGAAGGGCAACCACTCCCTGCCACCGATTATTGGTATGTAGCTTTCATCAAGCAAAATAACGGTGAATTTAGAAAAGCAAAAGGGCATTTCTCTTTAAAAAGATAAATTTTGAATCTTATTGATGAAAAAATTTAAAATCAAATCGGAGTTTCAACCTACCGGAGATCAACCTCAGGCTATAAAAAGTCTGGTCGACTCTTTTAAAAAAGGAGAAAAACACCAAACCTTGCTCGGAGTAACCGGATCGGGAAAAACCTTTACGGTCGCCAATGTAATCGAGGGAATACAAAAACCCACGCTTATTCTGGCTCATAATAAAACCCTTGCCGCTCAACTCTTTCAAGAGTTTAAACAGTTCTTTCCTGATAATGCAGTGGAATATTTTGTTTCCTATTATGATTATTACCAACCCGAAGCCTATATTCCTACTTCGGGGACTTATATAGAGAAGGATTTATCTATCAATGAAGAAATAGAACGTTACCGTTTAAGCACCACTTCTTCTCTTCTATCGGGAAGAAAAGATGTGATTGTCATTGCTTCGGTTTCCTGTTTGTATGGGATAGGAAATCCTACGGAATTCAAGAAGAATGTAGTCAAAGTCAAAAAAGACATCCAAACCACCCGCACGGTTTTACTTAAAAAATTGGTCGCCTCCCTTTACAGCCGCAGTGAGATTCCGAAAGCAGGTAGCTTTGTGGTGAAAGGAGACACATTAAGCGTTTATCCTTCCTATACCGATCGATATTTCAGAATCAATTTTTGGGGAGACGAAATAGATGAAATCGAAGTTTTTCATGCCGAAAATGGCGAATTGATCGATACGGTGGATGAACTGGAAATCTACCCGGCTAATATATTTGTTACTTCACCTGATAAACTTAATAATGCCATTAAGGAAATTCAAATAGATCTTGGAAAACAGGTAGAATACTTTAAAAGCATCGGAAAACATTTGGAAGCCAAACGTTTGAAGGAACGAACGGAATTCGACTTGGAAATGATGAAGGAATTGGGGTATTGTTCTGGAATAGAAAATTATTCGCGTTATCTAGACGGAAGAGCCCCCGGAACCCGTCCTTTCTGTCTCCTGGATTATTTCCCCGATGATTATTTAATGGTGATCGATGAAAGCCATGTTACCATTCCGCAAGTACATGCCATGTATGGAGGAGACCGCTCCCGAAAAGAAACACTGGTGGAATACGGTTTTCGCTTGCCTTCTGCTATGGATAACAGGCCGCTTAAATTTGAGGAATTTGAGCAAATGCAAGACAAGGTTCTTTATATCAGTGCCACTCCCGCCGATTATGAGCTCAACAAAACCCAAGGAGTGATCGTCGAGCAGGTAATACGTCCCACCGGTTTATTGGATCCGGTGATTGAAGTGCGACCTTCTCAAAATCAAATCGACGATTTGCTCGACGAAATCCAAAAAAGAGTGGAAAAAGACGAACGCGTATTGGTCACTACATTAACCAAAAGAATGGCCGAAGAACTTACAAAATATCTCACGAAAATCAATGTGCGAAGCCGTTATATACATTCGGATGTAGATACTTTGGAACGGGTGGAAATCATGCATGATTTACGAACCGGACGTTTTGATGTACTCGTGGGTGTGAACCTCTTACGCGAGGGTCTCGACCTCCCGGAAGTATCTCTAGTGGCTATTCTCGATGCCGATAAAGAAGGCTTTTTAAGATCACACCGTTCATTGGTACAAACCATTGGACGTGCCGCCCGCCACGTAAACGGTACCGCTATTTTGTATGCCAATAAAATCACCAAAAGCATGCAACTTACCATCGATGAGACCAATCGAAGAAGAGAAAAACAAATAGCCTATAATCAAAAGCACGGCATTACTCCCCAACCTATTATAAAAAGTTTGGACAACCAGATGTTACAAAAAGAAACTTCGGGGTATTCCTACGAAGAAGATCTAAGCCTGAATGTTGCCGAGAATCAAGCAATTTATAAGAGGAAAGACGAATTGGAAGAAGAAATAAAGAAGCTTAGAAAAAAGATGGAAACAGCCTCAAAAGAACTGGATTTTATCCAAGCGGCAAAGTACCGTGATGCCATTAAAAATTTGCAGAAAGTGTTGAAGGGGAAAAAATAAGAAAATTTATGTATTTAATGAATCCAAAACATTCTTAATTATTGAATTCACTTCTGTTAATTCCTCTATCAAATTTTCATTCCGTTTGAGCAAACTATTATAAATTAATCTATAATTATATTTTTCTTTTTTGTTATGATTAAAAGTTTTATAATTTAAGAAAATTTCATTTTCTTCCAATAGTTTAATAGCATCAAAATCAAAAAGTTTACTTAGTATTGCCAGAGTTTCTAAATTGATTTGGCTTTTTCCGCTTTCTATATTGGAATAGGTCTTTTGCGAAATATTGAGGATATCGGCTATTTCTTTTTGTGAATAACGATTTTGTTCTCTTATTTTTTTGAGTTTAGCACCTAAATTCATTTATTATTTATTTTGATGTAAATTTAGTAAAAAATTATTTATTATTAGTAATTTTTTAGCTACAATTAATATCATTTATGATAACTTCGCATAACAATAACATTAAAATTTAATTAATGAAAAAATATATTGTTATCTTTATACTAAATTTATTTTTCACTACTTATCTTTATTCACAAACTAACTTTGTGGATTTGAATCCAGGAGACGAAATTGTAGCAACGCCTGACGTAATGGCTTTTCAAAAATATTCATTTCTTCAAACAGATCTTTATACAGGAAAAGTAAAAATAAATGTGCCATTATTTAAAATAGAAACTGGTAATATCTCTATACCTATTTCATTAAGCTATAATACAGGTGGAATTAAAGTTGTTGATGAAGCTTCTAATGTAGGTCTGGGTTGGAATTTAAATGCCGGTGGTAATATTTTAAGAATAATAAAAGATATAGATGACAGGAAATATTTGAAGTTTTCTTACCAACAACCTGATGATTATGAACCAAACCAAGGCACTGTTGAATATAAACTATTATCTATAGGTTACCATCAAAAAGATAAAGATTTTCAGTATTCATTTGAAATTGACAAAAGAGACTCCTCACCTGATTTTTATTTTGTTAGTGCACCTGGCTTAAAAACAAAATTTTTTTTACATGATATACACCCGGATGATTATGAAACTGATTTTGAAAATAGAGAATTTAAAGCAATTTTTATTAATCGGCAAGGTATAAAAATGGATATTATTAAAAGGAAATTAATTAATTTAAAATCAATTGGATTTTCTGGTGAGGAAGATGGTAATCCTTATCAATCTTACTCTGGATTTCCATTAATTAACTCTACTTCTATAACTTATTATAACCCTTTAAATGCTAATGATATACAAACATTATATGGAAATAAAAATAAGTTTAAAAAATGGTATTATAATTTTGAGTTTGATAGTTTTACTCTAAAAAACAAAAACGGATTAGAATATTTTTTTGACAAAAAAAATATAGTAGAAACATACTCTTTACCTGCTTTTAATACTTTCTCTGCATTTACTAACTATAGTATTTTAGTGTCTTCATGGAATTTATCAAAAATTAAAGATCCCTCAACTAATAAACAAGTTTTTTTTAACTATGAAGAATATCAGCGAAAAAAACTAATTAATATTCCTAATATTGTCAATAGACCGAAACAATTTCAAACAAACAATTGTTTTTTTGATTTTTTAAATAGCCCTTCTGAAAGAGAAGATATTTATATTACTACAAATGCTGTCAAGTATCCACAAATTTATAGGATTAAAGAGATAAAATGGGATAATGGTTATATTGAATTCAAATATAATTTGGAAAGAAAAGATGCTTTAGGAGAAGTGGCTTTATCTACAATAATAATTAAAGACTTATATAATAATATTATTACACAATATATTTTTGAATATAGCTATTTTATTTCTAAAGAAAATTGTAGTCAACCTGAATGCTATAGATTAAAATTAGAAAAAATTTTCAAAGTTGATCGCTTTGGAGGGAAATCTATTTATAGATCTTTTGATTATTATTATAATAATCCATTACCCAAAAGAACCTCCTTAGAAAAGGATTTCTTAGGTTTTTACAATAATAATAATTTTGTTTACGAATTTGATGGAGACTATTTAACAAAAGATAATATTCCAAGACCAGAACTTTACTTTTATAAAGATTTAAAAAGGAACAGCATTTTACCTTTTCCTCTTAAAAATTATCCACATAATTTAATAGCGGGAAATTATAGCCTTTTACCTAATATTAATTCACTTACTGGATTAATAAAAAAAATATCATATCCAACAGGAGGTTTTTTAAAATTTGAATATGAAAATCCTACTTTCCAATTTTTAGGAGAAGAATATATTTCAGGAGGAGCAAGAATAAAAAAACAAACAATAAATGATAACCAAAACACTAGAGTTTTAACTTATGACTACAAAGAAAATAATATTTCTTCTGGATATATAAATAATATACCCACCTATGCTTTTCCAACAAATACAAATTTTAATGAAGTAACAGTTTTTGATAAAAGTAAAGGTGGACTTGAATTGACTAATAATAGTTTCATAGGCTATGCAAAAGTTACAGAATATGAAAGAGGAAAAGGGAAAATAGTATATAATTTTACCTCTCCAAGAGAATATAAAAATATATATGAAACAAGAGAACTAAATAGCAATAATTCGACATGTGGAATTTTTCTTTTGAATAATAGTGCTTTTCCAAATTTAAATTATATTGATAGAGATATTTTAAGAGGTAGACTTATATCTAAACAAATTATAAATAATTTGGGTAATATTAAAAAAGAATATACATATCAATATCAATATATTTTATTCGATAAGTTTAATTTAGAATATAGTAGTAAAATTTATACAGAACTATTTTCAGAAAGAGGAGATAAAAATTTTATGGAAATCAAGGCTTCATCATCTATTTATATAGAAAGAAATTTATTAACAAAAAAAATAATAACAGAATACTTTAATAATAAGAAACTAGAAACTACAATAAAATATAAATATAATGACACATTACCATTGTTAAAAGAAACAATAAAAAATAATTATAAAACCGAATATTTTTATCCTTTCGAGAATGAAGTAAAAAATGAACCTTTTATGGATATTCTTGTTAAAGAAAATAGAGTTGATTTACCAATAATTGAAAAAAAATTTCATAATAATAAACTGATATCTTTTAAAAAATACATTTATGATGACTTTTCTATTAATAATTTTTTAGTTGCTAAAAAAGCTTTATTGACAAAAAAAGAAAATAATAAAATATTTTCTAACACGACCATTGATTACAGAGATAATAAAGGAAACATTATTTATTTTCATACAAAAGATGACATATATACAACTTTAGTGTGGGGTTATAATAAAACAAAATTAGTGGCAAGTATTAAAAATTTGAAGCCTGAACAAGCTGCCGAAATAAGAGGATTAATTTATAATGTAGAAAATGCTTTTGATAGAGGAAGAGAAATAGAAGATGAAGAAGAATTAAAAAGCGCCCTTCAAAACCTGCGAAATAATCTCCCTGCCGAGGCGCAAATGACTTCCTATACCTATGATCCTTTGATAGGTGTTACCAGTATTACCGGTCCAAGCGGCGACACACAATATTATGTTTATGATGATTTCAACCGTCTGTGGCGCATTAAGGACAAAGAAGGAAACATTTTAAAAGAATATGATTATAATTATAAAGTGGAGCCGTTGGAATTGAGCAATGCTACTATTGAGCTTTTGGACCACGATATACAAAATGCCGAACTTACTTTTAAAGTAACAAGTGGAACACAGGGAGTTTCCTATCAATGGGATGTGCAGGGAGGAATGATTATTTCAGGTCAAGGTACTGACTTAATAAAAGTGAAATATAGTTGTTCCTCCAATGTAAGTATCCAAGCCAAATGTACGATTACCGATAATAACTACCCTGACAACAATATTTCTTTAACGAAAAATTTCTATTGGAATAATTGTTTGTCCGGAGGAGTATTGGATGTAAATATAAGCTATCCTCCTACTAATGTAAATTTCAATCACGCCACTGTGGGCTTGGAGAGTGTAGGTGGCGGAGTGATTATTCCCGAACCTAGATTCCCTGTTATTACTTTAAAAATAAATAATTTGTCGGGGGGTAATGGGGATATAACTTATAAATGGTATTATAAAACCACGGGAGATTATATTTTAACCGGTACCACTACAACCAATCAGCTTATTTTGGCCGATGATACACTCATGTTGTCTTTATGCGGAAAGACCACAAAATTCAAATGTGAGATAACCGATAATGTCTCGGGACAAAAATTAACCGTTGAGGAGCCGGGTACCGGCCGCGTTATAAATTGTAATTAAAAAATTAAATTATGTATAAATCACTATTCATTTTTTTGATATTTCTCTCCCAATGGGGTTTCTCACAAGAACAATTATGGGAAAGAAAAACAGGCGGCAAACAGGCAGATTTTCTAAGTGACGGCCTTTCTACCGTAGATTACGGTTTTTTACTTGGCGGCTCTTCCTTATCTGATGTCTCGGGCATAAAAAACAGTGGAAGCTATGATTATCTATTGACAAAATACAGTGAAGACGGAGCCAAAGAATGGAGTAAAATATTCGGAGGAAAGGATACGGATTTGCTGCAACGCATCCTATTGGATTATGACGGCGGATACCTGTTGGGCGGCATATCGCGCTCCGGAAAGGGAGGCTTGAAAACAGGTTTGCATATAGGCGGATTTGATATATGGCTTGTCAAATTGGATTTATACGGAAATCTTTTATGGCAAAAGACCCTTGGAGGTATGGCAGATGAGCAATTGGGAGATATCATTAGAACTCCCGACGGAGGATATCTGATTGGAGGAAGCAGCTCTTCCGGCGAACTTTTGCCTGTGGGTAAAAAATGGCCCGGTGAAGTGATCGTAAAGGAACAACAAAACTATGGCAATGCCGATTTTTGGGTGGTGAAACTGGATGCGCAAGGCAACTTCCTCTGGCAAAAATCCTATGGAGGAGCCCGTAAAGACCTTTTAAAAAATATACTGGCCCTTCCCGGCGGCGGATATTTATTGGCCGGAATAAGTAATTCCCTACCGGGCGGAAATAAAACTGCAAAAAATAAAGGAGGAAACGATTGGTGGATTATTAAAACGGATTCCTCCGGTAATATAGAATGGCAAAAATCTTTTGGCGATGATGCCGAAGATGTGTTGAGTAAAATGATATTTACTAGGGATAAAGGAATTTTACTGGGGGGATATTATGTTTATATAGATCCCGAAAGTAATAAAAACAAAGCCGATATGGTCTTACGCAAAATCGATTTGGATGGAAATTTATTATGGAAAGAAATATACACGGCTACTACCGATGATTATCTGGTCGATTTACTGCAAAACAAAGACGGAAGTTTGATTTTGGGAAGCTATTCCGCATCGCGTAACAAAAACAAAAAAAGCATAAAAAAAGGAGATGCCGAAGATTATTTATTGATAAAAACCGATGAACAAGGGCAGGAACTTTGGCGAGTAAAAGCCGGAGGACCGGAAAAAGAAGTGTTAAAAAAAATCATTATGACCCGCGACGGCGGTTATGTTTTGATGGGAAGCCGTATAGGCGGAAAATCCGGCAGGGATATGTCTTCTGACTTTTATATGGTGAAAATAGGCGATAAAGACAAACCCCAACAAAAGAAATTTCCTCTGGAAGCCATTCCCAATCCCGCCGTATTATATACCCAAGCGGTTATCGGTAATGACTATGAGAAAGGAAGATTTCGATTGATCGATTTGAATGGAAAAGTCCTACAAGAAAAAGAATTGAAAGGCGAGAAAATAGTGCCCGTAAACATGTCTTATTATCCCAATGGGGTCTATATAATAAACATTCGTGTGGATGATTACAGCAATAGCACGAAAGTGATAAAATCCGCTCATTAAATTTTCCATAACCGCTATGAAAAAAAGACTATTTATTTTTATATATTTAAGCCTGCCGGGGATGCTGCTGCATGCTCAAAATATCACGGAGAACTGGATAAAAACCACTACCTACCGTGAAGCCTACAAAGGGACTGCCGGCAATCCTTCAAAATTTACAGATGTAGAATTTTTTGACGGCCTCGGACGTCCCAAACAAGTAATTAAAGTAGGACAAGCTCCCGGTGGCGGTGATATCATCACACATATTGCCTATGACGGATTCGGGAGGCAGACCAAAGAATATTTACCCTATATCCGTAGTTCATCGAGTGAAAATATCATGGAAAACTTAGATGAAGCCGAAATTATAAATTTTTACCAAACAACTTCCGGTATTACACATACCGCTATTCCATACAGTGAAAAATTATTGGAAAATTCTCCTTTGAACCGCTTATTAAAGCAAGCAGCACCCGGTGAAGACTGGAAACTGGGTAGCGGGCATGAGGTAAAATACCAATACGATACCAACACGGCTGCCGATCTTGTACGCATGCCCGAAGCGCTTACCACTTATGATTCTACCGGGGATATATATCATGCGGTATTGACCGGATGGTCGAACTATTATGCTGCTTCTCAATTGTATAAAAATATCCAAGCCGATGAAAACAACAGCCTCACCGGTGCACGCAATATAGAATTTATCGACAAAACGGGAAAAACCGTCTTAAAGCGGTTTATAGACAAAAGCGGAGAAAAATTCGACACCTATTATGTCTATGACGAGTATGATAATTTGAGCTTTATAATTCCTCCCAAAGCTTCGGTGCAAAACAGTCTAAGCACTGAGATTTTGAATAATCTCTGCTACCAATATGAATACGACCACCGGAACCGTAAGGTAATGAAAAAAATTCCCGGCAAGAAGCCGGAATATATGATTTATGACAAAGCAGACCGATTACGTGCCGCCGGACCGGTACTTTCTCCTTTTGGCGAGGACGGTAAAGAAGGCTGGTTATTTACCAAATATGATGCTTTGTCACGTCCCGTTTACTCGCTGTGGTTGGAAGACAACGGCATAGATGCACAAAGGCGTTTTACCGTACAACAACAGGTAGATGCGGCGCCATTGATAGAGGAAAGTAACAAAAATACCACGGTAGATAATTTTTCTATTCCATACACCAATAAGTCTTTTCCCACAGCAGATTTTTTATTGCTCACGGTAAACTATTATGACAAATATCCTTCTTGGGCTTCCTCTGTTCCTGCGGATGTATGGGGACAGAATATAAAAATCAATTTAAAATCCCTCCCCACAGCTTCTTGGGTTCGCCTATTGGATGACCGCACCACAACCCTGGGAATAAAAAGCCTGACCATCTATAAAGACGATCATTTAAATTCGCCGGTAGAGCTACAAAGTTTTTATCCCGGCGGCGGATATACAATTACGCAACATATAGTTGATTTTGAAGGGAAAATGCAAAAAACCTACACCCGGCACAAAAAAGATTCCAATGCTTTTGAAGTACAAACCGAAGAAATTTATACCTATGATCCCCAAGGTCGATTAGTAAAACAGGAGCAAAAAATCAACCAATCCGCTAAGGAGGTAATTTTTGCAAACCAATACAATATTTTGGGGCGATTAACCCGAAAAAAAGTAGGTGGTACTACCTCTCGGCCCTTGCAAACGCAAAATTACGGATACAACATCCGCGGTTGGCTAACCGGGATGAACGACCCGGCTGTTCAAACCGGTGCTTTGTTTGGTTTTTCATTGCAATACAACTCCACCGCCACTCCTTTATACAACGGCAATATCAGCGGCATGCGATGGAAAAGCGCATCGGATAATTTGCTGCGCAGTTACAGCTATCATTATGACGATCTAAACCGGCTAAGGGAGGCCTCCTATCTAAACATTAGCAATAATATAGCAAACACCTATGATGTTTCTTTGTCGTATGACCGCAATGGAAACATTCTCAGCCTATTGCGCAAAGGAGGTTTTGAAGACCCTCAAATTGCCCCGGAAATAGACGACTTGCAATACACCTATAAAAACAATTCAAACCAACTGAAAAAAGTTGTAGATTTGTCTTATGACAGCCAAGGATTTAACAATGGAGCCAGCGGCAGCAATGAGGATTATACTTATGATGCATACGGCAATATGATTACCGATGCCAACAAGGGAATAACCGGAATAAAATACAACTACATGAACCTCCCTGTAAAAATAGAATTCAGCAATAATCGCTATATAAGGTATGTTTATGACGCAGCCGGCACAAAGTGGAGCAAGCAGGTAGCCGACAGCAGCAAGCAGGTAAAAACGGAGTATATGGACGGTTTTCAATACAAAGCGGGTAAATTGTTGTTTTTCCCCACGGCCGAAGGCTATGTAAAAGCCGTTTACGGTAATACGGGCAACGCCCCCGCGGCCTACCGCTATGTTTATACCTACAAAGACCACTTGGGCAATAACCGTTTAAGTTACACACTAAACCCGGCAACCAACAAAGTGGAGGTGCTGGAAGAGAATCATTACTATCCCTTTGGCCTAACACATCCATACAATAGCACAAAAAAAGAAATAAAATTCAATACTACCGGAAACTTGCAAATTATGCAGGTTACTGTAAAAGAGTTAGGTTTTAATTATAAATACAACGGAAAAGAACTGCAAGATGAACTCGGTTTGCAGTGGTATGAGTACGGCGCACGGAATTATGATGCGGCTTTGGGGCGGTGGATGAACCTTGATCCCTTGGCTGAGGAGATGCGTAGATTTTCACCTTATGTTTATGCCTTTAATAATCCTGTTTATTTTATTGATCCGGATGGTATGAGCCCAAATGGCACCGGTTTTTTTGGCTATTATGAACTAGGTCAGGGCTCAGGTTTTAGTTTTAATCCCGATGGTAGTATAAGTATAGAAGGCAGTACAGATAATCATGAGAATAGTGACTGGAAACCCGTTGTTGATAAAAACGGAAAAGTATCTTATTTTAGAGAAGAAAACGACGGAATAAAATCATTGATGTTACAATACGGACTTTCCGCAAGTGTAGCGGCTAAATTATATTTTTTAAGTTTGGATTCAGGTTCTTTTAGTGGAGATGCTGCAAAAGCATATACCGGTAGTGAAATTTTAAGATTAGATTTGAATTCAAAACAAGCAACAGAACAAAGAGTTTGGGATCAATTTATTTTTGCAAGAGATTATAGCGCAGCTAGTTCAAAAATAGAGTCTGACAAAAGTCTTGATGAATATTCATTTTTATCTACAAAATTTTTTCAAAATACGAAATATAATAATGTATTATATGGACATGCTACTATGGAGATTAATAATAAAATAATGGAGTTGGATTATGAAATTCCATTTTATAGATCTGGAACTTTTGATAATTCAAGTACTGCAATTAGATATTCTATTGGACCAGAAGAAGCTGATAATTCTCCTGGGGGTGGAACCTATTATCCGCATCATCAAAGTTATGTTCAAATTCCAATATACCATCCAGACACTGGAAATTATATGGGAAGTTTTCGTATTTATACACACTCAAAAAATAATAATGCCATATGGAATCGTTATCAACGGTAAAGAAATAGAATTACATTTTTTTAAACTATTGAAAAAAATTATTATGAAAAAAATTATTTTGATGACATTATTTTTATTCTTTGGTTGCAAAATCACTTCTGACTCTAATTATTCGGAGAAATTAAAAAAATGTATAATGTCAACTTATAGAGTAAAAAAAAATGAACCATTAAAAATAAATTATTATGAATTTATGTCCAAAATAGAAAAAATGTATATTGATAATAATATATTGATGAAAAATAATAAAAATTCATATAAAAAATTATATTTAAAAATTGATAATTTAAAAATTGATAGTATCTATTTTAAACAAAAGAAAATTGAAAATAAATATTCTTTTGTTTCTACTTCATATATTAATATTGAAAAACATTTTATAACCTGCCCTTTGGAGGCTACAGCAAATTCAAGTAATGAAATTAAAAACAAAATTAAAAAACAAATTTATTTGTTTAACCTTCTAGAAGCCAATGGATTTGACAATAAAGAATTATTATTAAAATATCTTAATACATATTCAGAAAAAGATACTAAAAATATTGTTTATCGTTCAAATTTAATATATCTTACGATGTTAGCTATAAATGAAATTCATCGAAAGAAAATACAATCACCTTAATAATGAAAATAAAAAGCAGAAGAAAATATATTAATGTTTTATAAATTATATATTAAGAAGTAAAAGTAAAAAAATACTGTCGCTACCGTATGAATCCTTTTGCTATCAGTAGGGAAACTGCAAAAGCATATACCGGAAGTGAAATTTTAAGATTGGATTTACATAATAAACAAACTGACGAATACGTTTTAAATCAATTAAATTTTGCTATAGATCATTCAAAGTCAAAGGGAGAGATTGGATATTTTACAGATGAATATTTTAATATTGATTATGAAAAGTCATCATTGTTAAAAGTAAATTCTAAAATAGGCAATATAGAATTTAATTTTGAAATCCCTTTATACGTCACACAAAAAACAGCATCTTTACATCCAGAATATTATCCAAATTTTATTTCAAATACACCTATAAATACAACTAGTTCACAAAAAGGAAATATGTTTGGTAAACTAGAATATATTCATCAACTTCGTTTTAATATTTACAATACATTTGGTAAAAAACCTACACCTGAAAATTTAAAATGGCAAGGATATGTTCCTATATTTTATAATATGCCACACCTTAATAAGAAACCTAATTTAAATAATTATTAAAACAATGAAAATAAATACAACATTAGTATTAGCGTTAGGATTTTTATTTTTTTCCTGCCAAACATATGATAATCCTTATGAAAAGTGTATGAATGAAAGAATGATAAAAAAAGGAAGCCGTTTTTATGAACCTTTACAAGAATTTGAAACTTTGTTGTTAAAGAAAAAATTACTAAATGATAGAAAAAAAGAATCCTATATCAATGCATTCAAATCATTACATTCAAAAAAAGATAGTTTAAAATGGCAATCCCTTTATGATTCCATTAAAACAACTCAAATGTCAACTTTTATAAACGAAAATCGTTTTGAATTCTTTTTTATTTGCTCTAATATTGACATTAAAGAGATGCTCAAAAATTCTAAAAGCAAAATTTATAGTTATGAAATTCAAAAATATAATTTTAATAAATTTGCTTGGAAAGAGATTGACGATGAAGAAGTATCAATTGAAATTATTTTATTCACTGATTATAATAATAAAATAGATAGGTTGAATGTCACTTATTTGCTTTTTTTACAACTTGAGAACAAATTTGGTAAAAGTTTTCATTGATTTATAAAGCACCCAACCTAATGAGCAGAAGTGTGCAACATAAACCACCAAAAAACCGCTTGGGCATCATCATCGGCACAATCATCATCAATTTCCCGCCCCGAATCATCACATTGGGCGGAATAAATACTCGGCGCTTGCGCCAAACCGCTTTAAAAAATCATTCAAATCACACACATAAAGGGTTAAAATCGGGGTAAAATCGCACGCAAAAGTGTATAAAAAAGGGTAAATCGCAAAAAGTTATTAACAATCGCTCATTTTAGCGCCCTACTATAATGTTTACAGGGCATCGGCGCATTTCAGCCCCCGCCCCCGCCTGTCCCTGCACGTGTCCGCGTAAGGCGTGAAAATCCCCCAATCCGTCCTATTCCATCAACTTTGTAGGGGAGTGTTGTGCGGTGGGGGGGCGCTGGGTTTTTTGGGGTGAGTTCTTTTTGTTTAGCGAACAAACAAAAAATTTAGAAAAATACTCGTCAGCCTTGATTTTTTGTCTCTTTTGTATCAAGACAAAAGAGAAAGAATTGGAAAAATTCTACATTTGAACAATTAATATTAAATCATTAACTTGCCAACAGTAAGCCTTACAACTACATGGACCTTCCTGTAAAAATAGAATTCAGCAATAATCGCTATATAAAATATACTTATGACGCCGCCGGCACAAAGTGGAGCAAGCAGGTAGCCGACAACAGCAAGCAGGTAAAAACGGAGTATATAAACGGTTTTCAATACAAAGCGGGTAAATTATTGTTTTTCCCCACCGCCGAGGGTTATGTAAAAGCCGTTTACGAAGATACCGGAAACAGCCCGGCGGCCTATCGCTATGTCTATACTTACAAAGACCACTTGGGCAATAATCGTTTGAGCTATACTCTAAATCCCGTTACCAACAAAGTGGATATACTAGAAGAAAACAATTACTATCCCTTCGGTTTAACACATCCATACAACAACACAAAAAGAGAATTAAAATTTGACACAGCCGGAAACTTGCAAATTATGCAGGTTACTGAAAAAGAGTTGGGTTTTAAGTATTATTATCAAGAACAAGAACGCCAAAATGAGTTAAATCTTAATTGGGACAGCTTCAAATACCGTAATTACGACTACGCTATCGGGCGGTTTATGAGTATTGACCCGTTGGCAGAGAAATATGCTTATAACAGCACATATGCTTTTCAAGAGAATAAAATGGGATTGGGTACGGAACTTGAAGGAAATGAGTTGCAACTTTTACCTTGGTTAACGGCTGATGTAGTAGCTCATCCAAATGGTGTTGGAGCGCATGCGTTAGGTTTTACCCAAGGTGTAATCAATAGTGTTAAAGGAGCTTATAACGCTGTGACAAATCCCGTACAAACCATAAAAGGAATAGGAAATATGATGGTCGCTGGTGCTGCAAATATGAATCCTGCACAAATGTTAACTATGGACAATACCTTAGGCACAGATAGTTTTGGAACAAGTATGTCGATGACTCAATCAGTAGTTAATGGTGTTGATGCAGTTGTAAATGGTAATGGTTTAGAAAGAGGAGAAATATTAGGTCAAATTTCAGGAACCATAGCTTTAGGAGAAGGTGCTGGTGCAGCTTTAAAGGGAGCTTCAACTTTAATAAAAGCTAATAGAACAACCAAAGTGTATAGAGTATTTGGAGGTGATGCAAAAGCAAATGGTTTTTCTTGGACACCAAAAAATCCAAAAACTGTTTCTAATTTTCGAGATGTGGCTGGTTTACCGTCAGGCGGTGAAAGCGGTTCAATGAATACTGCAGAATTTTTGATTAAAGGAACAGTAAAAAATAAAAATATTATTAAAAAGAGAGCTGCTTTACCATTAGATGGAAATAAGGGAGGTTTGCCTGAATATATAATTGATCCAAAAAATGTAAAAAATAAAAACATCACTAAATTTAACTAATATTTTTTCTATGTGTAATAATAATAAATATAAAGGAATGACTGTAAACGAGCGTCTTTATGTAAGTGGGTTAATGGAAGAGTTTGATAAAGCCATAAAAAACAAAGACATTGACAAAGTTAAGTTAATACTTAAAAAAGTTGGACTTAAAGAACCTTCTATTAAACCTATATTAGAAAGTTATGGGCTAATCTCAAACGAATAAAATAAAAAACCAAAACACAGCTTTAGGTTGTTTTTTACTGTGAAATTGATTGTATTTTTCTTTTAACCAAAATAAGTGGTTCTAATATTCAATTGTCCCCGCTAACGCACGAATCCCTTCGTGTGGTAAAAGCAAAACCAAAATAAATAATTAAAAATAAGAGGAAACACTCATTGACAAAAACAAAGGCATTACAAATATCGTTTACAATCATATGAATTTACCCGTTCACATACAGTTTAGTTCAAAGGGAAGCATCTATTATGTTTATGACGCAGCCGGCACAAAGTGGAGCAAGCATGTAGCGGACAGCAGCAAACAGGTAAAAACGGAGTATATAGGCGGTTTTCAATACAAAGCAGGCAAATTATTGTTTTTTTCCACGGCCGAAGGCTATATAAAAGCCGTTTACGAAGAGACGGGCAACGCCCCCGCGGCCTACCGCTATGTTTATACCTACAAAGACCACCTGGGCAATAACCGTTTAAGTTATACACTAAACCCGGCAACCAACAAAGTGGAGGTACTGGAAGAGAATCATTACTACCCCTTTGGTTTAACGCACCCTTATAACAGCACGAAAAGAGAATTAAAATTTGACACAGCCGGTAATTTGCAAATTATGCAGGTTACTGAAAAAGAGTTGGGTTTTAAGTATTATTATCAAGAACAAGAACGCCAAGACGAGCTAAATCTTAATTGGGACAGCTTTAAATATCGTAACTACGACTACGCTATCGGGCGGTTTATGAGTATTGATCCGTTGGCGGAGGATTATCCATATATGTCAACCTATCAATTTGCGGGAAACAAACCTACTTGGTCAAGAGAAATAGAAGGATTAGAAAGTGCCGTGGATTTAAAAATGAGATTGAGAGAAGCGGCTTATAATGCACCAAAATTAAACATGAGTGCTCCGGAATATTTCCAACAAACAGCACCTTCGTTTGATTTCAGAACGGAATACCGCCCACAAAAAAATGCAGAAGGAAGAGTAGTAATCGATAATAACATGCAAGCCATTCAACATTATTACCGTGGTAATGGCGAACCGGTAGTTTTAGGTCAGAAAACCATAGAGCTAATCAAAAATTCAAAAGACGTGCAACATTATATTACCCGAATTAAATCGGGAGCAACATCCGGACCGGCAAAAGGCGAAGGTTTACCTGTAAATTTAACAGGGCTTCATAGAGGCTTCCATTTAGGTCATATGACTTTTTCTTATACAACTACATGTAAAGGTGGAAATTGCACTACCAATATTGCGGTGGATGATGACGGATTTGTTGATCCTAATTCAATGAAGTCCCGCTTGATCGAAGGAAGCGACGACGGAGCAAAACCTAATAATGAGTTAGGCGGCATTCCTTACAATTATGACCCCGTGGAATGGAAAATTACCTATCCCAATCCCGGATATCAAATAGACGAAAATAATCTTCCTCTACCGATGAATAAAACTATAAAAGAAGAAAATGAAAACCAATAATAATTTAAAAAAATGAAATTGTTAAATAAAATTGAATTCAAGAAAATATGGGAATATTTTGTTGTTTTCTTTCTATTTATAACCTTTTGGGTTGATAATCATGCTGTATCATATTATAATAAACAAGTATTAGATATATGGACATATAAAATGCCTTATGGATTAAAATTAATAGATTTTGGAACTGATTATTCTGTAAATGATAAAATAGGAATGGGAATTGGAATTTTGCCATTTCATGGACATTTTGCTTTGGATACAAATTTATATATCCAACAAAATTTAGGATATTGTCAACTAAAAGACAGGTTGGCATTTTTTGTAAGAACTAATGATAATGACTTAAAGATTATTACAGTTAAAGGACAGGCTAAAAAAATGCCTTTCAAAAAACGTTTTCAATATAAAATTTATACACCAAAAGAATTTTTTTCGGATACTGCACTGTTCCCTGATAATGACAGTTATTATATCAGATGCATAAGCCTTCGAGGTAGTGATGGTGCCCCTGCCGGCTGGCCTTTTAAAGGATGGGTAATTTTATTTTTATTAATTTCTTGGTTCGTTTATAAGGTGTATCATTTTTTTATCAATAGATACAAAACATAATTACGTAATTTCTACAAATATAATTCCCCGCTACCATAAGAACCCTTTCGAGTGGTAAAAGCAAAATAAAAAAGCGAGAATGAGTTTAAAATCTTGCATTAAGAAAATTAAAGTAAAATTAGATTTTTACTACCTTTACCTTTGTGAAAGCAGTCGAAATTCCATATAAAGACCACTTGGGCAATAAGCGTATGAGCTATACACTAAACCCGGCAACCAACAAAGTGGAGATCTTGGAAGAAAACCATTACTATCCCTTTGGCCTAACACATCCATACAACAACACAAAAAGAGAATTAAAATTTGACACAGCCGGTAATTTGCAAATTATACAGGTTACTGAAAAAGAGCTAGAATATAAATATTATTATCAAGAACAAGAACGCCAAGATGAGTTAAATCTTAATTGGGACAGCTTTAAATACCGCAACTATGATTATGCAATTGGTAGATTTATGAGTGTGGATCCTTTGGCGGAGAAATATGCTTATAACAGCACATATGCTTTTCAAGAGAATAAAATGGGATTGGGGCGTGAATTGGAAGGATTGGAGTTGGTAACAAGGGATGAGGAAGAAAATACTGTTTCAGGTCCGGTAGATTTAGAAAATAATCCTGATTTAAAAGAAATAAACAAATCAGAAAAAGAAAACAATTATATAATTAATTTGGATGCAGTTATAATTTCTGACAAAAAAAATAACAATCTAAATAAAATCGATTCTGACATTTCTTATAGTGATTTATCGGCAGCCGCTTCACTAGGTAAAGAATATTTTATCAATTCGGAAGGAAAGGTGAGAGGAAAATCAGGAAATTATTATTCATTTAATAACAGAAAAGGTTTTAATCAATATACAGGAACTAAAAAACTTATGAAGTCCAATTTTATGAAAGGTAAAACTTTGGGGTTTGTTTCTAGGGCATTTGGTGTTTTAGAATATAAAAATATTGTAGATGATTATTATGGTGGTTATGAAAAGCAAACGATAGGTAATCATTTAGCTTTTGGAATAGAAGCCGGGAGTAATACCATTACTACTTTTGGAAAAAATCCAATTTCATTTGCTTGGTATATAGGACATGATATATTAGGAAAAAAGGGGCTTGGTAAACTTAAATGGTATAACGAAACTTTCTTGCCTTGGGGCAGATAACTAATCGGAACAGAATGAAATATTTATATATAATTTTTTCAATTTTTTACAAATATTATGATAATGATTGGGATGATCCATTAATAACATCCTTATTTTCTTTAAGTTTATTATTGGCTTCTGTTTTTAACTTAGTAAAAGGAATTGCTTACTATTATACGGGGTTGTCCTATTTAAAATTTAATATGGCATTTTTATTGATAATCGCTGCAATTATTTTTGCAATAATCTATTATAAAAGAAAGCATTTTTTAGACAAAACTGATATTAAGATAAACAAAACTGATAAAATTATTGCGTACATTATAATTACTTTATTGATATTAAATTGGGGATTTGTTATCATGGTATATGGAGAAGCACGTTATAAATATAATGATTTCTGACGCCGCAGGTACAAAGTGGAGCAAGGAGGTAGCGGACAGCAGCAAGCAGGTAAAAACGGAGTATATAGGCGGTTTTCAATACAAAGCAGGCAAATTATTGTTTTTCCCTACGGCCGAGGGTTATGTTAAAGCCGTTTACGGAGATACCGGAAACAGCCCGGCGGCCTACCGCTATGTCTATATCTACAAAGACCATTTGGGTAATAAGCGTATGAGTTATACTCTAAATCCCGTTACCAACAAAGTGGAGGTATTGGAAGAAAACCATAGGTATATTTACCGGTTTATAAAAAATAAAAAATTGCCGGATTTCTGTTTGGTAACAAGGCAGGAATTTTTCGGAAGATGAGGCAGAACGGAACACCGTTTTCCAAAGACTGCCACAGCCCTCGTTCCTCAGGCTTCGCAGTGTTATCATTAATCCGTAATTTATTACGTTCACCTTTCTCTTTGATCCTTTTACTTTTCAAATGCAGGAGAAAATTCAAGAGATTAAAAAACTCAAAAAAATAATTTGTATTCCCATCATTTTTAGATTATATTTGAATGATTCTAATAAATTTTTACAAATGAACAAAATTATCTCAGGTGTTTTACTATTGCTATTAGCCGGATTGGCCGGGTATAACTTCAAAAGCGATCCGCATACGGAAACCGCAGTAAAAAACGGATTTCTCAATGATTACCGTATTTATGCCGTTCCCCTACCCGATAGTTTGACACTTGTGGATGAGAAAGTTCCCATACTGGAAATTGATATCCGTGAGCGAATAGACAGAGAACTACTGGTCAATACCTATTGGCAATCCAATACGCTTCTTATGATTAAAAGAGCGCATAAATATTTTCCCGTTATTGAACCGATATTAAAGAAAAATGGGATCCCCGATGATTTTAAATATTTGGCCGTTGCCGAGAGTGGCCTGCAAAATGTCACTTCTCCTGCGGGAGCCAAAGGTTTTTGGCAAATCATGAAAAAAACAGGAAAAGAATTGGGATTGGAAATCAACGGGGATGTCGACGAAAGGTACCACTTGGAAAAAGCCACGGAAGCAGCATGCATATATTTGAAAAATGCCAAAGAAAAATTAGGTTCGTGGACCTTGGCGGCAGCCTCCTATAATGCTGGAATGACCAAAATATCTTCGGAACTGGAAAAACAACAAGTAAATTCTTATTATGATTTATATTTAGGCCAAGAAACTTCCCGCTATATTCCGCGTATTATCATTATTAAAGAAATTTTGGAGAATCCGGATAAATTCGGATTTATATTAAGCCGTTCCGACTTATATAAACCGCAAGAGTATCAAACTGTTACGATAGATAGCACAATTGAAAATTTGGCAAGCTTTGCCAAAGAAAGAGGAACCAACTACAAAAAATTAAAATTATTGAATCCGTGGCTGCGGGGAAGAAAATTAGAAAATAAGAACAATAAGGAATATAAAATCAAAATCGAAAAATAACCCGGTTATTTTATTTTTTTAGAATGTTTTCCATAGGTATCGATAAACTCGGTGATATGATGATTGTCGACTCGTTTTACATGTTCCATTGCCTTGACCAAGGCATCGATACTTAAATGTTTTGCTTTTACCAAGCCCAAAACAAAATCTCCATTGGCATCCCGTCCCAAAAAAGTAATTTTATGAATGGATTGAGGCTCACCTTGATATAAAAATTCCAATTGCCGTCCCTCATTTTTTATCTCTAATAATTTCTTATAATCCGGATGATTTAAAATTTCTTCTACCTTTTTATATTCCTCATTTTCTGTATTCTTGGCATCTTCTTTTTTATATAATAACAAATTTATTTTTTTAACCGATTCAATTTGCGACAAAGTTTCTTTGTCCAGTTTTGATTTATCGATTTCAATCGCACTTGCCGGCAAGCTCATCACAAAAAAATCGGGGTTTTCAGAAGCTTTTACAAAATAATCTTCCAAACGGTCTTTTTTACAAGAAGTTAAACTGCTTAATAAGATAAAGCCGGTAAATAATAAAAATATATTTTTCATCGCTATTCGTTATGATTCATTTTTTGTTCCACTTCTTCAAAATATTTTTTGTCTACCATATTTACTTTTGAATTGAGTTTGGATAATTTTCTTAAATCAATAGTGCCGGTTAAGTCCATAATTACCGTTTCAGCCGGATTTGTCTTTTTGACCACAATCATAACCAATTCTTTAGCAATATAATCCTTATCTCCTTTGATGACATAAAATTTTACATTGGCTTCTTTGTCATTGATTCGTAAAAGCTCTTTCATATTCTTTTTTTGAATATAATTTTGAGCATCTTTTAACATTTGATCTTTATATTGAGGATTATCCGTAGAAATAATAATCAAGCCGGTCAAGTCTTTTAAAGCTTCGATTTCTTCCTTTGCATTTTCTCCTTCCGGAGTAATGGAGCCCAGCATTTTAAACATTTCTTCAGTCACGATTACGGAAGTTACATCATCGATGTCCTCGTATTTTTCTGTAAAAGATTGCCCGAAAATGGCAAAGCTTATTAGAAATATATAAATAGTTAATTTTGTTTTCATTTTTTTATTTTTTAGTATTTTTATTTTTTAAGGAATCTTTTTTTACCTTTTTTTGTGAACCGGTGTTTCCTATAAATCCGAAAGCACTCAATTGTTTTATTCCTTTGTTTAAATCCGAAGAATATTTTTTTACTTCCTTGTAGATTTCTTTTTTGGACTTTGTATCTGCATAAGCATCGTTTTGATTGGTGTTTTTCATATTAAACAGACCAAACAAGCCCAAGCCTAAAACCAAAACGGCAGCCGTAGCCAATTTATAATTCTTCCTTCGCTTCAAAGTTTGAAAATGCAATGGGTTAGGATTTTTCAAACTGCGTTCCTCTTGATAAAAATCAAAAAGTTTTTTTAGCGCTAAATGTTCAGGAGCCACTTTCTCTCCGGCAAAATATTCTTGCAATACTTTTTCTTCTTCAAGAGTGGTTTCCCCTTCAAGATAAGCTTGAATAATGCTATTTATTGTATTGTAATCCATATTCATATTGTTTAATCAATGCCTCTTTTAGCGTTTTTCTCGCCCGGGATAAGGCAGTCCGGATTGCGTTTTCTTTCATATTTACTATCTCGGCTATTTCTTCAAATTTATAGCCTTCGATATCGCGCAGTTGTATAATTACCCGCTGTTTCTCCGGTAAAGCATTCATCAATTTTAATACCAAATTGTATGCCTCCTTTTTTTCATAGTTTTTCTCACTGGAAAAAGCTTTTGTTTTAAAAGAAATATTATCGAACCTTGTTTCTTTGGATTGTTTTGATTTCAACCTGTCCAAACAGTAATTCCTAACGGCACGCATAAAATAAGCTTCTTTGTTTGAAACATTATCCAGTTGAGTCCGTTTGGTCCATAACTTGGCACAAATCTCTTGTACGGCATCTGCCGCTTCATCTTCCGATATCAATATCGATTTGGCTAAGCGATACATTCTGTCCTCTATATTTTTTACCGTATGAATAAATTCCAGTTCGGTCATGTATTATTTTGGTTTCATTTATTAAACGAAAGTAAGCATAATTTGTTACATCTATAATTTCAAACTACTTTTGCAAAGTAAAATTATTCTGATGAGAAAATTAAAAAACAGCGAATTAAAGCGTCTAAAACCCGAAGAATTTAAAAAGGCGGAAAAAAGTCCGTTGATTGTTGTTTTAGATAATATCAGGAGTTTAAATAATATCGGCTCCGTATTTCGCACTTCGGATGCTTTCCGTGTGAAGAAAATATACTTATGCGGAATTACCGCCCGGCCTCCCCATAAAGATATTCACCGGACGGCATTAGGAGCTACCGAAACGGTGGAATGGGAATATATGGAAAATACCATCGATGCCATAAATGCCTTAAAAAAAGATGAGGCAAAAATCATCAGTATCGAACAAGCCGAAGGCAGTATTCCGCTTCAAGAATTCAATCCCGAAAAAAATCAAACCTATGCGCTGATTTTTGGTAATGAAGTAAAAGGAGTACAACAAAAAATTGTTAACGCTTCGGATGCTTGTGTGGAAATCCCTCAATTCGGAACCAAACATTCTTTTAATATCGCCGTAAGTGCCGGAATCGTATTATGGGATTTTTATAGCAAAATTCATTTTAAATAAATTCTTCTTATTTTTGTCATAAACCAAAAAATTAGTAACTATGAGTACAACTGCCAAATACCCTAAATTTTTTCGCTTTATCCATTGGATTACTTTTATCCTGATTGTTCTTTTATTTATTTCAGGTCTGGGTATGGAAGATTATCCTTTTAATGAAGAAAATTTCTTCCGTTATAAACGTCATGCTTTGATGGGAGTAAGTGTTCTATTTCTAACTCTGATTCGCATAGCCTATAAATATAAGAACAAAGATCATTTTCCTCCGGACATTAAATATTACAGTCCTTTACACGAAAAACTGGTGAAAGGCATTCATTCCTTAATGTATATTCTTATGATTCTTGCCCCAATGGTAGGTTTTTATGCCATTTATCAAACAGGCGCTTTGGCTTATGATTTTGGCGGCCCCTTCCCTACCGGCGCCGAATTAAATCACGATTTGCTCGAAATTCACGAATTTCTGGTATTTACTCTCGGTGCTTTGATTCTAATGCATATTGCCGGAGTGATTATGTATAAAATTAAAAACGGTGAAAATCTTATTCAACGAATGATTTGATTCTCATTAAATATTAAAAAAAGCCGCTTTTAAGCGGTTTTTTTTATGACTATAATTAAAATATTTTTTTGTGCCGCTTAATTTAAAAGCAATTATATCCTCAAATCCCGCTGCCGTATAAATCCTTGCCTGTGATAAAATAGAAAAGAAATTGAGCAGAAACGATAGATTTTAAGCCTTGTGAGTGATTGAATATGCCGAAACCGGAAAGAGTGTAAATTCTCACAACTTCGTCGGAGCACGGCGAGTGTCCCGATTCTCAACGGAGTGAGATATCGGGATTGTATCAAGAACAAGACACGGGTAAAAGGCCGGATGCCTGAGGCCGGAAGTCGGAAGCCGGAAGTAGTGTCAATTTACCGTGTCCCCAACGAAGTTGGCGGAAGTGATACGCCTTAGGTGGATTGTATCGAAAACCAGACACGGCTATAATAACCAAACAGAGATCCCTCGTCGCTTTGCTATGTCGGGATGAACTGTGTTAAAATCCAAATTTTTTTGTATAATTTTCATCATATTTTTTTCCACTGTTTACAATAGCGAATGCTTGCTTTATTAATTTATTGGCTATGGCCACTTTTATTACTCTTT
>Ga0256835_1000636_pt1 | contig 24584 bp, 31 predicted proteins | sample PIR30metaG_FD_185972 | JGI IMG/M metagenome (GOLD analysis project Ga0256835, IMG submission 185972) | Hydrothermal vent microbial communities from East Pacific Rise, Pacific Ocean - PIR-30 | ecosystem: Environmental > Aquatic > Marine > Hydrothermal vents | place: Pacific Ocean: East Pacific...
TGCCGGGGCCTTCCTGGAAAGGATGGGCCTGGAGATCGAACTCTCCCGCCTCGAACCGATGGCGGAAGATGATTTCGTTTCGCTTCTCCTGGGCTCGGTTGCATTGCCCCGCCACGGCGAGGTGGTCTCGGAATCGGTGTCCATGAGAGGGGAGAATGCGCTGGTCACATTTTCCCTGGCCTCAGGCGGATCGATCGTCTTCGACTTCCACTGGGAAGATACCGGTTGGAGGCTCACTGGATCCTCGCTGCTTTCCCGATTGTTCCAACCCCGCGGTGGTTGACTTACGTTATGTCCCGGGGCATTGTTGCCTGTTGGGTACAACGTCAGGAGTTACCCAGGTGACAGTTCCTGATATCATCCGAATTGGAGGTAATATGATGCTGAGGGGATTACTCGTCGCCGGTATCGCCGTGTTGGCATTCATCGGCTGCGGCGGTAACGGTGGTGGAGGGCCTGAAGATGCCGTGCAGGGGATGTTCGATGCCGTTAAGGCCGGTGATCTGGACGCCATGGCCGAATACATGCCCGCGGAAGCACGTGCGGAATTCGACAGCATGAGCGCGGACGACAGGGAGATGGCCCGGAACATGCTTGGCATGCTTCGGGAGATCGAGTTTGAAATACTCGGTTCCGAAGTAGACGGTAATCAGGCCGTCGTCCACGTAAGCGTCACTTTCATGGGAGATTCCCAGGAAGACGACATAGAGCTCATCAAGGAAGACAATAAGTGGGTGATCACAGAGGGAGGCATGTTCTAGGCTTTCCATGTACGGATCTGAACGAGCCTCCTTCGGGAGGCTCGTTCTTTAGGTGGCCGGTATCCGGGTGATTACGGCGGAATGCATGAAAACGGGAATGGCGGAGGACCGGGGACTCGAACCCCGAAGGGCGTAAGCCCGGCGGATTTCAAATCCGCTGCCTTACCGATTAGACTAGTCCTCCGTGCCGGTGGAATGTAAGTTATGACGGTCGCGGGGTCAATCAAAACGGTGGATCAGGGGCGGAAATGCTGGAGATGGAACTCAAGTTCAGGGTAGATGATTTTTCGCTCGTGGAAAGCAGGCTCCGGGAACTGGGATTGGAACCGGGTCCGGAGGTGCATGAGAATAACGTGGTCCTTGACGCCACGGATGGATCCCTGGGCCGGAGTAACGTGCTTTTCAGACTCAGGGATACTGGTGATGGTACCACGCTCTTAACCGTCAAAAAGCCGCTTCCGTCCACGTTTTTCAAGGTGAGAATGGAGCGGGAAGCGGTTCTGGAGTACCCGGTTGAAGACGCCGTGGAACTGTTCCGGCTTCTGGGTTACGATGTCGTATACAAGTACGGCAAGTCCAGGCGGGAATGTTCACTGGGAACCGCCAAGGTTTGTCTCGACGTGATTTGGTTCGGTAATTTTGTCGAGCTGGAGGCGAAGTCCGAAGATGCCCTGCTGAAGGCGGTTCGGCTTCTGGGTTTCGATCCGGATGAAGGAATCGGGCTCAGCTACGCGGATCTGGAGAGGGAAGCCGAAAGGAATACGCGGTCGACCTTGACAGACGATCTTTCAGAGGCAATTTATCGAAACCGCGAAACCATACTCTAAAGAAGGAGAACTTCCATGGACCAGCATACTGCGGTTGAGCGCAGGCTCAAGACCGACATACATTTCAAAAACACGATCAGAAAAGACTTGGTGGAAAGCGTGCGGCAGCTTCATCAGTGGCAGGAACGCCTCGGTACCGTGAAGAACGTCCGCAAGGAGAAAAAGCTGAGAAGGAGTGTCGAAAGGTACAGGGAATTCATAGAAGACGTCAGGAGTTTCCTGGAGCCTCTCCTCGATGAACTCGAGAAGAACATAAGGGAGGAGATGGATTTCAGCGAAGAAGAAATCCGTCGGTTCGCCGAAGAGGTGAAAGAGGAATCGAAACTGGCAGCCGAGGCCAGGGAGGCCTACGAGAAGGCCAAGGCCGCTGCCGAGAAAGCCGCCGACGGCAAGCTCTCCCCCGATGAATTGGCGGCCCTGAAAAAGAGTTACAGTAAGGCGTGGAGAGCGTTCCGCCTGGAAAAACATCGTCTCGAAGATGCCAGAAAGGAACTCAAAAGCGAAGAAATGGACAAGAAAATCTTCGAAATGGAACTCAAGAGGATACAGGTGGAACGCAGTTTTATCAGGAGTGTTTGACCTTTTGGAGGTCTACCCCCGCAAGAAGTTGAGAATCAGGCTGGGAATCGTGTTCCTGGCCTGTTTTCTTTTCACATTTCCCTTCATCGTGAAGGGAGGAGCGTTGGTCGTGGCTCCCGTGGTGTTCTCCGCAGGGTTGCTGTATTACTTCTTCTACAGCAGGAAGTACAGGAGAAGAAGGAAGATAGCCGGGAATCCCCTGTCGGATGACGACAGGAAGATACTGGCCGGGCGCGTAAGTTTTTACCGGCTCCTGGAACCGGAGGACAGGAAGAGATACGAGACCGATCTGGCCATATTCCTGGCGGAACACAGGATTTCCGGTGTCGACGATGTCGAGATCACCAGGGAGGTGGAACTCCTGGTGGCGGCCACGGCGATACGGTTGATTTTCCGGAGACCCCGGTGGGAGTACAGGGATTTCGGTGAAATATTGGTATACCCCGGGGGGTTCGAAACGGACGGTTCCTATTCCACTGATATAGGCGGTAACGTCGCCGCGGCCGGCATGGTCCACTCGTCAGGCACCGTAATCATATCGCTTCCACATCTGTTGAGAGGATTCCAGCACGAAAACGACGGTTTGAACGTGGGATACCACGAATTCGCCCATATACTCGACGGATACCGACCCGATGGTGTTCCGGACCAGCTCCCGCTCGGGGCTTACGAGGCCTGGGTCCGGGTCATGCATCGCGAGTTCGAGAAGGTGCACAGAGGCAGGTCTGTCCTGCGTTCCTACGCGGGAACCAACCCCGCCGAATTTTTCGCCTGTGCCGTCGAAGCGTTTTTCGAAAAACCCGGGAAAGTCCGGGAAAAAGCTCCGGAACTCTATGATCAGCTTTCCCGGTTTTTCAACCAGGTGCCATGAGAAGGCTCATAATTTCTTACCGGACGATCCCGGAACGGAGATGGGAATACCCTGTCTGCAGAGGGGGCAGTCGTCCGCTTTCCAACTTTCGGCTTTTACCGTGAGCAGGGCGCGGTAGGGAACGCCCAATTCCAGTTCTCCCCCGGTCCTGTCCACCAGGATCCCCACCTGGACCACCCGGGCGTCGTGGGCATGCAGAGTTTCGATGGATTCTTTTATGCTGCCGCCGGTGGTGCTCACGTCTTCCACCAGGAGTATCCTGTTTCCGGGCAGCATCTCCCTAAAACCTGATCTCACGGTCATTCCGCCATCGGCGTTACGTTGCAGAAAGGCAAAATTCTTTCCCATGTGAAGCGCCGTGGCGAACCCGAACACCAGGGCTCCGAAGGCAGGGGAGCATACCAGGTCTATGCCGTCCCGTACGTCGTCCATGGTGACGGCCATCATCCTTCCCAGTTCGTCCACCAGGTGAGGCCTGCTGACTATCCTGATCTTTTCGAAATACCGGCTTCCGTGTTTCCCGGATGTGTACCTGAAGTGACCCTCCTGGAGGGCATCACACGATTCCAGTATCTCCAGCACCCTTTTTTCGCTCATTTGTTCCTCCGTGTTCGGGAGCCGCCGGGAGAAGACCCCGCATGCGACGGTTCATCTCGGGAAGTTGAACGTGTACGCCACGGAAAGGGGACCGTGTTCCCGTTCCTGACGTTGTCGGGGATTTTCTTCAGGCGCGGATTTTTTCATGAGCCATAATACGGATTCGGGACGAGGAGTCGATAGAATGCTTCCCTCGTCACGTTCCGCCCCGGTCCGTACCGAAACAGACGGCACGGGGGTTGTGACGGATCCCCGTTTTCTCGTTCGGTATCGGTCCACCCCGGTTGATGAGGACCTCCAGGGCATCCATGGAGTCGTACATTGCCTTTCCCGGGGCGGAATCCCGAGGCCTTGCAGCCGGTGTCGATCGTGTTTGCAGGAATCAGCGCGGGAAAAAACGAGAACAATGCGTAACCTCCATTCAACTTGAATGAATGAAGCAACAGCGAGTCTTTGTCAACGGATGCGGTGATTCTTGACTTGGCGGGGCCGATGGAACAATTTTCCATGTGTAAGGGTAAACTTTAAAAAAAGGTGATGCAAGTGATGAAAAATATAATGGCGTTTTCCGTATCGATGGCCGTATTGGCCGTTTCCATCCTTCTTGCCGGTTGTTGGAATCCTTTCTCCCCCGATACGAGTACCGGCGAAGGGTTCCAGTACTGGACTCCGGTGGACAGTGCTTACAAGGTGTTGGAGAACCTGGAGTATGCGTATGTCAGCAGGGACATCGATCATTACATGGCGTGCTTCAGGGACGATTTCGAATTTCACCTGCTCGAGGTGGACTGGGACGATTACGATGGTGACGGTATCGTTGACGAGTACTGGGGCATTGATCTGGAGGAAGCGTGCCATGAACAAATGTTCAACAGCGTCAGTTCCATAGAACTGACGCTTTCCGGCAATTCCCAGAGTCCGTGGACCGGTGATTCCACGGGCCGGTCCCTTCAGCTCACACGAACCTTCGATCTGAAAGTATATACCAGCGAGAACCCCCCCCAGGGTTACAGGGCATCGGGGGATGCCTTGTTCATCTGCCGTCAGGATTCCACCGGTGAGTGGTACATCTGGCAGTGGTGGGACCAGTCGGAAATCTGAAGCCTCGTTGCGGCGGTTGAAACCGATTTGACGATACTTGCCGGTCATCGTGGTGCAAGTCGCTATGAACGGTTCCCGGAGATGTCGGGTCCGTTTCCCCTATCGGGAGCCGGATGCGGTCTGATGGCACCCCGATGGAATAGGGGATATATATCTTGCCACTCGGAATGGAAGAAACGATCCGCCTTGCCGAGTGTTCCATGGTGCATTAATCCTTCGACCGGAAGAGGCTGAGAGTGATACCTAGGATCTTTCTTGCGATAATCGTAGTCCTGGTGCTGTCTCACTTGGGACTGATAGACATGGGAGGGCTTCCATGGGACTCGGTCGAGTTCAGGGTGAGCGCTGCCACGGTAATGGTATACCTGTTGTGGAGCTTCCTGGAATCGAAACGGGGTAAGGATGCCATAGACGCCGCTTACATAGCTTTTCTGATCGTTCTGCTCGTAAGCGCCGCGGACGGTTTCCTCCTGGAGGTAACGGTATTCGGGGGATATTTTTGGATAAGATGGCTGGGGCTTTTTCTTTTCGCATTCGGCGGGATGATTCGCTTGCTGGGTTTTCGCAGACGATCCGCCGCGTTACTCAGGAGGGGCAGGTACCTGCAATTGCCGGGTCTGCCGGTGGCCCTGGGTAGCCTCGCCGGTCTCGCGACGGCCTTGATAGTGGCAGCTTCCGGCATGGTGAGGAAGGAAATGATCCCGTGGGAGGGAGAGCGGGATTGAAAACACTGGTTCAGAGAGTTTCCGAAGCATCGGTGTCATCAGCCGGGAAGATCCTCGGTGCGATAGACAGAGGTTTGCTGGTCCTGGCCGGTTTCGGTCGTAACGATGGTCTGGAAGACCTCGAGTGGATGACCAGGAAGGTGTTGGGTTTGAGAATTTTTCCGGATTCCCGGGATAACATGAATCTTTCCGTAACGGACATCGGGGGAGAGATTCTCGTGGTAAGTCAGTTCACTCTCCATGCCGATGTGAGGAAAGGCCGCCGGCCGAGTTTCATAAAGGCGGCGGATCCGGCGGATGCCGTGGGGCTCTACGAGACATTCGTGGAGATGCTGGCCGGCTCCGGGCTCGACGTCGAGTCGGGAATTTTCGGTGCGGCGATGCAGGTTTCGTTGGTGAATGACGGTCCGGTCACCATAATGATGGATTCTCCCGCCGAAAGGAGCTGAACGTGTGGTGGTATCCCGTGGATGTTCCATTGGTGCTCGCCAGCGGCTCTCCCAGGAGAAGGAGCATACTGGAGATGGTGGGCATTCCTTTCGAACAGGTGGTATCCGGGGTTACTGAAACACCCATGGATGCTCCACCGAGCGAAGTGGTGCGCCATTGGGCCGTGGAGAAGGCTAAAAGGGTGTTGCCCCGCAGTAAGGGCAGACCGGTGCTGGGGGCGGACACTATGGTTGTCTTGGACGGTGACCTGTTGGGTAAACCCGGCGACGGGAGGGAAGCGGCCGAGATGCTCGGAAGGCTTTCGGGCAGGACGCATTCGGTTTTCGGCGGCGTTGCGGTTTTCTGGCCGGAGAGAGGCATGTCCATAATATTCCACGAGGAGACCAGGGTTACCTTCAGGATACTGGACGAAACTGAGATAGCCGAATACGTAGAAACCGGCGAGCCGATGGACAAGGCCGGCGCGTACGCCATACAGGGGCTCGGAGCCCTCCTGGTGGATGGCATGGAAGGCTGTTTCTTCAACGTGATGGGGCTGCCGGTATCGAGACTGGCGCTGGAGTTCAGGGAATACCTCTACCGGGGCCGAACGTGATGCCGGCAGCCGTGTTTCCAAGTTGACACATTTTGCAATATTGTCTATCAATAGGCCTGCGAGAAAACCCGGTTTCCGTGAGGGACGCGAGTTCTGGAGATATGGATGTGACCCGGGATTCCAATATCCGTAACCGGTTCAGCCCATAATCGTTCTGATGCGGAGAGATGTCCGAGTTGGTCGAAGGAGCACGGTTGGAAACCGTGTAGAGCGTTTTATACGTTCTCGAGGGTTCGAATCCCTCTCTCTCCGCCACGCTTCCGAGATTTCGGCGGAACACGGGTCGGGTTCTCCGGCGGCGCATCCCGGCGGGAACACGTATTGCGGCTGATGTATACGGGAGGAATCATGTTTGATACGTTCACCGGCGAAACGTACGACACCCTTTGCAGGGATGCTGAGGAATTTCTCGCCAAGGGTTCCCCAGACCAGGCCAAGGAATTGCTGCATAAGGCGATTTCGCTTATAAGCACCCGTAGCAGGGCGAGAAGTATTCTGGCCGACACCTGCATGGTGATGGAGGCTTGGACGGAGGCCAGGGAGCAGTTGGAAGTTCTCATAACTCTCGACGAAAACAATCCTGAAAATCACATGAGGCTTGCCCAGGTTCTGGAAGAAATGGGTGAATACCAGTTGGCGATGGATAACTACGGGGTGGTGCTTGAACTGGACCCGGACAACCATGATGCCCAGGTGGCCGTGAAGAGAATATCCTCCCGGGCCGGTGAATCGGGTATCGACCTTACCAAGGTTTTCGGAATCGAGAGCGGTTCCCGTGGGCAGGACGCGGCCCAGGCCGGACAGGGTAAAAAAGGTGTCCAGGTATATCCCGACGTTCCCTCTGAAGATGTTTTCGCGGCATCCGACGGAGAGGAAGACGATGATGACGGTGTTGATGCCCTCCTGAGAAACATAGGGCTCACCGGGGAATCGGTGGGCAAGGAAGAAGACTCGGAAGTATCCAAACTCCTGGAAGATATAGGTGTGTCCACCTCGGCCTCTCTTGCCGCCGCTTTCGGCGAACCCGGCGATGAAGGAAAAACCGGAGAAGAGGATGCTGAAGGGAAACCTAAGAGGAAGATAAGCCTTGACGAGATATTCGGTACTTCGCCGGTAATGTCGGAAAACGTCTTTGCGGCGACCGAGACGGGGGAGGACGTACTGGTCGTTCCCCAGGAGACCGGATCCGATCTGTCCGGGGACGAAGGGGAGCCGGGTGAAGAACGGGAAGTTTCCGGTGAGACACTGGTCCCCGCCGATAAGGAAGACTCTGTTCCGGTGGCGGCACCGGGCGATGAGAAAGCCGTTTCGGAAAAGGACAACCCCCCGGAAGAGATTTTCAAGGCGAGTGAGGAAGAGCCGACGGAGGGGTCGGAGACCGTGGAAGAGGAAACTCCGGTCAATGAGGAAGTTCTGTCCGACGAAGGAGCTTCCGCCGCCGTGGAAACCGACGTAGTGGAAGCGGCTTTCGCCGAAGAAGCGGAACAAGTCGGTGATGCGGTCCGGGCTGACGGGAAGACGGAAGATCACGGGATCCGGGAAGATGATACCGCGGGAGTGACCGAAAAGGAAGTCGAATCTCGGGAAACGATCCCGGAAGAAGAGGAAACCGGAGAAGCTGTTTCAGTAGAAGGGGCGGCTTCCGAAGAGGACCCGGAAGAACCCGGTGAAACTCCCGGGGAAGAATCACCCGGAGATCCGGTACCGGAAGAAACTGACCTGCTGGTCCTGGAGTGTGGAGCGGAATTTTCCATTGATCATTGGTCGCCGGAATCGGGGCTCCTTGCCGTGGACATTGTTTCGGGCTCCCTTCGACTTCCCGCCTCCCTGCTGTCGGTAATAGAAGATACACTGAAAGTACTCCCCGCCGAAGACGGAAGTGTGGAGATCTCCGGTAACGGCACCTTTCTGATGAACTGCGGAACGGACGCCCCCCTGACGATTGTGCCTCACGAAGGAACGATACTTCGAAGAAGCATGATCGTAATGCATACCGGACTACTGAAACTGGAGCCGGTAGATTCGGTCGCGGATCGGGACCTGGTCGTGATAAGGGAGACTGAAGGAGGAAAGGTCCTGCTTACGGGGAGCGGTCGGTCAAGGGTGATACTTCTGGGATACAGGAACAGGATCTTCCTGGTCAGGACCGCTTCCATTGCCGCTGCGGAACCCGGGATAAGTATATCCGACGCTGCGGACGGTTATACCAGGATTTCAGGAACAGGCAAGGTATTCCTCATAGAGTGACACCGGTATGATTCTTCCACGAACCCACCGGATTGGATGTCAGGGATGTTTCGTGGGGATGTAGCTCAGTTGGTAGAGCGCTGCCTTCGCAAGGCAGAGGTCGGCGGTTCGATCCCGCTCATCTCCACCATACATCCTTTCAATGAAGGTTTCATCCTTCCCTCGTATCCGTGACTCGTAGTCCGGACATTGTTCGAATGGAAAGCGCCTGGCTGAGCAGCACGGGCAGGTCGCCGGCATCTTCATGTTATTTTGCCGGAGGTTACAGGGGAGACGGGGTAACCGCCGGAGTCATCGCTGTCACCGAAGCTCCCCCGGGGCACGGTATTGATGCCGAAAGAGCGATATCGGCGCTGCGGGAAGCTTTCGCCGAGGGAGTGGCTTACGGAGCGGAAGGACTCCTGGGGGACTTTTCCCGGAAGCCTGTCGTTCCGGACGGAACTTCCATGGCCGCGGCGGCCTTCTCGCGGAATGAGGTTTGGATAAATTCGAACGGCTCCTGCCGGGTTTTCCTTTACGGAACAAGGTTTTCGTCCCCGAAGGGTCGGATGATGTCCATGCCGGCGGGTTACTCCGGTCACCTGTACATGGAACCGGGGGATATCGTCGTGCTTGCCGGGGGAGAGACGATGGGTTGCCTGGAATCGGGCGTGGGACGGTTACCGGGCCGGCGTGGATCCCGCTCTCTTGCGGAAATGCTGTCCGGAATCATTAAGGATTCGGGCGCAGGACACGGGAAATCCGGTGGAAGCATCGCGGCGGTTAGGTTTCCGGGAAGAAGAAAAACACTATTAAGGCGGGTTCCCGCGAAAATCACGGTAGCGGTGTCGGTGGTTGTAATGATTTCTCTCCTGGCTGTGCTGCTTCTTTGCGGAAGTGACGGTGTTGATGGTGCCGCACTCCGGTCGTATGATGCGGACACCACCGGTAACGTGATGCCGTTGAAATAGGCCTGCTCCATGATCGTTGCTCTTCTCCCTGAAAGCCGACAGGTTTATATTCCATGGCCGGCCGCGCTAGGCGGGGAGCTAGCGGTGCCCTGTACCCGCAATCCGCTACAGCGGGGCTGAAGGATCTGTGCGGCAGAGTGAAGCCCGTGCGTTGCCGTGTAAGCGGCGTGGAGGGTCGGGACCCGTGCGGCGGCAGTCCGCGAACTCCGTCAGGACCGGAAGGTAGCAGCGGTAAGCGGAACCTGTCGGGCGACACGGACCAACCTGGCCCGAGCCGGCTGCAGGGCGCGTCTCGCGTAGCCTGTCAAGCAGATATGCGCGGTCGGCCTGCTTATTCGGATGATGGAGGTATGGTGAGCTACCTGGTATTCGCAAGAAAGTGGAGACCTCGCACATTCGAGGAAGTCGTCGCTCAGGAGCACATCACGGTGACCCTGAGTAATGCCATAGACTCGGGCAGGGTAGGGCACGCTTACCTGATGGCGGGTCCCAGGGGAGTGGGCAAGACCACTACCGCCAGGATTTTCGCCAAGGCTCTGAACTGCGAGAGGGGTCCCACTTCACATCCCTGCCTGGAATGTGAATCCTGCCGCAGCATAGCTTCCGGAAACCATCTGGACGTGCGCGAGATAGACGGGGCCAGCAACAGGGGCATAGACCAGATACGCGAGCTTAGGGAACAGGCCAGGTATTCCGCCGCCTCCGGTCGTTACAAGATCTACATAGTCGACGAGGTCCACATGCTTACCAACGAAGCCTTCAACGCCCTTCTCAAAACACTGGAGGAACCCCCGGAATCCGTGGTTTTCATTTTCGCCACCACCCAGCCCCGCAAGGTGCCCGATACGATCCTGAGCAGGTGCCAGAGATTCGATTTCAAGAGGATACCTTTTTCCATCATGTCCGACTACCTGGGAAACGCAGCTGCGGGCGAGGGTATAACCTTCGACGACGCCGCTCTCAAAATGGTATGCAACGCCAGCGGGGGGAGCATGCGGGACGCCTTGTCCATTATGGATCAGCTGGTAAGTTTCGCGGGGGATGACATCCGCGGCGAGGACGTGGCCGACCTCCTGGGAATGGTGGAAACGGAACTTCTTGCCGCGATCATCGGATCCGTTCTGTCGGGTGATACCGCTGCCGCTCTGGACGGGATCGCCCGGGGCTTATCCGAGGGTTACGCGGTGGACGAGCTTATGGATGCCGTGTCGACTTTTCTCAGGAACCTTCTCCTGGTGGTTTCCGGGGCGTCGGAAAGCATGATGGAAATACCCGAGTCCGAGAGGAACATCCTGGTTGAACTGGCTCGCGGGGTTCCCGACGTGATGGTGCTCAACGTGTTGAGGATAATGTCCGGAGCCTCGTCTGAGATCAGGAACGGCAACCTGCCGCGAATCGCCATGGAAACGGCGATCATGACCGCTTCCAAACTATCCGGAGCTTTCCCGGTTGCCGATCTGCCTCCCGCGGCGAACCGGGTGGCGGTCGTCCGGGATTTAGCGAATGATGAGCGCCGGAACGAAACACCACGGGTGCCGGTGGAAAAGAACGAAGTCGAACCGGAAGAAGCCGTGGCATCCAGCTATGAAGAAACGACTCAGGGTTCTTGCCGGGTATGGGAGGTGCGGGAGACCGACGGGGACGATAAGGAGAAGGAAGAGAAGAAGACGGCCCGAACTGTACTCGGGCTTTTCGATGCGTTGTGACGGGAAGTACGGATGAACCAGAAACAACTCAAGAAGATGCTGGCCCGCGCCCAGGAAATGCAGGCCAAAATGTTGAAGATGCAGGAAGACCTCGCCGGGGAAAAGATCGAGGGTTCCGCGGGGAACGGAATGGTCAGGGCGATGGTTTCGGGCAATGGCGAACTCCTCGAAATTTCCATTTCCCCGGAGGTCGTGGATCCGGAGGACATAGAAATGCTGGAAGACCTGATTCTTGTGGCGGTGAAGAACGCCGTCGAGGAGAGCAGGAGGCTTTCGGAGAAACGCATGGAAGAGTTCGGTATGCCCGGACTGGGCGGTCTGCCGTGAGTTCGGGAATATTCGATCTTTTGGTGGAACAGTTGCAGAGGCTTCCCGGAATAGGCAGGAAGACGGCCACCAGGTTGGCTTTCAGCATAGTGGACGACCCCGGGATGGCCAAGGATTTCACCCGGGTGCTGGACATGGTATGGAAAAAGGTCGGCGAATGTTCCATTTGCAGGAACATAACCGAGAAAGATGTTTGTGATGTGTGTGCCGGCAAGTCGAGGAGCAATTCCATTTGCGTGGTGCACAACCCGGCGGACATGAGGGCCATTGAGGATGCCGGGCTCTTCCGGGGCAGGTATTTCATCCTGCACGGAGTGTTGGCTCCCCTGGAGGGAAAGGGGCCCGAGGAACTGGGTATCGGAAAGTTGAAGCGCATGGTGGAGCGGTTCGGGACCGAGGAGGTGATTCTCGCCCTGGATACCACCGCAGACGGCGAAGCCACTTCCTCGTATCTCTCCAGGGTTATGTCGGGCTTGGACGTCAAAGTTACGAGGTTGGCCCGCGGTCTTCCTCCGGGAGCTTCCGTGGAATTCGCGGATCCCCTGACGCTGACCCAGGCTTTCCAGGGAAGACAGAGAGTCTGAGCATTGGGGCTCAACTGGCCTAATAGATTATCCATCCTTAGAATACTTCTGAGTCCCGTTTTCATGGTGTTGTTGCTGGATGACCGTAAAGGTTTCAGGCTCGCCGCATTCGCGGTTTTCTGCATGGCTTCCCTGACCGATCTCTACGATGGGTACCTGGCGAGGAAATACGGCTGGGTGACGAATCTCGGCAAGTTCCTGGATCCCCTGGCCGATAAGCTTTTGGTTGTGTTAGCCCTTATCGGTCTCAACCAGATTGATCTGGTGCCGGCATGGGCCCTTTATCTCATCGTGGGACGGGAACTTATGGTTACCGGCCTACGTTCCATCGCGGCGTACGCCGGGGTTCTCATAATGCCTTCCAGGATGGGCAAGTATAAGACGTCAGTACAAATGACCTCAATATTCCTGTACCTGTTGTACTCGGTTATGCGGGAGGAACATGGCAGACCCGGATTCCTGGAAATCTCCGGAGGCTCCGGGAACGATGGCGTTCTTTTCGCCGCTGATGCCGCCCTGATTAGCGCGGTGTTGTTGGCGGTGGTTTCCGGGATGGACTACTTCTGGAGGAACCGCACCATTCTCAAGAGGCTGCTGCTGTGAAGAGACCCGACCGGGTTGCGGGGCGATGGGTGGCCATGGTACTGGGCGCGGGATTGGTGCCCTTGGCTCCCGGTACCGCAGGAAGCGTGATTTCCGCCGGAATATTCCTGTTGGTTCGTACCGGGAACGGACTTCCCCGGCTGCTTCTCGCACCGATACTGTTACTGGGGTACTGGGGATGTTTCGAAGGAAGGAAAGCCTGGGGAGATGATCCCTCGCGTGTAGTGATCGACGAGTTCGCCGGTTGTTGGGTGGCATGCCTCGGTGCTCCGGTGGAATGGGGAGTATGGGGAGTCCTGGCGGCGCTAGCGCTTTTCAGGGTTTTCGACATATTCAAACCGTGGCCGGTTTCAAGGTTCGACAGTATGGATTCATCCCTGGGCATACTGCTGGACGATGTGGCTGCGGGTTTTTTATCGGTGCTGGTGATGGTACTGGTGGATAATGCAGTCGCAATCGCATGAACGAAGGTTCGTCCTGGAGATAGCCCGTCTCTTGATGAAGGATGGGAGATTTCTTGCCGTTGCCGAGTCGTGTACCGGCGGCCTGGTGAACGCGATGCTGTCTTCGGTTCCCGGAGCTTCCCGTTGGTTCCTGGGAGGGGTGGTGGCTTATTCCGACAGGCTGAAGGAAAAGCTCGTCGGTGTTCCCCTCGATACCATCGCGGAATACGGAGCAGTGAGTCGCGAAACGGTCGAGGCGATGGCCAGGGGCGTTCGGGAAACCACGGGTGCCGAAGTATCCATGGCCGTTACCGGGATAGCGGGGCCGGGAGGCGGGTCGCGGGAAAAACCGGTGGGGACGGTATGGATGGCCGTGTGTGGTTCGAACGGAGTTTTTACATGGTCCGAAAAGTTCACGGGAACCAGGGAAGAGGTGAGGCGCCGGGCATCGCGATGCGTCCTGGAAATGATGGCGCGTAGGCTGGAGGACGGCGGAGCGTGAGGATTTTCGCAGCCCTGGCTTTGCCCCCTCGTGTGATCGCCCGGATCGTCGGATGGCAGGAGGAACAGAAAAAGCTTCACCCGTCGCTCAGGTGGGTGAAAGAGGATAATCTCCATATCACTTTGAGGTTTTTTGGGAACCTGGAGTCGGGAGCGCTGAACAGGATAAGAAGCGTGCTGGAGAACTGGAAACCAGGGCATCTCGGCTTTTCGCTGGAGCGCGTGGGTACGTTTGGCGGCAGGGGTTCGCCTTCTGTATACTGGCTCGGCGGTGATTTCCCGCCCCAAGTTACGGAAATCGCCGGCAGGCTTGGCCGCATTCCCGACGAAAGGGGGAGGTACGGCGGCGGAACATTCATACCGCATCTCACCGTGGCCCGCAGAAAGGGAGGTCCAGTCCCGATGCCGGCATTCCCGGGTGAGGTTCGCGGAGTTTTGAGTACGATGTGGCTGGTGAACAGCACGCTCACGCCGGAAGGACCCGAGTACGAATTCCTGGAGACTTATGATCTGAATGGTAATTGAGAGGTGATGAAATGGCGGTGAACAAGGGTAAACCGGTGGAAAAGGAGAAGGCGCTCAAGGCCGCCTTTCACCAGATAAGGAAACAGTTCGGCCAGGGAGCCCTGATGAGATTGGGGGAGAACACCCACATGAAGGTGGATGTTATTCCCACAGGATCCCTGGCACTGGATGCGGCCTTGGGAATAGGGGGAATTCCAAGGGGCAGGGTGACGGAGATATTCGGTGCCGAGGCCTCGGGGAAGACGACCCTGGCATTGCATATAATAGCCAACGCACAGAGGCTTGGAGGTGAAGTCGCCTTCATAGACGCCGAACATGCCCTCGATCCGGTCTACTCGGAGGCCCTGGGAGTGAATATAGATGATCTTCTCGTTTCCCAGCCTTCCAACGGAGAACAGGCCCTGGAAATCACCGAGATGCTGGTACGGAGCAACGCGGTGGACGTTATAGTCATAGATTCCGTGGCCGCACTGGTTCCCCGTGCGGAGATAGAGGGTGAAATGGGAGACAGCCATGTGGGGCTCCATGCCCGGTTGATGTCGCAGGCCCTGAGAAAACTTACCGGCGTAGTTTCCCAGTCTAAATGCGCGGTGGTGTTCATCAATCAGATAAGGATGAAAATAGGGGTGATGTTCGGAAACCCGGAGACCACCACCGGGGGAAGGGCGCTGAAGTTTTACAGCAGCGTGCGGCTGGACGTGAGGAGGATAGCCTCGATCAAGGACGGCGACGAGGTGATCGGAAGCAGAACGAGGATAAAGGTCGTCAAGAACAAGCTGGCTCCTCCTTTCAGAAACGCGGAATGCGATATCCTCCACGGGTTCGGAATTTCCAGGGAGAGCGAACTGATAGACCTGGGAATGAAGTACGACATCATAACCAGGAGAGGCACCTGGTATTCCATGGGAGACATTCAACTGGGTCAGGGCAAAGAGAAGAGCAGACTGTACCTGGTGGAACACGGTGAACTCGCGGATCGTCTGGAAACCCAACTCAGGGAGATCATGGAGATTCCCCAGTCGTCCGGTTCTTCCGGCGGCGAAGGCGGTGCCGGAGGCGAAGAGCAGCACAAAGGGGAATGAATAAGATTATTAGGGTTGTTCTGGATGAAGTGGAAAAATCCGGGAGAGGCTGGGTAAAAGCGAAGGCTCCGGGACATTCCTGGCTCGTTACCGTTGAAACCGCCGGAAGGCTCGGGCTGGAATCCGGGCTGGAAGTGGACGTCGGATCGATGAACCGCGTGGCTGAGGAGGAACAGCTTCCCCGTGCCAGGGACGTGACCGTTTCGTACCTTGCGAGGGCCGGGCACAGCCGCATGCAACTGGAAGCATACCTTTCCGGCAAGGGATACCTGCCGCAAGTTATCGCCGAGGTTCTCGACTGGGCGGAAAACCTGGGACTCGTGGACGACAGACGGTATGCCGGAGCGTTCGTCGAAAGTCACACCAACAGGTCTCCGATGGGGCGGTACAGATTGAGGATGGAACTGATCAGGAGGGGCATTGCTCCCGACATCGTGAGTGAAATTCTCGAAGGCAGGGAAGACCGGGACCTTTTCGACCGCCTGGTGAAAGAAGTAAGGAAGAAGTACGGAGGCATGGAACGGCGGAAGGCATTGCGCAGGGCTTCTTCCTACATGAGGCGACGGGGGTTCGGATTCGACCTGGCGTCGAGAGTACTTGAGGAGATTTTCGGAGACGGGGGAGACATCCGCTGAGGAACAAGTGGTACCGTTTCTTCTGGACCGAGATGGGAAACCGGGTTCTCGGAAACCCGTCTTCCATACCGCGACACATGCCGGAACACATGAAGGCGGTTCTGGAAGAATCGCGATGGAGCGCCGATGTTACCGGCAGGATTCTCACGGGGGAACGGCTCTCTCCCCGGGAAAGCAGGTGGATCTACAGGTTAACCTGGAACGAACTGCGGAACAAGGGTTTCAGCAGGCCACTCAGGATTACGCCCTGGCCGGGAGTGACCATGCTGCTTCCTTTTTACCGGGGATATCTGGCGGTGACTCCACAGTCCTTTTCGGAAAGGATACCGAGCCGGTCGAGGGCCCTGGCCATGGTGGGACGTACCCGGGCGGCACTGGAATCCGGTTATCGCCTTGTTGTGGTCATGGCAGGTTGGACCGACGAAGTACTGGATATCATGGAGAGGGGCGCGGTGACCGCCTGTTCTCCGGACAGGCTCAATGAACTCCTGTTCTCCGGAGCGAATTCAAGTCCTTGACTTCCTTCAGATATTGTAACAGTTTAGCCACTCCCTTCGGGTCCCCAATGAAGAGGCGCATCACGGTGAGTCCCGCGCCGGTCGGGGGCTGTCGAAGCATGTCCGCCGCAGGTGGATGAGTATGGAAAGGCGCATCCCCGGGATGCCGGGAGGAAAGTTTCTGTATTTTTCGGAGGTCGAAGTGAAAACTTACTCTGCTAAGCCGGGGGAGATCGAGAGGAAGTGGTGGCACGTGGATGCCACGGGTCATTCCCCGGGTCGTCTGGCGGCGAGTATAGCCGTCATTCTTCAGGGCAAAAACAAGCCCGTTTATACCCCCCACGTCGATACCGGTGATTTCGTGGTGGTGACGAACGTCGAAAAGATGAGTTTCACCGGAAGGAAGCTGGAGCAAAAGGAATACGGAAGGCATACCGGGTATCCCGGCGGGCGGAAAGTAACCAGTATGAAGGATATGCTGACGAAGCATCCCGACAGGATACTGAGAAGCGCCGTTCGCGGAATGATGCCCAAGAACAGGCTTGCCAGGCAGCAGTTGAAGAAGTTGAAAATTTTCGCCGGCAGTGAACATCCGCATCAGGCCCAGAATCCCAAGGACCTGGAACTGTAGGTCAGAGGTGGTACAATGAAACAGCATGTTGGAGTAGGAAGAAGAAAAAGTGCCACCGCGAGGTGTTACCTCAGACCCGGAAGTGGAAAGATAAGGATAAACCGAAGGGATCCGGTGGAGTACTTTTGCAACCTTTGGCAACTTGAGCACGCCCTGGAACCTCTGGATCTTCTGGGGGTCCGCAAGGAACTGGACGTTGTCGTAAACGTCAAGGGAGGCGGCATCACCGGCCAGGCTGGAGCGGTCAGGCTCGGTATAGCCAGGGCGCTGGTGGAGCTTAATCCTGATTTCAGGGCCAGGCTCAAATCCGAGGGTATGCTCAGGCGTGACCCCCGCAAGGTCGAGCGGAAGAAGTACGGTCAGCCTAAGGCCAGGAAGAGATTCCAGTTCTCCAAGAGGTAAACCGTACGGAATCCAAGCCGGTTTCAAACCGGCCATCACACACGATCGGTTGGTGACCGGCCCGGTGTCTGCCAGCGGGCGGATCGGCCAGGTTGATCCGATCGGAGGAAAACCGAAAGGACGAACATGCAGATACCATCCATGCAGGAGATGCTGGAGGCCGGGATACACTTCGGCCATCAGAAGAGCAGGTGGAATCCGAAAATGCGGAACTACATTTTCATGTCCCGCAACGGAATTCACATAATAGACCTCCAGAAATCCAGGGCGCTCCTGGAAGATGCCGCCAACCTGGTGGCCAAGACCGTCGCCTCGGGCAAAAGCGTTCTCTTCGTCGCTACTAAGAAGCAGGGCAGGGAATGTGTTAGGGAGCATGCGGAGAGATGCGGACAGTTCTACGTGACCGAGCGCTGGATGGGCGGCATGCTCACGAATTTCAGTACCATATCCAAGGGAATCAAAGTCCTCAACGAACTGGAGAAACTGGAAAAAGAGGGTTACCCTCCCGGTCTCACCAAAAAGGAGATCCTCAGGAAGAAAAGGCATTACGAGAAACTCCGCAAGGACCTTTCCGGTATCAGGAACATGAAGGAACTTCCCGGAGTGGTGGTGGTGGTCGACATAAAGAAGGAACAGAACGCCGTGCGGGAGGCAAGGAAGTTGGGTATACCTTGCGTGGGCATAGTCGACACCAACTGTGATCCGACGGAAGTGGATTATCCCATCCCGGGCAACGACGACGCCATCAAGTCCATATCGCTTATCGTGGGAACCCTGGCCGATTACGCCCTTCTGGGTTCGGAGGGTTCCAGGAAGAGCGAGAAGGAGGAAGATACGGAGGCTCCTTCCGATGGAGGGAAATCAGCGCGGGCGAAAACCGGAGAGTCCTCCGGGAGTGATGCGCCAAAAAAGAAGACCGCCGGAAAAGAAGGAAAGGACCCTGGTGAATGATGGGTATCAACCTTGATGACCTCAAACAGCTGAGAAAAACCACCGGAGCCGGGATAGTGGATTGCAAGAAGGCCCTGGAGGAAAGCGACGGAGACATGCAAAAGGCCATCACGATACTCAGGAAGAGGGGTATCAAGGTGGCTTCCAAGAAGGCCCAGAGGGAAGCGACCGAGGGGCTCGTAGTATCCTACATCCACCCGCCCGGAAAGCTCGGAGTGTTGGTGGAGATAAACTGTGAGACTGATTTCGTGGCGAGAACCGAGGAATTCAAACAGTTCGCCAAGAAAATCGCGATGCACATCGCCGCCTATCCTCCCATGGTGGTTTCCAGGGAGGACCTTTCCAAGGAAGCCGTTGAGAACGAGAAAAACATCATCACGGCCCAGCTGGAGAATTCCGGTAAGCCGCCTCATATCATCGAGAAGATAGTACAGGGCAGGATGGAGAAGTTTTACGGCGAAACCTGCCTCCTCGACCAGGAATGGTCCGACGACCCCGACGTGGGAACGGTAAAGGATGCCCTTACCGATCTCATAGGAAGACTCAGGGAGAACATAATCATCAACAGATTCGCCAGGTTCTCCATAGGTTCTTGATGAACGGCGGTTCCGTCCCCGGCAGGTTGCTCCTCAAACTCAGCGGGGAAGTACTGGCCGGAAGCGGCGGAAGGAATCTGGATATTTCCGTTTTACGGAACCTTTCGTCGGCGATACTGGAACTGGTTTCCATGAAATGCCAGGTTGGTATCGTTGTGGGCGGAGGAAATTTCGTCCGGGGCAGGGAACTGGAAACCAGGCGGGTGGCTGCGGACCAGATGGGCATGCTGGCCACCATGATAAACGGTATTGTACTAAGGGAGGCCATCGTAGAAGCAGGTGGCAGGGCCGGTGTTCTTTCCGCGATACCGGTGGAAGGGATGCTGGACACTTTCACTCCCGACCTTGCCGAGGATTTCCTTGACCGTGGATACGTGGTGGTTTACGTGGGAGGTACGGGAAATCCGCTTCTTACCACGGATACGGCGGCGGCGCTTCGGGCCGTTCAGACCAGGTGCGAAAGGCTGCTGAAGGGTACGAAAGTGGATGGTGTTTATGAATCCGATCCGTCAATGAATCCCGACGCGAGAAGATTGAAAACAATTTCCTACCGGGACGTGCTGAAGTACGATCTCAAAGTCATGGATGCGGCGGCGGTGGCGGTTTGCAGGGATGCGGGACTTCCCATAAACGTCTTCGACATAAGGGAACCGGAAAACCTGGTGAGGGTTTATCGTGATCCTTTCGTGGGAAGCCTTATAGAGGGGTAGGGAAATTATGGACGAATTATTGAAAAACGTGAGAAAAAGGATGAAGGCCACGGTGGAGAATACGGCCAGGGAAATGGCTGTGGTAAGAACCGGTAAGGCCAGTCCCGCCCTGCTGGAAAACATCAAAGTGGAGTGTTGGGGAGGGCTTCATCCCATGAATCAGGTGGCGGGGATTTCCGCCCCGGAACCCAGGTTACTGGTAATCCAGCCCTTCGATCCTTCCACCGCGGATGCTATAGTCAGGGCGATTCAGAAATCGGACCTGGGTCTTCAGGCATCTTCCGACGGATCCGTCGTGAGAGTTCCGATTCCCAAGCTTTCGGCGGAGAGAAGGCGTGAACTGGAACGCCACGTGAAAAAGCTGGCGGAGCAGGGCAGGACGGCTGTTCGCAATGTCAGACGCAGTGGCAACGAGGAACTTCACAAGTTCAAGAAGAACGGCGATATAACCGAAGACGAGGAATACCGGGGTCAGAAAGAAATACAGGAAGCCGCCGACGAGGCCATTGCCGAGATAGATAAGTACCTGGAGAATAAAACCAAAGAGATTCTCGAGGTATGACGAACTGATGGATCGATCCGGGATTTGTCCTATGCCCGTGCACGTTGGAATAATCATGGACGGAAACGGTCGCTGGGCCAGATCCAGGCGTCTCAAGCGCATCGAGGGGCATAAGGCTGCCGAGACATCCATACGGGAAACCGTCAGGTATTGCGGGGAAGCTGGTATAGGATACCTGACGTTGTATGCCTTTTCCACCGAGAACTGGAAGCGCCCCAAATCAGAGGTGGCTTTCATAATGGCTCTTCTTAAAAGGTTCATACGGCGTAATATAGATGAGTTGGACGGGAATGGGGTCAGGTTGAGAGCCATCGGACGCCTGCACGACTTGCCCAAAGGACCTCTCGAGGTTCTCAGGGGAGCCATGGAGAGAACCGTTTCCAACGACGGCCTGAATTTGATCCTCGCTCTCAGCTATGGGGGCAGGGCCGAACTCGTGGATGCCGCCAGGAAGATAGCCGGGAAAGCGGCCAGGGGCGAAATCCTGCCGGAGGACATCGACGAATCCACGATAAGCGGGCACCTATACCTGCCTGATGTCCCGGATCCCGACATGATAATCAGGACCAGCGGCGAACGGCGGCTTTCGAACTTTCTTCTTTGGCAATCCGCCTATTCCGAACTCTATTTCACGGAAGTTCTCTGGCCGGATTTCAGGAAGGAACACCTCCACCGTGCCATCGAGGATTACGGGCGCAGGAAGAGGCGTTTCGGCGGCATAGGCTGATGAAACGATTCGGGAGACTCGCCGGCAGAATTGCCGTGGCGATACCCGGCATAGGGCTTTTTGTGCTTGTCGCTCATTCTCCTTCCATTGTCAATGTCGTGTTTTTCTCGCTGTTATCGTCGCTGGCGGCGGTGGAGGCCGTAAGGCTTACGGGGCCCGGCGGTGCCGGATTGCAGGTGATGGCGGCGCTGCTGACCGGTGGAGCCGCGGCGGTAGTGGCGATGGCGGACCCACGGGTGGCCGTGGCCCTGGTGATGATACCGGGTCCATTGGTTTCCCTGATGCGCATCTTGAAGAACGGTGCGGAGGGGGCCGGGAGAAGTGCGGCGGGACTGACCGGTATCATGATGCTGTTGTCTGTGAGTTTCGGCCTGGTCGCCAGGCTGTCCGTTGATTACGAGTCGCCCTGGATCGTTTTCATCCCTCTTTCCATTTGCTGGCTTAATGACACTTTTGCTTATTTCATAGGGATCGCTTTCGGTAAGCATAAGATGGCTCCGTCGATAAGTCCGGCGAAGAGCTGGGAAGGCTTCTTCGCGGGATTGGCCGGGGCAACGGCTGGAGCGGTCCTGGTCGGCGGTCTCCTGGTGGGTTTTCCTCTTCCGCCCATGGTGGCGCTGGGATTTGTAGGGGGATTGGCCGCCGTGGCCGGGGATCTGCTGGAGTCCGCCCTCAAGAGAGACGCATCGGTAAAGGATTCGGGACGGATACTGGCGGGTCACGGTGGTGTGCTGGACAGGTTCGACAGTCTCCTGGCGGTGGCCCCGGTGGTATGGCTTTTCATGGAACTTGGGAAGGAATGGATCGGCTGTGGGTAAGCGCAGGGTGGCCGTTCTGGGAAGCACCGGTTCCATAGGGGTGCAGGCCCTGGAGGTGATATCCGGCAGCGGAAACCTGGAACTTCATTCCATAGTGTGTGGGAAAAATCTGGAACTGCTGGAAAAGCAGATCCGGGAGTACTCTCCGTCCGTGGCCGGTGCGGTGACGGCAAAGGGTGACTTGCCGCCGGGGGTGTTGTCGGGATCCGAAGTACTCGAACATGCCATAGACGGCGCCGACGTGGTCCTGAACGCCATAGTGGGAAGCGCAGGCCTCAAGGCGAGTATCCTCTGCATGGAAAAAAAGGTTCTCCTGGCGCTTGCAAACAAGGAGAGCCTCGTTATCGGAGGAGAACTTTTGAAGGATTTCGTGGCCTCCGGCGGGGTGATACCCGTGGATAGCGAACACAGCACCATATACAGATGTCTGGAAGGCGAGAAGGGGGTGCTGGGAATAACCCTGACCGCCAGCGGCGGACCTGTCCGTGATGTTCCCCTGGAAAAGATTCCGGGTTTGCCGGTTGAGAGGATACTGAACCATCCCACATGGGACATGGGAGCCAGGATAACGGTGGATTCCGCAACCATGGTCAACAAAGCCTTCGAGGTCATCGAGGCGAAGTGGTTGTTCGAAGGTTTGCCCATCGAGGTGGTTGTCCATCCGCAAAGCGTGGTGCATTCCCTGGTGAGATTGGCGGATGGTTCGTGGAAGGCTCTGGCGGGCCGCCCGGATATGAGAATTCCCATTCAGTACGGTTTGAACCGGGGAGCGGCGCTGGAAATCCTGGCGTATGATCGTCCGGTGGAATGGGACGTTCTCTCCTTCGAGCCTTTGGAGGTAAAAAGGTACCCGGCCTTCGAAACGGTGGTCGATGCCGGTGAACGGGGAGGAACTTGCCCGGCGGTCGCGAATGCCGCGGACGAGGTGGCGGTGGAAGCCTTTCTTTCCGGAAGGATAGAATTCGGAGATATTGCAATGGTGATACGAAAAGTGCTGGACCGTCACCGCCGGCTCGACGTTGGTTCCGTAGAGGAGATACTCGAGGCCGACGGAAACGCGAGAATCGAGGCCCGGAAGGTGGTGGAAGAACTATGTTGACCGTTGCGGCCATCGTTTTCGGACTCGGCGTGATAGTTTTCTTCCACGAGATCGGGCATCTCGTAGCCGCGAAATTGGTGGGATTGCCCGTTTCCAGGTTCTCCGTAGGTTTCCCGCCTCACATTTTCAGGAAACGCATAGGGGAGACCGAGTATTGCGTGGGAATCGTTCCACTGGGAGGATACTGCAAGGTCGACCTGGGAACCACGGGGGAGCCGGTGAAGGGCGTGCCGTGGTTTTCCAGAATTTTGGTAGCTGTTGCCGGACCGTTCTTCAACCTGGTGCTGACCGCTTTGATACTCGTGGTGGTATACGGCGTGGTGGGATGGGACGTGGACATGACTCCGCCCGTGGTGGGCGATCCGTACAATTCCCTGGGGCTTTCCGTGGGCGATACGGTCGTAGCGGTGAACGGCGTTCCGGTAAAGGATTATTACCACATGCTTAAACTCATGAATTCCTGTTCCGGGGGGACGATTACCGTAAGAGGTTCCAGGGGCGAACGTGAAGTGGAGTATACCGCCTCCGCATTGGATTCCCTGCCCTTCAAACCCCTGGTTCCGGTGGTGATAGATGAGGCTATAGTCGGCCTTCCGGCGTATGAATCCGGCATGAGGCCCGGTGACAGCGTGGTAGCGGTGAACGGGAAACCGGTGCTCATCTGGAGCGATTTTCAGGAAGCCGTGGCCGGAAGCGGGGGCAGGGAACTGCTGGTGGAATTCTACAGGAACGGAAGGCTGGATACGGTCAGGGTCACTCCCGTGGAATACGACGGGAGACTTCTTGCCGGGGTCACCGTGAAACTTCCGGTGGAGAGGCTGAAACTGCCGTTTTTCAGATCCGTCGTCGAGGGACTGAAGTCGACGGTGAACGGTACGGTGTACGTGGTTTCAACCCTCCTGAAGCTCTTTACCAAGCCGGAAGAGTTGGCCAGGAGTTCGGGAGGGCCCATATACGTAGCGGAAGCCCTTGGACAGCAGGCGAAGTCCGGGCTGCCGAACTACCTTTATACTCTCGCCAGTATATCCCTGGCCATCATGGTCTTCAACCTACTGCCGATACCGGTGCTGGACGGAGGACACGTAGTCATACTCCTGGTGGAGGGAGTAAGAGGCGAACCCATGTCGAAAAAGGCCGTGCAGCGTGCTTATCAGGTGGGAATGACGATAATACTGGCCCTGTTCCTGTTGATGTTTTTCAAGGATCTGATCAGGGTCATGACCAGGGTTCGCTAGGCCCGGCAAGGTGGAATAAGGAGAGGGCCGCGTAGAAGTACGAGTACGAATACGTGTTATTCCGGACGGAGGTGGGAAACCACCGGGATTCCGAACATGGTATTCTTAACGCCGGTTGACCGGCTGGACCGCTCCGGAGTTGGGTGGGGAAGCAAGTTCGATCCCCGCCAGGGATTCACAGATTTCAGACTGGTTGCCGGCCGCGGTGTTCTGATCGAAGAACTCCGTGCAACGAGGTTACGGAGGC
>Ga0256835_1000637_pt1 | contig 24546 bp, 19 predicted proteins | sample PIR30metaG_FD_185972 | JGI IMG/M metagenome (GOLD analysis project Ga0256835, IMG submission 185972) | Hydrothermal vent microbial communities from East Pacific Rise, Pacific Ocean - PIR-30 | ecosystem: Environmental > Aquatic > Marine > Hydrothermal vents | place: Pacific Ocean: East Pacific...
CTCGTCGTGATCGGTGCGCCGCTCTGGATTCCAGTGGCGGGTGCTGTGGCGGTCATGGTCCGGCTGTTTCTGGGAAGGCCGGTCCTGTTCCGACAGCAGCGGCCGGGTCTTCGCGGTGAGCCGTTCACCCTGCTCAAGTTCCGGACGATGACGGATGCCCGGGATGAGGATGGGAACCTGCTTCCTGACGAGGATCGTCTGACGCCGTTCGGCCGGTTTCTTCGCCGGACGAGCCTCGATGAGCTCCCGGAGCTGATCAACGTGGTGAAGGGGGAGATGAGTCTGGTCGGCCCCCGGCCGTTGCTGATGGAGTACCTCGACCGGTACACGCCGGAGCAGGCTCGGCGGCACGAGGTCAGGCCGGGGATCACGGGGTGGGCCCAGGTCAATGGCCGGAACGCGCTGAGCTGGGAGGAGAAGTTCGATCTGGATGTGTGGTATGTCGATCATGCCAGTCTGTGGATCGACCTGAAGATTCTTGCCCTGACGGCATGGAAGGTTCTCAGGGGGGATGGCGTGTCCCAGCCGGGGCGGGCGACGATGGAGGAGTTCATGGGAACGAGGGACGAACGCGGAGAAGGAAGATCCTGATGGCCGCACGGCAGCGGCTGGTCGTGGTTGGTGCCGGGGGGTTCGCCCGGGAGGTTGCATGGCTCAGCAGGGAGATCGATGCGGCCGCGCCCCGGTTCGAGTTCGTGGGGTTCGTCGTGACGGATCTCTCCAGGCTGGGGCCACACGATAGTCGGGAGCTCGTTCTGGGGGACTACTCGTGGCTTGAAAGGAATCGGAGGACGGTCGATGCTCTCGCCATCGGGATTGGGAACCCCTCGGTACGCCTGAAGGTCGGGGAGGAGCTCTCGCGGACATTCCCCGAGATCGGGTGGCCTGCTCTCGTTCATCCGAGCGTCATCCGTGACAGGAAACGGTGCTCATTCGGGCCGGGGACGCTTGTGTGCGCCGGGACCATCGCGACCGTCAACGTGGTTCTTGAAGAGTTCTCGATGGTCAATCTGGCGTGTACGCTGGGCCATGAGGCAAGGGTCGGACGAGGGTGTGTTCTCAATCCGACCGTGAACATCTCGGGTGGGGTGGTGCTGGAGGAGGGTGTCCTGGTGGGAACGGGTGCGCAGGTTTTGCAATACGTCACCGTCGGCCGTGGAGCGACCGTCGGGGCCGGCGCGGTGGTGACGCGCGATGTCCCCGCGGGCGAGACCGTCGTCGGAGTGCCTGCCCGTCCGCTTCGAAGGAAGGAGCGTTCGTGACCCGGCTCTACCTCTCCCCGCCGCACCTGTCCGGTGAGGAGCTCGATCTGATTCGCGACGCCGTCGAGTCCAACTGGATCGCACCGCTGGGGCCGCATGTGGACGCGTTCGAGCAGGAGTTCGCGGATGCCGTGGGAGGGCGCCACGCGGCGGCGTTGAGCTCCGGAACGGCGGGGCTGCACCTTGCCTTGCTGCTGCTCGGCGCCGGACCGGGCGACGAGGTTCTGTGCTCCGACTTGACCTTCGCGGCCACGGCGTTCGCCATCACCTATGTGGGAGCCCGGCCGGTGTTCGTCGATGCGGAGCCGGAGAGCTGGAACGTCGATCCGGCGCTTCTGGCCGAGGCGCTGGAGGACCGGGCGCGCAAGGGAAGGCTCCCGGCGGCGGTGATCGTGGTGGATCTCTACGGCCAGAGCGCCGATTGGGTCCCGATCCTCGCGGCGTGCGAGCGGTACGGCGTGCCGGTGATCGAGGATGCCGCCGAGGCGCTGGGCGCGACGTACCGTGACCGGCCGGTGGGCGGCTTCGGCCAGTTTGGAGTGTTCTCGTTCAATGGCAACAAGATCATCACGACCTCGGGTGGCGGGATGCTGGTCTCGTGCGACGGCGAGGCGATCGCCCGCGCCCGTTTCCTTGCCAGCCAGGCCCGGGATCCGGCGCCTCACTACCAGCACTCCACCGTCGGCTACAACTACCGGATGTCGAACCTGCTGGCCGCCGTGGGCCGGGGGCAGCTCAGGGTGCTCGAGGAACGAGTGGAAGCCAGGCGGCGGATCTTCTCCTGGTACGCGGAGCTGCTGGGGGATCTCCCGGGCGTCGAGTTCATGCCGGAGGCGCCGTACGGACGGGCGACCCGGTGGCTGACCTGCCTGACCGTCGATCCGGAGGTGTCCGGGATTACCCGGGAGACGATCCGTCTGGCGTTGGAGGCCGAGGACATCGAGTCACGTCCGGTGTGGAAACCGATGCACCTCCAGCCGGTGTTCGATGGGTGCGACATGTACGGTGGAACGGTCTCCGAGCGGCTGTTTGAGACCGGACTGTGCCTCCCCTCCGGCAGCGCCATGACCCGCCGCGACGTGGAGAGGGTGGCCGGGATCGTGATTGGGCGTGCGTGAAGAGATCGGAGAGGGGGAATGTGGCCCGTGACTGACCGGATGGAGACGCGGCGGCAGGGTACGACTGGTCAGGTCGTTGTCTCACCCTTGTCACGAATGATGAACCGTGGGATGCAGTTTGCGCTGGATGTCATCGTCCTGTCGGCGGCGTTCGTGCTGGCGTACCTGCTGCGGTTCGAGTTCGTGTTGTCGGGTGAGCAGCTTCGGAGCCTGACGATCCAGTGGCCGCTGGTGCTGCTGGTGCAGTTCTCGGCGCTGTTCGTCTCGGGGGTGTACGCGTTCATCTGGCGGTACGTCGGGCTGGCCGAGCTCCGGGCGTTCCTCAAGGCGGCGTTCTGGTCCGGGCTCATCCTGGTCTTCCTCAGGCTGGCACTTCCGGATGTCCTTCAGCACTGGAGGATCCCGCTGTCGGTGATCCTGATGGATTCCGTCCTGGCGTTCGGAGGGATCGTCGGGGTCAGGGTGTTGCGGCGGGCCGTGTATGAGCGGTATGAGCGGCGGCGGCGAGCGGTCGGCGCTGGCGAGGTGGAACGAAAGCCGGTGCTGCTCGTCGGGGCGGGGCGTGCGGGGGTCCTGGCGGCGAAGGAGATCCGGGGCCGAGGTGACATGAACCTCGAGATTCTGGGCTTCGTGGACGACGATCCCGAGAAGCAGGGCGCGGTGATTCAGGGTGTCCGGGTGCTCGGTAGAAGCCGGGATCTTCCAAGGCTTGCCGAGGAGCTTCAGCCCGACCATGTCATCATCACCATCGCTCAGGCGTCACGCCGGCAGCTCCGCCGGATCATGGCGATTTGTGAGAAGGCCGGTCTGAAGGCGCGGATCATTCCGGGGCTGTACGAGATTCTCGATGGCAGGGTGGGGATCTCCGCGATTCGCGACGTGGAGATCGAGGATCTGCTTGGGCGCGAACCGGTCAGGCTGGATGAGGACTCGATCGCTCGGTTCATCAAGGGGAAGACCGTCATGGTCACCGGCGCCGGAGGGTCGATCGGGTCGGAGATGGCGCGGCAGGTCGCGCGGTTTGGACCCTCGACCCTGTTGCTCCTGGAACGTGCCGAGTTCGCCCTGTTCGAGATCGACCGGGAGCTCAGGAGACACCGGCCGGACCTGGCGGTCGTGGCGCTGGTTGGTGATGTCTGTGACGAGCCCAGAGTGCGGCAGATCATGGAACGGTACCGCCCGGCCGTGGTGTTTCACGCTGCGGCGCACAAGCACGTCCCCATGATGGAGCTCAACCCGATCGAAGCGGTGAAAAACAACGTCCTCGGAACCTGGACGGCCGGAGTCGCGGCGGCGGAGGCCGGCGCCGAGGCGTTCGTCCTGATCTCGACGGACAAGGCGGTGCGGCCGTCATCGGTGATGGGGGCCTCCAAGCGGGTTGCGGAGCTCGTCGTCCGGGAACTGGACCGAAGGTTCTCGACGCGATTCATCATCGTACGCTTTGGGAACGTCATGGGGTCGGCGGGCTCGGTGATCCCGATCTTCCGCGAGCAGATCCGCCGCGGAGGGCCGGTGACCGTGACGCATCCTGACATGGTGCGCTATTTCCTGACCATCCCCGAAGCATCCCAGCTCGTGCTCCAGGCCGGGGCGATGGGGGACGGCGGCGAGCTGTTCATCCTCGACATGGGGGAGCCCGTCCGGATCTTCGATCTGGCGAGGGACATGATCACCCTGTCCGGGCTCAAGCCGTTCGAGGACATCGACATCGTCTTCACCGGTATCCGCCCTGGAGAGAAGCTGTTCGAGGAGTTGCAGACGGCGGGAGAAGATATCGAGAAGACCCGGCATCCGAAGGTCTTCATCGGACGGATCAACGGCTATCCGTCTGAGACGATCGACATGGCCCTGGACAGGATCCGTGTTCTGGCGCTCGACGGAGATGACCGTGCCGTCCGGGCCTTTCTCGAGGAGTTGCTTCCCGAAGCGAGACTGCGGGTGGGGTGACCGGCGCCGGTTGCCGGGGAGTGAGACGGGCGGCCACCAGGCCGCCCGCCGGCGTTCTGGTGGAGAAGACAACAAATATAGGGACGCTCTTTATCTCCTGATGATGGAGCCCCCCTGCGGATGCGCGTCAGGGGAGGGCCGGGGGGAATGGGTGCGAACGAGAGCGGGAACCGGAGCTGTCCCTGGGATCCCTCTGGACGGACCGGCAACGTCAGCGGAGATTCGCCATATTCACCGGCACGAATATCCCGCACCCAACCCCGGACGGTAGCGGAACCGTGGTCGGACATCGTCCCCGGAGCGGAGGATTCGCCTGGCTCGACTCCGGGCGATGGGCCTGCGTCAGGACCCGTCTTCGTTGAAGAGGTGGACGTCGTGCTGCGGAAATGGGATGGAGATCCCCTCCGCATCGAACCGGCGCTTGACTTCCCGCGTGATGCTCCAGTAGACGTCCCAGTAATCACTTGTCTTGACCCACGGCCGGACGACGAAGTTGATCGAGGAGTCCGCAAGTTCGTGGAGCCGGATCACTGGAGCCGGCTCGGCGAGCACTTTCGGATTCGATGCGACGATCTCGCCGAGCACACGTTCTACCTTCTCGATGTCGTCGGAGTAGGAGACGCCGAACATGAGATCCACGCGGCGCACGTCCTGTGCGGTCATGTTCCGGATGACGTCCCCCCAGATCTTGCTGTTGGGCACGACCAGGGTCTGATTGTCCAGAGTGTGGATCGTCGTGGTGACGATGTTCATCCCTTCGACCGTACCGAACGCCGAGCCAACCTCGATCAGATCACCGATGTCGAACGGCTGATAGAGAAGGATCATGGCGCCGGCCGCGAAGTTCGATAGCGTATCTTGCAACGCAAAACCGATGACGATGCCGGCAACGCCGAGGCCCGCAAGGATCGGTCCGACCTTTACTCCGATCTGGGAGAGGGCGACCATCAGACCAACGAGCAAGACGAGGTTGCCCGCTGCGCCGACGACCGCGCGTCGAAGAAGTTCGGAGACCTGATACTTCCGGGAGCGAAGGATCCTTCCGACGAACCATCGTGCCATCTTGGCGAGGATCCAGAAGATCACGAGGATGAGAATGAAGATCGCGGCCTTGATGAGGGCGTGCGGTAGGCCCGTCCGGACGAGGTCGAACCATGAGGTGATCTGGTGGCGGAGCAACTCCATGAACTGCTCGGGAGCCTGGGAGCTCCCATCGGCGGTGGTGCCATCTGCACGGCAGATGGCAGGGCCCAGGAGCACCGCTGTAATGAACGGTACCGATGAAACCTGGTGATGACGCATCGTGAACCTCCCCATGTTCCCTCAACCGATCGTAGCAGACCGGAATGTGTGTGCAAATCAGAAAGGAACTGAATTGTTTCCAGCTGCTCTCCTCACGAACATCTTCCGATCTCAGAGGGAGTGCTTCTTCACCGGTGGGACGCGGGTGTTCGTAGCGCTGGATTGGGCCGGGCGGCGAGATCGCGAGGGGGTCAGTATCCCTGCAAGTTGGGGAACTGGCGAAACCCAGAGGTCCTTACTGGAGTTGGAGAAAATCAGTATCCTGATTCACTGGGGATCGACCCCGGATCGGTTCTTGGGAGAGGGTACCTCCGTCCGATTGCGGTCCGGGAACGGTAGACTCGATGGGTGGCGGGGGAGGACGAACGTCTTTTCATCGGTTCTCTGTGGATCTTCCCGGTCAAGTCGTGCCGGGGGTTCACCGTGGAATGGGTGCGCCTCGGGATCCGGGGGGCCGAGGGAGACCGCCGGTTCGCCGTGGTGGACAAGGACGGCCGTTTTCTGAGCCAGAGGACCCATCCCGGCATGACGCGCATTCTGCCCCGGCCGGTGTCCGGCGGCGGCGTGCGGTTGGAGGCGCCGGGGCAGGAACCGCTGGAGGTCGTTCCGGAACCGGGCATGGAACCGGTCGAGGTGAGGGTCTGGAACGACAGACTCGGGGCGGTCGACTGCGGGGAGGCGGCGGCGAGGTGGCTCTCGCGGTGTCTCGGTGTACCGGTGCGCCTGGCGTGGCTTCCCGGCGACGGGCCTCGCGTGCGGCCGGACGGCTCGCGGCGGATGACGGCGTTCGCGGACGCCGAGCCGGTACTGCTCGTCACGGACGGGTCGCTGGCCGAGGTGTCCCGGGAGGCCGGTGAGGACGTGGGCGCCGAGCGGTTTCGTCCAAACATCGTGGTGCACGGAGCGGCGGCGTGGGCCGAGGACGGGTGGCGGCGGATCCGGGTTGGGGAGGCCGAGCTGGAGATCGTCAGGCCGTGCGCCCGGTGCCCGATCGTGGGCCTCGATCCTGCAACCGGCGTCCGGCAGTCGGCGGCCCTCCGGGCGCTCGGACGGATCCGTCGCCGGGACGGCGAGGTCTGGTTCGGACAGAACGCCCGGGTGATCGTTCCGGGAACGGTCCAGACCGGCGATCCGGTGACCGTTCTGGAGTAGTCCGGGCCTCGTCCGCGCGTAGGAGAGACCGGCCGCGAGGCCGTTGCTCCGAACGCCCTTCCGGGCCGGCCAGATGGAGTTCGGATCCCATCAGCCCGCGCCGGATACAAACAGTGTTCCTTTCTTCGCGAAGCGATGTCCGGGCTGGCGCTTCGGAGAAGTCTGGTCTTCACGATCGGGACTACCCTCTCGTGTGGTACCCTCCGCGGCATGGGAACGATGCTGACGCCGAAGCGGTTGCGGGAGCTCGCGGGACGGTTCGAGGAGACCTGGCGGCCCGGGAACGTCCGGGGGCTCCTGGTGGCGGGCTCCGGGCTCGAGCTCGAGATCCCAGGCTGGAGCCCGGCCGAGACGGTGGATCTCGGCGTGGTCCTCGAGCTGCCGATGTTCGAGCTGATGGGCCACCACCATTCCATGACGATCTGGCGCCGTGGGGGGGAAAGCCTGCTCGTCATGAACGGGCGGTTGCACCTCTATCAGGGGTACGACCCCGCGGAGGTGGTGGCGCCGGTGCGGCTGGCCGCTCTGCTGGGCGCCGGGGTGATGCTGGCGACCAACGCAACGGGTGCGCTGGACCCCGGGATCCCGCCCGGCTCCCTGGTAGTCGTTTCGGACCACATCAACATGATGGGGCGGAACCCGCTGGTGGGGGAGTGGGGGCGCGAGATGGGGCCGCAGTTCCCCGATATGAGCGACGCCTACGACCCGGCGCTGCGCGAGCTGGCACGGACGGCCGCGGCCGAGGCGGGGTTCCCGGTGTACGAGGGGGTCTACGCGGGGATGCTGGGCCCGTCGTTCGAGACGCCCGCGGAGGTCCGGATGCTGCGGCAGCTCGGCGGGAGCGTCGTGGGGATGTCCACCGTGCCGGAGGTGATCGCGGCGCGGCACATGGGGATGCGCGTGCTCGTGCTGTCCCTGGCCGCGAACCCCGGGGCGGGGCTCGTGGATCGTCCCCTGACCCACGAGGAGGTGCTGGAGGCCGGCCGGGAGGCCGCGGGGCGCCTGACCCGGCTGATCGGGATGCTGGTGGAACGGATCTTCGAGGGCTGACCGTGCTGCTCGAGGTGTTCCCCGTCGGACCGATCCAGGCCAACTGCACGCTGCTCGGCGACGAGGCCGCCGGAAAGCTGGTGGTGATCGATCCGGGCGACGAGGGCGAACGGATCGCGGAGCGAATCCGGCGGACGGGACTCGAGCCGGTGGCGATCCTCCACACCCACGGTCACATGGATCACGCAGGCGGCACCGCGGAGCTGCTCGAGCGGCTCGGTGGGGGCGTGCCGGTCGGTCTTCACCCGGACGATCTGCCCCTGTACCGGAGACTCCCCGAGCAGGGACGGATGTTCGGTTTCGAGGTCCAGGCGCCTCCCGAGCCCGACCTCGAGCTGAACGACGGCCTGCGGATCCCCGTCGGAGGGTGCGAGCTGGAGGTCCGTCACACGCCCGGCCACTCGCCCGGGAGCGTGTCGTTCGTCGTCCACGGTGCGCCGGAGCCGCTCGTCATCGTGGGCGACGTGCTGTTCGCGGGCTCCATCGGCCGCACGGATCTGTGGGGCGGTTCGTACGACACCCTCGCGGAATCGATCCGGACCAGGCTGTACACTCTGCCGGACGAGACGCGCGTCATCTCCGGCCACGGGCCGGAGACGACCATCGGTCACGAGCGTAGGACGAATCCGTTCGTCCGGAGCTGATTCGGCGACGGGACCCGAACGGTCTGGGCGGACCGTCTCGACGTCAGGCGCCGGTCTCCGAGTTCTTTGCTTCCGCCTCGGCCTCGCCCGGGATCTCCGGGACCCGGTGCCAGACCTCCGTTCGGCCGAGAAGGGAGAACCCGATGAAGCCGCGGACCTTGAGCGTGTCCGGGTCCACGAGTTCCATCTTGCACTTGTACGTCTTCCCGTTGTTCGGGTCGTAGATCGTGCCCTTCTCCCACCGGTTCTTCTTTGCGTTCCAGACGAAACCCTTGAGGAGATCGAGGCCGAGCAGCGGCCGCTCCCTCAACTTGGCATCGGGGTTGTTGAGGTCGACCTTCGGCTGGCCCGGGCGCTCCTCGTCCGGTCCGTAGACCGGCTTCTCGAGCCACACGATCGTTCCACGGTACTCGTTTCCGTCCCGAACGATCTTCACGATCGCCGACCCCTTCTCGGTCGAGGGCGTTTTCCACAGCCCAACGACGGCGTCACCTCCATCTCCTGCGAGCACGGGTGTGGCGATCAGCGCGGCGGCGAGCACGGCCAGCAGTACGAATCTCCTCGACATCGGGCACCTCCATCAGTTTCTCGCTCCAGTCTACCATCGACGGGTACTGACGTTCCGGGGTCTCGGGGAGGTCTGTACACTGGAACGGTGAGACGGATCGCGGAGCTCGTGGCGGGATGGTTCCTGGTTGGGCTGGGGATCGTGGGGTTGTTCGTGCCGGTGCTGCAAGGGGTTCTGCTCATCGCCCTGGGCCTGATCGTGCTGTCACGGCACTCGGCACCGGTGCGCCGCCTGGTGGAGAGACTTCGGCGGCGGTTCCCCTGGCTCGACCGGGCCATGCGCCGGGTCTCGCGCCGGAAAGGGAGTGAAATGGCGCATGAGGAAGGCCCGGGGGAACCATCTCCCCCGGGCCATGAGAGCGGGCCCTCCGCCGGTCAGTCCACCGGGACCGCGGGGACGAAGATCGGGTCCCCCGAGGCGTCGTCCACAACGGAGCCGTAGGCCAGGATCAGGCCGCCGGGGGTGGTGCACCGCACGGTGGCCGTCACCGGGCCCTCCGGTGTTCCGGGAATCGCCCGGTTCTCCTGGTGGAAGGAGAAGGCCGGCAGGGTGACAGTCCGCGTTCCCAGCGCGGTCCCGTCCGCGGCGAACCAGGTGATCTCGGTCTCCACCGGGGCGCCGGTCAGGTTCACGAGGCCGACGTTGGTGTGGAACGCTGTGTCCTTCCGCAGCTGGACCAGTACCCCGGTGCCGTTCTCTCCGATGCCGACGGTGGACGGCACCGCCGGGATGAACTGTCCGTACGTTCCGTTCGCGGTCTCGTTGTACGTGCGGCTGACGGCCTGGACGGTGCCCGAGGCCACGATCAGCCGGAGCGCCCCGGCTCCCTCGGCGCCGAACAGCGTGTCGAGTACGTCGGGGATCAGGGTGGCGCCGCCGGCGGGGATGGTCACGGCCGCCTCGGTGGGCGAGCCGTTGTCCGAATCGGCCGGGAGGTACTGGATCCGGACGGAGGCGTCGGCGGTTTCCGTGGCGGCGACGGTCAGGTCGGTCCGCCACGAGGAGCCGTTGTACCCGGCCACGTGGGCCGCCGCGGCGATCCAGAGGTCGGCTCCCTCGGAGGCTGTCAGGACGGGCGCCACGTAGACGGGGTCCCCGGTCAGGTTGTCCACCACCGAGGCGTACGGGATCACCGCGCCGCTGCCGGAGGTGGTCCGCACCACGGCCTGGGCCGTGTCGAGGCCGTCGAGCCCGTTGGAGGAGAAGATCCGGTTGAGCTGCTTCCAGCCGAACGGCTCGAGCCGGACCGACTCGGTCCCGAGCACGGCGCCCGCGCCGTCCAGGAGGTCGATGGAGGCTTCCACGACCTCGCCCGTCGTGTTGACGAGCCCGACGTTGGTGCGGTACGCGGCGTTCTCCGCGAGCCCCAGCAGACGGACGGCCTGACCGGCGCCGATCCCCGTCTCGGCCCGCTCTCCGGGGATGAACTGCCCGAACGTGCCGCCGTCGCTGTCGGTGTAGGTGCGGCTGGAGACCAGCAGGTCACCCTGGGAGAGGATCCGCACCGCGCCGGATCCCGAGGCGCCGAGCACCGAGCCCACCACGTCCGCCAGCTCGAGGCTGCCGCCCGCCGGGACGGTGACATCGACCTCGTCGACGTCCGTGTTGTCACGGCCGGCTTCGAGGAACGCCAGCGCTGCGGAGACGTCCGCCTCGCCGGTGTTCGTCAGGACGAGGTCAGTCCGCCAGAACGTGCCGTTGGAGCCGACGGAGCGCGCGGCGGCCGGCAGCAGGTAGAGCCGCTCGGGCAGCGGGTGGGGACAGTCGGCGCAGTCGACGGTCAGACTGAACCGGCCCTTGCTGCTCGAGGCGTACGAGCCCACCATGATCCGGTAGGTCGTTCCCGCCTCCAGGTCCACTTCAACGTAAGAATCGGTCCGCGCCCCGGCGCAGTGGACGATCTCATCATCGTCGTTGCAGCCGGCCGTCACCGGCGTGTACGGGCCGCACGCGGCTCCGGTCCACACGCTGAGGACCGTGTCGGCGCCGGATCCGCAGGTCGAGATGGTGTACGTGTGGCTCTCCGCGGGCGTGAACTCGAACCACATGGAGCCCCAGGTGCCGACCTTCGCGTCGTCCGGATTGTCGACGCACGGTGGGTGCGGATCCCTGCTCGAGGAGCCCGCCACCGTGTTGTTCCCCAGCAGCGTGACGGGGAACGGGCCGTCCGGCGGGACCGTGCGCGGCGACTCGCAGTAGTTGGAGTCGTCGTCAACCCGGACCGTGACCGAGGCCGTCGCCTGGCCGCCGCGCCCGTCAGAGGCGACCAGCGTGGCCAGGTACGTTCCTCCGATGGCGAAGGTGTGGCTCGTCGAGGTCTCGACGGTGCCCGGGGCCGAGCTGCCGTTGACCGTGGACCAGTCGTCGGTGAACACCCACCGGGTGGTGACCGTGTCGCCGTCCGGGTCGGTGGCCCGTCCGGAGAAGGGTGCCGTTTCATCCACGTCGACGACGACCACGCCGGTGCCTGACGTGATCTCCGCGGCGGGCGGCTGATTGGACTCGGACTGCATCTCGAGCCCCCAGACACCGCGGCCGTGGGTGGCGACGCGCAGCATAGAACCGTCGGGAAGGATCCGGATGTCCTGCACCGATGCCGAGGGCAGGCCCGATCCGTACGGCTGCCAGGTGACGCCTCCGTCCGTGGAACGGTACAGGCCGAGGTCGGAGCCGGCGTAGACGATGTCGGGGTCCGTCGGATCCCACCGGGCCACCTGGACGGGGAAGGTCGGCAGGCCATCGCCGGAGGGCGTCCAGGTCAGCCCTCCGTCGCTCGTGCGGTAGAGCGGCGTGCCGCTGGTGGTCCGTATGCATGCCAGGGCCACGGAAGCGTCGAACGGCGAGATCTCCACGTTGAGGACACGGGACCCGGGAAGGCCGCCGTCTCCGCGGGGTGTCTGGCGCCATGTGATCCCGCCGTCGTCGCTGCGGTAGACGTCGGCGCCCTTGGCGACCATCAGGACCCGGCCGTCGGCCCGGGTCGCCGCGACTGCCGCCACCGTCGACTGGTTCCACGAACCGTTCTCCACGCTGGTTGGGAGGGGCTGCCAGCTGTCGCCGCCGTCCGGAGAGCGCCATACGCGGGTCGTGCCCGTCAGGAGCTCCCACGGCCGCGCCGGATGGAGCGTGAGCGGCGTCAGGAACGGTGCGTACTCGTCCTGTCCGTACCGCGGTGAGACGTTCCGGAAGTTGGTGCCACCGTTGGTGGAGCGGAAGATATTGGTGCTGTAGATCGTGCCGTACACAATGTCGGGCACGAGCGGGTTGACACCGCACTCGAACCCGTCGCCGCCGAGCACCTCGTCCCAGGCGTTATCGCCGGTGTCACGGCGCCGGTTCGTCCCGTTGTCCTGGGCGCCGGCGAACACCCGTTCCCGGTGGACCGGGTCGATGTCCATGCCGTAGTACTGCCGCGTGATCAGGCCGGAGTTGCAGTCGGTCCAGGTCGAGCCGCTGTTCCCGGACTTCCAAATACCGCCGTCACAGGCGACCCAGAGGGTACCCGCCTGCCACTCGATGTCGTGAAAGTCCACGTGCGGAAGGCCGCCCATCTGGTAGGGGTTCCGGGTCAGCCACCCGGTTCCTCCATTGGTGGTGAAGACGTAGTAGACCCCCGCCGCAATGATGAAGTCCGTGCCGCCGGGCCGGATCGAGATGGTGTTGTCGTACCAGCCCTGTCCGCCGAGGTAGGCATCGGTGTGTCCCAGCTTCCGCCAGCTCGTTCCGCCATCGTCCGTGCGCCAGATCTCGGAAGGCGGCGTGCCGGAGCCCGATCGGTTCATCCCGACGACCAGGACGTCGTCGTGGTCCGGGGAGAGCGCCATGGCGATCCGGTTCAGCCCCCAGCTCGACGCGGGGCGGGGAAGCCCCGTGTCCGCCGCAACCCACGAGACACCGCCGTCGGTGGAGCGCATCACCCGGCCCATCCCGGCGGGGCAGCCGTCGAAGCACCAGAGCGCCGTGTAGAGCAGGTCGGGATTCTGGCGGGAGCGGACCACGTCGGTCACAACGAGCTCGCGCTGGTTCCCGTTCGGCTTGGCCGGGATCGGCGTGGTCCAGGTGGCGCCGCCGTCGGTGGAGCGGATCAGGCCTTCGCTGGTGCCTGCGAGGAGCGTCTCCGGATCCCGCGGGTCGACGGAGATCGCGTAGAACTGGCTCGCCACGACCTCGTCGGGAAGGATCCAGGTGTCGCCGCCGTCGTCGGAGCGGAGCAGGCCGATCCCCGAGATGAAGTCGATGCCGTAGCCGCCCTCGCCGGTTCCGGCGTAGACGATGTCGGGATCGGAGGGGGCGTACGCCACGGCGCCGGTGGAGAGGTCGGGCATGCCGTCGGTCAGTGGTTCCCAGGTTGCACCGGCATCGCGGGTTCGCCAGACACCGCCGCCGGCGAACCCGACGAGGAGCGTCCCGATCTCGGTTGGATGGGGCGCGATGGTGATGGCTCGCCCGGCGCCGTTGTTCGGCCCGAGGCTGACGAAGGTGTCTCCGGTGGCGCCCTTGGTCCGGAAATCGTGCTCCTGCTCGAGCCACCGCCCGTAGCCCAGCCGGGCCCGTCGGAGCTGGACCTCGGGCTCGATCCGGCCGTTCTCCCCGTGGTGTTCGGCATAGAGACGGGCCCGTTGGCGGATCGCCCACGCCTCGCCGATTTCGCCGTCACCGTCGCGGTCGAGCGGTGTGGCGCGTTCGATGGAGCGGACGGGCCGGTCGGCGGCCATGGCCGTGCGGGCCGGGCCGGCGAGGCTCGCCGCCGCGGCGGCGAGCAGGACGATCGAAAGACGACGCGGATTCATGGACACCTCCGTCGGCCCTCTCCCTGGGGCCGGAAGGGAACCCCTGCCGGGGCCTGTGGATGATGGAACGGGGGCCGCACGGGCTCAGTTGCCGTCGAAGAAACCGCCGATCCCGCCGAGCTTGCCGAGGACCGAGCCCTCGCCGCGGTCCTTGCCGCCGGCCTGGGGTGCGGCCTGCCAGATGCGGCCCGCCAGCCGGCTGAACGGCAGCGACTGGAGCCACACGTTTCCGGGACCGGTCAGGGTGGCGAAGAAGAACCCCTCGCCGCCGAAGATTGCGGACTTGACACCGCCGACGAACTGGATGTCGTAGTCGACGTGTGCCTCCAGCGCCACGATGCAGCCGGTGTCCACCCGGAGCGTCTCGCCTGGTTCGAGGGTCTTCTTGACGATGGTCCCCCCGGCGTGGAGGAACGCCATCCCGTCGCCCTCGAGCTTCTCCATGATGAACCCCTCGCCGCCGAACAGGGCGACGCCGATCCGCTTCTGGAAGGCGATCCCGATGGACACGCCCTTGGCGGCGCAGAGGAAGGCGTCCTTCTGGCAGACGATCTTCCCCTCGTGCTCCCGGAGGTTCACGGGGATGATCTTGCCAGGGTAGGGGGCCGCGAACGCCACCCGCTGTTTCCCGGTTCCCTTGTGGGTGAAGACCGTCATGAACAGCGACTCGCCGGTCAGGAGCCGCTTGCCCGCGCCCACCAGGGCGTCCATGATTCCACGGCCCTTCGAGGACCCGTCCCCGAAGATCGTCTCCATCTGGATCCCGTTGCCCATGTACATCATGCCGCCGGCCTCGGCAACCACTGCCTCGCCGGGATCCAGCTCGATCTCCACGAACTGCATCTCGTGGCCGTGGATCTCGTAGTCGATCTCGTCGGCACCAGCGCCGCCAACCGGTGGGGGCGGTACGGCCGGTCCGCCGCCCGTTCCGGCCAGCTCCGGGACACGGCCCGCCGGTGTCCATCCGTCCATGCCCTGGCGGAACACCATCGTCTCCGCCGTGTACCTTCCCGAGGCAAGCCCCTGGCGGAGCTCTTCCAGGGTCATGGGCCCCACGCTCTGCCCGCCCTGGGCGATGTACCATTCCTTCGCGTCGCTCATCTCTCGGCACCCCCATCATCGGATTTTCCGGACTTGCGGAGTATAGACCGGACCGTACCCGGAGCCATCGCTCCGCAATCTGCCGTATTGTGCCACGGAGGATATTCCGGATCCGGCCACCGGCGGGTGATCGCCGCCGCCCGCTGGGAGAGTCTGGCTCGTGACGCCGGCGCCACACCATCCCAGGGGCCGGGCGGGCACCCGGTAGCGGCCCGGCGGAAAGAGGGCACTCCCTTTCAAGCCGTGTTTGGGTGCGGGGATCGGACACTTCCCTGGAGGCCGTGGGTGGTCGTGGTTCCGTGGGTGTCAGGGGGTGTGCAGAGCGAGGCCGCCGTCGACGGTCAGCACGGCGCCGTGGAGGACGGCCGGGGGGAGCGTCCAGGCGCGTTCGAGAGCGCGGGCCACCTCGGCCGCCGCGGCCGGCCGGCCCAGGGCCGTTCCCTCCAGCGCGAGGCGTGGCGGGAACGGGGCCGTTGCGCCGTCCACGAGGCCCGGGGCGAGGGCGAACACGACGAGCCGGGGGCCCAGCGCCCGCGCGAGGCTCCGGACGGCGCCTTCGAGCCCCGTGCGGGCGGCAACGTAGGCGTCGTACGACGGCCAGCCCGCGCGGGCTCCGGCGTCGGTCAGCAGCACGATCCGGCCTCCGTCGGCGACCGTGGCGTGGAGGGCGTGGACCAGCTCGAGGGGGGCGGCGAGGTCGAGGGCGAGGACCTCGCGGATCGCAGTATCGCCGTCCGCCAGCCGGTCGAGCGGTGTCCGCACGAACGACGCCGCGCCGAGGACCATCCCGGATAGGACGGGCGCCTGTTTCCGGACCGCCGCGGCGAGACCGGCGGGGCCGTCCGGCGAAGCGAGGTCGGCGTGGAGGAGAGGTTCTGCGGAACTGGCAATTGCGGCGGCGCGGTCCGTGCGCTCGTGGACGTGGAGGAGCAGGGGGTGTCTCGGGGCGAGGCTTGCGGCGATGGCGGCCATCAGGACGCCGTTCGAGCCAGTGACGAGGACCGGGGGGCCGGTGGGGTCGGGGGCGGTGTTCAAACCGTCCAGTCCACCTCGACGCGGCGCGGTTTCCCCGTGCTCCGCGACACGAGGACGTACCGGTTCCTCAGCCCGAAGTCGAAGAGGTCGCGGGTCACCCGGACGTCTTCGCGGCAGTACCGCTCGATCTTCTCGATCTCACCCTGACGCCACCACTCGAGCGCCTGGAGGCCGTCGGCGCTCTTGCCCGTTCCGAGGGTCGCCGACGCGACGCTCTCGAGCCTCGGCCGGAACCCCAGGCGCCCCTCCAGGTCGTACATGATGTCGAAGGTCGGCAGCGTCCGCAGGTCTCGGTCGGTGTACGCGCCCAGGACCCCGTAGTCGAACCCCAGGATGTTGTACCCGACCACGAGGTCGGCCTCGCCGAGGAGCGCGATGAGGTCGCCGATGGTTTCCTCGTGGTAGGTGATGAACCGGTCCTCGTCGTACCGGTACGCCACCCCCACCGAGACCCCGAGGCGGTGGAGCTGGGAGCGGCCTCCCACCTCGTCGAATGAACGGCGCGTCTCCAGGTCGAACACCACGACGAGCCGGTTCCGGGGCACCTCCCGGAGGGGGTTGTCGTCGAAGAGGCCCATCTGGCCGTCCCACTGATCCAATGCCGTCTCCTCCGTGATCGCCGCCCTGCCGGGCACGCGTGGCGAGTGTAGCATGGGGTCCGTGAGGGTTCGGCGGCACCCGACGCTGTACGCGGCGCCCCGGCCCGGCGAGGAGGCGCCGGCGGTCCCCGTGCCCCACGCCAGGGTCTGGGCCCGGCTTCGCGTGGCGGCGTGGGGCGAGGCGTGGGACGTCCACCGCCAGCTCGTCGCGTCCCGGGTCGGCGTCGGCTGGTCCTGGCGGCCCGTGGACCTCTCGGCGCGGCCGGTCTCCCCACGTCCGCCCGGCGGGGCCGGGGTTCCGGATCCAAGGGAGGTCCCGGATTCCGCCGTCCGTGCACTCGTCCGCTGGCTGGAAACCGCCGTGGAGGCGGTCCACCGCTCGGGGGCGACGGGCCTCGTGTCGGTGCCCGGCGAACCCCTCGGGGCGTTCCGGAGACGTGTTCTCGCGGCGGTGGTTCTGCCTGTTCGAGGCGCGGGAAGGCGCGATGCTGCCACAGCGGCGCGAGCCTTGGCCGACGGAATCGAGACCGTGGAGGTCGCACTCTCCGCCGCGGACCGGCTCCGGGTGTCGGTGGGGTGGCTCGTGGTGCCGGAGGGCGCGATGGGCAGGTGAGGGGCGGAGCGGGGTACACTTGGCGCACCATGTGGAGCGTTGCGATCCTCTCGTGCGGGCCCCAGCTCGAGGTTGCGCTGTCCGGGCGCGCCAGCACCGTGCCGTCGGTTGTGCGGCTGGCGGGGACCTCGCCCCGGTCGACCCTGCTGCTGGCTGCCCTCGACCTGCTCATCGAGGACGCGCAGATCGAACGGGACGAGATCTCGCTGGTGGCCGTCTCGCGGGGGCCGGGCTCGTTCACCGGGATCCGGGCCGGGCTTGCCACGGCGCAGGGGCTGGCGGCGGCGCTCGGGGCCGAGGTGCTCGCCTGCTCGAGCCTGCTCGTCCATGCGGCGCGGTGCGAGGGTCCCGGCGAGGTGTGGGCAGCACAGCCGGGACGGCGCGGCGAGGTGTACGCGCAGCAGTTCCGGATCGTGCCGGAAGGGCCTCCGGTCAGGCAGACGGGCGTCGAGGTGCTCCCCGTGGCCGCGCTGGCGGCACGGGGACCGTGGACGGCGGCCGAACGGCTCGATCTTGGCGGTGCGGCGCGATGCACCCCGGTCCGGACCGGCGCGGAGGCGTTGCTGTGGCTGGCGGAGCGTGGTGCAGCGGACGATCCCGTCGAACCGGTGTACGTCGAGGGCCCGCCAGTGGCGGTGCCGGGGGATGGGTGATGGCCATCGCACAGGAAACCGGCCGCGATGGCGGGCGCGTGATCGTCCGGCCCCCGGCCCCGGGCGACATCCACGAGCTCGAGGCGATCGAGCGGCGGAGCTTCCCGGACCCGTGGCCCGGGGTGATCTTCCTGGGAGAGCTGGCCGCGCCGGGCCGGTACCACCGTGTGCTTGTCGAACCGGGTGGCGAGATCGTGGCCTATCTGTTCTCGGCGTGGCAGTACCTCGACCTGCACATCCTCAACATCGCGACCCACCCCGATCACCGGCGGCGCGGGTACGCCCGGCGGCTGCTGGGGCTCGCTCGGGAGCACGCCGAGCGGCGTGGCGGAGAGTCCGTCACCCTGGAGGTCCGGATGGGCAATACGGGGGCGATCGCCCTGTACACCGCCGAGGGGTTCGAGAAGGCCGGTGTCCGGCGGCGGTACTACGGCGACGGCGAGGACGCCCTCGTGATGACCCTGCCCCTGGGCGCTGTATGATGGGCCCATGAAGCGCCTGGGAGAGCTCCTGCTCGAGAAGGGTGCGGTGACGATCGCGGAGCTGCACACCGGTCTCGACATGACGCGGCGGAGGGGGGGGCGTCTGGGGACCCACCTGCTTCGCCTCGGTTTCGTCGAAGAGGAGGCCCTGCTCCAGGCGCTGGAGGTCCAGTTCGGCGTCCGGCCGATCAGCGAGCGGGAGCTGGAGGCGGTGCCGGAGGAGATTCGGAACATCGTGCCACCCGAGCTCCGGCAGCGGTACGGGGTCGTTCCAGTGGCCCGGCTCGGCAACGTGCTCGAGCTCGCCATGATCAACCCGCTGGACCCGGAGGTCCGGGAAGGCGTCGAAAAGGCGACGGGGATGATGATCCGGCCCCGCGTGGCGACGGAAACGGCGATCAGGCGGTTCGCCGGTGACTTGCCTGCCGATGTGGAGGAGCTGGCGGGGGAGGCCGATGCCGGCGGGACCCGCCGGAGAGTTCCACCGCCCGAGGCGTGGGACGCCTTCTGGTCGTTGCCCCCGGCTGGACCAGAAGCGTTCCGGCTGGCGGCTCCGGCACGGGGTGAGAGCGGCCCCATGGTCCAGGTCGGTTTTCCCGACCTCCGGGAGCTCATCGGTGCAGGGCTTGCCGACGGGGGTGACACGCTGGACCTTGGGGCGCTCCTGGCGCGGCTTCCCGCCGTCACTCATCGCGACCAGGTGGCCGACCTGCTCCTGCGGTACCTCAACCGCTACCTGGATCGGGTGGCTTTGTTCGTGGTCCACAAGAACCGGGTGGTGGGGTGGTCGGCCCGCGGAGAGGGTGCGGTGATGGACGACATCCAGTCGCTGATCATCCCCCTGGACCGGCCTTCGATCTTCCTCAACCTGCGCCATTCCGGGACGTACTACGCCGGTCCGATCCCTCCGGGGGAGGCGAATCACGTGCTGGCGGAAGCGCTCGGGAGCCCGCCCCCCGAGGAGGTCCTTGCCGTTCCCATCCGGATCAAGGGCCGCCCCGTCATGTACGCCTTCGGCGACTCCCCGGGGATGCGGCTGGCGGAGCTGCCGGTGGATGAGATCGCCGAGGCGTGCTCCCGGGCCGGCCTTGCTCTCGAAATCCTGATCCTCCGCTCGAAGATTACTGCGGGCTGAGCCGTTCCGGCACGAGGGCGGCGGATCCGGACCGCGGGAGCGGACGGCGGAACGCGTCCCGGCCTACGACACGTGGGGGGTGAAGATCTCGTTGACGGTGCAGGGCAGATCGGCCCTGTCGGTCGAGCCGTTCGCCGTGCAGTCGGCGTTGCCTCCGGGGGGGAGTGTCTCCCCGTACAGCGCCCCGACGATCAGGGCCAAGTCCCTTGCGTCCCACGAGCAGTCGTCGTCCGCGTCGCCGCCGTACGTCGGCTGGATCGTGACGCACGCCGAGAGCTCGCTCGTCAGACCGATGACGTTCCCCGAGATCCACTTCCCGACGCTCACCGTCGCCGTCAGGACCTTTCCCGCGTACTCCCCGAAGAGGGAGGCCGAGAACATGCCGTACGGTGCGGAGACGAGCTCCTCCCCGATGTATTGCTCGGCCGGTCCGTGCCCCGTCGCATCACAGGCGTCCGACACCCAGAACTCGACCGTCGCGTCCGTGTAGCCGGCCGACTGGTCCAGCTCGAGCCATCCCATGGGGATCTCGGTCCGGCCCCCGCACGAACGGGCCAGTCCGATCTCGGGGAAGTTGAGGAGGTCGTTGGGTCCGGTGTCGGTATCGCCGGCGTCGTTGGCGGTCACGCCGTCGAGTCCGAGGTCGATGCACTGCTGGCTGCACGAGGCGAGCGCCGACCGGGAGATGGAGACGTCCGCATCGCCCGTGACCCCGACTCCGACCGTCTCACCCGTGATGTCGTTGCCGATGATCTCGACGCCCTTCGCGCCGTTCACGATCACGCCGCCGTCGCCGTTGTCGTGGATCGAACTGGAGGCGATGGTGGCCCGGTCGGGATCGCTCCCCTCGTTCACCACCACACCGGGACCGGTGTTCGAGGCGATCTCCACGTGACCGATGGAGACGTCGGCCGAGTACTCGGTGAGCTGGATCCCGGGCCCCTGGTTGGAGCGGATCATGACGCCGCTCGCGGTGTTGGCATCGCCGATGCGGATGTCCTCGGACGGCTCGGACGAGGTGCCCTCGATGCTGATCCCGCCGAGGCCGTTGTGCTCGACGAGCACGTTCGCGGGGAGCCTGACGCCGGTGGAACTCTCGATCCGGACCCCCCAGTCGCCGTTGCCGATATCCGTCGCCCCGCCGGCGTTCGTGCCGATCCACGAGTGCTGGATGACGATGGGGTTCGTGGAACCGTCCGCGCGGGTGAGCTCGATCCCCTCGCTGACGTTGCCGGCGACGATCAGGCCCGTCAGCGTGATCCCCCCGCTGGCGTTGGCCCCGATGGCGATCCCGACGGTGTTGCCCGTGCTCGGGCTGGTGCCCATGGAGGAGCCGCAGACGGACGTGCCGGTCGCAAAGCTGTTGAAGAGGAGCCCCCAGGTGTTCTTCTCGAGTGAGACGGACGCTCCGCCGCTGCAGGTGCCGACCACGGTGTCGTAGCCGACGAGCAACTCGAGACCCGCCCCGGTGTTGCTCTTGGAGACCACTCCCTCGATGACGTTGCCGGAGGCCCAGAACGACTGATCCAGGCCGACGGCGTTGGAGGAAAGGGTGACGCCCGGTCCGATGTGGCAGGAGCGGGTGGAGGCGAGCCGGATGCCGCTTCTTCCGCAGGAATGGGCCCAGACGCCGGTGATCACCACGTTCTGGACCCTGTCCGAGAGCGTTCCCTCGACGACGATCCCGTTGCCCTCCGAGGAGGTCGAGCCCGCCGGGACGTTCCAGACGTCGATGTTCCGGATGGTGACGTCGTCAGCGCGGACGACGAGACCGTTGGAGCCCGCCGGGAGGCTCTGGAAGAAGAGCCGGACCTGGTTGTACTCCCCGTCGATCGAGACCGCGTCCGTGATGGCGGGAAGCGGTGTGGCCGGGGAGATCGAGATGTCCGACGAGAAGCGGATGGCGTCGCCTCCGGCGTGAGCGTTGGCCTCCTCGATGGCCGCCCGCAGCGTGCAGTGCCCGCTTCCGTCGTCGCAGACCCCGTCGCCGGGGCTGGCATCACCCGTGTCCGCGCTGGAGTCGACGATGAAGGCGGCCCTGGGAAGCGGCGTGGCCAGAGCGACGGTGCCGGCATCTCCATCCTCGAGCAGGAGGGCCGCCGGCGCCAGGGCCCGGCCGCTGCGCCGGAGGCGGACGGCTGCCCGGACCGCTCCCGTCCGTCCGGCGCGGGGAACGGGAAGGGCCCACGGGACCCCGGCGGTGCCGGTCTTCCCGGCCGTTCCAAGCGGCAGGACGGTCCCGGAGTTCGTCACGAGCGACCAGCAGCCCCCGTCCCAGCGGACGGCTGCCAGGGGCGGCCCGGCTGTCCCGGCGACCCTGACGGTTTTCACGTCCTCTTCTTCTTCTCCCTCCTCGCCGGGGCCGATCAGCCACAGGCCGCCGGGACCCCAGGCGGCCAGCCCGGCTTGCCCGTTGGCGGTCAGTGGCCCGGACAGGAGCGAGGTCACGGTGTCCGGCAGCGGCACCGGCCGAGGCCGGGGCGGTGCCGTCCGGCCCAGCGCGGTGCTGGTCTCGTCGAGCTCGAGCAGGGCGCACCGGCCGACGGCGACGGCGGCGAGCATCCCCCGTCCGGGCCGGACCTCGCGGGTGAACACGAGCTCCTCCGGGACGCCCGGCCAGGGAACGACGACGGGCTCCGGCGTCCGGTACGTGGCGGTGCCGTCGGCTGGGGGCAGTGCGCCGGGTACGAGCGCCACCGCGCCGCCCTCGGGGCCACCGAGGCCGATGGCGACCTCCTCCAGACCGTCGGGTATGCCCAGCTCGCCCGCGGCCAGCGCCGTCACCGTCCCCGGCAGCTCGAGGATCTCGGCCTCCCAGCGGTCCGTGGCGGGATCCCTCCGGATCGCCGCGGCGGCCGTCCCGCCGCGCTCGGCGGCCCAGAGCTCGCACGGGGAGAAGGCGGCGTCGCACCGTGCCGCCAGGAGGTCCGGCTCGAACGGGAGCTCCACCACGGTGGACGGCTTCCCCAGGCCGAACGGATCGGTGGTGGTCCGGCCCGGCTCCACCGGGAAGGCGAGGATCGCCCCGCCGGAGGGCGTGCTGCATCCGGCCAGGATCTCGTTCCACCGGTCGCCGTCCACGTCGGCCTGGGCGATGGCGAGCGCCCGGTGGCCGGGCGGGAGCTTCCCGGATCGGAGGGCCACTTCCGGATCCGTCCGGTCCGTGGCGAAGACCAGTCCGGTGATCAGGAGTAGCGGTACGACGAGGGCGGTCCGTGCTCTCATGGATCTTCCTCCATGTGGTTCATTCAACAATCTGGGCCCTGAACGCCGATCGTGCAAGAGGTCCCCCGGTCCGGCTCACGGCTGCCCGGTCGTCCGCCACTGGGGTACAGTGGTGCCATGGGACGGGCACGCGAGCTGGTGGCGACGTGCGGGCGGGGCCTCGAGGAGGTCGTGGCGGGGGAGGTCGCCTCACTCGGCGGGCGGGACCCCCGGCCGGGGCGGGGGATGGTCCGGTTCCGTGGGACGCGGGAGACGATGGTCCGGGCCTGCCTCGGCCTCCGGGCGGCCTCCCGGGTCCTGGTGCCGCTGGCGTCCGGACCGGGCGAGGGCCGGGAGGCGCTCCATGCGCTGGGGAGCGGCGTGCCCTGGGAAGAGCTGGTACCGCGGGGCGGCACGGTGGCCGTGGAGGTGGCGGGCGGCGGGGCGGGGTTCGCCAACACACGGTTCGCCGCACAGGTGCTCAAGGACGCCATCGTGGACCGGACCCGCTCCCGGGCCGGGTGGCGTCCATCGGTGGACCTGAGGCGGCCCGACGTGCCGGTCCACCTCCACCTCGGGCGCGAGGGGTTCTCCATCGCGCTGGACGCGGCCGGGGCGCCGCTGGGACGCCGCGGCTACCGGACGAAGGGTGGTCCCGCGGCGCTCAACCCGGCGCTGGCGGCGGGACTGCTGTTGCTCGCCGGGTACGACGGGGAACGGCCGCTGCTGGATCCCATGACGGGGACCGGGACGTTCGCCATCGAGGCGGCGCTGATCGCGACGCGCACGCCGCCGGGGCTCCACCGGCGGTTCGCCTTCGAACGGTGGCCGGGGTTCGGGAGGGAGGTGCTCGAGCATGTCCGATCGGAGCTCGCGGCCGCCGTGCGGCCTGCGCCGTACCCGATCGTGGGGACGGACCACGACCGGAGGGCCGTGCGGACGGCCAGGGAGAACGCAGGCCGTGCCGGGATGGGGGACGCCGTCACGATCCGGCAGGGAGAAGCCACGGCGCTGGAGCCTCCGGGCGAGGGGGGCCTGATCGTGATCAACCCGCCGTGGGGCCGCCGGATGGGGGAGGGCGAGGCGCTCGGGGCGCTCTACCAGGCGCTCGGAGACCGGCTCAAGAGCGCGGCTGCCGGGTGCACGGCCTGGATCCTCGCGGGCAACCGCGAACCTGCGAAACGGATCGGTCTGCGACCCACCCGCCGGATCGTCGTGTTCGACGGCCCCGTCGAGTGCCGCTGGCTCCGTTTCGACATCTACGAGGGTAGCCGCCGACTCTGATCTCCGAAAGGAGACAGTGTTTGTTTCTCTCTTGTCGAGCCGAGGCGAACCGGCGGCCGGCCCCCGCGCTTCGCGCGGGCGACGCGCCTCGCCCGCGCGTCCCGGTGGGAGCGAGCTTCCCCCGGACCGCCCGTGCGACGCGCTGGCGCCGCCTGCGGCGTCGCTGCCGGCCGCCTGGGCTTCGTTGGAGGGCGTTCGGGTCATCGACTTTGAATGAACGGGGCCGCGAGTCTCGCACCCCGGGACCGCCCCCGCCGCGGCCGCTTCGTCGTCACGACCGCCAGGTCAGTTCCTCCTCGCGCCCTTGCGGGAACGGCCCCGGGGCACGATCCGCGCGGCCCCTCATCGCTTCGTTGGGGCGCCGTCGCAGGCCGGGCGCCGCGTGCGCGGCGTACCCCGGGTCGCTGCGCTCCCCGGGGCCGTGGGGGCGGGTGCGCCCCGGCTCCTGCGGCTCGGGCTGCACCCCGTGGCGACGCACCCGTGCGCCGTGTTACTCGCCGCCTTCGGCGTCGGTGACGGTTTGGGAGACCGGACGGTCGTAAGCCGTCCACCCGCCCTCTCCGGCCCTGACGGGCCTGCGACCCCCTCGGCAACGACCGTAGACCGG
>Ga0256835_1000638_pt1 | contig 24511 bp, 25 predicted proteins | sample PIR30metaG_FD_185972 | JGI IMG/M metagenome (GOLD analysis project Ga0256835, IMG submission 185972) | Hydrothermal vent microbial communities from East Pacific Rise, Pacific Ocean - PIR-30 | ecosystem: Environmental > Aquatic > Marine > Hydrothermal vents | place: Pacific Ocean: East Pacific...
CGCCTTGAGCAGCAATGTAAACACCTCGGCGAACCGGCCGGTTCGCCAGCTACTTTGCACCAAGTTGCACCCGCTACTCTTAGATAACCAGTTTTTTGCCAATCAGCAAATAGCACCTGGTTGTAGAACTTGATACTTTAAAATTGGCTTATGGAAGACGCACAAATAATAGCGGTTCTCGATAAGGGTTTCGTTCGCCTAGTCGACGTGATGGGCGACGACAATCGCGTTGCTCAGGCCGCGCGCGTCAGCTACAGTGGCGGGACCAAAACATCGCGTGATGACGGTGCCCTCATCGGCTTTCTTATGCGCCACAGGCATACCAGCCCTTTCGAGATGGTCGAATTCACCTTCCACGTCAAAGCTCCGATATTCGTTGTTCGCCAGTGGTTTCGCCACCGAACCGCCAGTGTTAATGAAATTTCCGCCCGATATTCAATTTTGAAGGATGAGTTCTACGAGCCGAAGCCGGAATCATTGCGCGCACAGAGCGATTTCAACAAGCAGGTTGGTGAAGGTGATCTGCCTTCCGACGCCGCCTCGAGAGCCGCAGAATTAATAGCGGACGCAAGCAAAAACGTCTATGCAATTTACAAGGATCTGCTCGATTTGGGAGTTGCCCGCGAGCAGGCGCGCAGTGTCTTGCCGGTTGGCATATACACCGAATTCTACTGGAAGCAAGATCTTCATAACTTATTACATTTTCTGAAACTGCGACTTGACCGAAACGCCCAGGAAGAGATACGCGCATATGCACGCGCTATATCCAGGTTCGTCAAAGATAGTGTCCCGCTTGTATGGGCAGCCTTTGAGGAACACGTATTACATGCACAGATGCTTAGCGCAAAAGAACTTAAAGTCCTATCGCGCATGATCAACCGCGAAGCCTACGCCACCGCACTGGCCAATGCTGGCCTTTCCAAAAGCCGGGTTCGCGAAGCCGTCGAAAAGGTCTTCGGCAAAACCTAGTCTCCATTTACCGGCGCGGCCGGATATGAACCGAGCACTTTTACAAAAGCAGCGCGGCGCAGCAGCGTTACCAGCGCCTCGGCGGGCTCGGGATCCTCAACATGCCCTTCGAAATCCAGGTAGAAAACGTAACTCCAGGCCCTGTCCCGCCGGGGTCTGGACTCTAGCTTTGTGAGGTTCACACTCGAACGGGCGAAAGCCTCGAGCGCCGAAAGCAGACCACCCGGCTTGTGCCGCACTCCGAAGACCACACTGGTCTTATAGGGGCCTTCGGTACGGGGGCGCTCCTCGCGGTCGATAACGAAGAAACGGGTGTAGTTGAAGTCGAAGTCCTCAATCCCCTCGGCCAGCACCTCAAGCCCGTAGACCTCGGCCGCTCGCATGGAAGCGATGGCCGCGATCCCCGGCTCCGGATGCTCGGCCAGCTGCTTAGCTGCACCGGCGGTATCGTAGACGGGCACGGCCTCGAACTTGTGCCGGGCCAAAAAGCCATCGCATTGAGAAAGCGCCTGGGGGTGACTTATCACTTTTCTCACACCCTCAAGCCGGCTGCCGGGAGGTGCAAGCAGGTTGTGGCGCACCCGCAGGTAAACCTCCCCCACCACGTGCAGGTCGGACTCGAGCAGGAGGTCGTAGGTCTGGTTGATACTCCCGGCCACTGCGTTCTCCACCGGCACCACCCCGCAGGCAGCCGCTCCGGAGGCGACCGATTCGAAGACTTCGTGAAAGGTGGGAAACCCCACTGGCTCGGCGCCCCCCGTGACGGCGAGCGCCGCCTCCTCGCTAAATGCCCCGGCAGTACCCTGGTAGGCGACCTTCTTCGACATAGCCAACAGTATACTGGCCGCATGATGCGCTTTCTTGAAGGGGTAGTGCTGAAGGCCGCTGAGGACAGGGCCATAGTCAGCCTGCACGGCCTTGGATTCGAAGTCTTCTGCCCCACCGGGACGCTGGGAAGGTTGCGTATAGGTGAGGTTGCACGGCTGCACACCCGTCTGATTGTGCGCGAGGATAGCTTGACCCTTTACGGTTTTCACGATTCGACGCTGCTCGAGTGGTTCGATCTGCTGGTCGGCGTATCCGGCGTGGGCCCGCGTGTAGCGCTGGGTATCCTTAGCACCCTACCCGCCGACCTGCTGGGCCAGGCAGTGACCGGCGACGACCCCAAGCTGCTCACCGCCGCCCCCGGCGTGGGTAAGAAGCTGGCCGAGCGAATCGTGCTAGAGCTAAAAACAAAGCTCCCCGACCACCTGGCCGGCCTTACACCCCGTGCTGCGCCCATAGAAAACCCGGCCGCCGCCGAGGCCGCCGCCGCCTTGATTGCGCTGGGCTTTCGGGAAACCCAGGTGCATGCAGTGGTACAAAAACTGTCCGTCAAGCAACCGGAAGCGGGAGCCGAGGAGCTCATCCGTCTCGCCCTGCGCGAACTCCGGTAGGGCATAATGTCTGGGTGCGGCCTGGCCGCTCTTGCCATGGAACTACGTGAAATCGATACGCCTGAAACCTGGAACCGCATCACCTCTTCCCTGCCGATCAGCAGTTCACTGCAATCATGGGGCTGGGGTGAGGTAAAACGTACCAGCGGCTGGGTCCCCAAGCGTCTGGCTCTCTACGACGAAGGCAGGCTCGTGGCCGCGGCACAACTCATGGAGCGCAACCTCGCCGGGCCGCTGCGAATGGCCTATGCCCCCCGCGGGCCGGCACTGGACCGGCCTGACGTATTGCCCCGCGCAACAAAAATGCTGGCCCGAACAGTTAGAGGAGCGCTTTATCTGCAGCTCGAACCCCCGCTCGCCATCAAAGATCCGTACTCCATCCCCGAGTTCGCGGGCCTTAATCCGACGGTCACAATACAGCCCGAGTATTCGATTCTGGTAGACCTCACGGCAGGCGAGGAGGCAGTACTTTCTCGAATGAAATCGAAGACTCGCTATAACATTCGCCTGTCCGGCCGTAAGGGGGTGGCCGCACGAATCGTGCGCCCCCAGGACGCAGATGCCAGAGCAGTCTTCGAAACATTCTGGACGCTCTTCACCGAAACCAACCAGCGTGCAAAACTGCTCCAGCATGCCCGCAGCTACTACGAAACGGTCTTCCAGGCCATGGAACAGCCTGACGGCGCCGCCTTCATTAGCCTTGCCGAATACCAGGGGGAACCGCTCGCCGCCGGGCTGTTCGTAGCTTTTGCGGGCCGGGTGGATTATCTCTATGGGGGCTCGAGCCGCGAGCACAAAAACGTGATGGCCCCCTACGCCATGCACTGGGCGGCAATGCGCTGGGGAATGGAACGCGGATACCGTGTTTACGACCTCTGGGGCGTACCTCGCGAGCTCACTCCCGAGTCGCACGCGTACGGCATTTACCGCTTCAAAGAGGGCTTCGGCGGAGAGCGCGTCCGCTTCCCCTCCTATGTGTTACCGCTATCGCCCCTCTACACCCCGGTTCGTGCCGCTCTGCGCCTGCGCAAGACGCTAATGAACTGGCGGGTGCGGGGCGATACCCGCGACGTTTTATGACTTGCCTTTTTCAGGTTGCCGCGCTCTAGAATGCGGCATATGAGCAATGAGCGCGCCCGCCTCCTAGACCAGCTGGACGAAACGCTGCTCCGTTTCGTGTGGAACGTCAAGGAGGAAATGGCTCACATATTCCGTACGCTCGGAATTCGCAGTGAACAAATTCAGGTGCTTGAACTCATTGACCGTGGCATGCGCCATCCAAAATCCATTGCCGATGCCATTCATTGGGACCCACCCCTGCTGAGCCATTATCTTTCGAAGCTAGAGAAGTTAAAACTCATCGAACGTTCGCTGGATCCGCACGACCGCCGCCGTACCCAAATCCGCCTTACCCCGCTAGGCAAAGAGGCGCTCAAACAGGCGCGGATAACCTGGCATGAATACATATCCCAAGTGCTTTCCGACCTAGAGGAAGAAGAACTTGTGGTGCTTCGTGAATTATTGGAACACATTCTCACATCCAGAGAATATACTTCTTGAACCTACCAATTGGCACGGCAAGAGCAGCGACGTTATTACGCGGACGGGCAAAGCGCCGCTACCATAAAGGTAGATTGGGAAAATCCCGCAGTATGGTTTTCAAACCGTATATTGACAACGCATCGTTTATCAAGTGTGCTACTTCAGAGAACGTACATTGCAGTATCAGCATTTACGTGGTGTATTGATCAATTTTCCGCACGAAAAACATGCGGCGCAAAAGGTCTTCGCCAGGACACCAGACAAATGGCAATGGAATCTATACTCGAAGGTGGACATTTACCCGCACTTGCGTCAAAATCGAAAAGGCATGTTAGATACCGCGACAGTACTCAATGCACTATCTACGATTATCGACCCCGACTTCAAAAAAGACATCGTGGAGCTGGGTTTCGTACGCGACCTGAAAATCGAGGAAGGAGTGGTAAGCTTCACAATCCGTCTTACGACTCCCGCCTGCCCCATCAAAGACCAGTTCAAGAAACAGGCGGAAGAAGCCGTCGGCGGTCTACCGGGCGTCAAGGAAGTGCGTGTAACCATGGACGCCGCACCTGCGGTTGAGATAAGCGCCGGCCTGCCGGGGGTCGCCCATATAGTAGCGGTGATTGCGGGAAAGGGGGGCGTCGGGAAGAGCACGACCGCCGTTAACCTCGCTGTAGCGTTAATGCAGATGGGCGCCAAAGTTGGTCTATTCGATGCCGATGCCTTCGGGCCAAATACGCCGCGCATGCTCGGCGTCCGCGGCGTTCCCTTGCGCACCCAGGGAGGGAAAATCGTGCCAATCGAAGCCCAGGGGATAAAGCTTGTGTCCATAGGATCGGCGATTCCCGAGGACCAGCCGGTTGTCTGGCGGGGGAGCTTGCAGCATGGCTTCGTCCGCGATTTTACGCAAAAGACGGACTGGGGCGAACTCGACTATCTAGTGGTGGATATGCCTCCCGGTACGGGAGATATTCCCCTTTCGGTCATGCAGCTTCTTCCGCTTTCGGGAGCACTCGTGGTCGGAACTCCTCAAGAAGTAGCTCTTGAAGACGTGCGCCGGGGAGTAACCATGCTGGGGAAGATGAACGTCAACCTTCTCGGCTTTGTGGAAAACATGAGCTATCTGATCTGCCCCAAATGCGGCGAGGAAATTGACGTATTCGGCAAAGGGGGCATGGATTCATTCGCCGACACTTTTGGCGCTCCCGTATTAGCGCGTATTCCGATGGACGTGAATATACGCAAGGGCTCCGATTCCGGCCTACCGGCGGCCTTTCAGGAAGGCCCCGTTTCGGATGCTTACAAGGAGCTGGCTGCCGCGGTGGTGCAGAGGGTGGCCATTGTAGAAAAAGAAAACCCCCCCAAGGCCGCAGGTGTGCCGCAAACAGGCCCTGGCGGGAACCAGCCCTTCTTGAACGTCCCTAAGAAGAACTGAGAACGAGGCTGTACCGGAAAGTCGTATCGGAAATTAATACGGTCTTTCGTTTCGGACCGATACAATGAACCTGCATGCTGCCTCTCGCGATTGAGCCATTCGGGGGCTATCGCTCTTGGCTGGAAAGCATCCCTGGATACTCGAATCAAATCATCTTTCATCGGATCCTCCCTGCCAAGCCGCCCGATGTAGCCCGATACTCAGGAGATTTCAAACCCGTGCTCTCCCGGCTCGGCCTGGCACCCTACGATCACCAAGTAGAGGCCTTCAGGTTGCTGGAATCTGGTGCAAATGTAATAATGGCTACGCCCACTGCATCAGGAAAGAGCCTGGTGTTCCAGGCGCCTGTCATCGCGGCCATGCAAACTGGAAGCACCGCCCTATTCATCTACCCCACAAAAGCCCTCGCGCGGGATCAAAAAAGTCGGCTGGAAACCATGGCCGACCCGTTTGAGCTATCGGAAAGCGTTTTTACCTACGACGGTGACACGCCAGCATCCATTCGCCGCAAGGCACGCGAATTCGGCCGTGCGATTCTAACCAACCCCGACATGCTACACTTCGGCATTCTTCCCAGCCATGTCTCCTGGGCGTATTTTTTGGGAAAATTGCGATATATAATTCTCGATGAAGCCCATTATTACCGGGGCGTTTTTGGTAGTCACGTCGCGCTAATTCTGCGACGTCTGCTGAGGATCGCCAAACATTACGGCGCGCAACCGCAGCTTATCGCTGCATCCGCCACCATTGCAAACCCGGCCGCTCATGCTCAAACCCTCAGCGGCCTGCAGTTTGCTGCAATCAGCGCAAACATTCGGCCGGGCGAAAACGAGTTTGTAGTATGGAAACCCAAGGCGCTCGATCCTAGCGGGGAGCGCAGGCGAAGCGCCAACCTTGAGGCCGCAGAACTGGCGGTATGGGCAGCCACGCACGACCTGAAAACACTCATATTTACAGGCAGCCGCAAAACCGCAGAGCTGATTGGAAGATATACTCGCGGCACACCCGTAGAAGATAAGATACGAAGCTACCGTGCCGGCTATACTGCAGCGGAACGGGCCAACTTGGAAGAAGCGTTTCGCTCCGGAGAGATTACTGTTCTCGTAAGCACCAGCGCGTTGGAGCTGGGCATCGACATCGGCGGTCTCGACGCCGTTATCATGGTGGGATATCCGGGATCCGTTAACGCATTCTGGCAAAGAGCCGGTCGTGCCGGACGCGGCCGGGAGCGCGCGTTAACCCTTTGGATACCCCGCGAGGACCCCCTAGACGAATACTTCCTGCAGCGCCCCGAACTCCTGATAGGAAGCCCACCCGAGTCCGCGGTCGCTGACTGGCAGAACCCCTATCTGTATCCTCCGCACCTTCACTGTGCCGCCCGCGAACTGCCCGTTGGGAAAAATGAAACGATATATCTTCCAGAATTTGCCAACGAGGAGTCGTTCATCAAGAGAGGTAGCGCTTTGTATACCTCCATAAAATCTCCCCACCGCCGCATCAATCTGCGTGGAGGCGGAGTAATCTTTACGCTACGCGACGCGGATGGCCGAAAGATGGGTCACCTCGATGAGCGGCAGGCTTATTGGGAGGCGCACCCCGGGGCAGTGTATTTACACCAAGGTGAAAGCTACCTGGTGCGCAACGTGGACCATCGGAAAAGAGAAATTGTTCTTCTGCCGGGACTGGAAGATTACTTCACCCAACCGCGGGCGACGACGGAGATCACGGTTTACCCGGAGCAAGCCCGTAAGCTGGAGAAAGGCGTGTGGATAGGGCGCGTGCGGATGCGCGAACAGGTAACGGGCTATGTAAAAAAACGCTACGTCACGGAAGCCGTTCTGGAGGAGGTGGAACAACCAATGCCCGAGGTATCCTTCGACACCGAAGCTGTGTGGTTCCACCCCCCGGTTGAAGCAATTGCGGAATATCAGGTGCCTGGAGGTATCCATGCACTGGAGCACAATTTGATAGGCCTGCTACCTTTGTTCGTCCTGGCGGAACGCGGCGATGTGGGTGGAGTTAGTTACCCGGTATACCCCACATCGCTCCCTTCCGGTGAAGGCGCGGTAATTTTCATCTATGACGGCTACCCGGGAGGAGTAGGGTACGCCCGTGCTGGAGCTCAAAAATGGGAGCTCTGGATCGAGGCAGCCGCCGAATTGCTCGGAAACTGCCCATGCGAACACGGATGCCCCCGCTGTGTGTTGAGCCCTAAATGCGGGAACGGCAATCAGTTTCTGGACAAACAAGCGGCGCTCGCATTGGCCGAAAGGATGAGCGGAAAACGATATAGAACCAGCATTTAATCTCCTAGGGGTTGCTCAAGAACTGCCAGGCCCCGCTTCTTGGCAGCATACATCTCGCGATCGGCGCGCTCGAGCAATGATTCCGGCGTGTCCCCTTCTCGATAAACAGCCAGACCGAAATTGGCATAAACACCGTGGCGGCGCAATTCGGCATCTCCGGCTATGACATCGGCAGCCCTCCGCGCAGCGTACAGACCTTCCTCGCGTTCCGAATGGGGGAGCACGATGACAAACTCATCGCCGCCCAGGCGGTATACCTCATCCTCCTCTCGCAAGGATTGCCTCAGGAGCTCAGCAACCCTGGCGAGAACGCGGTCACCGACGAGGTGACCGTATTCGTTGTTCACCCTGCTAAAATTGGCCATGTCAACCACCGCGACCGAAAAAGTATATCCATGCCGGGCCGCCAGAGAAGACAGACGCGAAAGTTGTAAATCCAGCTGTCTGCGATTAAGAACACCGGTCAGCGGATCCAGAGCCGCTTCTCTGGCAAGCTGAGTGTGCAACCCCAAACGTGCGGCATAAGGCCTGATCTCGCGCATCATCGAACGCGCCAATTGTAAATCCCAGTCGGTGAAACCACGAATACTCGTCAGCCAGATAAAACCGTCATCGAACGGCAGGAGTATTGCGCCTCGTGTCTCCTGCTGATTCCACAAACTCCGGAAATCTTCTGGTACTTGATGGAAGCTCGAAAACAATAATGGCTGATCGGGCAGCAGGTTCGATATGGAAAGATGCGCCGGCAGCCAGCTGGTGGAGCCGGTTGCGGTGATTAATTCGAACGGACGGTCAACCGCCTCCTGCAAATAGAAAGCGGCACCGTATTGATGCCAAACCTCTGAAATCGCAAGAAGCAGTTGGGTAAGGAATTCCCGCTCCCCGCCGCTACGCCACTGTAGCTGTCCGAGGCGCCGCGCGAAACGATCGAGACCCCGCCAGCGCAGATTCTCTACCGCATAGCCGATTACTTCCGCCACCGCCACCAGGTGTTCCAGGTCATCCAGGCCGTAACGCCAAGGACGCTCAGACTGCAGTGATATGACCCCAGTGGTGTTGTGGGTGCCGAACGGCGCGCCTAGAAAGCTGCGCAAGTCGGGCATCTCGCTTTCGGGCTCCAGCGAAATCGACCGAGCGGGATGAATCTGCCGGGACATTGGATCGAACATGTCACCGACCAGCAAGGGTTCGCCGCTATCTACAATTCGATACGTAAGGGTATCCTTTTCGTACGGAACGATAGCCTCACCGACTATATTTGGCACCGTACCCACGTCGCCAATACCGTATAGGATACGGAGCGAGGCGCCTTCGATAAAGGTAATCCCCGCTGCGTTGAATTCAATATCCCGAGATAAATTCTTGAATAATACCGGTACCAGGTCATCAACTCTGTTTATCTTATGGATGTCATCCATAAAAGCCACGAGGCCGCGCTGGCGCCTCAGCAAACGCCTCGTGCTCCTGAGCGCCATCCTGGCGCTTAACAGGCTTTGTAAAATGCGCAATTCCTGTAAATGGGCATTGCTCAACCCGCTATGCTGGAATTCATGGGTAGTCATTACCACGGCACCCAGACCCTCTCCCTCAAAGCGCAGTGGCAAGATGAATAAACTTTTGATGAACTGCTTACGGTCCGGTAGGGCCTCCGGATGATTAGGGTAATCCCGTACTTCGACGATTTTTCCGGCCACGGTCGCGGGCCCGACAATCGCCCCCCAAGGCTGGGCGGCTATTGTCAGGTCTCGCACCGGTTCGCTGCGCCCGCCCTGTGCGAAGATCAGCTCGGCCCTTCCTCTGCTGACCTCGAATACACGAATACCCTCATAACCATAGTATTCGCGCATTTCTGACCATAGGCGGTCGAGCGTCGGCGATTCTTCAATAATTTTTAACCAGTGATCCAGCACTTTCAAAAAACCTGCCTCCTGTTAATTTTAATTATACGTTTTCGGAGGTCGCGTTCAGTTTATGTTGTTACCGGTTCCACGTACCCACGCCAAAGCCGGGCTATTGGCGTACCGTCCTCCCATAGCGTGAGCGCGGCCCGAGATCCCGCAGATATCTTCCCCCAGGCATACCGCTCCTTGTCCCACCCGAGATAAGCCGCTGGATCGTGAACATAACCCCGAATGGCAATATGTCTCGGCATTCCCTCTGCCCCGGGCAAAGGATGCGCGCTGGCATATTTGAGGGTTTCCCCCGGATCGGGAACCGCAACCGGCGCGTCGGAACCCAGCAAAACGCGCACGCCCCGCAACCGCGCCATCTCACCCCAGCGGTACGCCTCACGCACACTGCCATCGCCAAGCGCTTCCAATGCCACCAAATCGTCGGCGGCGTGCTGGGGCTGAACCGACAACGCCATGCCCGCCAACCTTTGGATGTCCTCATCACCAACATGCTGTACATGTTCTATGCGGACAACGGAACGCAATGACAACCCCGCGGCGGCAACCCTGGTGATCATGTTCAGGAGCTCCTGTATCGCTCTTGTGCCGATCGCGTGCCACACGGGAGCAAATCCTCTCTGCAATACCTCAATCACCTTCGAATCCACTTCCCGGGGATCGTCTACGGGCATTCCGAAACCACCCCCGGGATACGGTCGGCGCATCCACGCCGTTCTGCTCGTGAGAGCTCCGTCGGCAAAAAACTTGGCGCCGAAGATGTGCAGGTAGTCACCGAGCTTTTCGGGTTCCCAGTTTTTGACTTCCGAGTGTTGCAGGACCCAAGCAACCCGCACCGGCAGACTCTCCGCCAGCGCCAGCTCACGTATCCAGATTGTAGCCTCGGGGACTTCCCCCATTGCATGCACCGCAACGAAACCGCGACGGGCGAGATCTTCGAGACCCCTTGACAAATCCTGACGCTTTGGAGGCGGGAGAACCCGTTGTACCAAGCGGACGGCGCGTTCGAGCAGATATCCGGTAGGACACCCAGAATCGTCGCGCAGCATCTTTCCCCCGGGAGGATCCGGGGTCAAATCGTTTATACCGGCAAGGGCCAGCGCAGTCCTGTTGACCCAGGCACTATGAAGATCGCGAGACTCCAGAAAAACCGGATTGTGCGGGGCCGCCTCATCCAAAAGCGTACTGTCGGGGTAATCGCCGAAGACGAAACCTCCACCACGTATCCACTCTCCCCGCGGCAGGTTGGCAGCTTCCTCGCGAACGCGATGGGCCACCTCCCGGGGATCATTCCGACCGCGCAAGTCTAACCGGGAAAGGGCCATACCCCATTGCAAAGGATGTACGTGCGAATCGTGCAGGCCAGGAGTTATCATCTCAACGACAAAGCGTCGCTCCGCTGGATAACGGGCCCGTAAATCGGCTGCGGAACCTACATCGATGATCCGGTCCCCCGCTGTTACCAGAGCCGTGGCCTCGGGAAAGCGGGGATCGAAAGTCAGCACTCTACCGACTAGCAGCATCAACTCAGCCTACCGCCTATACTGATGGGCGTGAGGCGCTACGTCTACAAAGGGAAAATCCTTTCGTTGGCCATCGAGGACGATCACTGGGAAATTGTTGAACACAAGGACGCAGTTGCCCTCCTGGTTCAGGATCCGGATCGCGGTGTCCTCTTTGTGCGCCAGTACCGACCAGCCATTGGAGCGCATACTCTCGAGATTCCCGCCGGCTTGATTGAAGCCGGGGAAAGTCCCAGAGATGCCGCCAAACGCGAGCTTGCCGAAGAAACCCAACTCGGCGGCCGCCTCACCTTGCTGGCGGAGTTTTACGTCAGCCCCGGTTTTACCGACGAAAAAACATATCTTTTTCGTGTTGAAGAAATCGAATCGGTCCCGGGCGAACCCGATCCCGATGAAGATTTGGAAATCGTCTGGATGGATCCCACCGAGGCCCTCGCCCGTATGCGCTCAGGGTTGTTGAATATTAGCGCCTCCACCATGGTAGGCATTCTCTATGCCATAGGGGATCGCTCATGATAATCGCCGGCACGCTCGACGACGTCCCCCCAGGGCCTAAGGTGGTGGCCATAGGCTCTTTCGACGGAGTCCATCTCGGCCACCAGAGTCTGCTTGCCCGCGCCCGCGAAGCAGCCCACGGCGAACACCTGCCGTTACTGGTTTACACCTTCGATCCGCCTACCAAAGTCTTCGTACGTGGGGTAGGAATGCTTTCCACTTTGACCGAGAAATTGGACCTGCTAAGCGAAATGGGCGTTGATATTACCCTGGCGGTACCCTTTAACGAAGCGTTCGCTGACCGCGACTCCGCCTCTTTTCTGCGGGACCTGAAGACATTGGAAGCGCGCCGTATCGTAGTCGGCGAAGACTTCGCCTTTGGTCGCAGCCGTTCGGGCAGACCCGAAGATCTCGGCACCGTAGCTCCCGTCGTTACAATACCTCTGCTCAACCTGGGCGGAGAACCCGTAAAAAGCACCCGCATACGCGAACTCCTGGAAGCGGGGGACGTGGAAACGGCGCGTCATTTTCTGGGCCGTCCATACGGGGCGCGTGGCATCGTGCAAAGCGGCGAACAGCTGGGTAGAAAACTCGGTTTTCCCACCGCAAACATAGAGACAGCTCCAGGCAAAGTGCTGCCCCGTGGAGTATTCGCCGCTGAAGCCGACACCCCCGAGGGCACCTTTCCCAGCGTGGTGAACATAGGCACACGACCCACCCTTGACGGCGGCAGCCTGCGCTTCGAAGCGCACCTTATCGGATTCGCCGGTGACCTGTACGGCCACGAGTTACGAATTACGTTCTTGAAGCGGCTCCGCGCCGAACGCAGCTTTGCCGGCGTAAAAGAGTTGCGCACGCAAATAGCCCGCGACGTTGAAGCCGCGCGCGGCTTCTTTCGCATTTAACGTTCGGCGCCGTCGGCCGGTTAAGCTGAGACAATGCACACCGACCTCTCACTGGCCGACTGCTCCGGAGGGGAACGCCTTGCGGCGCTTAGCCGGGTGGCGGCGGCCCTGGCGCAGACCTTTGACCCCGTAGAAGTGCTTGAACGCGGGGTCGAGGCCCTTATCGAATCCACTGGCGCGCTTTGTGGCGAAGCCTACCAGCTGGGTCCTGACGGTCCGGAGCTGGAGGTGGTGAGAGGGTGTCGCGGGGCCTGCCCATACCGGCAAAAGCTCGAGCAGGTTGCCCGCAACGCCGCCAGCAGAGCTGAACCGGTGAGAGATGGAAACCTGGTAGCATTGCCCGTTTTACGAGGAAAAGAGGTGCGCGGCGTCTTCGGACTCAGTCTTCCCGTAAAAGGAGACAACGTAGACGGTTGCTTTTTGAGCGCGGTAGGACACCTAACAGCCCTGGCGCTAGATCATGCGGAGCTAGTGCGTGAACTGGAGCGCCGCGAGGCGCAAAGAATACGGCTTCTCCGCAAATGGCTGGGAGCCCAGGAAGAAGAACGCCGTCGCGTCGGTCAGACCCTGCACGACGAAGTGGGCGGGATTCTCACCGGAGCCCTGCTGGCGCTAAGGCTTGCCGAAAGTGACACCAAGCGGCTCGATGAAGTCCGCCGCGTCCTCGGTCAGGCACTGGAAGAGGTGCGCCGCCTGTCGCGGGAACTGCGTCCCGCTGCTTTGGACGATCTCGGGCTCGAACATGCCCTTGAGCGCCATCTGCGCGAATTCTCGACCCGGACCGGCCTGCGCATGCGCACCCGCATGGCGCTGCCTGTTCTCGACCGCCCTACCCAAATTGCCCTTTTTCGCATCGTCCAGGAGGCGCTCACCAATGTGGCGCGCCATGCCGGGGCGCAGGAGGTTCTTGTCCGCCTCGAGCCCGAAGGGGAATCGCTGATACTGGAAATCAGCGATGATGGCCGCGGTTTCGACCCGGACAACACCCCGGGCGCACTTGGGCTTGCGGGAATGCGCGAACGGGCCGAACAGCTTGAGGGAAGATTTAAACTAGAGAGCGCACCCGGCAAGGGAACGCGCATATTGGTGGAGGTTCCTCTTGCAAGTCGCCCTGATTGAAGATCACGCTGTAGTTCGCAGCGGCCTGCGCCTGCTCCTGGAAAGCAGCGGTCACCTGGTAACGGCCGAATACGAGCTCGCGGAAGACGCCCTGGGCGATACCGTAATCCCCGATGTTTACGTTCTTGACCTAAATCTCCCGGGTATGAGCGGTATAGAAGCTCTTCCCCTGCTGTCTCGCCGCGCAAAGGTGCTGGTTCTATCCATGCACGAGGAGGCGGTGTATCTGAGCGAGGCATTCAAACGCGGCGCCAGCGGCTTCCTTAGCAAGCGGGCAGCAGACCTGGCGCTGCTTGACGCACTCTCTGCCCTGGAGCGGGGCGAGCGCTACCTGCACCCCGATCTGGCCGCCCGTCTTGCGGAATACGTTGCAGAGCCGGGGCCCGAGCTTCTTTCCAGGCGCGAACGGGACGTACTGACCGGTCTGGCTCGGGGTCTCGAACTCAAAGAGGTCGCTGCCAATCTAGGGATCAGTCCCAAGACAGCCGCTACCTACAAAGCTAGGGCACTGGCCAAACTTGGCCTCAAGCGCGCCGACATTTCGCGCTGGGCTCGGGAACACGGCTTGATTCAAAACTAAAAATACAATTTTTTCTTAGGCCATACGCTGTCGGCCGTGGGCCGACAATCGCGTGCATCCCGATCTGACCCCGAGGCCGCACCCAGGACGCAGGCTGATTACGGGAGGCATTATGGAATGGATTGGCCTGATAACAGCGGCCACGTTCCGCTCGCCGGGGAAGGCGCTGGAGCGCGACCTGCAATCGGGAAGCCTGCAAAGTGCGCTCGAGCAGCTAGCCAAGCAGCACGAGCTAACCCCTCCCCGGCTGCCCCGGGCGCCCCTATCAGAACTGCAGGCTGCATATACCCGCCTGTTCGCCGCCAATCCCGCCGGATTACCCGCACCCCCCTACGCAGCCTATGCGTTGGACGACCAGCTCATGGGCAAAGCGCAGGAGGCGCTGGAAGCCTTTTACAGCGAACACGGCCTGGCCCCCCGCGACGGCTGGCGCGACCTCCCCGACCACCTATCCGCCCTCGGGGAAGCGATCGCGCTTCTTGCCAACCCCAACCCCGAAGCCGCCCGCGCACTGGCTTTCGGTTACCTGAAACCCTGGCTCGAACGCTACGTGGACGTCATCGCTAAGGAAGATACAACCGGTTTCTATGCAACGGTCTGCACTTTGCTGAAAAACGTATTGGAGGCGGAAGATGAAGCTCAATCGTAGGCGTTTCCTGACCCTAAGCGCTGCCAGCGTCGGTGCGCTGGCATTCACCGGCGAGGCCCGCGCATTTCGAGCCCCCTGGGCCGCACCGCAAAAGTGGTACGAAGGCGAGGTGAAAACCGTCTTTTCGTACTGCGAAAACTGTTTCTGGAAATGCGGAATCGCCGTGAAGGTAGCAGGCGGCAGAGTCCGAAAGATTGACGGCCAGCCCGCGAATCCCAAGTCCCGTGGTCGCCTCTGCCCACGCGGACAGGCCGGGGTGGCCCAGCTGTATGACCCAGACAGACTGAAGAGGCCGTTGATACGCATAGATGGAAGCAGTCGGGGCGACGGCAAATACCGGGAGGCCAGCTGGGAGGAGGCGCTCGACTACATTGCCGAGCGAATGCTGGGGATCAAAGAAAAATACGGCCCCGAGGCAATAGCCTGGTTTGGCCATGGCAGCGGTGATAAATGGTTCGTGGAATACCTGCCGGCCGCCTGGGGAAGCCCCAACGCCGCCAAGCCGGCGGTAAGTATATGTACCGCCCCACGGGAAACCGCCAGCCAGTGGACTTTCGGCCGCCCCATTGGGGGGCACGAACCTGTGGACTGGACGGAAACGCGCTACATAGTATTGATAGGCCATCACATCGGTGAAGACACCCATAACACCCAGTTACAAGACTTTAGTGAGGCCCTGCGGCTGGGAGCCAAGCTGGTCGTTGTAGACCCGCGCTTCAGCACCGCTGCCTCCAAGGCGAACCGCTGGCTTCCGATCAAGCCGGGTACTGACCTGGCGCTCCTGCTCTCTTGGATTCACGTACTTATCAAAGAAAATCTGTTTGATCGTGAATACATCAAAAAATATACTGTTGGGTTCGAAGAACTCGCGGTACACAGCAATAAACACACTCCCGAGTGGGCTGAAAAAATTACTGAAATACCAGCCGAGACGATCCGGGCGGTAGCGCGGGAAATGGCCGCTGCACGACCCCGGGCGGTAATCCCCCCGGGGCGACACACGGTTTGGTACGGGGACGACACCCAGCGGATGCGGGCCGTATACATTCTCAACACCCTGCTTGGCAACTACGGTGTTCCCGGCGGGTTCTACCTGGCAAAACCACCGTATCTGGAAAAGTATCCGCACCCGCCCTTCCCACTCGAGCCGGCCGCCGGCGGCTGCAGCGGCTCCTCCGGTGGAGAAGAAGAGCTACCGGAAGGTTTCAAACCGCGCGCCGACAAGGACAAGTTCTTCGCCAAGACCACCGCAATCCAAGAATTAATAGAACCCATGCTCACGGGCGAGCCTTACCCCATACGGGGTCTGGTGGCATACGGCGTAAACCTCTTTCACTCGATTCCCAATGTCCCCCGCACCAAAAAAGCGCTCAAGGGGCTCGATCTCTATGTGGCCATAGACGTCCTGCCTCAGGAGCACGTCATGTGGGCGGACGTCGTGCTCCCCGAGTGCACGTATCTCGAGCGCTACGACGACTTGGTTGGAATAGCCCACAAAACCCCCTTCATAGAGCTGCGACAACCCGCGGTCGAACCGCTCTGGGACAGCAAGCCCGGCTGGTGGATCGCCCGAGAGCTCGGCTTGCGATTGGGTCTAGAAGAGTTCTTTCAGTGGAAAGATATCGAAGAATACCTGAATACCCGGCTGGAATTGATTGGCTCCAGTTTGGCGGAAATGAAGGAGAAAGGCACTCTCATTCAGCGCGGCCGCCCTTACCTCAAAGATTGGGAGCGGCGGCGGCGCAATCCCTTTAGAACACCCTCACGCAAAATCGAGCTCTATTCAAAGACCTTTGCGGATCACGGTCTCGACCCCCTACCCGAATTCACCCCCCCGATGCCCGTTCCGGCCGGTTTCTACCGGCTCCTGTACGGCCGCTCGCCCGTACACAGTTTCGCCAAGACGCAAAACAACTGGATACTGATGGAGCTGAACCCCGAAAACGAGGTGTGGATTAATCGTCATGAGGGCGAGGCCATTGGGGTCCAACACGGTGAATACGTATGGATAGAAAACGACACCGGCGTTCGCGAAGGCCCGGTACGGGTGCGCCTTACCGAGCGCATACGCAACGACTGCGTATACCTCGTGCACGGTTTTGGTCACAAGTCTCGCGGGGAACGCCTGGCAAGCGGCCGGGGAGCATCAGATAACGCGCTGCAAACCCGCTACGTGCTTGATCCCATCTCGGGAGGGGCCGCCTTGCGCAACAACTTCGTGAAGATCATAAAGGGAGCACCCAGACCGAAACACAAGCACATCGGGCAGCTGGCCCGGGAAAGGAGGCTGTAAATGGCCCGCTACGCCATGCTAATCGACCTTGCCGCCTGTGTAGGCTGCGCTGCCTGCGCCGCGGCCTGCGTGCTCGAGAATGAGGCCCCTCCGGGGCACAACCGGCTATGGATACGCCAACGGGAACTCGGTTCATTCCCGAACGTAATCGTCGAATACCGGCCCGAGCAATGTCTCCACTGTGAAAATCCTCCCTGTGTTCCGGTCTGCCCCACCGGCGCAAGCCACAAGACCACCGATGGACTGGTTATGGTCGAAGTAGAGCGATGTATAGCGTGTGCGGCCTGCATTGCGGCCTGCCCCTACGACGCGCGCTTCATGAATCCAGCCGGCTATGTAGACAAATGCACGTTTTGCGAACACCGGGTTAAAGAGGGGCAAGATCCAGCCTGTGTTGAAACCTGCCCCACGGGCTGTCGCGTATTTGGCGACCTCGACGACCCGAATAGTTCGTTGCACGAATGGCTGGCAAAAGCCGAACGGGTGGACGTTCTGCGACCGGAAATGGGAACCGGACCCAAGCTGATGTACCTGAACACGCCTTCCAAACTCGGTCTGCGCAATCCCGGAAGTGAGGTGGAATCATGACCGCTTTCTACGGAATCCCTGGAGCCGAGGCCTTCTGGCACTGGACCACCCTGGTGCATTTTCTGCTAGTCGCCCTGGCAGGCGGCACCGCTTTTTATACGGCCATAGTGGGACTCAGGGAACCCGGCAATCTACGGGGATTGGCATGGCTTTCTCTGGTCTTCATTATTCTCGACTTATTCATGCTCTGGGCCGAGTCTCCTGCACGCTTGCGCTTCAGCCACATCTGGCTGTTCCTGAGCTTCGCGCCGCTATCGGCAATCTGGTGGGGCGCCTGGGGCCTGAGCTTAAGTGCGCTAATGCTAATCCTGTTGGGGACAAAGCTGGGCCCGCCGCGCTTTTGGTCTGGCATGCTCGCCCTCAGCAGCACCATAGTGCTGGCCTACCCCGGCTATGCGCTGGCGGCCAACGCCGCCAGGCCGCTATGGGACCACCTCGTACTAGCCCTCTTCCCCGCGAGCGGGCTTTTGCTCGCGCTGGCGGTGCTCGTTTGGTTGCGTCCGGCCAACGAAGCAGCACCCTGGTTGCAGATCGCGGCGCTTGCAAGTCTGGCGCTTACGGCCCTCTACCCCCTGGCGCTTGCCAGTGGTGGCGCGGACACCCGCGCAGCCCTTGCCCTCTGGTTCCAGGATTGGGGCTGGTTCCTATTGGGTGGGGTGCTCCTGTTTCTGGCAGCATTCCTGGCGCGCCGCTCACCTGCTCTAGCTGGTGCATGCGCGCTGGCGGGCGGTTTCGTGATCCGCAGTTGGATAGTGGAACACGGGCAGCACTCCCTATTCGTTCATGGCTTCTAGGGGACCTGTCCCCCTTGAGCAAAAAGCTGGAGGTGAATCATGAAGAAAGTAGCATGGATTGGCATCATAGGCTTGATTTCACTAGGCGTCTTCGCGCAAACCCAGGTTACCAACACCGCAGCGGCTAAGGCTGTCATTCAGGTGATAAAGGATGTCAGCACCCAGCATTGGGGATTCATATCACCGGACAAGGCCGCCGACTTCATCGATGACGTCCATCCCTTTATCCTCGATGTCCGCAACCCCAAGGAATGGGACGAAACCGGCGTCATCCCCGGCGCAGTAACCATACCGCTCACCGAGCTGGACCAGCACCTCTCCGAACTACCACCCCTGAATAAGCCGGTTCTCGTCTACTGCAAAGCGGGCGCTCGTGGCCAGTACGCCCTCACCTACTTGAAGGTGCTCGGCTACAAAAACGTGAAGAATCTCAAAGGCGGCATTACCGCGTGGATCAACGCTGGTTTCGAGGTGGCGAAAAAGTAACCGGTTCCCTACCCTAGCCCGCCGCTTCGCGCGGCGGGCCATTTTTTTCGCCCGACCACTCGACCGCCTCCCGGCCCCCGTCAAAGCGTAGCAGGGCTGCTATGCGGGCGCGGGAATACACGCGGTGGGGCCGCTCCGGAATGAAGGCGGTAACGATGTCGACCCAGCGAGGTTTCGAGTATTCAAGTACCACATGCAGTGGCAGCTTTACCCGGCCTCCAAAAACCATGTAACCAAGCACCAGCATGCGATGATCTTGGGGATAAACGGCAAGCTCACGGCCCCAACGCAAAGCGACAAGAACGTCGCGCTCCAAAAAACCTTCTTGCAGCATATGTCGGGCAACATGGGGTCCTAGACGATACCTGCCAGCCTCGATGTGCTCGAGCAGCGTATGCAGTCGGCGAATGTTGGGCATGGCCCTCCCCCTTGGCCACAGTCTACCAGCCCTTATATTCGGGAGCTGCAAGCACCGCCCCAAAAACCGCGGTCGCCCCTCCCGCACGCAACACCCGTTCTACCGCCTTGAAAGTGGCCCCGGTGGTCAATACATCGTCAACCAACAGCCAGCTGCCATACTCGATGTCGCCCAGCAAATAAAACGTTCCTGGCCTTATATTGACCCTGTCTTCGCGTCTCCTGCGAGTCTGGCTTTGGGAATAGCGACGACCTACAAGGCACTCGTAAGGAAGGCGCAACAGTTTAGCAATGCGCTTTCCTAACAACTCGGCTGGATTGTAACCGCGCCCCAGGCGGCGCCACCATACAGTTGGCACGGCCGTCACCGCCTCCACCGGCCACCCCGCCTCACGTACTCCCTCCGCCAACGACTGCGCCAGCGGATCTGCAGTCCGATAACCGCCCTTGAATTTTAGCGCCCTCACCGCCCCGCGCATCTCTCGGTAACTACCCAGGAAAATCAAGTTATGCCTTCGTCTGGAACGCAGCCTTGCGCGGCAGCTCAAACATACTCCAGGAGCATCTAGTTCTCCCCCGCACAATGGGCAGCGGGCCCCCAGCAATCGCTCAATAAGCATACGTTTCGCGCCACAGTTGTGCCCCAAATGCCTGTAGGGATCCCCAACGCCTAGCGGCATACTTACTGTTCATGCATAAATTATAGGCCAATTTCGTGATTGCCCACGGCTATCTCTGAGGATACAAAACAGCCTTGACACCCTCCCCTCGCTCTAGCAGTTCGAAAGCTTCGCGGTAGTCTTCCAGGGCAAAATGATGGGTAATTAAGGGGTTCAAATCAACGCGCCCGTTGTAAATCAGACCGCTGCCCTGGTACCACGTCTCATAGAGGCGACGTCCGGCTATGCCCACCGCAGTTATGCCGCGCATTACCAATTCCCCCGCCAGGTCGAAACGTATCGGGTCTGAGGGAATCCCCAGGATGCGCGCCTCACCTCCCGGCATTAGCGCGTTGAGACCCTGGTGAATCGCCCGTTCATTTCCAGAGAATTCAAGCAAAACCTCTACGCCGCTCCCGCCCGTCAACTCCCTTACCACCTCAACGGGGTCTTCTTCGCTAACGTTGACAACCCTGTCCGCTCCCATCAACTTGGCAAACTCCAACCTGTAAGGCTGGAGATCCGTAGCCACGACCAGGGTGGCGCCGCTGGAGCGAGCAACTGCTATGGCCATCAGACCTATCGGCCCTGCGCCAGTCACCAGCACCGACTTTCCCTCCACACCAATTCCCGAATAGACGGTATGAACCGCGTTACCAAATGGCTCCAGGACGGCAGCAATTTCCCAGGGAAGGTCCGGCGGATTTACCCAGGCATTCTCAGCAGGGACCGTCGCATATTCGGCAAAGCCGCCGTCTATATCAACACCAAGGATGCGGGTGTTCTGGCAGATGTGTCCCTTACCGGTGCGGCATTGGTAGCATGTATGACAAATTACGTGGCTCTCCAAACTAACGTGATCGCCTACGCGCGGCGTGCTGACCCCACTGCCAACAGCTTCGACGACGCCGGTAAATTCGTGTCCGGTTATGACCGGAGGTCTCAATCTCCCCGCTGCCCAGTGATCCCAACGCCAAATGTGCAAGTCTGTGCCACAGATCGAAGCCGCCTTTATCTTAACCAGAATTTCATCCGGGCCTGGTTCACGCACGTCCACCTCACGGAGCACCAGACCTGGCGCGGGGGTTTCCTTGACCAATGCTTTCATCCTGGATTCAGACTATCACGTATACGGCCTATAATGGGACATGAAGACGAGGTGATGCATGGCCGGACATAGCAAGTGGGCCCAGATCAAACGTAAGAAAGCGGCCAATGACGCCAAACGCGGGAAGTTGATTACCAAGCACATGCGCGCCATCTCCGCTGCCGCGCGCTCCGGCGGCGGACCTGATCCCGCAGGCAATGTGCAGTTACGCAACGCAATAGAAGCAGCCAAGCGCGATGACGTCCCCGCAGACAACATCGAACGGCTACTAGCCAAGCTACGCGGCGAAGGGGAAGGAGCTACTCAATACGAAGAAATCATCTACGAAGGTTACGCCCCAGGGGGAGTCGCGCTGCTGGTTTTCGCCCTCACCGATAACCGCAATCGCACCGCCGGGGAGGTACGGCACGTATTCAGCAAACACGGTGGCTCACTGGGAGCCAGCGGTGCGGTTTCCTGGCAGTTCGAGCGAAAAGGTTTGATAGTGATTCCCGACGTTAGTGAAGCCGCCCAGGAAGCCGCCATTGAGGCGGGTGCACTGGATCTGGAAGAGTCTGATGGCGTACTGGAAGTATATACGGAACCCGCCGAGGTTTTTGCGGTGGCCCGCGCCCTTGAAGCTGCCGGCCTCAAACCCGATTCGGTAGAGATCACCATGATCCCGCAGAATACCACCACCCTCTCCGAAGAAGACACTCAAAAGGTGCTCCGCATGATAGAGGCCCTGGAAGATCTTGACGACGTGCAGAATGTACACTCCAACCTGGATCTGGAAGGCGTGGTTGCCTGAGCCGTGATTGTCCTGGGTATCGACCCCGGCATCAGCAATTTAGGTATTGGGGTAGTAGAAGGTGACGGCAACCGAGCGCGCTACGTGCACGCAGAAGTAGTTAGAACCCGGCACGGTAATCCGGCAGCCGCAAGGGTGCGCGCGCTGTACGATGCCGTTGATAAAGCCATCCAAGCTTACGCTCCAGAAGCCATGGCCGTGGAATCCCAGTTCTTTTACCGGCAAAATGAGCTTGCATATAAGGTAGGCTGGGCCATGGGTGCCGTTTTTCTGGCTGCTTCCCGCGCCAAACTGGATGTCTTTCAATATGGGCCGATGGAGGTGAAACGCGCACTCGTAGGCACCGGCAATGCAGATAAACGCCAGGTGGCATTCATGGTTCGCGCCCTTCTGGGCATGAAGCAAACCCCCGGTAGTAGTCATGCTGCAGATGCCCTTGCTATCGCGCTTACCCATCTGGCACACCTGCGCACCGGAACGACCCCGCGAATATAAACCCCCGTTTTTGGGGGTATGCGCGCGACCGGAGCGCGCCTATTCTAAGAGTGATGAGTCAAAGGAGGAGGACGATGAGGCGGATACTATTGCTGGGCCTGGTTTTTTTTATGTTTGGCCTGTCCGCGGCTCAAAGCGTGCGTTCTCTAGGTATGGGTGGGCTCCTTCTACCCGGCCCCGACGCTGCAGACCTCAATCCGGCATATGCCGCATATCCCGCGAATCGGTATGGTGACGGTGCAGGGTTTACCCTCCCGTTGGGACTTGTAAATCTCACTCTCCGACCCAGCGTCAGCCCTTTTTATTACTTCAAGGACCGCAAGATATTTAAAGACAATTTTGACGCACTGGCATTCTATGATCAGCTTATTCATTTTAACGAATTCATTATCAATCCGCCCAGCAGTCCCGAAGAAATAGTATTCCACGTGAGCGCCGACGGTTTGACTATCACTGACGGAGCAGGAAAACCCCTGCGGTTAAATCGCTTTTTCCCCCAGACCGCCCCCTCCGCTTCTCTGCCCGCACCACTTTTTCAATTCCACATACCCAGCGGTATCCCCGGCCTACGCATCGCGCTGGGGGGGTTCCTCCAGTCAGCGGGCTTCGGCCTCACACCTGACGATCAACTGGTATCCGATTTGGCTTCCGGAAACCTGAAGCCCAATACGCTATACACGCTTCATGCCACAGGCTCCCTTAGAGGCGGTGCTACGGCCAGCATCGGATTCTCCACCCCCCTTCCTTCCATCCCCGGCTTTAACGGTCACATCTACACAGGCGGCCAGATTCGAAGTTTTTATGGCCTGCTGTACGCCGACACGATCGTCACCGCCCAAACCACAACGGACTCCTCCGGGGCCCCCGGACCCGTCAAATACTCATCCAATAGTTTTTATGTCTATCCTGGCAAGGGGCAGGGCTGGGGAACCCAGCTGGATCTCGGTATTGCCCTGGACTATGACAAGGGTAGCTACGGATTGGGCATCAGCAACCTCGTAGGAGTGCAACGCTGGTACGGGCGCCGCCTCGTAACAGATACCAGCGGAAATATCGTCACCGACGAACCCGCTACCATAATGAAATCGGGTTTCCATCCCGGGATTTTCATGAATGCTGCTTATCTTCAGCCTACAAATGGCGGAGAATTACTATTGGGAGCAGATATCAGGCTCGGCGTAGGCGGCAGCTGGGCCAGCGGCCACGTCGGGGCGGAGTACCGCCTTGCAATCACGCGGCTACGCGCAGGTATGGGGTACGATAACGGCTTAAAAGTTGGGCTGGGAGCCGGGCTGGTCTTCCCTGGCTTCCACGCGGACCTCGCGCTCACCAGCCACTCCGCCCCTTACACCAGCCAAATCGTCTTCGGACTGGCTGCTAGCCTGGGCGTTTCATTTTAGGAGGCAGCGATGAAGCACTGGTTTTTTCTTTTTCTGGCTACTGCCCTTCTGGCAGGATGCAGTGCCCGAACCGTTTTTGTTGCCGATGTTGATGTCCTTTCTTTCATAAGCGCTGAGCAGTTGGAAAACGATTTGGTGATACCCGGATCCATCCAAGCTTTTGTACCAGACGCAGACGACAACCTCACTACGCCAGATGGCGGGCAGCTACTGAACCGCCTCCCCCTACTCGAAAAGCTATCTGCATTCGCGGTGCAGGTCTCGGTAGAAGTAGAAAACACCGGCTCTGGCACACTGGACGTCTCCTCTGAATTTCGCCTGGCGCCTGTCGGAGACGATAAGGACATATACGACGGCGTTGATGACATGAAGCTTGCCGAAGCCAGCTTTCATCTAGCTCCAGGGTCCAAGGACACCATTACCCTCACCGCCGAACTCGAGAAAGGCGATCCGGCCATGCGATTGATAACCAATGAGGGATTCCGTGTGGGAATGAAGATCAAAGCGCTAGGAACAAGTACCGCGCACTATAAGATTACTGATTTTTCACTACTGCTCAAGCAGCGTCCTTTTGACCTGATACCGGACAACGGCCATTGAAGATCTGGTACT
>Ga0256835_1000639_pt1 | contig 24372 bp, 23 predicted proteins | sample PIR30metaG_FD_185972 | JGI IMG/M metagenome (GOLD analysis project Ga0256835, IMG submission 185972) | Hydrothermal vent microbial communities from East Pacific Rise, Pacific Ocean - PIR-30 | ecosystem: Environmental > Aquatic > Marine > Hydrothermal vents | place: Pacific Ocean: East Pacific...
TCTATCTTACATAAAATATCAAAGCAGATACCCTAAATCATTATCGTTTCTCGTTAAAATTATCCCTGAAGTCCTATTTTCTCCCGTTAATTTTATTGATATCCTTAGAGTCAATGATAAAGAGGGAATTAATATTATAAAAAAGAAAATTAATTCTCCCCCTCCCTTGTTCCCTCGAAACACCTGATTCTATTACCCTTTTCAAATACAAAATTTTTCGGGACAGTAATGAAAAACATTATCTTTTCTTGACGGTATTGAGTAATTGAAATATAATCATACCTTTGTCTTTTGTTTAGGAGATAAGAGGCTTAAGTGAAGAGGTGAAAATAATATGTCAAAAGCTTTTAAGAATAAGCGATTTTTGATAGGGGTGATCTTACTCGCTTTTGTTTTGAGAATAGCTGGGATTGCCTTTGACATAAAAATATTTTCCTGTGTCCCTGATGAAAATTATTATACAAATGTAATTTATAAAGCTTTCATAAACAATTCGTTGGATATTAATTTTTATTGGTATCCCTCTTTTTTCTTTTACTTTAACCTTGTTTTGTTTTATCTTTTTTACTTTATATTTAAACTTATTTTTATTTTTTTTAAACTTTGGCATCCTCTTGCTTTTACTATTCGACAAGAAATGTTTTATATATTAAAGGTTTTTATAAGAAGTTTTAATGCGATATTGGGAACTATCTTAGTATACATTGTTTACAGAATAGCAAAAGAGTTGTTTGATGATATGTTCTATTCCTATCTATCAATTTTTTGGGCAGCATTTAATTTCCAGCTTATTATAAACTCTCACATTGCAAAACCTGACATATTACACACTCTTTTAACGCAAATTGTGATACTTTTGTCACTTATGTTCTATGATAATGAAAAAAAAATATTTTTTTATTTAGCGATAATTTTTTCAGCACTTGCAGCAGGGACAAAAGTTTTAGGTGGAATTTCTGTAGTAGTCCCTGTGTATCTGCTATTTTTAAAAAAGATTAAGAATAATGAAGTGGGGAAATTTGTATTGGATTCTTTTATTGCTTTTTTTGTTTGGATTGGTACTTTTTTAGTTTCAACCCCTTTTATTATTTTAAAGTTTTCAAAAGCAAAGGAAGTTTTTAATTTTTATAAAAATCTTTCTTATGTAAAGCATTACTCATATCTTTATTATGAAAAGTTTTCAAGATTTTTAAATATTCAGAGAAATATTTATACAATTCCAGAAATTCTTTTTATTATTTTTTCAATAATATTTTTGACTTCTGTTCTTTTTAAAAAGAAGGACATCAAATTAAGCTCTATTTACTTATTTTCTCTTCTATATCTATTTATTGGATTATTCAAAAATTTTTTCGATGCGAGATATTATTTACCTGTCGTCCCTTCGGTAATTATTCTTATGATATCAAGTTTCTATTATCTGGAAAGGATGGTGGGTAAAAAAACTCTTGTCAGATTTATTGTAATTTTAATCACTTTTTTCCCCGCAGTTAGAGGAATAAAGGCGAGTGTAGGGTTTGTTCTCAAAACCACACAAGAAGAAAGTTATGATTTTTTGTCAAAGATCCCAGACAATACATTTTATGCTTTTGAGATTATGACAGGTAGTGTTTTTAAAAAAAATAACAGGGCTGTAATGTTTCTTGGGAGAAGATTGCCTAAATTTTATAATAAATCAAGAATAACCTTTGTTGTTCATAATGTAAATAATTATAAGATGTTCTTTAAATATCCAGAAGGCCAAAAGCCATTAAAAAAACTTTATGATAACTATCAATGGGTTTTTAAACACAGTGTTCCCATGAAAATTATTGAGAAAGAGCCTATTGATTTTTTAAACCCTAAGATTGAATTTCTAAAATTAGTAGACTATTCTCCGGTAACGCCCGATTCATTTTTAATGTTAAAAGGTAAAGTTAGAAATAAGTCTGAGTGCCATTTTTGGATAATGAGTGGGAATAAAATATTGTATTCTATTCAGCCTAAATCAAGTGTTTTCATTGAAAAAAAATTTGGTTTGAATTCTTATAAAGGAAGAAGTATTTTTTTCTTTACCCCGATAAAAAAAGATTATTGTAGATCTAAGAAAGGATATTTGTTTATTGACATAGAATTTAATTATCAAAAAGGTTCCGAGATAATTTATTTTTCAGAAAAGAGAAAGGTGAAACCCAATGAACCTTTAATTATATATTTAGAGGAGAAAAAATGAATGTTCTTATTTTTATCCCTACTTATAATGAAGCTGATAATATATTAATTTTATTAGATAAAATTTTTAAAATAGATGATAAATTTAGAGTGCTTCTTGTAGACGATGATTCTCCAGATGGAACTGCCGAGATCGTAAGAAAAGCCTATGATGAAGACAGGGTAAAAGTCATTGTAAGAAAAGGGAAAAGAGGAAGGGGGTATGCAGGAATTTACGGATTTAGAAAAGCGTTGGAAATTGGTTTTGATAGATTAGTTGAAATGGATGGAGATTTATCCCATTCGCCTGAGTTTTTGCCAGCTTTGTTAAAGGAATCAGAAAAATATGACATAATAATAGGTTCGCGGTTCGTTAAAGGAGGCAAAGATAAAGAAAGAGGTTTTCTAAGGGAATTTATAAGTTTTTTTGCAAGAGAATACATATCTTTGGCTCTTGGTTTAAAGGTAAAAGACATAACTTCAGGTTTTAGGGTTTTTAAACCGGAAGTAATCGAGAAAATTTTGCCCAACCTCACTGCCAGTGATCCTTTTATTGTTGCAGAATCCCTTTACTGGGCTAATAGATATGGTTTTTCTATAAAGGAAGTACCTATCTATTTTTACAATAGACAGAAGGGTAATTCAAAGCTTAATGCTAAGATTCTTATTACATATTTGTTTAAGGTGGTTAAGTTAGCAGTCAAAGGGAATAAAGTTAAGATATCTTTCTAAGTAAGACTAAAAGATTCCCACCGCTTATTTTTATCTCTTTTTGTAAAAAAAAGTGAGGAAGGGTATTTCTAAGGATTTTTGCTATACTTGAAAATATCCCTGAAGAGTTTAAGCTTATCTGGTTTGAGATGTAAGACAATGAATAGTTTGTGTAAGGTATCTTTTTATAAATGATTTCAAATCCATTTTCAGAGCATAGAAATTCAAAGAATTTAAAGTTGTAGTAAAATAAATGAGGAGGATTAAAATGTGGCCATCTCTTTCCCAAAATTTTTCTTTGGAAGCTGTCTATGTTAGGAACTAATACCAACCATAAGCCTTCTGATTTTAAAATATAGTGAACCTTTCTTGTGAATTTTTTAGGTTCCCTGATGTGTTCGAAAAGGGAGATTGAGGTAATGGCACTGAATTCTTCTTTCTGGAAATTTAATTTTAGAAAGTCTCCATAGATGATTTTATCCTTGATTTTTTTATTTGAAACTTTCACACTATGACTCATTTCTATCCCCTTGACATCCCACCCCCGTTCTTGTGCTACTTCAAGAAGAAATCCTTGAGCTGTCCCTATATCAAGTAATTTTTTCTCATTTGTAGTATTAAATTTTTCAATAAGCTTTATATATCTTTTAAAATCTCCTTTTTTTGTTACTTCAAGAAAATCATTGTCTCCCCAACTTGAAAAATATTCTTCTGAATACATATTAAAAATTTCTTCTTCAGAAGGAAGGGGAGATTGAAACATTATCTTACATTTCTCGCATCTGTAGATATTAGTAGTTTTAGATGGAAAATTTTTGTAAACAAGTTTGGCATTTCCATTGCACCATGGGCAGTTTATTTTCAAATCTTCCATTACAGCACTTCTTTATTTTTTTTCTCTATCTATTATTTCTCCGTAATATTCCTTTATCCCATCGCGAAGTTTTGTGAAAGGAAAATCTTGAAGCCATTTAGGTATATTTGCTTTTGTGAGAAATTGGAATTTCCCTTTTAAATTTTCAGGAAAAGGAATTAATTCAATATAATCTTTATTCTCTTTTTTTGAAGAGATTTTTCCATAATCTTTCAAAATATCTATAACCATATTTGCAAGCTCTGTATGAGAAGTAGAAAGCCCTGTCCCAAGATCATATATACCATTTGGGATTTTTTTATCAAGAATTTTTGTTAGAATTTTTACATTATCTTTTACCCATAGGTAGTCTCTTTTAATTTTATCTCCATTTTCAAATAATTTTATTTTTCCGTATTTTGTTATAAATTCGTAAAATCTGTAAACAAGGGAAGCATTTTCTCTCTTGTGATATTCTCGGGGGCCATATGTATTGAAGAATCTAAAACCTATAACAGGGGAATCAAGGTCTCTTTTTGTAGAGATTATGGCAAGGTGTTTTTCAAACATCATTTTTGAAAGAGCGTAAATATTATGGGGCTTATCTTCAATGTTTTTGTTTTTTTCTTTCAAAAATTTATTCCCATAAATGGCAGAAGAAGAGGCAAATACAAAAGTGATTTTTTTGGTTAATGAAAAAGAAAGCCATTCCTTTGAATGTTCGAAGTTTAGCTCTACCATTTTGTTTGAGTCTGAATCCAGAACATCAGAGTTTGCACCTAAGTGAAAAATTGCCTTTGTTTTTACATTTTTTATCTTTTTTATTATCTTTTCAATTCCTATTTCATAATTAATAAAATCATAGAAAGTAAGATCTTTTAAGTTTTCCCATTTTCCTGTCTTTTTAAGACTATCTATTATTATAATTTTATCAATTCCTTTTTTATTTAATTCTTTTACAAGGTTAGAGCCTATAAAACCTGCTCCACCTGTTACTATAATAGTTTCTTTCATAAAGAGAGAATAATAGAAAATTATTAACTTGTCAATTATTTCTACTTTTTTCTCTTGAGTAGATTGGTTAGATAAAATATAATAATAAAGAAGATTGATGATGAATACAAGTATTTCTATAGCAATTCTTGCAGGTGGAGAGAGTAAAAGATTTGGAAAGGATAAATTATCTCTTTTATTTGGTGGAAAAACTTTTCTTGAAAATTTGGTGGGGAAATTAAAAGAGTTTTCGGATGATATTATAATTATCGGAAGAGAATATCCGGGGTTTCCTTATTGTAAGGATGCTTATGATATAAGGGCTTCAATAGTGGGGATTTATACGGCTCTTGAATGTGCAAAGTATGATTATGTATTTGTAGTGGCTGGTGATCTTCCCCTTCTCTCAAAAGAGCTCGTTGGATTTTTAATTGAAAACATTTCTTGTGAGTATGATATTGTCGTTCCTGTTGTAAATGGATACTATGAGCCTCTTGTTGCAATATATTCAAAAAGAACCAGGAAGCTGATAAAAGAGCGAATCATTTCGGGGAATTTCAAGGTTTCAGATGTATTTAAGGAGGTTAAGACTTTTGTTGTCAAAGAAGCTCAGATAAGAAAAATAGATAAAGAAATGCTCTCTTTTTTTAATATAAACACAGCGGACGATTACAAGTATTTAATAGAAAATTTCAAAAAAATTAAAAATTCAGAGAGATAATGGTAAGATCATCTTTTAATTTAATTTTTTGACCCCCCGTGAGAAGCTCGTACATTTTTTTAATATCATAATCGCTCTTTTTGAAATACTCTTTTATTCCTTTAACTCCTATCTCTTTTGAATCCTTTTCAAATTCTGAAAGCCCGTCTGTAAAAAGAAGAATTTTATCATTTTTTTCAACTCTTATTTTCCCATTTTTACCATCTATTTTTTCAAACATTCCGAGGAAATAGCTTCCTTCATTTAATTCCAGTATTCTTCCGTCTTTTTTAAATAATAGAGCAGGTAAATGGCCCGCATTAAAATATTCTATAAACTCTCCCTTTTTATCTATTTTAAAAATTATAAATGTTAAATACATTTCAGAGCGGGTAATTGAAAGGAGTACTTTATTTAATCTTTTTATTATAGATTTTAAATCTTTCCTCCCCCCTTTTAGAAGAGAACGAACGCTTGCCTGGGCAGAGGCCATAATAAGAGCCGCTGAAATTCCTTTTCCTGAAACATCCCCTATTGTGACATAATAATTTTTTTTATCTTCCAAAAAATCATAAAGGTCTCCTCCCACCTCATAAGACGTTAGCGTCAAAGCTTCCACCTTTATTCCTTCCCATTCAGGATTTTTATATGGAAGCATTCTGTCCTGAATTTTTTTTGCAATTGATAGCTCCTTTCTTATTCTAACTTTCTCAAGATGACTGTGATAAAGCTCAATATTGTCTAACATTATGTTTAATTGCATAAGAATTGTTTGTACAAAATCTTCCTCTTCAGGAGTAATTTCTATTCCGCCGATTTTATTGCCAATCAAAACCCCTATCCCATTTTGATTTTCTTTGCTTGATATAAAATATAATTTTGTAAAATTTGGTAAGAAAGAGTCATCAATTGGTAATATGTTGTTTTTGCAATCTTTTACTTTTTGGGAAATCAATTCTTTGATTTTTTCCTCTTTTAAATAGACTCCCCTTTTCTCAAGAATTTCAATTAACTTTTTATTCTTGGAAAAAATGATAAGTTTGTTTACTCCGAGCTGACCCATGATAAGATTTCTTACTAAAGTGACTAATACTTTTTTATCAAATGACCAGTAAGAAGCTGATGTTAAATCAAAGATGGAATCTATTTCCATCTTTTTGATAAGAAGCTTTTTGTTTAATTCTTCGACTTTTAATTTTAATCTGTCATTTTCATCTAAAATATCAAATAATTCTTTTAAATATTTTGGAAAAGGGGGTTTTATTTTTTCCCTGTTTCTTATTTTTTTTAAAAGTTTTTCTATTATTTTAACTTCTTTTTCAGTAAATAAAATTTCCATCCTTCCTTTTCCCCTATTTCCAATTCATCAACAAAATTCTTTATAATGAATAGGCCAAAACCTCCTTTCTTTTTTTCTTTCAGGATTTTATTAATATTAACTTTGATATTATTATTATCAAGAGAAAAACTTTTGCCTTTGTGTTTTAAAGTGATTGAAAGAAGGTCTTTATTGAATTTTATTTCCACAATTATAATTTTATCTTTTTTATTTTCATAGGAATGTTTTATTATATTGGTAACAGCTTCTTCTGTTGCAATGGCTATCTTCTTTCTCTCCTCTTTTTCTATATCTTCTGTTTTTAAAAAGGAGTCAAGAAAACTTAACAGCGGGGGAATGAATATTGGATTTGAATAAATAGTTATTGCGATTTCTGCCATTATTCAGAAACTTTGAATTGCGTCTTCCAAATTTTCAAAAAAGGACATTATCTTGGGAAACCCGGTAATTTCAAAGATTTCTTTAATAACCGGATTGTTTTCAATGTAAATTTTTATATCTCCTCCCTTTTCTCTGATTTCCTCAAGGTACCCTATTATTACTCCGAGTCCGATACTGGATATGTATTCAAGCTCTTTTAAATCAAGTATGATTTTGGGAGTTTCGTTTATGCACTTTTTTAACTCTTCTTCAAATTCTGGAGATGAATATGCATTCAGGCTACCGTTAAGTTTAATAATACAGATATCGCCTCTTAACTCTTTGTTTATCTTTAAATTAGTTTTATTACTCATACCCTTTCAATCCTGTTAAAGAAAAAATTAATTTCAATTTTTGCATTTTCCGGAGAATCCGAGCCATGCACAGCATTATTCTGGATGGATGATCCATAAAGCTTTCTTATTGTCCCTTCCTCTGCTTCTGCCGGATTGGTCGCTCCCATTGTTTTTCTCCAATCACTTATTGCATTTTCTTTTTCAAGGAGCAAAACAACAACGGGGCCTGATGTCATAAATTTTACGAGATCATTATAAAATGGCCTTTCTTTATGCACAATGTAAAATTCCTTTGCATCTTTTTCTCTTAAATGAAGCATTTTCATTGCTCTGATTTTAAAGCCTTTTTCTTCAATTATAGCTATTATTTTGCCTATAAGATTCTTTTTTACAGCATCAGGTTTAATAATTCCGAGAGTTTGTTCCATTTTTACCTCCATATAAAATATTTAAATTATGTTAAATTTTATTTTATTAAAAGTCAAGCTACATCCGCGTCTTTGAATTGGTATTTGTTATTTGTCATATATTTTATAGTTAAAATGAGATTTTCAAAATCCTTTTTAAATACTCAGTGTAGGAATTTTCCGGCATTCTTTTTATTATATTTTTAAAATCTTCTTTTGAAATAAAATCCTTTTTTAAAGCTATCTCCTCTATACAGCCTATCTTTAATCCCTGTCTCTTTTCAATTGTTTTTATAAACATTGAAGCTTCAACCAGATTATCATGGGTCCCGGAATCAAGCCAGGCGACTCCTCTTCCCAGAAGTTTTACCTTTAATTTCCCTTTCTTAAGATAAGCTTTGTGAACATCTGTAATTTCAAGCTCTCCTCTTTTTGATTGTTTTAAGGATTTTGCTATCTCAACAACTGTATGGTCATAAAAGTAGAGGCCTGGTATGGCATAGTTTGATTTAGGCTTTTTAGGTTTTTCCTCAATGCTTACTACATTTCCTTTATTGTCAATTTCAATAACCCCATAGCTTTCAGGATTTGATACCCAGTACCCAAAAATAAGAGCTCCTTCTTCCAATTCAGAGGCTTCCTCTAAGGTTTTTAAAAGTTCCTGACCGTAAAATATATTATCTCCCAAAATCAAGGCCACATTTTGTCCATTTATAAAATCTTCACCTATGATAAAAGCTTCCGCAATTCCATTGGGTTTTTTTTGAACTTTGTAGGTAAGAGATAAACCCAGATGTTTACCATCACCGAATAGCTCTTCATAGAAAACTATATTATGCTCATCCGAAATTATCAAAATCTCTCTTATACCTGCTTCCATAAGTGTTGAAAGAGGGTAGTAAATCATAGGTTTATCATAAACAGGAATGAGTTGCTTGCTTATTATTTTAGTTGATGGAAAAAGCCTTGTGCCTTTCCCCCCTGCTAAGATTATCCCTTTCATTGAAATCTACTTGCAGATTTTATCAAAGGTCTCTTCAGCCTCTTTTACAAGATCTTCAATTATCTTTTTGACAGGTTTTATTTCATTTATTAATCCGACACTCTGACCGGCCATAAGAGAACCATAATTTATATCCCCTTCCTGGACGGCCTTTCTCAAAGCCCCTATCCAGAAGCTTTCAACTTTATAAACTGCATCTCTTCTTGTGATTTCACCCTTTTCCAATTTTTTAAGAAGCTCCAATTGAAGTTTCCCAAATTCTTTAATTCCTTTATTATAAAGTGCTCTTACGGAAACGACGGGAAGAGCAGAGTCATATCTCGGAGTTGCGACCGCTTCTCTTGCATTTGCTCTTTTGTATCTTTCTTTGAACTTAGGATGGGCAGGGCTTTCCTCTGACATTGCAAAAATCGTACCCATTTGAACACCTGAAGCACCCATTAACAGAAGATGGGCAATCATTTTCCCGGTGGCTATCCCGCCAGCTATGAAAATGGGGATTTTTTCTGAAAAATTAAAAAGCACCTGTTGAAGAAGAACTATTGTGGAAACATGTCCTATGTGACCGCCTGCTTCACTCCCTTCCAATATTAAAGCATCTGCCCCATAATCTATCATTCTTTGAGCTATTGATTCAGTAGAAGCAAATGTCATCACTTTTGCTCCACCATCTTTGGCAATTTTTACTTCCTCTTTTCTCGGAAAACTTCCTGCGAAGACAATATAATTTACTCCCATGTCAACAGCCTTTTTAAGGTGTTCCATATAATTGGGAGCAATTACAATAAGATTAACTGCAAAATGAGCTTTTTCATCCTGAAGAATTTTTATCTCTTTTTCAAGAAGTTCGACCGGCATATTTCCTGCTGCCAAAACCCCAAATCCGCCGGCATCACTAACAGCTTTAACTAATTTTGAATCACTGATCCAGGTCATTGCACCGGAGATTATCGGAACTTCAACATTGAGGAATTCCCTTCCTCTTTTCCAGTATTTTTCATGCCTTAGTTTTATCATAAGCTATTATATCAAAAACCAGGAGCTTTTAAAATTCAGGCTTTTTTTGCTCTTATGATAATAAATCCTGCTTTTTTGTAATATCCATTGTGAGGTTTTTCCACTTTCTTAAATTTTTCAGGAGAGGATAGAAGAGTGGATACTACAGAGTGTATGTAGAAACCTTTTTTTTCAATGATATGCTTAATTGCCTCAAATGTATAGAATTTAGCATATTTATAATAGGGATGCCCCTCTCTCTTTTTTTTAAGATAAAATTTTCCCCAGCTGCTTTCGGATGGTACAAAACCTATTATTAGGTCTCCGTTTTTTCTTAAAATTTTATTTATTTCAGAAAAACTTTTCTCAAGGTTGTCCAAAAAACATAAAGTTACAATCATAATAGCGGAGTCAAAGATTTCTTCTTTAAAGGGAAGATCTTCGGCAACGCCGGTAATAACTTTTATGCCTCTTTTGGAGGCTATTTTTGCCATTTTAATGGAAGGTTCGAGTCCATATTTGATATTTAGAGGTGCGGCAAATCTTCCTGTCCCCACTCCGATTTCAATGCTGTTTCTGTTGAATATTGATTTTATCTTTTTTACAGCTTTAATTTCTGAGGCATAGATATTCTTGCCTTTCTCTTCAAACCATCTATCATAATCCTCATACTTTTCATCAAAAATTCTCCAGCTCATTTTTTGGAAAAAATATCCTTTATGGCTTTTACTACTATTTTAACATCACCCTCATCCATTGCCGGGAAAATCGGAAGGGAAAGAATCCTTCTAAAAATTGCTTCACTTACAGGAAAATCTCCCTCTTTGTATGGGTAATGTTTTTTATAATAGGAAAAAAGATGAACAGGAATAAAGTGAACAGAGGTCTGAATTTTTTTATTAAGTAATTCTTTTATTAATGAGTCTCTTTCATAATTTTTTATTTCCACAGGAAAAAGATGGTATGAAGATTTTTTCTCTTTAGAAACTGGCTTTATTACTATCTCTTCGACCTCTGACAGGTATTGGCTATAAAGTTTCGCTATCAATCTTCTCTTTCTGTTTATTTTTTCTATTCTCTTTAACTGTTCTCTACCTATTGCTGCCGCTATATCTGTCATATTGTACTTAAACCCTAAAACTTTTACATCATAGAAGGGTAAGCCTTCCTGCCTGAGTCTTGAATAGGCTTCCTTATCGATTCCATGTAAAGAATATAGTCTAAGTAAACTTTCATATTCTTCAGAATTTGAACATACGATCCCCCCCTCTCCTCCGGTCGTTATGTTTTTGTTTGAATAAAAGCTAAAAGCAACCAAATTTTTGGAGTTTCCTATTTTTTTGCCTTTATAAAACGAGCCTATTGCATGAGCTGCATCTTCTATTATTTTTAAATTGTATTTTTTCGCAATTTGGTCAATCTCATCCATATCGGCAGGTTGTCCCGCATAATGAACTGGGATTATTGCTTTTAATCTATTTCCTGTTTTTTTATTTACAGGATATTCTTCTGAAAACTCATAATCTTGCTCTATCTTTTCAACAACTTTTTCAGGGGAAATATTATAGCTTTTTTCATCAATATCAACCAAAACGGGAAATGCTCCCGATTCCACTATAGTATTTATAGTTGAAACAAAGGTAAATGGTACTGAGATAACATCATCTCCAGCTCCAATTCCAAGAGCTTTGAGTGAAATGTGGAGGGCTGCGGTTGCAGAATTTACGGCCACCGAAAATTTTGAATTTACTATTTCTGAAAACTCTTTTTCAAATTCTTTAACTTCAGGGCCTGATGTGAACCAGTTTCTTTTAAATACCCTTTTTACAGCATTAAGCTCTTCCTCTCCTATCTCAGGCTCTGAAAATGGAAGATAACCATTTTTTTTGAAAAATCCCATTATTTCTTAAGTTTTTTTCTCTTTCTTTCAACCCAACCGAGTTTATTTTCCTGTCTTGCCCTTGCTATTCCCAGTGCTCCTGAAGGAACTTCCCTTGTGATAGTAGAGCCTGCGGCTATATATGAATTTTTTCTGATTTTTAAAGGGGCAACTAATTCTGTACCCGAGCCTACAAATACATTATCTTCTATTGTCGTGGGGTTTTTGTTTACTCCATCATAATTGCATGTAATTGTACCTGCCCCTATATTAACATTTTTCCCTACAGTCGCATCTCCAACATAACTTAAGTGCATAGCTTTGGAACCCTTACCAAAGACTGTATTCTTCATTTCGACAAAATCACCTGTTTTCGCGCCCTCTTTTATTATTGTATTTTGTCTTAATCTTGAGTATGGTCCCACGCTTGTATTGTTTTCCAGTGTTGAATCAACTATATGAGTAAATGGAAGAACTACTGAATTTTTGCCAATGTTCACATTGTCAAGATATGTGAAAGGATGAATGATAGCTCCCTTTTTGATTTTAGTCTTTCCCTTTATTATTGTATTCTGATGGATTATAGCACCTTTTTCTATTGAAACTTCCCAGTCTATTAAAATATTATTAAAAGATGGGAAAATGACTCCATTGTAATAATGCCTATAAAGATTAAGTTTATACAAAAAGGAGATAATCTCAGGTTCTATATTTGTAAATGAAATAAACTCTTTGTTATCCATTTCATAAAATTTGATGTTTTTTTCAATATAAGTATTGGATAGTTCAAGAGATAGATTTCCAGCCTCTTTTTTTAGACTTTTTTTGTATGTGCTTCCCTTCAAATATAGGCCTATAATTTCCCCATTGTTAACAAAGGCTTTTTCTTTTTTGCTTTGTTTTTCTAAAATTGCGAGATGGATGTATTCGGTTATTACAAAGTAAAAGTCACTATCAATTATTTTTTCTATATCATCCCCATTGAGTACTGAAAAACCGATTTTTTCAAAAATCTCCTTTAAAGTTAAATTTTGCTGGAATAATAAAAGATCATTTAAAAAAATCAAATTAGTTTTCTTTTTCATCTTCCTCTGTTATCTCTTTTTTTACAAGTTCTTTAAATTCCTTGTTTTCATAGAGGGGTGAGAAGTCAGGGTTTGTTGAAGCATAGATTTTATAAACAATGTTTTCTTTTATAGCTTCTTTTAGTTTTTTTATTGCTTTGGCCTCATCATTTTTTAGGGCATAAATATTTGCTAATAAATAGCTAATTCTTCCTTTGTGGTTTTTGTCAAGTTTAAGGGCTTTCGAAAGATTTTCCTCTGCAGCATCAAGCTCTTCTCTGTTTAGCAAATAAATTGCATAATTAATATAATCCTCTGCTGTTTTTAACTCTGGTTGGGGGGGATTTAATCTGTTTTCACACAATCTCAGGTAAACCTTCGCTTTTTTTATAAGTTCTTTCTCTTCTTCTTCCGAAGAAATAATTTTTTCCAGAATCTTTTTAGCTTCTTTGAATTCCTCTTTGAAAAAATGGTTCAATGCTTTTTCATAGTCCTTTAAAAGTTTTTTGTATCTTTTCTCTCCTTTAAGTATAACTTCCGGCATTCATTACCTCCCTGAATTAAATATTTTAAGAGCTAATAATATATTAAAACAGAGATTTGTTCAAGAGAAAACATTGTTTCCATCTGTGTTTTTCTTATAAAAAGAAAGCATCTTTTACAACTATTCGCAGGGAAAAACATAAAAAAAACTAAAATTAAATAAAACCAATATAATAAATTAAAATAAATGAAAATATATTAAATTATATGGATTTGACAATAGAAAATCTTTTTGTTATTATTAGCAACTAAACAATATGATTGATAAAGGAGGTGGATAATGAAATTATCACCATTGTACGACAGAGTGGTATTAAAAAGAATTGAAGAGAAAGAGGTAAAAAAAGGTTCTATTATTATTCCTGATACTGCAAAAGAAAAGCCTCAGAAGGCTGAAGTTGTAGCCGTTGGGCCCGGTAAAGTTACTGAGGATGGAAAAACAATACCATTGACAGTTAAGGTGGGAGATAAGGTTCTTATCGGAAAGTATGCTGGTAATGAAATCAAGATTGATGATGAAGAGTTTGTAATTGCCAGAGAGGATGAAATTCTGGCTAAAATTGAAGAATAATTAAAAGGAGGTGTCAAGATGGCAAAAAGAATAGTATTAGGAGATGAAGCAAGAGCTAAAATTTTAAAAGGGGTTGAGACCTTATCAGCTGCTGTTAAGGCAACATTGGGTCCTAAGGGGAGAAATGTTGTTATTGAGAAAAAATTCGGTTCGCCCACTATTACAAAGGATGGTGTGACTGTTGCAAAGGAAATAGAGCTGAAGGATCCTCTTGAGAATATTGGTGCTCAACTTGTTAAGGAAGTTGCTTCCAAAACTTCTGATGTTGCCGGTGATGGAACCACCACAGCAACTGTTTTAGCTGAGAAAATTTACAGAGAAGGATTAAAGTATATAAGCTCAGGTGCTAATGCAACTCTTGTTAAAAAGGGAATTGATAAGGCTGTTGAAGTGGTGGTTGATGAGCTTAATAAAATTAAGAAGGATGTTAAAGGTGATATGATTGTTCAGGTGGGAGCAATCTCCGCCAATAATGATATAGAGATTGGAAAGATAATTGCCGAAGCAATGGAAAAGGTTGGTAAGGATGGTGTTATTACTGTTGAAGAGGCAAAATCCCTTGATACAACTCTTGAGTTTGTTGAAGGTATGCAGTTTGACAGAGGATATCTTTCTCCGTATTTTATAACTGATCCTGATAGAATGGAAGCAGTATTGGAAAATCCTTTGATCTTAATCCATGAAAAGAAGATTTCTTCTTTAAGAGATATGCTTCCTCTCTTGGAGCAAGTTGCTAAGACAGGAAAACCTCTCTTGATTATTGCAGAAGATGTTGAAGGCGAAGCTCTTGCAACATTGGTTGTTAACAAATTAAGAGGAACTTTAAATGTAGCTGCTGTGAAAGCTCCCGGATTTGGTGAAAGAAGAAAGGCTATGCTTGAAGATATTGCAATTCTTACAGGAGGAAAGGTTATTTCCGAGGATATCGGAGTCAAACTTGAGAGCGTAACCCTTGACTGGCTCGGTCAGGCAAAGAAGGTTGTAATAGACAAAGAAAACACCACTATAATTGAAGGAGCCGGAAAGGATGAGGATATCAAGGCAAGAATCAAACAGATTAGAACTCAGATAGAGGAAACCACTTCTGATTATGATAGGGAAAAACTTCAGGAAAGACTTGCTAAGCTTGCCGGTGGAGTTGCAGTAATTAAGGTTGGAGCTGCAACTGAAACAGAGCTCAAAGAGAAAAAGGCAAGAGTTGAAGATGCTATGCATGCAACAAAAGCTGCTGTGGAAGAGGGGATTGTTCCCGGTGGAGGAGTTGCACTCTTAAGAGCTGGTAAGGCTCTTGATAATCTCAAACTGGAAGGAGATATGAATCTTGGTGTGCAGATAATTAAAGAAGCTATAAAAGAACCTCTTAAGATGATTGCTAACAATGCTGGTTATGAAGGTAGCCTGGTTGCCGAGAAAGTGAAAGAAATGAAAACAGAAGAGGGTTTTGATGCTCTTAATGAGAGGTATGTGAATATGCTTGAAGCCGGAATTATTGATCCTACGAAGGTTGCAAGATCTGCTTTGCAGAATGCAGCATCAGTTGCTTCACTTCTTTTGACAACAGAGGCTATTGTTGTTGAACTTCCAGAGGAAAAGCCGGCACCGGCAGCAGGTAATCCTCCTATGGATATGTACTAAAAAGAAGCTGAAAATAGATGAAAGCGGGATTGGATTTCCAATCCCGCTTTTTTTTTATCATTTCTTTCACTTAAGAAATCTCCGGAAAAGGAGAGTCCTTCTTCCCCCTCCCTCTTTTATATAACCTTTGACCAAATTAATAGCACACCTCTTAACTTAAAGAAGTATAAAAAACCATACCAACTTTTGATTCTTCTTAGATTCACTAAAATTAAGGGGTTTTTATAGTTATGTATTTATTTGTGTTTTGAGACTGGACAAAAATGTTCAAAAGTTGAACAAATTATTTGATGTTTTTCTATTGTGGGTGTATAATATTTAATGTTAGTTTTAAATGTTTTAATTCCCGGTAAAGAAAAAAGTAAATTTTTTATAAAAGATGGTACAATAACAGTTGGTTCATTAGATGATGTTGATGTTTGTATAAAGGATAGTACAGTCTCAAGAAAACATTGTTTATTGGAAGGGCATGAAAATAGATGGATTTTAAGGGATCTTGGAAGTAAAAATGGAATTATTATTGAAGGTGAAAAGGTTAAGGAATTTGAAATAAAAGATGATGTAAGCTTTTTTTTAGGGAGAGTTAGTATTTCTGCGGAAGTTATTCCAGATAGTGACGGACTCTGGGGAGATGGGAAAAAAGTTATAAAGGTTCCTTCGCAAAAGGTGGAAAAGACAGAAGAGATTTTTTTTGGTCCTGAACTTTCTTTACTCTATTTTATAAAAGGATTATCAGAAGAAAACTCCTATCAATTTTTTGAGACAATAAACAAATATCTTTTTGAATGTTCAGAACTTTTAATAGGTGAAAAAAAGGATGGTAATAAAAATTCTGATGAGATTCCCGTAATTTATCTGGAGGGGAATGAAAAAACTCTCCTGCAGGATTTTTTAGAGATTCCTCAGTTTAGCAATGATTTATTTTATTTGGATAATGGAAAATATTTTCTTGTTGGAAGGGGAAAGTGCAGAGTTAATCAAAATATTTTCAACAGGATTATCTCTATTTACGAAAAAAATTTTGTATGTGAGAAAGAGAAAGTTGAAAGAAAAGATAATAAAAAGGAATGTGAGAGGAAGTTCAGAGATAGATTCCACTTTGTTTCAAAGAAAATGAAATCATTATTGGAAAGAGTTGAGAGAATCTCTAAGACAGATATTAGTGTTCTGATTTTAGGTGAATCAGGGGTTGGAAAGGAGCTTCTTGCAAGCTTTATCCATGAAAATAGCAAAAGAAAAAATGCTCCCTTTATTGCAATAAATTGTGCTGCTGTTCCGGACACATTAATTGAGGCAGAGCTTTTTGGGGTTGAGAAAGGAGCTGCAACTGATACAAAGGAGAGACCGGGAAAATTTGAAATGGCTGATGGTGGAACTCTTTTTTTGGATGAAATAAGTAATACATCTTTATCTTTGCAGGCAAAGCTTTTGAGGGCAATTCAATTTAAGGAATTTTATAGAGTTGGTGGCACTGATTTAAAAAAAGTGGATGTTAGGATAATTGTGGCCACAAATAAAGATTTGTCCGAACTTATGGATAGAGGAGAGTTTAGAAGAGATCTTTATTATCGTCTTGCGGTTGATGAAATATATATTCCTCCTTTAAGGGAGAGGAGAGAGGATATTCCTGAACTTATAGATTTTTTTATTAAAAAATTTTCCTTGAAGTATCAAAAACATATTCAAAGAATAAGTGCGAGAGCTTTACAGATTTTAATGGCTTATGATTTTCCGGGAAATGTCAGGGAATTGGAGAACGAGATAGAAAGGGCTGTTGCACTTGTTGATGATGGAGATATTATAAGAGAAGCCCATCTTTCGGATAGGATTAAAAATAAAAATAAGTATTATTTTGGTGGAATTAATGATTATTCGGAAGAATGGGAATTGGCGAAAGTTGTGGAAGATATTGAGAAAAATCTAATTATCAGAGCTTTGAATGAATTTAAGAATAAAAAAGAGGTTGCCAGAGCTTTAAAAATATCGAGAACCACTCTTGATGCAAAAATAAAAAAGTATGGGATAGGAGTTTAAAATGAGGATATTGCTGTGGAAAGTCAACAGGCTAAAGTATAACAAAGCAAAGAAAACACTGGAGAAAGATTTTTCCAATTATGTTGATGAGCTTAATTTAAAAGGTGAAGCTATACTTACCTTTATCAATGTTGAAAAAGAGGATGAGGAAAACCTGGATTCAAAAGTAACAAAATTGATAAAAAACATAAAATGGTTTGCAAAAAAGAATCAGGTAAAAAAAGTTATACTCCACTCCTTTGCCCACCTTTCGGAGAGTAAAGCATCTCCTGAGAATGCTAAATATGTGCTTGATAAAGCGGAGGAAAGATTAAAAAGTGTTGATTATGAAGTGATTCAAACACCTTTTGGTTATCTTCTTGATTTTGAGTTATTTTCCAGAGGGGAGCCATTAACCCGCTTTTTTAAGGAGTTTTAGCTTAAATATTGACAAAACTTTAAAATACTATTATTTTAAAGAATGAAGAAGTGCCCATCTTGTAAAAAGGAAGTGGATGATAATGCTCAAGTATGTCCCCAATGTGGTTATAGTTTTATAAGTGATGAGCCAACTTTTGTTAATTTCAGTGATATATATTTTCCTGAGCTTGATATTATAAAGGAGAAATTATCCAATAAATATAGGGTAATAGGGCTGATTGGAAGAGGGGGATTTTCTACTGTCTTAAAATTAAAAGATACGGTACTTGATAGAATTTGTGCTTTGAAAATTCTTTCAAGGGAATTAATCCTTGATCCGGAGATGTTGGAAAGGTTTAAAAGAGAAGCAAGGCTTTATGCAAAACTTGATCATCCTAATATTGTTCAGGTTTATGATGTTGGTTTTTACAAGAATGTTGCATACATAATAATGAAATACATTGATGGAATAACATTAAAGGAATTGATAAAGGAGAGAGCCCCTCTTACGCTTGATGAGATATTAAGAATTTCGGAGGATATTGCCTCAGTGCTTGAATACATGCATTCTAAAGGAATTATTCACAGGGATATAAAACCTGCAAATATTATGATCCAGAAATCTGACGGACGGGCAATTCTTACTGATTTTGGATTGGCAAAAAATCTCGAGACCACAAAGTTTACCGCTACGGGAAAAATCATGGGTAGTCCCCATTACCTTGCTCCGGAACAGGCTAAGGGAGAAAAGGTTGATGAAAGAACTGATATCTATTCTCTTGGTATAACAATGTTTGAAATGGCAACAGGAAAATTGCCATTTGAAGGGGAAACTGCTGTACAGATTGTTTTAAAACATATAAGGGAAGATCTTCCAAGGCCATCGGAGTTTAATAAGGATATTAATCCTGCTCTCGAAAATATTATTTTAAAAGCTACAAAGAGAACACCTGAAGAGAGATTTTCTTCTGTTAAAGAGTTTAAAGAAGCTTTAAAGAAAGTAAATGGTGATGAAACCCTTTACATCGAAACAGAGGGAAAAGGAAAAGCAGGTTTTTTTAAATATTTTTTTATTCTATTGGTTTTAGTTGGACTTTTAGGAGTATTTTCTTATAAAACCGGTTATTTTAAATCCTTTTTTAACAAAAAAGTTGAGCAAAGTGAAATTAAGCGGTCAGAAAAAGGTTTTGTAAAATCTCTTGAGAAAAAAAGTGAAAGTATAAAAGTAGAAAAAAGTAAAACACCTTCCCATCTTCCCAATCCTTCTGAAAAAGTTTCAGAAAAAGTCGCTGACAAGAGTAAAACCCTTGAGCAAGAAAAACAAAAAGCTGTTAATCAAAATATTGTAAATAAGAAGGAAAAACCGAAGCCAATAATAGTTTCCAAACCAAACCTTTTCTCTGTTAGGTTTTCCAGTAATGTTAAAACAAAGCTCTATATAGATGACAGATTCTATGGTGTAATTCCTCCTTCAAAAAATGTAAAATTGAAAAAGGGTAAGCATAAGGTTATGTATCTGAGAGAAACACCTAAGGGTATTAAGAGTTTTGTAAAGGAAATAGTTGTTAATGAAAAGACTAAGAGTGTTAATCAGATTTTCAATGTAGATGCGATTATAAAGAAAATAGTGGCCGTTCCATGGGCAAAAGTTTATATAGACGGAAAACTTAAAGACATTACTCCGATTTTTAATATTAAACTAAAAGAAGGATACCATACTATTATCTTTAAGCATCCGGAGTTTAAAGATTTGTCAAAAAGGATTTATGTTGCCGGTGGGGAGTCAATAGATAAAGTTTTTGTGAATTTGAATTTAGAATCACGGAAAATTGTGAAAAAAAAGGTGAAAGCCATAGTTAACAATTATAAAGTTAATTTAATTTATGTTTTCCCATGGGGAGATGTTTATTTTGACGGCAAAAAACTTGGCACAAGTCCCATAAATCAGTTTAGCGTAAGAGGAGGGGAACACATTATTAAAGTTAAACATCCAAAGTATGGTATTTTGGAAAAAACAATAAATATAAAGAAAGATATTAGAAAGATTTCTATAAATCTTCAAACAAAGGTGGTGAAGATTGAGGAGGAGTAATTATGAAAAAGAGTATAACTATATTAACTATAATTATTTTTATTTTAAGTAGTTCTTTTTTATCATTTGCTCAGCAGGATTCAACCGTCGAAAAGCTGTTGGAAGAGGGGAAAAAGGCTTATATAAATGGAGATTTCAAGGAAGCCATAAACAAACTCACTCTTGCTATTACTATAATTAAAAATAAAAGGGATTTGATAGATGCGTATCTTACCCTTTCCTTAACATATTTTACAATTGGTGATAATAAAAAAGCCGAAGAAAACATAATTAAGATTTTAAAAATTAAACCATCTCTATCATTAAATCCTGATATTTATAGCCCGAAATTCATTGTGTTTGTTGAGGATATTAAAAATAAGAATATGTTAAATGTAAATATCAGGGTTGACAATAAAGCAAAACTTTATGTTGATGAGCTTTTTTATGGAGAAAACACTGAGTTTAATATTAAGCTTTTAAAAGGGGAGCATATTATCAAGGTGGAGCAAAAAGGATTTAAAGTTTTTGAAAAAAAGGTTATTGTAAATGAGAATAATAGGAATTTTACTATTAACCTTGAGAAAATAGTCCCTGTCCAGAAAATAGAAAAAAAGCCTCAGATGAAGAAAGAACCTCGGGCAAAAGAGGGCACTGTTTTAAAAGAAAAAAAAGAAAAGAAAAAAGGTGGCTCCAAATTTGTTTATTATTTGGGAGGAATCCTTGCGGGAGGGGTTCTGGCAGCTGCCATTCTTTCAAAAAAGAGTGAATCTTCTCAGCCTACGGTTTTAAAAATTACCTCAGAACCTTCCGAAGCCGATGTTTTTATTGATGGGCAGAGCACAGGTAAGTTAACCCCCTGTGAAATAACAAATATTACTCCCGGAACTCATGTTATAGAGGTAGTAAAAGAATTTTACGGAGCTTTGAAAAAGGAGGTAAATGTGGTAGAGGGTCAGACCACTTCATTCTTTGCAAAACTTTCTCCCTTTAAGTATGAGTTTGTAAAAAAGTGGGGTAGATATGGAACAGGCAATCTTGAATTTAACTATCCTGTGTCTTTAACTCTGTTTGATAATGATAACAGGCTTCTTATTATGGATTCGGGAAATCATGTCGCTAAAGTTTACTCTTCAAAAGGAGTTTTTGTGAGAAAGGTGCCCATCGGCAAAGAGCTTTTTACGCCGGTTGATGGGATAGTTTTGGATTCAAGGGAGACCTTTATTGTTGATATAGGAGCTGACGGTTTTTTTAAGCTTGACTCTTCCGGTAATCTAACCATGTTTAAAGGAGGGGAGGGTACGGCAAACGGAAAGTTTAATGATCCTTTTGGAATAGCCCTTGGACCGGATGGTAAGATTTTTATAGTGGATTCAAAAAATCATAGGGTCCAGGTATTTGATACGAGAGGTGGTTTTATTAAAAAGTGGGGAGAGCAGGGAACAGGCAATGCTCAGTTCTCCTATCCTTTTGGTATTGCTATAAATAAGGATAAAGAGTGGGTTTATGTGACAGATATAGGAACCCACAAAGTGGCTGTTTTTGATCTTGATGGCAATTTTAAGTTTAAGTGGGGGAGCAAGGGAAGTGGTGATACAAATTTTGATACTCCTACGGGAATAGCTGTGGACAAAAGAGGTTATGTATATGTTGTTGATTTGAATAATTTTAGAGTTGCAAAATTTACGGCTGATGGTAAGTTTATTGTTAATATTACAAAGGGAAGAGGTAGCGCTAATGGTAAGCTGAATAATCCTTATGGAGTGGCTGTTGCGGAGGATGGTACTGTTTATGTGGCTGATACTGAAAACCATAGGATTCAGGTGTTTAAACTAACGGATACAACTGTATCTCAGGGCGAAGCTATTATAAGTGTTTCAAATAAAGGAGCGTTTGGTTCAAATTCTTTTAAAAACAGAGGGAGAAAAAGCCTTTTAAGGAATTTTAAAGGAGTTGGGAGAAAGGATATCAAATTGAAGAAAAATAAGAGGTACAAAAAATGAAACTTTCCAATCTTCTTATAGGGATAGGGATTGTTTTGATTTTGTTCGGACTTTTTACAAAGTTGTTCCATATCAGGTTTTTCCATTTGCCTGGAGACATTGTTATTAAGAAAGATAATTTTACCTTTTATCTTCCTATTACAACTTCTATTTTATTAAGCTTACTTATATCTTTTGTTTTTTATATTTTGTCTAAATTCAAATAGAATTATTCTTTCAGCAATTCAAAGTATGCTTTCGGATGATCACATGCAGGACATTTCTCCGGAGGTTCTTCCCCCTCAAAGATAAATCCGCAGTTTGTACATCTCCAGAGTACGGGCTTTTCTCTCTTGAACATTTTACCTTCTTTTATCTCTTTTAAAAATCCTAAGAATCTTTCTTCATGGTGTTTTTCCGCTATTGCTATGGATCTTAGAACAGCTGCTATTTCATTAAATCCTTCCTCTTCCGCCACTCTGGCAAATTCAGGATACATCTGTGTATGCTCGTAGTTTTCTCCCTCTGCCGCAGCTTTTAAATTTTCTTCTGTAGTACCTATTTTCCCGGCAGGATAACTTGCTGTTATTTCAACTTCCCCTCCTTCCAGGAATTTAAACAATCTTTTTGCATGTTCCTTTTCCTGAAGTGCAATCTCTTCAAACACTTTTGACACTTTTACATAGCCATCTTTTTTAGCCTGTTTTGCAAAATAATCATATCTGTTTCTTGCCTGCGATTCTCCTGCAAAGGCTATTAATAGATTCCTTTCTGTTTTTGTTCCTTTTAGACTTTTCATTTTTACCTCCAAAAAACTTATACTTTAAATTAGCATAAAAATGAATATAAAGCTACTTTTTGGAGAAAACCCAAAAACTCGAGTAAGCAAGGAATGAAGCAAGAACTTGTTTTAACTTTTCTAATTTTTACCAAAATTTCAAATTTTTTTATACAGGGAAATTAATATTTGCCACAGGTGTACAGTATTGCTAAAATAGTAAAGAAAATTGCAAAAACTCTTGATAAACAATGTTTATTTGACAAAGTTCTAACAATTAACTATTATAAAATATTTATTATCGGGGGACAAACAATGCTTGAGAAACTAAGGGAGAGTATTGAAAAAAGATTGATGGAAAAAGGGGTCTCTCTTATAATGCTGTTTGATGAAAACGGTCACATAAAATGGCATAGCGGAAGGAAGATAAGGGGAAACAGTGTAAAAGAGGGAAACGGGTTTTCAAAGACAGCATGCATGAAGGCATTGGATAATAAAGCTATGGTTGAATTAAAGAATGATGTTATAAAACTCTCGGGAGATGGTTTATCAGAGACAGCAATCCGAATACACATAAAAAGTATCATTATTCTCCCTATTGATAAAGGGAATTATTTTTATGTTGATTCCGCAAAAAAAGAGTTTTCCCGTGAGGATATGATTTCAATAATGGAGAGTTGCTATTATTTAAGAGAGTGTATAAGAGAGAGTGAGAAGTATTATAGGAGGAAGTTGGAAGAGCTTAAGACCATTGATGGTAGGATAAAGGATAAAGTGATAAAGTATGCGACAAGAACAAATGAACCTGTACTGATAACAGGAGAGACCGGATGCGGGAAGAATTACATAGCTGAGCTAATACATAAACTTTCGGGAAGAATGGGTGGATTTATTCATGTAAATGTTACAACAATACCGGATAATTTGTTTGAAAGTGAGTTTTTTGGATACAGAAAGGGTGCATTTACAGGTGCGGAAAAGGATAAGGTAGGTTATCTTGAGGAGGCGGAAGGAGGGACACTGTTTTTGGATGAGATAGCTGAGCTGCCATTTAATGCGCAGGCAAAATTGCTTAAGGTAGTTGAGAGAGGGAAGTATAACAGACTTGGAGATTCACAAGAAAGAAAATGTGATGTAAGGTTTATATTCGCAACAAGCAGGGATTTAATAAGAGAAATGGAAGAGAAAAGATTTAGAAAGGACTTGTATTACAGGATATCGACCTTTATAATAGAGCTAAAGCCATTGAGGGAGGATAAAGAGAGGCTAAAAAGGTTGATAGGTGAGTACGGATATTTACTAAGGGGGAAGAGGCTGAATGAGGAAGGGATAAAGGTTTTACTGGAACATGAGTGGATGGGGAATATAAGGGAGCTTATACAGGTACTGAAAAGGGCAAGTGTTGAGCTTGATGAGGAAGAGATAGGGAATGAGATAGAGGAGTGTTTATGGAATCATATAAATGGAGAGAGGAAATCAGAGAAGGGAGAAGATAATAAGACGAGCGA
>Ga0256835_1000640_pt1 | contig 24360 bp, 15 predicted proteins | sample PIR30metaG_FD_185972 | JGI IMG/M metagenome (GOLD analysis project Ga0256835, IMG submission 185972) | Hydrothermal vent microbial communities from East Pacific Rise, Pacific Ocean - PIR-30 | ecosystem: Environmental > Aquatic > Marine > Hydrothermal vents | place: Pacific Ocean: East Pacific...
CTGGGGTCCATTTGTGGTAAACAAAGGAGGATGATGTCGGAAAACGATCCAAGATATTGTGGCCGGATGGTTAGTTTTACTAGATAGCCAGGGGGGGTGTGGTTAAAACGATCATATATCCAGGGTGTTATATAAAGGGGGAAAGAATAGCCCGACTGTGAACGCAATCAGGGTTGTTGTTGCCAATTATAGGGGCGCACTCTGTGAATATTCTGCGTTTTTCAGCCGGGCTATATTTTTAATCACACCCAAGAGGCAATTGCTCCCAATTAATTTCAGGGTAGTGAATAAATGGATGCGAAGGATGTCTGGTTAGGGGCCCTGCAGAGGCTACGCGCCTTGGTGAGCCCGCAGGAGCTGGAGACGTGGTTTGCTCCGTTGGGTTTTGAGCTGGAAGACAAGCGGGCCACCATCGTGGTTCCCAACATGTTTTTCGCCGACTGGATTCGGGACCGCTACCGGCCGGTGCTGGACCAGGCCTTGGCCGGGGCGGCCAACCAGCCCTTAGACATCAGTTTCAAGGTACGCCAGAGCGACGAGCCCTTGGCCACGGCCCCGGCCCAGCGGCCCCGGCCCCCGGCCATGAATACCAATCTCAACCCTCGCCACACCTTTGCCAACTTCGTGGTGGGCCCCTGCAACGAGCTGGCCCACGCCGCCTGCCGCGCGGTCTCCTCGGCCCCAGGCAAGCAGTACAACCCGCTGTTCATCTTTGGCGGGGCCGGGCTGGGCAAGACCCACATGATCAACGCGGTGGGCAACGAGATACTTTCGGACAGCCCGGGTTCGCGGGTGTATTACACCTCGGCCGAGTCTTTCACCAACGAGCTGATCCAGGCGGTGCGCTTTGACGGCATATCGCGCTTCCAGGACAAGTACCGCCAGGTGGACTGCCTGCTTTTGGACGACATCCAGTTCCTGGCCGGCCGCGAGCGCACCCAGGAAGAGCTCTTTCACACCTTCAACGCCCTGCACGACGCCGGCAAGCAGATCGTGCTGACCAGCGACAAGATGCCGCGGGAGATACCGGGGTTGGAAAAGCGGCTGCGCACCCGTTTCGAGTGGGGGCTTTTGGCCGACCTGCAGTTGCCCGACGAGGAGACCAAGGTCGCCATCTTGCAGCGCAAGGCGGCCGAGCGGGGCATGGCGCTCTCGCGCAAGGTGGCCACCTACCTGGCCCAGCAACCCCAGACCAACGTCCGGGTAATGGAGGGTCTGCTCACCCGCATCATCGCCATAAGCCGTTTTCAGGGCTCGGAGGTCTCCCTGGAGCTGGTGCAGCGGGTGATCAAGCCGATGGTGGGCAGCCGCCAGGTGACCCCCGACGAGGTGCTCAAGGCGGCGGCCAACTATTTCGGCATCAAGGTGAGCGATCTCAAGAGCGCAGTGAAGACCCGCAAGATCAGCTATCCGCGCCAGGTGGCCATGTACCTGGCCCGCCGGCTGACCCGGGCCTCCTTCCCGGAGATAGGCCGGGCTTTTGGGGGCAAGGACCACTCCACGGTGGTGAAGGGTTTTAAGAAGATCGAGGCGGCCATGAAGAACGATCCTGAGATCGCCGAGCAGGTGCGCGGAGTTGAGAGATCGTTATTAGAAGAGCAGGCGGAGGGTGGCCTTTAGTTGACAAACGGTTGAGAAACTCGCCCGGGGCGCGCCGACGGTGGAAAAACTTTACTGGCGGTTGAAAAGGGTGGGGGCGATTCCACGCGATATACCAGGTAATTAAATGAGTTTTCCACTAACCAACCCCTCTTATTATGTATTACTAATTCAAAAAGGAGATAATAAGAACCTATCTAGTTGACCCCGGTGATTGGTTAAAAAACCTACGGTAGTCCACGGGGAGGTTGGGAAGGGGGCAAAGGGGGCCTGGCCAACGGGTGGTGGAAGGTTCACCTGGTCGGCGGCAGAATCCATCGTCGGAGAAAAAGGGCTCGGAGTTTCAGGGCGAATCGCTTCTCGGTTCTCTACCGCTCGATCCCCAGCAATCGACATCTCGGTGTTCGGACCATCGAGCGAAGTAATCTCGATCTGTCGATAGCAATCGGCGCCGGAATCCCTGGGAGCGTCTTCGGAAGAACCATCTTCAGTCCTTTGACGCGTCTGACGCATCCCTGGTCTGATCGGCATTGGGCATTTAGATGGTCACGCGGCCCTGATCCCCTGGCTGGTTTCCGCGTTGCCCCTGGCGCGAAGGTTGGGCGACGGGGCGGAGCGAAGGAAACGTCTTTGGATACACGTAGGACTTTCTCATCCGCATGATTACCCGCGCGGCCTGGACGCGGGCTTGGTGCTACAGCCGGAGCGGTTTTCATCAAACGGTCACGGGAACGTGGGAGGCAGCTTGACGCAGCATCAACCAGCCGGCGGTAAGAGATGGTGAGAGCCGGAACAAGATATCATCAGCCAGGCAGGCGCGTGGAGATTATCAACCGTTTCTTGGACCCATACGGGATATCGGTGTGAACTCTAAAATCATGCGGGCCGCCTTGGTGGTCTTTACCTCGATCACGCTGGGGCTCGCCGCCGGGTGCGTATTGAAGCTCTTTGGCCTGGGGCCGAGCCTGGAGGAAGCCGCCGGCGTTCTGGGTCGCGCCCTGGGGGTGGAATTCAAGATGCAACTGGCGCCGGAGCAGGTGCACCGCTTTGAGCGTTGGGTGAGCCGGGGCGGTCTGCCACGCCTGGAGGCCATCGGTCCGGCCAAGGGGCCGGCCTGGCTGTCGCTGGGGGTGAGGCTGGCCCCCGGGGCCGACCGCCGCCTGGGTGAGTTGCTGGAGCTGACTTTGCCGCAGTGGGACGATCGCCGGGCCTGGCTGCGCAGCGCGCTGCACAAGTTGGAGGGCTCCCGGCGAGAGCGGGCCAGCATCCGTCTGGAGCCCAAGACCAACCGGGTGGTGGTGTTGGAGGTTGACCGCCAGGTCTCCCTGGCCCGCCTCACGGTGATGACCCTGGTCTGGGACGACTACGCCCGGGGGCTGGAGGCCAAGCAAAGGAAAGAGGCCGCGGCGCGCTCGCGGGATCAATAGTCCCGCCGGGTATCCCCCCGGGACCGGTTATGGCGGGGGGAGGGGCGGCGCGAAAGCGGTGGTGGCAAGTACCGCGCAGGGCGCCCAGCGGACCGATGGGACGCGGGGTTTTAAGTGATCGTGGCGCCAGATGATACCGGTGGCGGCCGGTGACGCTCCAAAAGGTTGCACCCAGCGGCGGGCATAGGTTAAAGTAGCCGGCAAAGCACAGAAACCACCATTTACGGGATGTTGAAGCTATGGAACTTACGGTTCGCAGGGAGGACCTGGTAAAGGGTCTGGCCAAGAGTCAGTCGGTGGTTGAGCGCCGCACCTCCATGCCCATTTTGTCCAACGTACTTTTACAGGCCGAGGGCGAGGCCATCACCATCAGCGCCACCGACCTGGAGACCAGCTTTATCGGGGTGTACCCGGCGCGCATCTCCAAGGCCGGCAGGCTCACAGTACCGGCGCGCAAGCTATACGAGATCGTAAAAGAGCTGCCGGCCGACGAGCTATATCTAAAAGAAAAAGAAAACTCCTACCTGCACCTCAGCGCGGGCCGGGCCAATTTTGACCTGGTGGGCCTGGCGGCCGATGATTTTCCCCAGCTTCCCACGGCCGATGATATCACCGGCCTGGAGTTTGAGGCCGAGGTGTTGGCCGAGATGATCGAGAAGACCTATTCCTCCATCAGCCAGGAAGACACCCGCTTCAACCTGGCCGGCCTGTTCGTGGAAAAGCGCGACAAGGACGGCGTGGGTTTCCTGCGTTTCGTCTCCACCGACGGCCACCGGCTCAGCGTAGTGGACAAGGCGGTGCCCGGCGTGGAGGGCCTGCAGTTGGAACAGGGGGTCATCATCCCGCGCAAGGCGGTGGCCGAGATACGCAAGCTGGCCGAGGAGGGCGGCCGCCTATCCCTGGGGCTGAACCAGGAGTTGGGGATAGTACGGCGCGACCAGGACCAGTTCATCCTGCGCATGCAGGAGGGCACCTTCCCGGACTACAACGTGGTTATCCCCAAGAAGGCCAAGCAGACCGCCACGGTCAACCGCCAGGCCTTCAGCAACGTGCTGCGCCGCGTCTCCATTTTGTCCACCGACCGCTTCCACGGCGTGCGCTTCGACTTCAAGGAAGGCCTGCTGGAGGTGGTCACCCAGAACCCCGAGCTGGGCGAGGCGCGCGAGGCGCTGGAGGTGGCCTATGACGGCGAGGCCTTCAGCCTGGGCTTTAACGCGCGCTACTTCATGGACCTGTGCGCGGCCATGCGTAGTGAGGACATAACCCTGAGTTTTGTGGACGACCAGTCGCCCTGCCTGGTCAAGGGTGAAGGCGACGACGGCTTCCTCAGCGTGATCATGCCCATGCGCCTATAACCCCAGGGGGCTGAACTGGGGGGCTGACGCCAGGGGGCCGAGTTGGGGGGCTGGGAGTAAAGCCGAGGGGCGACGTCAGCCGAACTCGGCCATCAAGCCCACGCACCTGGCGGAAGGCGACGTCAGGGGTAACGAGTGCCACCAGGGGGCCACGCCGAGTTGGGATGGCAGAGCCACACCAGGGGCCATGCCGGAGGGTGATGCCAGGACTAACGCTGGGAGTGATGCCAGGGGCCATGTCGGGGGCAAGCCCGAAGGCGAAGCCAAGAAGTGACACCGGTGGCCAGGAGGTAGTGGCCGGGAGGTAGCGGCCAGGTGGGCGAGGGGGTAGCGGCGATGGACGCGGCAAAAGGTGGCGCTGGGGGACAAAAAGTGGCGCTGGGGGAGTAGTTGATACACAGGGGTCCCGGTGGGGCCCCTGTTTTTTAGGGGGAAGGAAGACTAGATGGCCAGGGGTTCAGGACCAAGCGGGTGGTTTGTGGCGCTCGGGCCTCTGCTTCACGTGGGCCAAGCTGTTTTGCAAGATGGCCTCCTACCTGGCCATCGATGCGAGGGTCTTCAAGTCAGGTTATTACCGCATGGGCCGCGGATCGCGGCCGGAAAGCGAATAGTCTAGATATGGAAAGGCACCACAAGTTTTCCATCTGGTACGTGATATTCGGGATATGGGTGGTTCTTTTGTTGAACAACATCATCTACACCTCCATAGCCCCGGTGCGTATCAGCTACAGCGATTTTTTGCACAAGCTGCGTCAAGACAAGATCAAGGAGCTGGCCATCGGCGAGAAGGTGATGACCGGCATTATGCTGGACGACAAGAACCGGGAGGTGCGCTTCGCCACGGTGCGGGTGAGCCCGGACTTGGCCAAGGAGCTGGAGGGGCACAACATCAAGTTCCGGGGCGAGATAGAGTCCACCTTTTTACGCAACCTGTTTTCCTGGATGATCCCCATCTTCCTTTTCGTGGGCATCTGGTACTTGATGATGAAACGGCTGGGACCCGGGGCCGGGGTGATGAGCTTCAGTCGTAGTCAGGCCAAGGTGCACGCAGAAAAGGACATCCAAACCCGTTTCGACGACGTGGCCGGGGTGGACGAGGCCAAGGAGGAACTCAAAGAGATCGTGCAATTTTTGCGTACCCCCGAGCGTTTCACCAAACTGGGGGGACGCCTGCCCAAGGGGGTGCTTTTGGTGGGGCCTCCCGGCACGGGCAAGACCCTGCTCTCCCGGGCCGTGGCCGGTGAGGCCGGGGTGCCATTTTTCTCCATCAGCGGCTCGGAGTTCGTAGAGCTGTTCGTGGGGGTGGGGGCGGCCCGGGTGCGTGAGCTGTTCCGCCAGGCCACCGAGCGGGCCCCTTGCATCATCTTTATCGACGAGCTAGACGCCCTGGGCAAGGCCCGGGGGATAAGCCCGGTGGGCGGGCACGACGAGCGCGAGCAGACCCTGCAGCAGCTCCTGGTGGAGATGGACGGCTTCGACCCCCGCTCCGGGGTGATCATCATGGCCGCCACCAACCGGCCCGAGATTCTGGACCCGGCCCTCTTGCGGGCCGGCCGTTTTGACCGCCAGATTCTGGTGGACAAGCCGGACCTCAACGGCCGCCGGGCCATCCTGGAGGTGCACGCCCGCAAGATCACCCTGGCCGACGACGTGGACCTGGACATCCTGGCCCAGCGCACCCCCGGGCTCTCCGGGGCCGACCTGGAGAACATACTCAACGAGGGAGCGCTGTTGGCCGCCCGGGCCGGGCGTTCCGAGGTGACCATGGCCGACCTGGAGGAGGCGGTGGACCGTATCCTGGGCGGCCTGGAAAAGAAGAACCGGGTCATCAACCCGCGCGAGAAGCAGACCGTGGCCTACCACGAGAGCGGCCACGCCCTGGTGGCCGCCTACACTCCCGGGGCCGACCAGGTGCACAAGATCAGCATCGTACCCCGGGGCATCTCCGCCCTGGGCTACACCGAGCAGCGCCCCACCGAGGACCGCTACCTTATGTCCCGCTCCGAGCTTTTGGGCAAGTTGGACGTGCTCTTGGGAGGACGGGTAGCCGAGAAGATGGCCTTCGGCGAGCTCTCCACCGGCGCGGCCAACGACCTGCAGCGGGCCACCGACCTGGCCCGGGCCATGCTTACCCAGTACGGCATGGGTAAGACTCTGGGGCCGGTGGCGGTGACCCAGCGCAACCAGCCCGTCTTCCTACCCCAGGATAGCGTGATGGCCCCGCCGGCCCAGGAGCTGAGCCCGGCCACCGCCGCCGCCCTGGACAAGGAGCTCAAGTCCCTCCTGGAGGAGCGCGAGGCCCAGGTAGAGAAGATTCTCACCGATCACCGCGACCTCTTGGAGAAGGTGGCTGGCGAGCTCTTGCAAAAGGAGGTTTTAGATGGCAAGGAGTTCCGCAAACTCTTGGGCCTGGAGGACAAGCAATAGAAAGGAGCTTTCCCAATAGGCGTGTCAACTTTGTGGTGATGATCCTGGCGGTATCGAGATAGCGTGGGGGGGCGCCGTGAGTGAACCCGAGAGATATTGCCTGATGTGCGGACGTCGCCTGGTGGCGGCCAAGGTGGATGGTGAAGACCGCCTGCGCTGCCCCGAGGAGTCCTGCGGCTTTGTGCTGTGGGACAACCCGGTGCCGGTGGTGGCCGGGATAATCGAGCACCAGGACAACGTGTTGTTGGTGCGCAACAAGGGCTGGCCGGAGAACTGGTGGGGGCTGTGTACCGGCTTCTTGGAGCGCGGCGAGACGGTCGAAGAAGGCATGGTGCGCGAGGTAGCCGAGGAGTTGGGGCTAGAGGCCATGGTGCGTTCCCTGGTGGGGGTCTATTCCTTTGTGGAGCGCAACCAGGTGATCATCGCCTACCACCTCACGGCCGACGGTCCCATCACCGTGGGCGATGAACTGGCCGGTTACAAGGCGGTGCCCATCAGCAAGCTGCGCCCCTGGGACTCCGCCACCGGCCACGCGGTGCGCGACTGGCTGGCCCAGCGGCGCCAGGGGCGATAGACCCGGCCGGTGGCCATATGTTAGGAAATTTACATATGGCGGTTGGTTCTTAGCCATATGTTAGAAAAACACGAAAAACTAACACACAGAGCTATTCTTCCAGGAGGTTGAGATAGGGTTCGTAAAGAAACAGGCGGTTTCGGATGCCAATGGTTATTTCTTTGAGAAGGCCGATATCCACTAGCTTAGCCACGTAGGTGCGAGCGCTGGCATATGAACGCTCGGTAGCGTGGCTCACGCTGGTTATGGACACAACCAGGCTATTAAGTAAATGCTCTAATATATTAGCCGCAGGTCCTATATGTTTTGTGATTACGCGTAAGTGATCTTCGCGCATTTGCTGTATCTTGCGGGTTTTTTCCGCCGCCGCCTCCGAAACCGAGCGCACCGCCTCTAAAAAGAATTCCAGCCATCCTTCCCAGTCGCCCTCATCCCTGACCAATTGGAGCCGGTCGTTATATTCCATCCTGTAGCGTTTGAAGTGATGAGACAGGTATAACAACGGCCTTTCGAGGGTTCCCCATGAGCACAGCAACAAGGTGATCAAGAGCCGACCCATGCGGCCGTTGCCATCGAGAAAGGGGTGAATGGTCTCAAACTGCGAATGCACCAGAGCCGCCTTGATCAGCGGCGGCATGGGGTTGCTGTCATGAATAAATTTTTCCAGATCGCTCATGGCCCCAATTACCAAGTTGGGCGGTGGTGGAAGATATTGCGCATCCGCGGCGCTGGTACCACCGATCTGGTTTTGCACACGCCGGAAATTGCCGGGGTCCCGGTTTCTGCCTCTAACCCCCATCATAAGCTTTTTGTGGATAGTTCTTATCAAACGGTTTGAAACCGGCAGTGTATCAAGTTGCTCCAATCCGTAATTAAGGGCGTTGATATAGTTTTGCACTTCTCTGACGTCATTTCGCATTTTGGGGCGTGACCTTTTGGCTTGGCCTTGCACCAGGTCAAAGAGGGTGACCGTAGTCCCTTCGATCTGGGTTGAGAGCACCGCCTCTTTGCGCACATACATTGATACGAAGATATCAGGGTTGGGCAAAAGTTCTGATGCGGCGTCTAAACGCCCCAGGGAGCGGTCGGCGGCAGAAAGGAGGTTTAATATTTGCCGGTCAATTTGTAGGTTGCGTGGGGGTAGGGGTCAAGCGGCGCCATATTAAAATTATCGGCCTAATATTAATATATGGAGCAGGTTCGGGCAATGTGAAGGTGATTGCCGGGTAAAAAGCCCCGCCGGGCCTGGGTAGGCCCGGCGGGGTGGTTTTTTGGTTTAGGTGAGAAGAGGTTATTGTTTGACTAGGACAAAGGTACCGCGATCGCCTTGGGAGTCGGCGTAAGTTCCGGTGATGGTGGTGGCGGTGTATGACCCGGTAAAGGTGGATATCTGGGTTCTGCCCGAGTAGGCCATGCCCAGGGTGATATTTCCCGGCCCGTCGGCGTTGGTAACCGTACCGGTGCACGTGCCGTCGTACCTTTCCCCGTCATCGGTGATATATCCGCTGCCGGTCACCGTCAGGCCGTCTTGGGAAAGGGTAATGTACATCGTCCCGGTCCAGGGACCCACCTGGCTGGTCCAGGTACCGCTCCAGATGCCGCCGAGATAGCCTTGGGTGGCGCCGCCGCCACCGCCGCCACTGCCGCAGGCAAGGGCCGTGACCATGGCCAGGATGATAACAAACGCTAAAAGAATTTTCTTCATAAGTAGTCCCCCTTGGTGAGTGGATTGCCGGTTTCCGGTCCCTATCAAAAACCTGGTTTCCCCGGTAAGCCGGGGTCGATCCACAAATAAAATGTGTTCCCCGGGCGTAGGTACGATCCCGCGGCCACGGCGTTAAGACCGAAGTTTTATTGGTTGGTCGGTTAAGAAACTTACCAACGTATCAATATAATTTTGCCTGGTAACCCACCATGGGGGCAATATTTTTTCGCATGTTCTTATAAATTATTTCATGCGGTATGGCTTTGCCTGTTGATAAAGCGCCAGGCGTTTTTTAAGAAAGGGAAGATAGCCCGTCTGTCCTCGGCGCTGAGCCAGGGCCACCGCCGCCTCCTGGGTGCGCACCGCCTCTTTGAAATTACCGGCCTCGGCATAGGCGGCTGCGGCGGTGTCGAGGGTCTGGGGCGATACCTTGATGACAATGAGCTTTTGGGCCAGGCGCACGGCGCGGGCTCCATCGCGCATTGCGGGTGAGGGGTGGGTGGCCGAGAGCCAGGCCAGGCGGTTTAGGGGGCGCCAGTCCCGGGGCCGCGCCCGGATGATTTTTTGCATCTCGGCCACGGCCTGGGCCGGTTCACCGGCCCTGATAAAGGCCTCCACGATGTTGTAGAGGGGGGTCATGTAGGAGGGTCGGATCGCAAGGGACTTGCGGTAATCGGCGATGGCCCGCTGGTACATACCCTTTTTGAAATAGGCGTATCCTCGGTTGTTATAGGCCTGGTAGTAGTTGGGGCGTACCTCAATGGCCCGGTTATAGGCGGCGATGGCCTGGTCGTAGTTTTCAAGCTGGCGGTAGGTGAAACCCAGGTTGTTGTAGGCTCGGCCGAACTTGGGGTTGATCTCGATGGCCCGCTGGTAGTCGGCGATGGCCTTTTGCCGCTGCCCCAGGCTTTCGTAGGCGTCACCGCGGTTGGTGAGATACTCGTAGTTGCGCGGGGCCAGTTCTATGGCCCGGTCGTAGGCGGCGATGGCCTGGCGGTACTTTTTTTGGTAGCGCAGCACCTCGCCGCGGCCGTTATAGGCCTCGTGATCGCGGGGGTTTTGTTTAAGCAGCCAGTCGTAGTCGGCCATGGCCTGGCGATATCGTTTCATATGTAAATAGGTGTAGGCGCGGTTGTAGCGGGGCGATTGGTACTTGGGGTTGAGCTCCAGGGCCCGGGTGAAGTGGGCGATGGCTTGGCTGAATTTGCCCTTTCTGCGCAGGGCCAGCCCCATTCCGTTTAACGGGAGGGCGTAGCTGGGGTCGATCTGCATGGACCGCCGGTAGTCGGCCAGGGCTTTGTCCAACTTGCCCATCTTGGCATAGGAGTTGCCCCGGTTGTTGTAGACGATGGCCAGGTTGCTTCCGGAGAGCTCACCGCTGTCTATGGCCCGGGTGTAGTACTCCACGGCCTTGGAGTGTTGTCTTTGTTTCTGGGCGCTGAGGGCGGTATTAAAGTCCTCGCGGGCGTCGGCCCAGGCCGTGGCGGGTGCGGCCAGGGCGACGATGAGCGCGAGTACCCCAAGCAGCTTGTACGGCTTCATGGTGCTCTCCGTCATAAATTTTATTTGACCGCTGGTGCTCAGGGTGCGGTGTGGGGGACGCTGTCGCGGCAGGGGCGGCCGGAGCGGTAGAGCGCCAGGCGGTGTGAAAACGCGTTAAGATACCCGCCCTGGCCTTTGCCGCGCAGACCGGCGATGGCCCGGCGCTGGTTTTTCACGGCCATTTGGTAGCGACCGATCTCGGCGTAGGCCGCGGCCAGGGCGTCGTAGTTCATGGGGCTGGGGGAGATGAACAGGGCGCGGCGGGCCAGGCCAACGGCGCGGGCGCCGTTGCGGTATTTCTTTTGGGGGCAGGTGGCCAGCAGCCAGGCCAGGTGCTGGTAGGCGTCGGGGCGGTTGGGGTTTATCTCCAGGGCCCGGGTGAATTCTTTGACCGCCCAGTCATACATGGCCATGCGCTGGTAGGCGATACCGCGCCCCAGGTGGGCCAGGGGGTTATCGGGTTGCAGGGCCAGGGACTGGGACAGGTCGCGCAGGGCCTGGACGTTGTCGCCCATGAGCAGGTGGAGGTATCCCCGGTTGTTATAGGCCCGGGCGTAGGAGGGCCACAGCTCCACCGCCTGGTTGTAGTCGGCCAGGGCCCGGCGGTTGAGTCCCAGGCGGCGCAGGGCCACGGCCCGGTTGAAGTGGGCCACGGCCAGGCGGTGCAGGCCAAGGCCCCGGCGGTCTATGGCCCGGGTGTAGAGCCGCACCGCCTGGGCCGGGTCACCGGCCTGGGCGGCCAGGTAGGCGGCTTCCAGGTCGTGATGGACGCCCCTGGCCCAGGCCGCGGAACCGGCCAGGATCAACATACACACCAGCGAAAAACAGACGCGCTTCATGATTCTTGCCTCTCCCCGGGTTCGGCCCGTGGGCCGGGGTTGTGGCCTGCGCCCGGCGGCCTAGGAGGAACCCATCTTGGCCCGGATCGTCTCCAGCAGGGTTATCCCGTCGGGGTCGCGGGGCGAGAGGGAGACGAAGGCCTTGGCGTCGAGCAGGGCGGCCCGCAGGCGGCCGGCGGCCAGGTGCAGTTGGGCGCGGTAGTAGCGGACCATGGCCATGCCGGGCTTTAGCTTGGCGGCCCGGTTGTAGTCGGCCAGGGCCCGGTCCATACGGTGTTTACGGGCCCAGGCGATGCCCCTGAAGACATAGGCCCGGGCGAAGTCGGGTTTGAGTTCAATGGCCCGGTTGTAGTCGCTGATGGCCTGGTCGGGCTTGCCCTTTTGTTGCCAGGCCAGCCCCCGGTTGAAGTAGTAGCCAGGGTCCTTGGGGTTGATGGCGATGGCCCGGGTGAACTCGGCGATGGCCTGGTCGTACTCGTGACGTTGGAGCCAGATATTGCCGAGGTTGTTGATGGCCATGTCAAAGTCGGGCATGAGGTTTAGCGCCCGGTTGTAGTCGGCCAGGGCCCGCTTGAGGTCGCCTTGGCGGCGGTAGCACAGGCCGCGGTTGTTGTAGCTTTCCACCTTGCGCCGCCGCGGGGTCTTGGGGTCCTTGATAACCCGGGTGAAGTAGGCCACGGCGGCCTGGTAGTCGCCGCGGCGGTAGGCTTTGAGACCGGCCCCGAAGGGGTCCCGGGAGCGCAGGGCCTGGGGCCGGCCGTCGGTGGCGGCCGCCTCCAGCCGGGCCAGGAGCTGGCGGCCGGCCCGGTCGTCGGGCACTGCCTTTAAAAAGCTCTTCACGTCGGCCAGGGCCTTGCCGGGGTTGCCGCGGCGCCAGTGGGCAAAGGCCCGGTTGTAGAGGGGGGAGGCGGCCTTGGGGTTGAGCTTGATGGCGGCGGTGAAATCGGCGATGGCTTTATCGAGCTGTCCCAGGCGCATCAGGGAGTTGCCCCGGTTGTTGTAGGCCTGCCAGGAGTCCGGGGCCAGGGAGATGGCCTTGGTGTAGTCGGCCACCGCCTTGCGGTAGTTGCCCCGGGCGTGCCACAGGTTGCCGCGCAGCAGGTAGGGGGTGGCGTCGCGCGGCTTGAGGGCGGTGGCCCGGGTGTAGTCGGCCACCGCCTTGTCCGGCTGTCCCTTGCGGATATAGGCCTGGGCCCGCCGGAAGTAGGCCACGGCCAGGGTGTCGGGCGAGTTGGTCTTGGCGGCGATGGCCTGGGTGTAGAGGCTGATGGCCTGGTCGTAGTCGCGTTTTTGGTGGGCGGCGATGGCGGCCTTGAGCAGGGCCTCGGCGGCGCCGCCGTACTTCTTTTGCTCCCGGGCGGCGCGGCGGGTGGCGGCCAGCAGGCGGCGCAGGTGGGCCAGGCGTTCGGCCCCCCGGCGGTGGCCGGGCACCAGCGACTGGTGGCTTTCCAGGTCGGTAACGGCCAGGTCCAGGCGGCCCATGCGCTCCCAGGTGAAGCTGCGGGCCAGGTAGATGCTGGCCCAGCGGGGGTCCAGGCGGCCGGCCATGTCGTAGTCGCGGATGGCCGCCTGGTAGTCGCCCTTTTGGTCGTAGGCCGAGGCGCGGTTGAAGTAGGCCATGGCGTACTTGGGGTTGAGCTCGATGGCGGCGGTGTAGTCGGCGATGGCCTCGTTGAGCTTGCCGCTTTCGGCGTAGGCGTTGCCCCGGTTGTTGTGCACCACGGCCAGGTCGGCGTCGGTGTTGCGGCCCGATTCGATATCAACGGTGTAGAGCCGGATGGCCTCGGGGTAGTTGCCCCGGCGGTGGGCGGCCACCGCCGCCTTGAAGGGATCGGCTGTGGGCCGGTTGCCCCGGCGGTTGTGCTTCTGGTCTTCCTTGGCCTGGCGGGCGTCGAGCAGCCCGCGAATCTCGGTGAGCAGGGCTTGGCCCTCGGGGTCGTTGGGAGAGAGCTTGACAAAGGTGGAGGCGTCGGCCTCGGCCATCTCCAGGCGGCCGGCCGACTTGTGGGCCAGGGCGCGGTGGTAGTAGGGCAGGGGTTTGCCGGGGTCCACGGCCACCGCCCGGTCGAAATCGACCATGGCCAACCGGGGCTTGCCCCGGGCCAGGTTGGCCACCCCGCGGTTGACCAAGGCCTCCTGGTAGGCGGGGTTGATCTGCACCGCCATGGTGAAGTCGTCCACTGCCCGCTGGTGCTGGCCCAGCTTGGCCCAGTAGTTGCCCCGGTTGAAATAGGCGGCGGCCAGGCTGGGGTTGAGCTTGATGGCCTGGTTGTAGTCGGCCAGGGCCAGGGCGGCCTTGCCCATGCCCTCGTAGAGATGGCCGCGGCTGTTGTAGGGCTTGGCGTACTCGGGGTCGATCTTGATGGACTGGTTGAAGTCGGCCAGGGCCGCCTGGGCTTGGCCCAGGCGCTTGTGGGCCAGGCCGCGGTGGTAGAGCAGGCGCGAGCGGTCCAGGTTGGTGATGCCGTCTTTGGCCAGTTGGCGGCTGTAGAGCTTGATGGCTTCTTGGTAGTCGCCGCGTCGCAGGGCCGAGTCGGCCAGGGGTGCGGAGCCGGCCATGGCCGGCGCGGCCGCGCAGAGGGCCAGCAGGATGATAAGCAGCGATACGAATCTTTGATGCACCAAGGTGAGGTCCCTTTCCCGGGGGCCCGCGGCCCGCCAATCGGCCGGTGCGCATTACTACAGTTAAATTAATCGCACAAAACAGGGATAGTATTCAACTATGTGTTGTGTTTTTCGGCCCCGGCGATCGATTTGACCAGTAAAAAATGCAAACGCCACCCACCGCCGGCGGCGGCCCGGCGATACCCGTGGTGCGGTAGTGGGGCGTGGCGGCCGGCGGCGGTGCTAGTCCCACATGCCGGTAGGGAAGAAGCGCAGGGTTTTTTGGCCGCAGACCGGGCAGAGGTAGGTGCCGTTGGTGAGCACCAGGTTACGGCCGATGCGGTCCTTGGTGCTCCAACCGGCGATCGGGTGCCTGCCGGGTTTGCCCACCAGGGAAGGGTGGTCATAGGGGAGGGGCTGGGCCTCGGTGCACCCGGGGGAGGCCAGGGGCGTTTGGTACATGTTGATCAGCAGGACCTCTTTGACCCCCGGGCAATAGGCCGGGAACCAGCAGACGCTCTGGAAGTTACTTTTGCCACCGAAGATCAGAAGCTGGCCGCTGTGGTAGCCGCAGTCGCAGCGAGCCTGGACCACGGACCCGGCCAGGGCGGGCGCCGCGGTCAAAATCCACAAAAGCCCCAGCCACAAAACGGTCCGACCGAATCTTTTCATACTCGCCTCTCCCTGCCGGCGGCCGCGCCGCCGCGCTGGTGGTGTGCTGTAGTAGGGGCGGCCAGGATGACGCGGGCTGTTACAGAAGGCGTTTAGGCTACCCAGCCCGCCATCGGCGCGGGCCATGGACGGCTTTTTCCGATGTAGAGCCGATACGTTCCGTATTCACAGCGCGGGCCATGGACGGCCCGCCGGGATGGCCAAACTGCAAGTTTGGTCCATCCCGCCCGGTTGCCGAAATTTACTTTCGGCAGCCGGGGGAGGAAAAAGCCATGGACGGCTTTTTCCGATACAGAATTAGATATCCAGCTCCCGCACATCCAGGGCGTTTTCCACGATGAAGTCGCGGCGCGGCTCCACCTGGTCGCCCATGAGGGTGGTGAACATGTCGTTGGCCAGGACCTCGTCTTCGATGCGCACCTGCAAAAGGGTGCGGCGCTCCGGGTCCATGGTGGTTTCCCAGAGTTGGTCGGGGTTCATCTCGCCCAGGCCCTTGTAGCGCTGCAGGTTCAGGCCCTTGGTGCCGGCCTCCATGAGGTGGGCCAGCAGCTCGTCGGCGTCGGCCAGGTCTTCGGTCGTACCGTTCTTGGAGAGCTTGTAGGGTCCCTGTTCGGCGCCGGCCAGCTCGGAGTGCAGCGCCGCCAGGGACGAGAAGTCGGCGCTCGATAGCAGGTCCCAGTCGACCCGGGCCGAGACCCGGGTATCGCCGGGGCAGGTGACGTCGAGCCAGTGCAGGCTGTGTTCCTCGTCAAAGCCAATGGCGTCGATCTCCAGGTCGCAGCCAGCCAGGAAGTCGGCCAGTTGCTGGGCCCGGTCGGCCTGGCTGAAGGTGGTCTTTCCCTTGGCGCCGGCCTGCAGCAGGGCGTTGAGCAGGGCCACCGGGTAGCCGCGGCGCTTGAGCCGTCCCAGGGTTTCGAGGTAGCTGGACAGGCGCTCCATCAGCTTCACCAACTGGCTGCCGCTCTTGGTGGTGCCGTTGGCCAGGCGCAGGGTGGTTTCGGAACAGGCCCGCTCCAGCAGCAGGGCGCGCAAGGTGGCCTCGTCCTTGAGGTAGGATTCTTTTTTTCTTTCCACCAGGCGGAACAGGGGCGGTTGGGCGATGTAGAGGTGGCCGTTCTTGATCACCTCCTCCATCTGGCGGAAGAAGAAGGTGAGCAGCAGGGTGCGGATGTGGCTACCGTCCACGTCGGCGTCGGTCATGATGATGATCTTGTGGTAGCGCAGCTTATCGACGTTGAATTCCTCGGGACCGATGCCGGTGCCCAGGGCGGTGATGATGGTGCGGATTTCGGCGTTTTCCAGCATCTTGTGGAAGCGCGCTTTTTCCACGTTGAGGATTTTGCCCTTGAGCGGCAAGATGGCCTGGAAGCGGCGGTCGCGGGCCTGCTTGGCGCTGCCGCCGGCGCTGTCGCCCTCCACCAGGAAGAGCTCGCAGGATGCGGGGTCGCGCTCGGAGCAGTCGGCCAGCTTGCCCGGCAGGCTGTGTTCGGAGAGCACCCCCTTGCGCCGCACCAGCTCACGGGCCTTGCGGGCGGCCTCACGGGCCTTGGCCGCCTCGGTGACCTTGGCCACGATCTTCTTGGCCACCGGTGGGTTTTCCTCCAAGAAGGAGCTGAGCTGCTCGTTGACCATGGTCTCCACCAGGCCCTTGACCTCGGAGTTGCCCAGTTTCATCTTGGTCTGGCCCTCGAACTGGGGCTGGGGCAGTCGCACGCTGATGACCCCGGCCAGGCCCTCACGCACGTCGTCACCCGAGGGCGGCGACTTGATCTTGGGGAAGTTGTGGCTGATGTAGGTGTTGATGGTGCGGGTGATGGCGGCCTTGAAGCCGGTCAGGTGGGTGCCGCCCTCGCGGGTGTTTATGTTGTTGGCGAAGCTGAAGAGGCGTTCGTTGTAGGCGTCGGTGTAGCGCAGGGCGATCTCCACCTGCACCCCGTCTTTTTCGCCGGCGAAGTAGATAGGCTTTTTGTGCAGGGGCTGGGCGTTGCGGCTGATGTAGCTGACGAACTCGCTGATGCCGCCCTTGTAGAAGTAGGTGGCCTCTTTTTCCTGGGGCTCGTGGACCAGGGTTATCTTGAGCCCCTGGTTGAGAAAGGCCAGCTCGCGCATGCGCTTGGTGAGGGTGTCGAAGGAGTAGTTGACCGTCTCGAAGATATCGCTGTCGGCCTTGAAGGTAACCTTGGTGCCGGTGCGGCGGCTCTTGCCGATGGTCTTTAGCTCGCCGGCCGGGTGGCCGTGCTCGTAGCGCTGGGAGTAGACCTTGCCGTCGCGGCGAATCTCCACCTCCAGCCACTGGCTCAGGGCGTTAACCACGCTGACGCCCACGCCGTGCAGGCCGCCGGCGACCTTGTAGGCCTTGTCGTCGAACTTGCCGCCGGCGTGCAGCTTGGTCATGACCACCTGCACCGCGGGTATGCCTTCGCCGGCGTGCATGTCCACCGGTATGCCGCGGCCGTCATCGGCCACCGACACCGAGCCGTCGGTGTGCACGGTTACGGTGATGTTTTTGCAGTAGCCGGCCATGGCCTCGTCAACGCTGTTGTCCACCACCTCGTAGACCAGGTGGTGCAGGCCGTCGGCGCCGGTGGAACCGATATACATGGCCGGGCGCTTGCGTACCGCGTCCAGCCCCTCCAGAACCCTGATTTTATCGGCGGAATAAGAGTCTTTTTTAGCGGTCATATAGTAAGTTCCCCAAGGATTTTTTGCTGCCTTTTTTTACCGCGTATGGCCAAAAAATGCAAGTTTATTCGGGGGGCTATGCAACCCAGCCTAAAGACTGGGGATTGGGCGGCCCCGCATAATGAAGTATTTGCTCAAACCAGCGGCCGGGTCACGCTGGGCTTTACGGCACCGCGGGGTTTTTGTACAAAGGAAGCAGCGGCCACGGAAAAAGTTAGCTGGAGGGTGGCATGAACAAGCGAGTCCTGGTCGGGGTCTGCCTGGTGGTGGTTTTGGCGGCTGGTTGGGCCTGGGGGGCGGACAAGAGTTCCAAACCCAAGCTCACCGGTTTTAAGGCCATGGCGCGGGCCATCATGGCCATGGAGGGGGTTGACCAGCAGGAGAAGGAGCGTCTGTTGCAGGCGGCGGTGCTCTACCGGCTCCTGGAGCCGGGGGCGGCGGCCTCCCAGGCGACCATGGAGGTGCTCGACAAGGTGCGGCAGATGCGCGCCTCCCTGGGCCAGACCGGCATGCTCATCCTGGGCCAGGACCTGCCCACCCTGCGGGGCTATCTCAACCGCAAGCTGGACAAGCTAAAGAAGTACGCCGGCACCATCGGGTCTCTTCAACGGGTGATGGGGGCCCTGGATCTGGCCGAGAAGGTCCGGGGGGTGTGGGACTGGGGCTCCACCGCGGCCGGGGCGCTGAAGAAATTCGAATCGGCCGGCTACCGCGATTTAAACCCCCGGACCCGGGCGGCGCTGAGCTACCTGCATTGGTTCGGCCAACAGGTGCAAAACTTAGGCGGTAAGACCCCGCTGGTGGGCAAGGCCATCGAGGCCTACGGCAGTTTCGTAAGCCAGGTCAGCCAGGCCTTGGCCGACAACGCCACCCGCCTCATCACCGGTCTGCGCGGCGGCCGGCTCATGGCCGGCATGAACAACATGCACCTCACCCGGGGCTTTAGCGAGGCCTCCGGCGGGGGCATCCCGGCGGTCACCGAGGTGCTCAAGGCCACCGACTGGAAGGTGGTGTTGCTGCTGGACGACAACACCCGGCGGGATCTGAAGCCGGCTTATTACCTGCGAGTGGCCGAGGGTGGCGGGGCCCCGGACTGGGTAAAGGTGGACCCCCGGCGTGTGGGCTCGGTGGTGGCCGACTGGATGAGCGCCTTTCACCCGCCGAAAGACCCCCGGCTGCGGGCGGCGCTGGCCAAGGTTGCCGACTACCAGCGCCTGCACCAGCCGGTGCCGCGCGAGGCGGCCATGGGTCCCTGGCCCAGCGGCCGGGAGATAGTGTTTTTGATCAACCCGCGCTGGGCCGGCCGGCCGCTACCCACCCGGGGCATCAGCCGCAAGCGGCTGCGCGAGTTGGCCCGGCGCAGCCGGGAGATGGCGGCCGACGCTTTGCAGATGGCCGAGGTCTACGGCGGCCTGTCGGTGTACGAGGGCGGCCGGGCGCGGCTAAGTGACTTTCGGGATGACCGCCGGCACCTGCGCCGCACCTGCCGGGTATTGGCCATCGCCCTGGACCCCCGGCGGGAGAACAAGCTGCTGCGGCAGTATTTCCTAAACGGCCGCGGCAAGGTGGACGGGGCCTTAAAGAAGCTGGCCCTTAGGCTCCACCGCGGGGCGGCCGAGTGGCTGGCCTGCCAAGAGATCGACCCCTTGGGGATTGATACTGACCGGTTGGGGGCGCTCTTGGGGCGCTATCGCCGGGCGAAACCCTTTATGGAGGCCGAGTTTTTGGTGGTGGACCAAGCCGAGGGCAAGCCCATCGCCGGAGCTTGGCTCAAGGCGCGGGTGGTGCGCCGCTGCGGGGTGCGGGTGCAAGACGAGTTGGGGTCCCGCGCCGGCGGTGACGGGCGCATCAAGCTGGTGCTGCCCTTGGGGTGCTATAGGTTTTCCTTTGGGGCCGAGGGCTTCAAAACCCGCCGCACCAAGGCCGGCCGACCCGTATGCCTGGTTGACAAGGCGTTCATTCGGCCCAAGCAGGTTAGGCTGGCCCGGGAGGTGGCGGCCACCGGGCAGACGGGTGGTCAAGTGTCCGGCGAGTTGGACTGCGAGTGCGTACGGCGCAAGGTGGTGGCCGCGGCCAAGAAGCACTACGAAAAGAAGTGCCGCCAGGACCCTGATTGCAGCCGGTTGGTATGGCTGGGCAGCAAGTGGGTTAGGATCAAGGGGGGAGGCTGCGGGGTTTACCTGCGCTTTAGCCTGCGGGAAGGCCGGGAGTCGGGCACCAAGGTAGCGTTGCGTCCTAACCACCCGGCGGTGCGCTCGTGCCTGCGCTCGCGGCAGAGCCCGCCGACCACCCAGGCGCCGCGGGCCAATCCTTGCGCCCACAACCCTGGCTGCGGCGACTGCCGTGGGCTCACCATTGGCGGCCCCTGCCTGCAATGGTGCATGCAGTGCCGTAAGTTCAAGAGCCGCTGACTCGCCGCTGGCAGGCAGTTCTTTGTGCTCTCCGGCCTAAATCCCAAACGGGCCATTCTAAACTGAATGATAAGGGAACACTTGTGAGTCGGACGTTTGGTAACTACGGCCGCGGCGACACGCCGCCGGCGGCACGCCGTTTTATTACCTCTTTGGTCTAAATCCCAAACGGGCCATTCTAAACTGAATGATAAGGGAACACTTGTGAGTCGGACGTTTGGTAACTATGTCAGCGGCGACTCGCCGCCGGCGGCACGCCGCTACGGCCGCAGTGCCCACCGTTTTATTACCCCTCCGGCCTAAATCCCAAACGAGCCATCCTAAACTGAATGATGAGGGAACACTTGCGAGTCGGACGTTTGGTAACTATGTCAGCGGCGACTCGCCGCGCGCCAGCGGGTGCCGTTGGGGGTATCGATGAGTTCGAAGCCGAGCTGGCGGATTTCCTGGCGCAGTTGGTCGGCCTTTTCCCAGTCGCCCAGGCCGCGGGCTTCGGCGCGCTGTTGGATTTTGGCGGCGACCTCGGGCGGCAATCCCGGGGTGGTGAAGTCGATGACGCCGAGGGCCTGGTTGACCTTTTGGAAGAAGTCGAGGGTGGCCTCTATCTGGGCCTGGTCCATGAGGCCGTCGCCGAGGAGGCGGTTGACTTTTTTCATAAAGGCGAAGAGGTAGCCTTGGGCCCGTCCGACGTTGAGGTCGGTATCCATGGCCTGTTGGGTACGGCGGCGCACTTCGTAGAGCAATTGGTCGAAGTCGGGCGCGGCCTGGCAGGGGGTGGTGAAGCGCAGGCGGGAGACGAAGTCATTTAGGCGGCGCACGATTTTTTCGGCGGTTTCCAGGGCGGCGGGGGTGAAGCGGGCCGGCCGGCGGTGGTGGGTCATGAGCAGCCAGTAGCGCACGGCGGCGGGGGAGTAGCCTTGGGCCAGGAGGTCGCGCAGGGTGATGTCGTTGCCCACGGCGCGGGAGGCCTTTTTGCCGTCGACCATTACCACTTCGGAATGCAGCCAGATATTGGCCAGGGGTTTGCCGTGCAGGCCTTCGGCCACGGCGATTTCGTTGTCGCCGTGGGGGAAGACCAGGTCGGTGGAGGCCAGGTGTATATCGAAGGGCTGGCCGAGGTGGTTGGTGCTCATGGTGGCGCATTCCACGTGCCAGCCGGGGCGCACGGTACCCCAGGGGGTATGCCAGTAGATGCCGGCCTTGAGCTCGGCCAGGGTGGCGCGTTTAAACAGGGTGAAGTCGCGCGGGTTGTCCTTTTCGTAGTAGTCGTAGTCGGTGGTTTTGCCGGATTGGATGGCGTTTAGGTCCACGCCGGAGAGTTTGCCGTATTGCGGGAAGCGGGAGATATTAAAGTAAACGCTGCGCAGTTTTTCGTAGGCCAGGCCTTTTTCCAGGAGCTGGCGGGTTTCTTCGACCATTTCATTTACGTGGTCGCTGGCCTTGGGGTAGTGGTGGGCGGGTTTTACCTTTAGGGTTTCCATGTCTTCGAAGAAGACCCGCTCCCACTTGGCGGTGAAGTCGGCGAGTTGGGCGCCTTCGGCCAGGCACTGGTTCACGGTGCGGTCGTCGATGTCGGCGATGTTGATCACCAGTTTTACTTCGAAGCCGCGGTATTCCAGGTAGCGGCGCACCAGGTCGGCGAAGACCATGCGGCGGCAGAGTCCCAGGTCGGGGGGTCCGTCGAGGGATGGTCCGCAGGCGTAGATACCCACCCGGCCGGGCTGCACGGGCACCAGGTCGTCGATGCGCCGGGTGAGGGTGTTGTAGAAGCTCAGGGGCACCGGGACGTTTTCGGAGACGAACAGGGGGGTGGAGAGGTAGCGTTCGCCGCCGTCGGGCACGATGGCCACCACGGTGCCGCCGCCGGCCTCGCGCTGCAGGCGCTGGGCCTCTTGCAGGGCCACGCTGATGGCCGCGCCGGAGCTCATGCCCACGAAGATGCCTTCGCTGCGGGCCAGTATGCGGGCGGTTTCGTAGGCCTGGTCGTCGTCGATGTTTACGATCTCGTCGGGCAGGTGAGGGTCGTAGATACCGGGGGCGTAGGATTCTTTCATGTTCTTGAGCCCCTGGATTTTGTGTCCCTGGAAAGGCTCGACGCCGATAACCCGCACCTCGGGGTTGAGTTCGCGCATGCGACGGGTAATGCCCATGAGGGTGCCGGAGGTGCCCATGGTGGCCACGATGCTGGTGACCTTACCGTCGGTGGCCTGCCATATCTCGTCGGCGGTGCCGGCCTGGTAGTGGGAGCGCCAGTTGTCGTCGTTGTTGAACTGGTCCACCAGGAAATACTTGTCCGGCTCTTCGCGGGCCAGGCGGTAGGCCTCTTCGATGGCGCCGTCGGTGGCGAGGTGGGCGGGGGTGAGCAGGATATCGGCGCCATAGGCGCGCAGAATCTTGCGGCGTTCGGTGGAGGCGCTTTCGCTCATGGTGAAGAGCATTTTGTAGCCCTTTACCGCGCAGACCATGGCCAGGCCGATGCCGGTATTGCCGCTGGTGGCCTCCAGGACGATTTTATCGGGAGTGAGGGCGCCGGCGGCCTCGGCGGCCTGGATCATGTAGAGGGCCGGCCGGTCCTTTACGCTGCCGCCGGGGTTCATGAACTCCAGCTTGGCCAGGACCTCGACGTCCGGGGCGGTGTTCATGCGACCGATGCGCACCAGGGGAGTCTGCCCTACCAGATCGATAATGCTGTCGACTTTGCGAAGGTCCATTGATCATTCCAAGGGGGATTTCTCAAACCTCAAGGATACTGCCGGGGTGGTGGGATGTAAAGCATGGCGTTTGGTGGCTGGGGGTGGCTTTTGAGGGGATGGCGTCGAGGTGGTCTGTCCGGGGCCGGGGCGGTCCGGCGCGGGGGCGGGTTGGCCGGGGGTTTTTATTCGGGCGTGGCACGTATTTTTACTTGTCCGGGGCTTCCGGCCGGCTAACCGGACAAGACAAATAGAAACAATATGTTGCGAGAGGTGCCCTGGGTTGGGGGTCAGAATATTTTCTTAGGCGCACAAAAACGGACTTGCATCAACGCAAAAAGCATTATATTAATTTAAGCACAGCGATAAACATTATCTACCCACGGGATGATATTGACATTATATTATGGGTAAAAAATGGCTTACATCAGAAAAATTTCAATAATATCGCGGTGTTTAAGATTATTTGTGGTTAGTTTAATAGTAATTTGGGCCGACATAGACGCCCATGCTACTACGTTCAATGTTTCTGCGGTTAGCGGCAATAATGTTTTGGTTTCACGAACTTTTCGTGGTGGTATCAACGACAGGCCCGACATAAGTACGATTGACTGGGGGCATGCCCGGGGGGCCAACATCCTCCGGCACGGTGGACGGGGGTGGGGTGAGTTGGCCGGGTCGCCGTGGATATCCAACCGGCGGGAGCGCAACGCGCCGAGCGGTAGTTTCCAGGTGTTTCATGTTGAGTTGACTCTGCCGCAGAACTCCTATGATCTTTCCGGCAACCTCAAGTTCCTGGTTGATGACCTGATGTGGCTGTATGTGAATAACACGCTGGTAAGCCGCAAGCCTCAGAGGGGTTATTATAGTCCTCGGAGGGGTTATTATAAGCCGCGGACCTTGGATTTTAGCTCCATGCTGGAGTCGGGGATTACCAGCGTGGTTATGGATATCGTGGTTTGGAACAGGAGCCGGCCCAAGTGGCGGCGGGGCGGCAATCCCACGGGGTTGGCTTTTGCGGCCAATGTGAGCGGGCAGTACCGGGAGCCGGGGGGAGACACCCCGGAGCCGGGGACGATGCTGCTACTTGGCACTGCGTTGGGGTCGCTTTTGTGGATTCGCCGCCGACGGGATTTTGCGCCCAAGACCTAGAGATTGAGCTGGGCCTTTTAGGCCAGGGGACGGCCGCTCCCAAAGGGGGGCGGCTGTTTTTTTGGTTTGGCCGGCCCTGGGGGCCACGGGTCAGGATAGCGATGGCCGCTCACGAAGGGGGCGGCTGTGGGGAGGGGTTGGGTGGCCGGGGACAAAGAAAACCCCGGCCGCTGGTGACGGCCGGGGTGGGTACTTGGTTGGGTTGTGGGAGGTGGCTGGCGAGGGGCCAGCTAAACACGCGGGGTTTGGCCGGTGGCCGGGGTGGGGACTGGGCTGACTAAGTGCGTCTGGCCTGTCCCGGTTGGGGGCTGCCTTCTGGGCATGCCCCGCTTGATCTACCTACGTGGTTGTGCTCTCTCGTTCTGGCCTGCTCATTTGCTTGCTCGTCCTGGCACGGTTGCTGCGCTTGTGTCAGCTGCGCCTGCTCGCTCTTGCTGCTCTCGCTGCTCTTGCTCCCGTTTGGCGCGCCTGCTCGCTCTTGCTGCTCTCGCTCCCGTTCCGTTTGCCGCTCTTGCTCCCGTTTGGCGCTCTTGCTCCCGTTTGGCGCTCTCGCTCCCGTTTGGCGCTCTTGCTCCGTTTGGCGCTCTTGCTCTGGCCCCCGTTTGCCCCGGTTGGTCCAGCCCCCGAATGTAGCCCCCTTAGATGTGGTCTTCGAGGATGCTGCGCCATTGGGGATGACGC